>Ga0255341_1006242_pt1 | contig 11279 bp, 6 predicted proteins | sample wastewater_treat_8_FD_192418 | JGI IMG/M metagenome (GOLD analysis project Ga0255341, IMG submission 192418) | Wastewater microbial communities from Lulu Island WWTP, Vancouver, Canada - plant12 | ecosystem: Engineered > WWTP > Wastewater > Unclassified | place: Canada: Vancouver, British... | reverse complement strand
CTCTAATTATTCATTTTCTTGTCATTCCCCGACTTGATCGGGGAATCCATGTGTTTGATTTTTATGGATTCCCGCTTTCGCGGGAAGGACAGAAAGAGGTTGTATGGTGAATTTTTAGAGGTACCCATATATTTTATTGACACACCGAACAATATTTGTATAGTTTTCTAAACAGGGGACGCCCTTAAATATCTAAATTGCCGCGGGAGCGAGAATTGAAATTGAGCAATGTAAGGTGCGCTCCCGGTTGTGCTTTGAAAAAGAATATATGGTGAAATAAAAAATAGTGGCGGCTTCCCTTTGGTAAGATATATTGCTACATGCCACATCCAATTGAAAAGTTTTATCAATAAACGATCTGATCATGGCGGGGGCGAAATGACGGCTCCGTTTGTGAACGATGTTTGAGAAAGGCGCATAGTAGGTATTATGGATGTTGTCTATGTTGTTGGACCAGTCCTGCTGATTGCGATTGCCCTGGCTGCGGTCTGGCTTGATCGCTGGAGTGTCCCGGTCATACTGGTCGCCCTGGGTGCGGGCATTCTCTTCGGCAGCGATGTTCTGCAGCTCTGGCACTTCGATGATATCGGGCTGACCAATAAAATCGCAAATCTGGCCCTGGTGTTCATTCTGTTTCATGGCGGTTTCACCACCCGACGCACAAACTTTCAAGCAGTCGCCCTGCCTGCGGGCGGCCTTGCCACCTGGGGCGTAGTGCTGACGGCGATGGCAACCTTCGGGGCGCTTTATGGCTTGTTCGACTGGCCGCTGCACAAGGCGCTGCTGCTCGCCGCGATCATTTCGTCCACCGACGCGGCGGCAATCTTCTCGATACTACGTCGACAGCCCCTGCCGTCGAAGCTGTCGTCAACGGTTGAGATCGAAAGCGCCGCCAACGACCCGATGGCGATCCTGCTCACCGTGGCGGTGATTGAGGGGATCACTGCCACCCACTCCGCGTGGCAGATGTCGGTGCTGGTCTTCATCTGGAAGTTTGCCGCCGGACCGTTATGCGGCTGGTTCCTCGCCAGGACGGCGATGTGGTTGTTCAATCGTCTTAAATCGCAAGATCGCGGTCACTACTATGTGCTTACCTTGGGAATCATCCTGCTGATCTACGGGCTGACCGAAATGATCCACGCCAGCGGGATGCTGGCAGTGTTTGTGGCAGGATACATGATGGGGAACCGCCCCTTCGTCTACAAACAGGGGGTGACGAATTTCTCTTCCGCCATCTCCACCATCGTCAACGTCGCCATGTTCGCTCTGATGGGTCTCCAGGTCTTTCCTCATCAGTGGGGGGCAATCTGGCTGGACGGCATTCTCCTGTTCCTCGTTTTGACCCTGTTCGCACGACCTTTCGCGGTATGGTTGGGTACGGTGGGCATGGGGCTTGGTTGGAAAAGCAAGACCTTTATCGCCTGGGCCGGCCTTCGAGGCTCGGTCCCGATCGTCCTGGCCACCTATCCGGCGGCGGCCGGGCTTGCCATCGGACAGGAGGTCTTCAATCTCGTGTTCTTTTCCGTTCTGCTGTCCATTGCAATCCAGGGTTCCACCCTGGGGTGGCTGGCGCGGTTGCTCAACCTCACTTGCCCCGCGCGGCCAAAGCCCCTGTTCAACGTGGAACTGGTTACCATGGCCGAAAGCGACTTCGATCTGATGGTGATCGATCTGCCGGACCCGCATGGCGCCATCGGACCTGCCATCGCTGATTTGCGGCTTCCCGCCGGCTCGGTGATTATCCTGATAACCCGAGACAAGAATATAGTGGTTCCCAAAGGCTCAACCCATCTGCAGGGATGGGATCGAGTGACCGTGCTTGCCCATGCCAAGGACCACGAGACCGTTCGTTCTATCATCTTGAACGCATTTTCTGAAAGAAGGGGGACGCCCTTAAATATCTAAGTTGCTACGAGGGTGGGGATTGCAATGTACTTATTTAAGTCCGCCTCCTGTAAAGTGCCTTGACACGCCCGGCGATATAGGATTAAATAACAGCTGTATCATCCACGGAGATTAGAACGGTCAATGAAAAAGGACACCGGCTTCACGGAGGTCATGCTATGGATCCGTCTGGCCACGACCTTTAATGTTGTATACCATGAGATCAAGCACCAGATCGGCAAGGACAGGATAACCGTCCCGCAGTTTGATATAATAACCTGCCTGGGACGAACCCGGGGCCTGCCCTTAAGCGAGCTGGCTGAGCGGCTGTTGATCAGCGGCGGCAATGTCACCGGCATCATTGACCGTCTTGAGAGGGACGGGTATGTGTATCGCAAACGGGACGATCGTGATCGGAGGGTGGTGAAGGCGCTGCTGACCGAGAAGGGATACGAGCACTACAAGACCTTTTTGCCCCGGTACAAGGACATCGTGGCGAATATCAACAAGGGATTAGCCCCCCAGGAGCGAAAGGAGCTGCAGCGGTTGCTCAAGAAACTGGCCGTAAGCGTTCAGCAGTCCCAAAAGGCGCGGCGGGAATAACCGGCTGGTTTTATAATGGGTGTTTGAGTAATTTGAGGCAAGAAATCCAAAATTTCATTTTCATCCATTGATTCGAAAAGAAGTTGGAGGGATGTGTGCCGTCGCGTTCCACGGGTATATGCGGCCATGACCGAGCATGACCCGCCATAACTACCTGTCACCCCGCGACCGGTTCGCGGGATCCAACAAAAAATACGGAGGTAAAACTGGATTCTGCGGTCAAGCTGCAGAATGACCTTGCTTTTGTATTAAAATTTTTATCGCGGTCGCTGTCCAAGAGGCATGGATATTTGGTTATAAAACATGCCGGGGCGGCCGCTCCTGCGTTAGAGAAAAGCCTACGCCACAATTTAAAGCGTTACTTTACACGCGCAACGACTTTTTCTTGTCTCCCTCCATCAACCGAAGTTCCCGCTCCGCCTGTCCAAACAGAACGCCTGCTTCACACGCTTTGAAAAGGCTTCGCGCTGCGAGAAAGCACTCAACCGCCTTCCGGTATTCCTTGCGGGCCTTATGAAATCGTCCCAGCGAGAGATGGGCCTGGCCTTCGATAGCCCCGGCGCCTATCCGGTGCGCCAGCTCGATTGCCCTGTGGTAATGATGCGCCGCGTTCCGACCGGCACAGGGAAGGGTTTTCGCGAGAAACCAGCCGTTCTTTATGATATGTATCCAGGGAACCGGGGTTGTCCGGAGGGCAAGGGCGGAATAAATATCGCCGACAATAAGCTCCGAAAAGGTGTATCGCCATAAGGCCCGGTTTTTCGCCCACCATTGCCGCGCACCGGTAAGCATGCGCATACCTTCGCCGAAGCGGCCTTCCGCGGTCAGCACCACCGCTAAAAAACACCGGGCCGGCGTGTCGAGATAGCGGCAGCCTATGGTGCGGGCAAACTCCAGGACCTCCTCCAGCAGTTCCTTTGCCTTTTGATGCTCTCCGCACAGGACGTAGCACATGCCCAGTGAGAGGCGGGGAAATTGCGTGTAGAGAGGGTCTTTTGAAGCGGCAAGCGCCGCCTTCGTCCGTTCAATGGCCGAGGAGAAATCACCCTCGCCCATAAAACCCCACGCCGCAACGGTGTTGCCCCAGGTGATGCCGCGGATGCTTGAGCTTGTGCGCCCGAGTGCCAGCAGCTTTTCACCCGACTCCCTGACCCTGGCGCACGCCCCCAGTGCCCAGTACGCATATCCATCAGAGTCGAATGACTGAAAATAGGGATAGTGTTCCCAGGCGGCACCGGCGAAAAGCCTCCTGGCCTCTTTTCCGTGTTCGAGGCCTTCCTTCATGCGTCCCAGATCAACACAGGTCCAGGCAAGCCAGGTGTGGGCATAGCCGTTGACCAGCCGGCTGTTGCCCTGCGCCCCCAGCTCGAGCGCCTTGCGCAGAAAGCGGTAGGCATCTCCGAACCGCTCGATTCCCCACAGGCTTGCACCCAGCCACACATGATAGATACCGCGCTTCTCAAGGTCATCAAGCGTGTCCGCCTCGGGTAGGTGCCTCCGGAAAAGCGTCTCCAGCTCCCCGAAGGTTCCCCGGAAATAAAAAACCGGGGCCCAGCGGTTAAGCAGGTCAATCAGCTCACCGGTGTTGTGTGGAGTGAGACGCCCGGGTGCGGTCAGCAGGTCATAGGCTTCACGGTAGAACCGGTGGGCTTCAATCACCGCGTATTGTCGCAGACTCGTTCCGGCGGATTGGATGAGGTAACGGATGGCTTTATGCGGCGACTTGCCGTGTTTGAAATGGAAGGCGAGTATCTCCGGCGCGTCATCCGGGCTGTCCGTAAATCGTTCTTCCATGACCATGCCCAGGCGCTGGTGCAAGTCCCGGCGCTCCTTTTTAAGGAGGCTTTTGTATACCACCTCCCGGATGATGTCATGCCTGAAGCCATAGCGGAAGTGAGGATGTTCCGCTATGCGTCCGATGAGGTCATGCCGTTCCAGAAGTTCAAGGTGTTCGGGGAGTTGCGCCGGATCATCAATGCATCCGGCAAGCATGGGGCGGGAGAAATGCTTGCCGGCGACTGCCGCCACCTGCAGCACCCGTTTGACCCGGGGCGGCAGGCAGTCAATCCTGGCGGCAACATGCCCCTGGACGGTGCGGGGTATGCACAAGTCATGGAGCGGTCCGGTGAACTGCCAGCGCCCCTTTTTCGCCACCAGGGCGTTCGACTCAAGCAGGTTATGGAGCATCTCCTCAAGGTAGAAGGGATTGCCGTCAACCTTTTCCAGAATGAAGCGTTCCAGCGCTGCCGGAACGGAATATGGCTTCAAAAGCGATTCCAGAAGTTTCCGCGATTCTTCGGCGGTGAGGTTGGTTAATCGGATTTCCCGATAGGAAGGCGCTTGCATGGGGTGATGTCGGCCGGAAAAAAGATGGGAGGCCGGACGGAAGGTGATAAGGAAGAGCGCGGGCCCGCTGATGTCGGCGCAGGTCCGGATAAACTCCATTGATGAGGGATCCGCCCAGTGGATATCCTCAAGGCAGAAGACTGCCGGTGATCTCTGCGCTTCCCTGGAGAACAGCATGCTCATGGCGTCATAGAGGCGTGACTTCAAAATCTCAGGGTCCGCGGCGGATGGTTCCCGATGGTCAAGGCGGTCGAGCTTGCCCAGGAATGAGGCCAGCGATGTGCTTTCGGCTCCGGCGATGGCATACTTATCCCGGATTTTTTGTCGTATGACATGAGCCGCGTCCCCCTTGCTTATTTCCAGCATGGTGCCGAGCAACTCCCGGAGCGGGGCAAAGGAACTGTTTCGGGAATAATCGTGTGCGTATCCGCTGTACCACTGTACGTGCCGGTGACGCATCGCCGACTTGAATTCATCTACCAGCCGGCTTTTGCCCGTACCGGCTTCACCGCAGATGCCGATGACCGATCCGGTTCCCGCCTGTAACCGGTCGGCGGCCTCGAACAGCAGACGCATCTCTTGCCGCCTTCCGATGAGCCGGCTGCGCAAACCCCGGCGCGGGTACAGCTTGCGCGGATGAGCGCGCGCTGAAATCACCCGATGGATGGCAACCAACTGGGAGCGGCCCTTGACTCGGGCCGGGGGCAAAGATTCAAAAGCAAAATATCCTTCGGATTGCCGGCGGGTGTCGGCGCAGACAAGGATGTCGCCGGGCTGGGCCAGCGCCTGGAGCCGGGCGGCAAGGTTGATGGTGTCGCCCGATATGCCGTAGTTTCCCCGGGTCGGGTTGAAAGTCGTCGTTACCACCAGGCCTGAGCTGATGCCGGAGTGCATGCGCAGGGGAAGCCCCGATGCGGTTCGCGGCTGCGGCCGCAGCGATGCTATGGCCTGATGAATGTCCAACGCCGCGAAAACGGCCCGCACCGGATCATCCTCATGCGCGGCAGGCACACCGAAGAAGGCCACCACCGCGTCACCCATAAACTTTTCAATGAATCCACCGAAGGCGCTTATGATTTTATCCATTGCGCCGAAAATGCCGCCCATCAGTTCATTCAGCTCTTCCGGGTCCAGCCGCTGGGAGAGGACGGTAAAACCGGAAAGATCTGAGATGAGCACGGTGACATGTTTTTTTTCGCCGGCCGAGGGAACAATGATTTCCGCCGGCAGCGGGGTTTCCTTATGAAAGCGGTCCGGTGGATTGCGATAAAACATCACGGGGTTTGCCTGAAGGGTGAAGATGTATCTCTGATTTTTTTATTGATGGAATATACTCGACGAATTTTCCGAGCCGCCACAGAGCGGCACCGCATGTGGTGCACTCTTCACCCAAGCAAATAAAAGGCCAGAAGGAGCGGGAAGAAAGGGAACTGTTGAAGGCAAGCTCTTGTGAGGGGCGGGATGGCAATTTTTTGTGTTAAATAACTACTTTTTTTCTGATCTGATTGGGCATTCTCCGATCAATCTGTATAACTTATTGATAAACATTGTAAAATATTTTGAACATATATTTTAAGCATAAAATGTTTATGTGTAAAAAACCCTTGAATTTTTCCCGCAAATCCTATAAAAATTTTAATATTATTTCATCATCATAGAAACAGAAACCAAAGAAGCAGACACCTGAAGAAGCCTGATTTTCAACGAAGCCCGGTTTGGGCGGGAAAGCGATGAAACACAGGATCAATAATTTTGTCAAATGGTTCAGTCACGGCCTCATCCAATACCGGTACGGCTTTTTCTCTTTGTGCATCATCATTACCGCTTTTTTTATTTATCACTTAAAAGACATATCTTTTAACACCAACCTGGGTGATTTTTATCCCCTGAAGCATCCCTATCTGAAGGTGCAACACCAGCTCAACGACATATTCGGGGGCCTCAATCAGGTTGCCATTGCCCTGGAGGTTAAAAACGGCACCATTTTGAATCCCGTGACATTGGAGAAGGTCTGGCAGATTACCCGGCTGCTCTATCTGACCAAGGGCATCAATACCGGCAGGGTCATGTCGCTCTCGGCGCGGAAGGTAAAGCATGTGGAGGCCAATGAAGAGGGGTTCAATATCTTCCGCCTCATGCATGATCCGCCCCGCACCGAGGAGGAAATCGGGCTGCTGCGGGAGAGAATTGTCGTGAACCCGATGGTGTATGGTCCGATGGTTTCCAAGGACTTCAGGGCCACGCTTATCCAGGCCGATTTCGAATCTTCCGTTTCCAGCCGTGAGATTTTCCACTTGCTGCAGGAGATTGAAGGGCAGTACAAGGATGAGAATCATGCGATTTACATAGCGGGCCAGCCGGTGCTGCAGGGCTGGCTTGATTTCTATCTGCCGCGCATGAGCTGGCTTTTCGGCCTGGCCATCCTGGCCATGGGCCTGGTGCTGTATAATGTTTTCAAATCGAAGCGCGGGGTGTTCGTGCCGCTTGTTTCCTCGGCCATGGCGACGCTCTGGGGATTGGGCATTACCGTGCTCTTCGGCTACAAGCTGACGCCCGCGACCGTGCTTGCCCCCTTCCTGGTGTTCGCGCTCGGTGTAAGCCACAATGTCCAGTATATCAAGATGTACTATGAGTTTATGGGCCGGGACCGGAAGAACCCCAAGCGCGCCGCCATCAGAACATCGCGGGCCCTGTTTGTTCCCGCATTTACCGGTCTTTTGACCGACGGTATCGCGCCCTTCACCCTGTTAATCGTTCCCCTGGGCATGGTGAGAAGTCTCGCCATAGGAATCGGCTTCGGCATCTTGTCCATTTTCTTTTCAACCATCATCTTTGTGCCCAGCCTGCTTTCATTCATGAAGCCGCCGAGGCGCTATGAGGTTTTGCGGGAAGCGAAGCCGACCATCACCAACCGGGTCCTGGGCTATTTTGCCGCGATCGCGATTAACCGGGTGGGGCGGTGGACGGTGATAGTGGTGTTTTTTGTGTTGACCGGCCTGAGCCTGATCGGCATCAACCGGCTGGAGGTGGGTGACAAAAAGCCGGGTACCGCCCTGCTCTATGCCAACAGCCCCTACAACCGGGCGGAGAAATTTATCAGCGAGCATTTTCTGACATCGGATCCCTATTACATTTTTGTTGAAGGCAAATTCAGCGAGGCGCTCATTGCCGGAGACGCTTTGCAGGAGATGGATGGCCTGCAGCGCTATCTTGAAAAAGAGGTGGAAGGGGTGGGGCGCACCCTGTCGCTGGTAGAATATATCAAGAATATGAACCGGGTGATGTTTGCCGGCGACCGCAGGGAATACCGGATACCGAAAAATGACCAGACCATAGCCGAATACCTGTTTTTATATTCACTGACCGCCTTCCCCGGTGATTTTGATCCGGTGGTCAGCCCGGATTACAAGTATGCGAACATAAAAGTGGACGTGAAGGATCATAAAAGCGACACCATCAACGCATTGATTGACAAAACGGAAGCGTGGATTAGGAACAATCACAAGAGCGGCGATATATCCTTCGCCTATGCCGGCGGCAATATCGGCATGCTTGCCGCGGTTAACCAGATCGTCAAGCCGATGCTCAGCGGCAATTCCCTGCTCACCTCCACCCTGGTATTCTGCTGCCTGGTGGCCGCATACGGCCTCGTCGCCGGATGGCTTTTGTTTTTGCCCCTGATTTTCCGGACCATTCTGGTTTTCGGCATCCTGGGTTTTTTGAAAGTCGGACTGACCTGTGAGCTGATTCCGGTTGTCGCTCTGGGCATCGGCTTCGGAGACGATTTCGGCATCTACATTTTGTCACGTCTGATGGACGAGATGAAGGAAAGCGGCGGTAACCTGCAGGACGCCTTAACCAGATCAATGACCACATCAGGCAAGGCGGTATTCTTTACCGGACTGACCCTGACCATCGGTATTGCCACCTGGATGTTTTCCGATATTCTGATGCAGGCGCGCCTGGGGGCGCTGCTGGCTTTTTTCATCTTCTTTAACGCGGTCGGCACGCTTATCGTCATGCCTTCCATGATCATGACGGTCAAACCCAGGTTTCTGACCAGAATAAGCGAGGCGTCCTCGGGTGCGCCCGTACTGCTGCCGGCGAACGGATTGAAGGTAAAGGGATGAGGCCGGATGCACTACAAAAAGGTGATGGGATGCGCATGTGCGTCTCATTCCCCGGAATTTAGCGGGTCTTGCAGCCGGATGTTTTTGAACAGCCTGGAGAAAACTTCTTTTTCAACAACGTGCTGGAAGGAAAACGAAGATGGAGCTCCCTCCCCTGGCCTGGCCGGCATATGACGAGGGCGACGTTTTCTACATTCTGGATGAAACAAGACTTCCGGAGGAAAAGGTCTATATAAAGGCCGGCAGTTACCGGGACGCCGCCCTGGCAATCGGCGGGATGCAGACCAGGGCTTTTGGACAGGTTCTGACCCTGTTTTACGCCTTTCTCATCACCGCCCGGCAAAACAGGGGTGGAAAGCCGGAGAAGGTGATTTCCCTGCTCCGCGCGGCCGCCCGGGCACTTGAGCAGTCCCGCCCGACCTTTGCCTTTAAAGATTTGAGCGGCAAAGTCATGGCCTGGGCGGAGCGGGCCCGGGCCGAAGGAAAAGATATTTCATCCTTTCTGGAGGGACAAATTCTCGCGTTTCTTGAGCACCTGAAGGGGCTGCGTGTCAGGAGGGCGGGTTATGCCGCCGCGCTGATCGGCAGCGGTGACGCGGTATTAACCCATTGCAACGTGAGCGGCGAGATGGTGCTCATCGGCAGGGCCTGCCGGGAAGCGGGAAAGGGCGTGCGCTTTTATGCCACGGAAACCAGGCCTTATTTTCAGGGGCGGTTGACCGCGTGGGAGCTGGCCGGGGACGGTTTTGATGTAACCATGGTACCGGACAGCGCCGTGGCCGGCCTCCTCTGTGAACATCGCTGTCAGCTGGTGATGGTCGGCTCGGACCGGGTGGCCTTGAACGGGGATATCGTCAACAAGGTTGGTACCTTTCAACTGGCGGTTGCCGCGAGAACATTCGGGGTGCCTTTCTACGCCCTGGTTCAGGAACCGGGCGGCGTGGCGCGGGGGGAAGATATCCCGGTGGAAGAGCGGGATGACAAAGAGCTGCTTGCCTACCGGGGCAAGCGGGTGTATCCTGAGGACGTCCGGGGCTACTATCCGGCATTTGATATGACCCCTGCCGCGTATATCACCCGCCTGATCACGTTCGGGGGAACCATCGAACCCCGCGAGCTTCCCCAGGCCTGGCAAAAGGTCGGCAAGGCGATGTGAGACGCGGAATAAAGAGGAGGAGCAGACAATTAAAAAGAACCTTCTGATGTATGGCGTCCCCGGAAAAGAATTTCATGAATTTTTAAAAGCGCGCTACCCGTCCGGTCAATGGGGGCTCTGGTGGGCGGAGAGCCGGCCATTCGAAACCGAGCTCAGCCAAAGACTTAATGCCTTCACCGCCGGCGGCTACGAGACGGTTGTCATCGGGGACAACATGATGGGGTTCTGCATTGCCCGGAAGAAGGTCCACGCGGTTTTTGTTTTTTATCAACACGTGATCAATGAACACGCATGTTGCCAGGGGGGGGGTCTCCTGATTGCGGTTCTTGCTAAGAAACTGGGGGTCACCTGCAGCCTCTACCCCACGGATTTTGATCCCGAAAAAGCGGTCGTGGGGGATGGTCTCTGTTTTGCCGGCGGTGATATCACTCCGCCTGGAGCGAAGAGCTATATCCCCCGGGTGGAGCGGGTGGCATTGAGTTACTTCAAGGAGAGGTGGTAGGCGGGGAATGAGTTGCAGGTTATACATGTTGCAAGTTGAAGATTACCTGTGCGGGTTACGGTCGGGGAGGTGCGTTTCAAGTCAAAGATAATCAGGCAAATGTACCGAGCATCCCCCATCATTCATCCTGCATCCTGCATCGTGTAACCTGTAACTTGTCACTTGTCACTTGCAACCTGAAACAAGAGACTTCAAACTGCAAACCGTCAACCGCAAACTGAAAACGGGTCCCCTTATGGATACGCACCTCATGCAAAAATACCGTGAAGACATCGTCCGGGTGGGCCGGGCGGCTCATCAAAAAGGGTTGGTTGTCGGCCGGGGCGGCAACATCAGCGTGCGTCTGGGCCCTCGGGGGTTCATCTGCACCGCCCATGGTTCGGCGCTGGGATTTCTCACGCCGGCCGATTTTCTGGTGATGGACATGGAAGGGGCGGTTGTAGAAGGAGGAGGCAAACCCTCGACGGAAAGCAGTCTTCACCGGGCCATTTACCGGGAAACGGAAGCGGGCGCGGTGGTGCACCTTCATCCTCCCTATACCTCGGTGCTGGCGGTCAGGGGGATTGCAATCAAACCCATGACTTTTGAATCTTCGCTTTTTCTGGGCACGGCCATACCCGTGCTGGCGCAGGCGGGTCCCACGGTCACCAGGGTTGAC
>Ga0255341_1006238_pt1 | contig 11285 bp, 8 predicted proteins | sample wastewater_treat_8_FD_192418 | JGI IMG/M metagenome (GOLD analysis project Ga0255341, IMG submission 192418) | Wastewater microbial communities from Lulu Island WWTP, Vancouver, Canada - plant12 | ecosystem: Engineered > WWTP > Wastewater > Unclassified | place: Canada: Vancouver, British... | reverse complement strand
AAAATTAAATCAGCTTCTCGTTAGTGAACGGTAAACTATTCTGTGCGGACGGCTTGCATCCTGGCCGAGTCTGCGATGCTTGTCCTCTTCATATTCGCTGAAATTTCCTTCAAACCAGAAAACTTTTGATTCACCTTCAAATGCGAGAATATGAGTACAAATCCTGTCAAGAAACCATCTGTCATGGCTTATAACAATTGAACATCCCGCAAAATTTTCAAGAGCTTCTTCAAGTGCACGCATTGTATTGACGTCAAGATCATTAGTAGGTTCATCCAGCAGTATTACATTAGCTCCGCTTTTTAACATCAGAGCAAGATTGATGCGGTTTCTTTCTCCGCCGGATAGGACACCTATCTTTTTTTGCTGATCTGAACCTGTGAAATTGAAGCCAGCGGCATATGCACGGGTGTTGACTTCTCTGGATCCTATTCTGACAGTTTCACTTCCGCCTGAAATTTGTTCCCAAACAGTTTTTTCCGGGTCGAGATTGCTGCGGTTTTGATCTACATAAGCCAGTTTCACGGTTTCACCGACTTTGAAAGAACCTGTGTTCGGAGTTTCTTCTCCGGTAATCATTTTGAATAGAGTGGTTTTTCCTGCTCCGTTCGGACCGATTATACCTACAATTCCTCCTGGAGGAATCGTAAAATTAAGGTTTTCATAGAGAATTTTTTCTCCGTATATTTTGGAAACGCCGGTTGCTTCGATAACAACATTGCCGAGGCGGGGACCTGCAGGAATTGATATCTGTAAATTCTTCTCTTGAATCCTGTCTCCCTGAGAAAGCAGTTTTTCATATTCGTTTATTCGTGCCTGACCTTTGGAGTGACGACCTTTGGGACTCATTTTTATCCACTCAAGTTCTCTAGCTAAGGTTTTTTGCCTTTCTGATTCGGTTTTTTCTTCAAGTGCAAGTCTGTTTTTTTTCTGCTCAAGCCAGCTTGAGTAGTTGCCTTTGTACGGGAACCCCTCGCCTCTGTCGAGTTCAAGAATCCAACCTGCGACACTGTCCAGAAAATAACGGTCATGTGTCACAGCAATTATCGTTCCGGCATAATTTGAAAGATGACGTTCAAGCCATGCGATGCTTTCCGCGTCGAGATGATTGGTCGGTTCATCAAGCAAAAGAATGTCCGGTTTTTTTAAAAGAAGACGAGTGAGAGCGACACGGCGGCGTTCTCCCCCCGAAAGTGTATCAACGGTCTGGTCTGCCGGCGGACATCTCATCGCATCCATGGCAAGATCAAGACGGCTGTCAAGATCCCATGCGTCAAGAGCATCGATTTTGTCTTGTATTTTTGCCTGCTTATCAAGCAGTTTCATCATTTCATCTTCGGGCATAGGTTCGGCAAACATTTCGCCGATCGCGTTATATTCATTAACAAGGTCAACTGATTCCTGAATGCCTTCCTGAACTATTTCGCGAACCGTTTTCCCGGAAGTGAGTACCGGTTCCTGCTCGAGATAACCGATTGTAAAACCCGGCGAAACGGAAGTCTCTCCCGAGAAATCAGAATCGATGCCAGCAAGTATTTTCAGAAGGCTTGATTTGCCGGATCCATTTAGTCCGAGTACTCCGATTTTTGCGCCGTAATAATACGAAAGGCTTATGTTTTTAAGGACTTGTTTTGTTCCATGATGTTTACTAACTTGATTCATAGTGTAGATTATTTTTTTGTCGTCTTCGGTAGTTTGCTTTGCCATTTTTTTCTCCATTCCCCGATGACTCAGGTTTGATTAAATGATAAGTATCTTATGCATGTAAAATAAATATTCTAAAATTGTTTAAAACAATCCCAGCATATTATTTCTGAAATAGATATTATATAAGTCAAGGATCATTTGATTTGTTGAGTTAAGCGTTTTAAAGCGGTATTTTATGAAGGTATAAAATATTTGAATTAATCCTTTCTGGGTACTATAATCTATACTGTCCGGCTTTATGCTGTCTGGGTATTTTGTTTTGTTTAGAGGAGATTTAATGCGAGCCTCCAAATTGAGTATTATCAAGGATTTTCTTGGAGTAGGTGTCATGATAGGTTTTGTCGCCGTAGTCATGCTTATTGTTATTCCGCATATACATGAGACGGAAAACACCGCTTTAAAAAAATCGTATATTGATGAACAGAAATTAATTGTCAAAAACGAAATCGACAGTCTTTCGAAAAGATTACTAAGTTTTAAGAAAACACTTCTTGATCAGGGAGTTCCTGAATCAGAATGGTCGAAAACTGTTTTTAATTTTCTGCAGAATCACCGATATGGTGCAGACAGTTATGGTTATTTTTTCGTAGTAGACAGCAAGAAAAACACAATTTTGTTTCATCCGCTGATGAAAGAGCTCGAAGGTAAAAAACTAGATTTTATTGTTACCCCTAAGGGTGAGAATTTCGGTAAACTTTTTGATAAATTAGCTTTTGTGTCGGATTCCGGATTTATCGAGTATTACTGGTATAATAAAAATGGAAGTGTGCATAAGAAGACGACTTTCGTTAAAAGAATACCTGAACTTGATTGGATAATTTGTTCCGGTTTCTATCATTCCGATTTTGAGAGGACTTTTGAAAATTACTCTGCTATAAAGAAAAAAACATTATCCGATATTCGGCATGATATTTTGGTCCTTGTTTTGCTGGCTGGTGTTCTTCTTGCTTTGATTTCAATATTTATTTATTTCAGGATTAGACATACCGAAAAAACCCTCGCAAGGCAAATTGTAGAATTTGAGCAGTATAAACTGATCCTTGATGAAAGTTCTCTGGTTTCGCGGACGGATGTTAACGGTGTTATTGAATATGTTAATGATAAGTTTTGTGAAACAAGCGGATTTTCCCGGGATGAACTTATTGGAAATAATCACAATATAGAGAGGCATCCTGATACTCCGCTTGAAGTTTTCCGTGATTTGTGGAATACAATTTCGTCCGGCAACGAATGGACGGGATTGATTAAGAATAGAAAAGCTGACGGCAGTTTTTATTTTAAACAGGTTACAATTGTTCCCTTAAAAAATGAATCCGGTAAAATAAACGGATATATTTCTTCAGGTCACGATATTACAGAGCTTATTGAAAAGCGCCGTGATCTTGATAATCTTTTTAATACTGATCCGTTAACCGGACTCGGAAACAGAATACGTCTCCTGAAAGATCTTGAAAGGGCCCAGCTCCCGACAGTCGTTCTGATTGACATCGAAAATTTTTCATTAGTTAATCAGACTTTCGGACCCAAAATCGGAGATGAGATTTTGCAGAAAACGGCCGCCGCTATTTTTAATTTTTCAACTCTGTATGAAATTTCCTCATACAGAGTTTATGCCGACACTTTTGCTGTTCTTTGTTCGGACTCAAGAAAGCATGGCGAAATTTCTGTCTGCATCGGCATTCTGGCAAAAAGTCTCAATGATATAAGATTTGATATTGGTGAAAATGAAATTGCTCTGGTAACTCATATCGGCGCGGCATCATACGGTTCGGATTCATTTATTTGTGCGGACATTGCACTCAAGCGTGCGAAAAAATTAAACCGGCAGATTCATATATTTTCATCCGAAGAGAAAGAACTTCCAGAGGATGTTCTGGAAAATATATCTATTTTGAGTGATATCAATTATGCTGTCAGAAATGATAAAATATATTCGTATTATCAGCCGATCAAAAGTCTAGCAAGCGATGAAATCGAAAAATATGAATGTTTAATGCGAATGGAGGATAAAAACGGAATTATTCTTTATCCTGATTCATTTATAGAAATAAGCAAAAAAACAAATCTTTATCAAAAACTGACATTTCTGATGATAGAGAAGTCGATTGCAGCTTTTCATGAGACTGGTTTTGACTTTGCAATTAATCTTACAATTGAAGATATTTTAAACTCAGATACGGTTTCATATCTTATCGATGAGTCGCGGTCAAAAGACGTTACCAACAGGATGATTGTTGAAATTGTTGAAACGGAAGAACTGAAGGATCTCGACAGAGTTATTTCTGTGTTAAATCAGATTAAATCTGAAGGAATAAGAATTGCAGTCGATGATTTCGGTTCGGGATATTCCAATTTTGATTATCTTATTAAAATCAATCCGGCATATGTAAAAATTGATCAGACAATAATTCAGCGTGTTATGACAGATGAACGCGCGAAAGAACTTTTGAAATCAATAGTTTTATTTGCAAAAAATTCAGGTATTCAGACCGTTGCAGAATTTATTGATTCAGTTGAGCTTGAAGATGAAATGCGCCGTATCGGAATAGATTATGTTCAGGGATGGCTGATAGGTAAGGCAGAAAGAACAATTTGAACCTTTTTTTACTTTCTGATTTGACGCCATGTTTATATTTTGTTCAAATGTTTTAATGTGAATTAATTGTTTAATTCTTATTGTGAGTATTATTGGCGGAGAAGTCCGCCCGGCAGTTGTTCGAAAAGGAATTTGTATGTTTTCGATTAAAAATGACGGTAAAATATTTAAAATTGCGGCTGTTTTGATTTTTATTATTTCGGCGTTTCTTTTTGTTAAGTATGCCGTTGAAAGTAATCTTTATCGAAAACAGGTATATTCTCTTTATACAGAAATAGTTCATGGAAAGGATCTCATCGCTGATATTCTTCCGCCTCCGGCATATATTATTGAAAGTTATCTGGCTGCCTATGAGTTGCGTGAAAATATTAATAATCCGGTCAAGAGTGATCAAATCGCACAGTACATTCGCGACAGGCTTATGAGAGATTATCTTAACAGTTATGATTACTGGAAAAAAAATACGATTTATATCGAATCCGACGAATTGATGAAAACTGAACTTCTGGATAAAAGCCTAGTTGCTGCCGAGAATTTTTACAAGGCACTTAATGAAGAATATATCCCTGCTGTCAAACTGCGCGATTTGAATAAAGCAAACAGAATAATGACGCAAAAGCTTCAGCCTTATTACGCCGACCATCGAAATCATATTGATAATCTTGTTAAAATGGCAGCCGAACGAAATGCCTATAAAACTGTTTACCTTACATCAATGAGGGAAAAAGTCCGTACGACGCATAATAAAATCATAATCACCGGTTCACTCGCTTTTGTCATTATAATATTATTCCTGACCTACCGTTTTGTTTTTTATTTCCGGGCTAATGCTGCTCTCAATGAGAGGAATAAAAGACTGCACGAATTGTCTTTGCTCGATAATCTGACAGGATTATACAACAGACATTATTTTCAGATTCGTATTAATGATTATATCGATTCTGTAAATGATTCAGTGCTTTCGGGCGGAGTAAAACTAGGATTCTTTATGATTGATATTGATTTTTTTAAATTGATTAATGATACTGAGGGTCATTTGTTCGGAGACCTTGTTCTGAAACATTTTGGTGAAAGGCTGAAATCCGCAATCAGAGAAGAAGATGTTCCTGTGAGATGGGGCGGTGAAGAATTTCTGCTTATTGTGCCCAGAACCGATGAAACCAGATCTTTTGAAATTGTTGTTCGAATTCTGGAAAAAATAAATTCGAAACCCTTTGTCATCGGCGATAAAGAAATTCCGTTGACCTGTTCGATTGGTTATTGTCTTTATCCGTTTATTTCCAGTGTTCAATACGGCGGATGGCGTGAAGCCGTAAAGGTAGCGGACTCTGCGCTATATATTGCAAAACGTAGGGGACGAAACAGGTCGATAGGAGTTTTTGTTGATCCTTCAGGTAAAAACATTTTTGATTTAAAATCTGTTTTATCAGATATTAAAAAGTCAGCTGATGACGGAAAAATAATATTAAAGGAACACCCCGATTTTTCATCACCTCATCATAAGTAAATACCTTGACTTCACTTTTTTTGTTTTTTAAAATATTTGCAGGCACTAAAGAAAAAGATCAAATCTATTTCTTTAGTGTCAAAAACAAAAACACGAGGTATTTATGGCAGGAACGTTAGGGAAAAAAATTTTTGTTTTGTTCTTCTCTCTATTCGCGGGGATGACATTTCTTTATCCTCAAGAGGCGAATGACCAGTATGGTTTCGGCGGTAGAACATTTTTAATTCAGTCGGCTCTTGAAGTCGGAAAATCTACAAAAGGCATATGGGATGTTCCCGGAAAACCCGGAAAGGATAGCGGGAATTTTAAACCAATAGGTAAGGGAGACTGGCTTCACATGGGAGTGTGGGAGAGAGAAAAAGGTGATCCGGATGACAGACTCTTTATTTTCCGTCCGGCGCAGGGCTCTGCTGTCGGTAGATATTTTATAAATTTCGCGCGTAATTCTTATTGGGGTATTAATGCAATTGTTCCAACAGGTAAGGTTGAAATCAGAACCCGCGCGGATCATTTTGAATTAAAATATCTCCGTGACGGAAGATGGAAAATATATTATTCGCCTGGGGTAATTATTGCCCTTGAAAATAACGCGTCAAAGAACGGTTCCAGGCTCGTGCTTCGTCCTGATTTTAACGGACCGGCTGCAGAATGGGTATTTTTTGATCTTGGCACTCAGCGGTCATTTATACCTGTTATCCAGAATACAGCTCAGGATAATGCCGCACCGGTTAGAAAACTTGAGGATGTTCTTGAAGTTAATTATCCTGCAAGACATCAGTATTTTAATTCGGTGAAATCTGATCAATTCGCTCAGGATAATTCCGGCGGCAAGATGGTGTCTATTCTGAATTCATTTAAAATGGCTGACCAGTGGACTGTTGTAAAAGATGTTATTTCTAAGGTAAAACCTAACAGCGACTTGAACGCAAAGAGAGCAATTCTCGCGGAACTTCTTAAAGTTGATATCAAGAAAGGTTCAAACTTCTTAGAGAAAGCTCTCTCAAATAAAATGAGAGAATCAATTGAAAAAGAAGCTTTGACCGAGAAAGATGAAGTAAGTAAAAAAATGATTCTTGATATAGCTAACAAAATATAAATTTCATATTTCTTCAACATGTGAAGCCTGATAAGCTATAACGATTAGTTTATCAGGCTTTGTCGAAACCTCAATCTGAAATACCTGCTGATTGTTTTTTTTAAATCCTTTATATCCTGTTTGATGTTTACACTTCGTTGAGAAATAAATTACTTCATCGAAGATATTTTTCTGCAATAAAACTTGCGTTATTCCGTTATAAACTATGAGCCTTAAGGTGCGGGATTAACGAAATTGAAAAACAGAATCAGTCAGTTCTACAAAGAAGAAAGACCAAGAATGGTGGCATTCGTCAGGAAGCTGATCAGTGATGTTTCTGACCGTGACGGTGAAGATATTGTCCAGGATGTGATATTGTCAATCTGGAATTCGGCCGATGCTTCACCGGTTGAAAATCTGTCGTCATACGTCTATAGGTCTTTGCGCAACAGGGTTATTGATGCTTTTCGAAAGACAAAAGATGATGTTTCTGTTAACGAAAAAGTCTTTGATGATTCGGGTGTAACAATTTCGGATTTTCTGTGCGATCTAAAGTACAGCGTAGAGGACGAATCAGAGCGGAAGGAGATCAGCCGGCTGATTTTTGAAGCTCTAAATCTTTTACGTCCGGAAGAAAGAGAGATAGTCTGTCTGACTGAATTTGAACGAATGAGTTTCAAAGAGTGCTCAAGAATTCTCGGTGAACCGGTTGGAACTCTTCTGTCGAGAAAATCGAGAGCGTTAAAAAAAATGGAAAATATTCTGCATCAGATAGGATTTTCAAAGGAGGATTATTATGAAGAATGAAAGCAGAGCAGTTAATGTATTGAAAATTATAGGAATGGTAATCGCAGGAGCTGCTGGTGCGCTGCTTCTGGCAGGAATTTTCGGATTTATTTTTATGCATTTGTGGAACTGGCTGATGCCGGATCTTTTTGGAATCAAATCAATAACATTCTTTCAGGGTGTAGGGTTGGTTATTTTGTCCAAGATTCTTTTCGGAAGCCTCAAGCATCATCCTGCCAGGCATATCGGAAAACATATGTCGCGTAAAATGAAAAAAAGATGCGGTCAGTTGGCAGATTTTCCGCCTGAAGTCGCAGAGAATTACGATGAATATTGCGAGTTTTGGGAAAAAGAAGGCTCGGAAGGATTTAAAAGATATTTACACAAGAACAAGTCAAACGGGGAATGATGTGAAAAACATAATTTTCGGAAACTCGATGGATGTAATGCCGTCAGTATTTTTCAGAATGATGGCTGTTCTTTTTAAAATACGGGATGTAATTATGCCTCACGATTATAAGCTTGATTTGATGGGGATAAAAGAAGGGGATGTTGTACTTGACTGCGGATGCGGAACCGGCAGCTGCCTGAAAAAAGCTTCGGAACTTGCAGGAGAAAGAGGTTTGGTTTATGCGGTTGACGTTCATCCCTTGGCTATAAAATGCGCTCATAAAATCTCTGAACGGTCAGTTTATAAAAATATAAAACCCGTTTTATCTCAGGGCGGCGTTATTCCCGTAAAACCTAATTCGGTTGATGTTATCTACGCGCTTGATATGTTTCATATGGTGTCTGATTATAAATCATTTCTTGCCGAGCTTTATGCGCTCATTAAGCCTGGAGGGAAGCTTTATCTCGAAGACGGGCATCAGTCAAGACGCAAAACAATTGATAAAGTTAATGAATCCGCTTTATGGGATATTGCCGAGAATTCATCGAAATGGATTGTGTGTTCTGCTCGCAACAAATAGACAAAAAGAAGCCCCGGGGGGTACTCGGGGCTTTGAAATTTATGAAAACGTCTTGGTAATGATTACCTGACGGTCTCAGCGTTTAAAAGTGTACTTGTCATCCGGATAAAGATACCAGTCTTTATTCGCTGTTCCTTTTGACTCATACCATGATCTGAATCTCTTGTAGGCGGAGTAGATACCGTCTTTTGAACCTTCACACGGCCACTGCCAGTCTTCCGGTATTACTATTGCCCAAGGGAAATTCTTGCTGTCGATAAGCGCTCCATTATATGTTGTGTTGAATGCCGGAATATGAACTTCGCCTCTCCATGAGTCATTGTTAGGGACTATAAACGGATCGAAAGGCATTGAACCTAAATCTTTCGCACTTATTCCTTCGGGATATTCAACCACAGTTGTTTTTTCGGGAACATCGATGTAAGTGTAACCATTTGCGCTGTTGCAGTTCCAGTCTTCTTTGTCATATCCATTTGCACGGAAAGGTTCGTGAAGATTTGTGTAAATTACATGATCTTTTCCTGCTATGCGGATTGCAAACTTATTGTGATAACCTGCACCTGCTGCTAGAGGCTTGGTGATTATTTCGATCTTTGTTGTTTTTCCTTCAGCATTAACGTATTGTTTATATGTAACTTTTACGACTGCATCATTGAAGTCAGCATCGCCTCTTTTTGTTCCGTTGTCGTAATTGTCTTCAAAAGCGAATACATAAGAAGCAGTGTTGATTGCCGCAACTGACGCATCATTGTCATTTACATCTGTTCCTTCATTCGGAGCGAGAATTCCGTCACCGTCATTATCTGTTCCTGTTGGTTCGCTCTGCTTTTTAAGAGCAATCTGACCATCAATTAAAGTGAGACCTGAAATGTCTTTGCATACTGAAGGTTTTGCTTCTTCATAACCGCTAGCTTTAACGATTATTGAAACATATCCTTCAGCGGTATTTATCGGAATTGTTCCGTCTATTTTTCCGTTTGCGTCGGAGATCAATGAAGCTATAACTTCTGTTGTTTCATTGAAAGAAGTGATTTCGCCGTTGGAATTTTTAACAACATCGGTTACTTTAACTATCTGGAGCACCGCGCCTGGTATAACTTCGCTTGTTTCCTGATTTCTGATATAAACATCAAATGCAACCTGCTGAACTGTTGAAGGAGGCGTGTTATCGTCAGTCTCTGCAGGTGTTCCGTCAACGACGTTGCGTAGAACTGCAATTCCTGATTCCATTTTAGCTATGAGATCGGCGAGAGAGTCAGCTGAAACGGTATAAGTGTAGGTTTTAATTTCGCCGTTTTTAAGATATTCGAAATCGATATAAGCAGTTACTGATCCTGCGACATCGGAAATGAATCCTGCGAATGATGCGTTTCCGCTTGAATCTGTTTTTGGAAACTGAGCTATGACGACTCCATTGGAATCTTTAATTGATATTGCCGCGCTTGCGATAGGTTTTGAATCACCGCTGGTGTTGTCGGTCACGTTTGTTGTAAAGTTGTAATATGTTGTGTCGGCATTATCAAGCGTGATCTTGGCTATGGCATTTTGGATGTCGGAGATCGAGGTGACGTTGATTGTTTCGGTAGTATATCCGTTTGCGCTGATAATTACTGTTGCAGGAGAAGTGTTTTCTGAAAGTTCAGAACTGAAAGATATGCTTCCGTCTTCTGCTGAAGTGATCTGGAAAATGACATTCCCCGATGAATCTTTTACGGTGATCAATGCGCCTGAAACTGCATTGCCGGACTCGTCGAGAACGGTTCCTGACAAATCTACCGGAACTTGATTAGTTTCAGGACTTTCAGGTGTAGTGCCGGGGGTATTGCTTCCAGGAAGAGATGGTTTTCCGCCGGGATTATCTGTAAGATCGACTGTGTCGCTGCCGCCGGATCCGCCGCCGCAATAAGTCATAGTAAGTATTGGAGCAAGCAATAGAACTAATATGAACAACCTTATATTTTTCATATTTTTACCTCCAGATACTATTAGCAATAAGTGTGCCATCTTGAAAATAGTTACTTAATTTTTAATTATGGATTTGGTGTACATATCTGTGAATATGACTATTATCGTGGGACATAATTGGTGAGAATTCTTGTTAGTCGCAGTTATTTGCACTTTCAAATGTATCATATTGATACTAAATTTTGCCTCGTATCAATATGATACTAATTGTGAAACAAAATATCAATATGAGACAAGATTTTAATTTGTCTCATATTGATAGAGGTATAATTTATAAAAGATGAGTTTTCATTAAACTTCTTATATTCTCAGTAAATTCTTCATAAGAATGATTTCCTGCATTTTGCGGTTCAATGAAATTAACGGTGATTTTCGTAAATGGTCTTATAAACTTTGCACCGGCAGGGTAGGCTTTATATGCGCCTTTTATGGCAATAGGTATGACTGGAATATTAAGTTCTTTGCTTAGTATTGCAAAAGTTTTTTTGTACTCTCCAAGTTCTCCGTTTTGAGTTCGAGTACCTTCCGGGAAAATTACGACATTGCACTTATTTCGAAGAACTTCTCCCATTTTCTGAATCGTATCTTTGAGATTTGAATTGATATCAACCAAAATAATGTTTGAGCGTTTCGCGAGAAATTTGCGAAACGGTGTATTGAAGTGTTTCGCTTTTGCAA
>Ga0255341_1006220_pt1 | contig 11307 bp, 8 predicted proteins | sample wastewater_treat_8_FD_192418 | JGI IMG/M metagenome (GOLD analysis project Ga0255341, IMG submission 192418) | Wastewater microbial communities from Lulu Island WWTP, Vancouver, Canada - plant12 | ecosystem: Engineered > WWTP > Wastewater > Unclassified | place: Canada: Vancouver, British... | reverse complement strand
TTTAGTTCCTAGGGTTCTTGACATTTCATGGCATGACGACATAATCTATAGGTAGGATATTTTGGTTTTTTGGGAACCTGCTTATAGAGTTCTTCATGAAAATCTACAACTAGTGTTGAGGGGAGGTAGATCGCAGACTCAGCAAACCATAGGCAACTCAGTGACGTCTAGTTTGCATGGATCCGAGCCTTTGAAGAGGTGCATTTGAGAGTAGAGGAGGAATAATTGTGGCTTTTGATCTAGCCAAGTCTATGCTCGGCGAAGCTGCTTTGAAGCAAGGATTAAAGTATATAAGGAATGACCCTGAGAAAAACCTCGTGAATCTGATCAAGTGGGGAGAACGTTTGGCCACAGATCCAGTGCATAAACAGTACGCCAAGCAGTGGGCTGAAATGTTTTCAGACGAGGATAACCATTGGAGGAATCTAGTAATGAGGGGGATCAATCAGGTATCCCCTAACGTGCTGGAAAGAAGCGGTATCAACATGTTTATTAACGCCGGTATCCTAAGCCCTGAGAGACGGCGTCGCGGAGAAGAAAAATACGGAGTTCATGTGCCCTGGGCTATTCTTATCGATCCAACGGGCAGATGCAATTTGAGATGTAAAGGTTGTTGGGCAGGCGATTACGACAGAACTCAGGACATGGACTATGAGACCCTAGACAGAGTCATGACTGAAGCAGAAGAACTCGGCGTGAATTTCTTCGTTATCTCAGGCGGGGAGCCCCTTGTAAGAGCTGACGATCTCATTTCCTTGGCCAAAAAACATAATGAGTCAATGTTCCATATCTTTACTAATGGAACTCTAATTACGAAAGAAAGGGCCAAGCAGTTCGCAGAAGCTGCAAATATGAGCTTTGCCATCAGTATAGAGGGGTTTGAAGAAGAGACAGATGCCCGACGCGGTAAAGGGGTATTTGCCAGAGTTATGCAGGCGATGGACAATCTGAAAGAAGCCGGGGTACCCTTTGGATTTTCTGCATGCTACACGCGGGAGAACACTGAAAGAATCGGTAGTGACGAATGGATAGACCTAATGATAGAAAAGGGCTGTCTACTTGGTTGGCTATTCACGTACGTACCCGTAGGGGGCGAGGCAGATCTGGAGTATATGGCAACGCCGGAACAGAGACTTCATATGTTGAAAACTGTGAGGAGATGGCGATCAGAAAAGCCCATTTTCGTAGCAGATTTTTGGAATGACGGTCCGTTTGTAGGTGGGTGCATAGCAGGGGGTAGGAACTATTTCCACATCAACGCTATGGGTGACGTAGAACCGTGTGCCTTCGTTCACTACGCGAACGTAAACATCAAGAATACTAGTTTGGTTGAGGCGCTTCGTTGCCCCTTGTTCCAACTGTATCAGAAAAACCAACCGTTCAATGAGAATCATCTGCGCCCGTGTCCCATAATCGATAATCCCCAGAAACTAGAGGAGATTGTTGAAGAGTCTGGTGCTTACTCAACTCAAATCAACAAGATAAGTGCCCCGGCACTGTGCAGACCACTTTACGGGTATGCGGAGGCCTGGGGAGAACTCGCAGACAAGGTGCACGAAGAAAGTTCAGAACAATAGAGGGTTAATATGAACAAAAATGGTTCGTATAGACTGCTCATTGCTGTATCAACGAATTGCACAAGATCGGATATGGAGGCGATCGGATGAATCTCACAAGGAGGCGTTACCAATTCCTTGAAGCCCTTGCACGGTTGGTAGAGGAGAGCGGAGGTCCGGTTCACTATGGAGACGTAGCCGATAGCCTAAATGTTTCGAAATGGACAGCGTACGACATGATGAGAGAACTAGTTGACGAGGGGTATGTAGAGAGTTCGTACTTAGCCAATCGAAGGGGAGAACCAGGGCGTTCTATGGTGGTGTTTGAGCCGACACAAAAGGGCCTTGAAGTTGTAGAGTCGGAAGATGAGAAAAGCGATTCTCAGGTAGAAGAGGATTGGCGTGAGGTTACGTCAAATCTCATTTCTAGAATGAGTGCAGGACAGACCAGAAACCTAGATTTGTCTTTGGACTCAGCAAAAGAGGAATACAAATCTTCGCCTTTGTCCTACTGTGCTGCGCTTATCTCTCTTCTTCTGATCGAAGCGAAGAAAACTGGCTTTGACCTTGCGATGTTGAAAGAAGTCCTGGAAAGTTCGTCACAAAATGGCATGTCAGTCTCGCTGTTTGCAGGACTGCTGCTGGGGATTTTGCTTGTACAGGGTGCGCGTAGGATTCTGCCTGATGTTGAAATGTTGATCGAATTGGTCTGCACTCAGGTAGAATCTCTACCCCAACAGAACCAAGACAAGATACTAGAGTTTGTTCAGTTGGTTATGAGCAGCGAGTCATTGGTATGAGGTTTCTCTCAAGTGTGACTTAGATTTACAGACTCTATGAAGGAAGCGTTTGTAACAGGGAAGACTACTTGGGTGGTTTTCCCTGTTTTGTATTAGGTAACTGTTGGAGAAGGAAATTTCATCGATACATCTAATAGTATCTTTTGGAAGCAGCGCAGGTTTGAGTGAGTCTAAGCACTGCGTGTCATTTATGGAGTGTTCAGGAGGAATGTTACATATGCTCAAAGCAGAGTTGATCAACCCATTCTTGGAAGGTGCCATTGTTTTTTTCAAACATGAGCTGGGCATTGAGATCGTCAGGAGAGACCCTAGGATTGAATCATGTCACACGACTCCAGAGGAAATTAATGTCCTGATCGGTGTAACTGGTGAAGCTGAGGGAATGGTACTTTATTCTATGAACCAACGCAGCGCTAAGAGCATTGCTTCGGCCATGGTCAAAAGCCCTATACCTCTATACGACCAGCTCGCCGAATCGGCTCTTGGGGAGATGGGTAACATAATCACAGGACAGGCTGCATCTAGGTTAGAGGAAATAGGATACATTTGCAAATTGTCGCCACCCATTCTGATTTCAGGCGTAGGCACGATTATTTCTGCCATTGATATTGAAATGCTTGTCATACCTCTGGATCTAGGCGCATTGGGAAAAATCGACATATACGTTGCTTTGCGAGAAAGCGCAAGCCGCACGTCCGGCTAGTACATCTCAGAGGTATGCATAATAGACCTTGACCTGCACTGGGATGAAGAGGTACCGCTCCTGAGTCCTGTATTGCGATCACGATGAATGCACACAAATTCCTCTTGCAATTGTCCTCGTTTTCATCTAGACTAATTGTTGTTCTCTAGAGAACGTTCTCCAAAGAACAAGTTTTTGCTCTCGAGTATTACTTGTTCTGGTATTGGGCGTAGAAAGAGGGGGAGGTAGTGCCTGATAATATCGATATTAATACCCAATCATTCCTAAGGGTTCTGAAAGCCGTAAACATGGGTATGTTTGAGATATCTCACAGAGTGTTTGAAGAATACGGTTTCCCGCATGCCGGTATGGCAATCATTGGGCAAGTAGGAAATGTGCCTGGAAGCACCGTAAGCGAAGTCGCAAGGCGTACAGGATTTGCAAAATCGAATGTATCTAAGACAGTAGACCTATTAGTTGGGCAGGGCTTTCTTGAAAAACGCAATGATGCTAATGACCAGAGATTGGTCAGGCTTTATCTTACCGAGGAAGCCCATTCACAGCTTTGCGAAATGAGAGCAATAATGGACCAGAGACTTTCCAAGGTGCTTTCGGTTCTGCCACGGGAGAAAGTAGATTGCTTATTGGACGCTCTTTCAATGCTTAAGGAAGCCCTAGAGCATAAGGAGATGATAGTTTGAAAAGACTACTCAAAAACCTAAAGCCTTTCTTGCTAATCATAGTTTTGACTTTGGCTCTTATCTTACTCCAATCTCTTTCTGAATTGGCTCTTCCTAGCCTTATGGCAGACATAGTAGATTACGGAGTAGCCACGGGCGATACGGACTTCATATGGAAGACCGGTGGGACGATGCTGGTTATAGCACTTGCGGGCGTTGCTTGTTCAATTGGTTCAAGCTACCTTTCTGCTAGGATATCAACCGGTTTCGGCAAGGAGCTCCGCGCACAAGTTTTTTCACATGTCACAACTCTCCCTGTTACTGAGTTTGAAGAGTTCGGCACAGCTTCTTTGATCACAAGGACCACAAATGACATATCCCAAATCCAAATGGTAGTCCTAATGCTGCTCCGGATAGTTGCAAGTGCTCCGCTCATGTTCATAGGTGGAATAGTGATGGCTGTTTCCAGAGATAGGCATCTTTCAATGCTGCTGCTTGCCGTCCTCCCGGTTTTGGCTGTTCTTGCCATAGTGCTGTCTAAAAAGGTAATGCCGCTTTTCAAGAAGATTCAAGAAAAGCTGGATAGGTTGAACTTGGTGCTAAGAGAAGGGTTAACTGGAGTTAGAGTAATCAGAGCATTTAACAAGACCGAATACGAGACAAAGAGATTTGACGAAGCAAACAAAGACCTTACCCAAACTATGTTGAGAGTAAACCGCACTATGGCGGCCTTGATGCCTGTTATCAACTTGACCATCAACTTCGTTATCATCGCGATCATCTGGTTTGGAAGCCATAGGATCGATGCCGGGTATATGGAGGTTGGAGGGCTAATGGCATTCATCCAATATGCAATGAGCATCCTCATGTCGCTGATAATGGTGGCCATGATTTTCGTCTTCTTGCCTCGTGCAGCGGTGTCAGCAGACAGGATAAATGAAATTCTTGATACAAGAATCGAGAAGGACACTGTCCTGGACGCGTACCCAGTACTGGCAGCTCAATCGGGAGACTCGGAAGATCTTAGATTGGCTGGAGGGACAAAACAGGAACACACTGTGGTTCATCAGGCCGGAGAGCCTTGCGATGATAGATTAAGAGGCATCGTAAAGTTTGAAAACGTGTATTTTAGTTACTCAGATGCAGAACGGCCTACCCTGTCGGACATCACATTTGCCGCCAGGCCAGGCGAGATGACTGCGATACTGGGAGGGACTGGTTCTGGCAAGTCTACTCTGGTCAGTTTGATTCCTCGATTTCACGATGTAGATAGCGGAGGTGTTTTGCTAGATGGTGTCGATATTAGGGATATTCCTTTGGCTCGCCTGCGCGAACGCATTGGATTTGTGCCTCAACAGGCGGTTCTTTTTAGTGGCACGATCGCGGAAAACATACGATACGGAAAACCCGATGCTACCGACGAAGAAGTCAGACGTGCAGCTGAGATTGCTCAGGCGCTGAATTTCATCGAGCGGTTGCCGAAAGGTTTTGACTCATACGTAGCTCAAGGAGGCGTGAACTTCTCTGGGGGTCAGAAGCAGCGTCTATGTATTGCCCGGGCAATTGTAAGACGCCCAGACATATATATTTTCGATGACAGTTTCAGTGCCCTGGATTTCAAAACCGATGCCAGATTACGCGCCGCTTTGAAGAAAGAGGTTAAGGATGCCACCATGATTGTAGTGGCGCAGCGTGTCAATACGATCCTCGATGCCGACCTCATCTTGGTAATGGATGAAGGTAGAATAGTTTGCAGTGGATCCCACAAAGAACTAATAAAAACGTGCCCAGTATACAGAGAAATCGTGCTCTCTCAGTTGTCAGAGGAGGAGATCGCATGAATGAAAGACCCAATGGTAACGGGATAGAAGAGACAGACAAGCATGCCGAAGAAGCCAGACTGTATGAAGATGCTGAGAAGAAACCAGGCAATGATAATGTGGCTGATGCAGCAAATGATGACGACCAAGAAGAAGAGAATGCTCCTAGGCGTTACCAAAGGGCGCGGCGTGCCAAGGATTTCAAAGGGACTTCGCGGAGGCTGATAAGGTATTTGAGACCAAAGGCAGGTCCTTTATTCGTGGTAGCGCTATTTGCTGCGCTTAGCACAGTGTTTCGCCTCTTAACTCCCAAAATTATGGGTAAAGCTACCACCAAACTTTTTGAGGGACTAATGCTCAGGACGCAAGGCGTGCCAGAGGCCATCATAGACTATGCATACATATCGCGGATACTTATGACCCTAGCTGGATTATACTTGTTAAGCGCGTTGTTCAATTATCTGCAACACTACATAATGGCTGGGGTGTCAGAATCCATAGTATATAGTCTTAGGAAAGAAGTGCAAGCGAAGCTGAACCGGCTTCCTCTGAAGTTCTTTGACGGGAAAACGCACGGTGAGATTCTAAGCCGAGTTGTAGACGATGTAGACAACTTGAGCTCTACTTTGCAGCAGACTCTTACGCAACTCATAACGGCGGTCGTTACCTTGGTAGGCGTTGTTATCCTGATGTTGAGCATAAGTCCTGTGCTTACCTTGATTACTATGGTTACTTTGCCCATAACGGCTGTAGGCACGGCTTTTCTGGCCAAGCGTTCCCAGAAGTACTTTGCAAGCCAACGTCAGATCCTAGGTGACCTTAACGGTCACGTCGAGGAAATGTACTCGGGTTACAAGATAGTAAAGGCCTATGGTCGTGAACGTGCGTCTATAGAGGAGTTCAAGCAGATTAACGAAAAGCTATATGAGGCCGGCTGGAAGGCACAGTTCATCTCAGGGATCATGCGACCTCTTATTGGATTTGTGCATAACATCGGGTACGTTCTGGTTTCAGTTGCAGGCGGCATCTTGGTCATGAGAAAAGCCATAGAGATAGGGGACATACAAGCGTTTATAACATACTCCAGGCAGTTCACCCAACCTATCACACAGACTGCAGACATAGCGAATGTGATTCAGTCCACGGTGGCTTCTGCTGAAAGAGTATTCGAGGTCCTCGACGAAGAGGAGGAAATACCGGATCCTGAAAACGCTAAAGTAGTTGAGTTCCCTAGAGGCGAAGTCGAGTTCAGAAATGTGTGCTTTAGGTACAAGCCGTCTGAACCGCTCATAGAAAACATGAACTTGCATGTGAAACCAGGCCAAATTGTGGCAATTGTGGGTCCTACGGGCGCAGGGAAAACCACAGTAGTGAACCTCCTTATGCGTTTTTACGAGATAGACGACGGAGCCATACTGGTCGACGGCATAGATACGAGGGAGATGCGGCGAGAGGATCTGCGCAAGATGTTCGGCATGGTACTTCAGGACACATGGCTTTTCAACGGAACAGTGAAAGAGAATATAGCATACGGAAGGGAAAATGCTACAGAAGAGGAAATAGTAAGGGCCGCCAAGGCGGCTAGAATTGACCATTTCATAAGGACCCTTCCGAGGGGGTATGACACGGTCATAAGCCAAGATGCATCCAACATATCTCAAGGTGAGAGGCAACTTCTGACCATAGCTCGTGCCATCTTGGCTGACCCGCCCATCATGATCTTGGACGAAGCTACGAGCAGCGTTGATACAAGGACTGAGATTCAGATACAGCAAGCTATGAGAACTCTCATGAAAGGTAGAACCAATTTTGTGATTGCACACAGGCTGTCTACTATTCGAGATGCTGACAATATTCTTGTCATGGATAATGGCCGTATTGTTGAGCAAGGTAGACACAAAGACCTCTTGGCCAAAGGAGGCTTCTACGCAGAACTGTACAATAGCCAGTTCACAGGCAGTTACCTAATCGACGAAGCGATTTAGTGTTTTTCTATATTATGAGGTGATTTGGTCTACACGTACTCATGGGCCAAAATCATGTACACACTTGAGGTCCAAGTAAAGGCGGGGTCTTGCAAAGCCTCGCCTGTAGTTGCCTCAAAGTTCTCGGCCATACCGCTGTTTGCCGCTGTATAGCAGAAGCGTTGGGCGATATCCTGTGCGAGAGCAGTTTCCCCTATTCTCATTAGCCCGTCTACGATTAGCATTGTTGAGGGCGCCCAGATTGGTCCTCGCCAGTATCCGTCGGCTTCATAACGCGGGCTGGTTATTTTTTCGGTAGCCAAGCCGTGAGGTGTTAAGAAGTTTCCAGGTTTCTCAAGTTCTGAGACAATCCATTTCCGCACGTGGTCTGGAAGCCGTTCACCGAGCACTATGGCAAGGTGCGGTAACAGGCTATCACATTTCACACGTTGATGAACCCAGGTAGTGCCTTGCGGTTTTAGGAGTGCTGCCTGCATCTCCTCTTCGTTCCAGAAGTGTTTTAGCGTTTTTTCAAGCAGCGTGTGGGCGCGTGCCAGCCACATTCTGCGTTCGTCTTCTCGTCCTAGCCTCATGGCTATGTATGATAGCACTTCCATCTGAATCACGAGGAACGCACAAAGATCGGGGCTTTCAACCGGGACACCTTCGAAGAAAACGGTGCTATTGTCCCAGCCGCTGTCGTTTCCGTGGTTGTACTGCGGAATTCCGTCCATGTCATAGTCTCTGTGCTTGAACCACCACTCAGTCCAAAGGACTAGCGGTACATATACTTGAGAGAATCTCTCCCGGTCTAGAAAACCGGTTTCATCTCTTTCAATCATCCACTTAAGTGTCCAGCCATGTATTGGCGGCTTGCAACAGTTCCAACTGGCCCATTTGTCGTTCATGTAATCGGGCAAGGCGCCTGAAGGATGTTGCCTGTCAAAGAAGAGGCAGAATTGTTCCCATGCAAGGGCGGGATTCTCGTAGAATAATGCCATGGCGTTGAAGCAGTGGTCCCAACTCCACACATTTGCCATCCAGTTTTTGGACATATACATCGCGGGTTTCGGCAGGAACCCTTCTTTCTCCACAACACACGACCAGGTTATGTAAGAAGCAAGGCTACGTGCTTTTTGCAAATCGGGGTTCGACTCTATGCTCGGACAATGCGTGTTCCAGATGTCGAAATCCTCCTGAACCCGTTTCAGAGATTCGGTCCAACTAAGAACCTGAAAGGGGTTTCCTTCTCCAAGGGCTAGGGGTTGTCCATTTTCCAGTGATTCTATCACTGCCACATAGTCTTGTATAACACCCTCTGCCTTAGGTTCTACACCTGGCGTGCTAATTGTCCGAAAAGAAGCTTCAATGTGTTCGCACTCTAGACCATTCCAGGGTGCGTCTACAATGAGTTCTCCTTGCAGAGGGACAAGAAGGAAACGTGCACTGTGGGTGTAACTATTGATTTCCCATGCGACTTTGAGATTTTCGGGGGACTCGTGTTCGGGATCTTGAGTGCATATCGAAATAGGAGTCGCATGATCGTAAGAACCGGTCAACATGGTGAGCCGTAATCCCAGCTTTGAGCCCAGGATTCTAAATTGTAACTGGTTAGGAAAAGGGAAGCAAAACTCAATAACGCCATGAGGAACTTCCCCGTTGTAAGCATGAAGGCGTAGGTGCGTTGGAGTTGCGCGAATTTCATACGGTACAGGTTTGTTGTTGGCAACCGGTTCGAGCAAGAAAACGGGGCCTTTTCCCCCGGCCCTTAAGTGCCTTAGGTAGAGCCCTTCCTTAGCACGCGGGTCCGATGCCGAGGGGTCTAGCCAGGAGATTGCTAAATAAGAACCTTTCCTGCTGAAGGGCACTCTCTCTAAGTCCAATTCCAAGATGGCCTCAGATGAGTCTTGCTTGTCGCGTGGCGGTTTTTTCGGTTCCAAGGGATATCCTCCTTTTCCGATCTTCTCCGGATGGTGTAATCTGATATTAGCATGTCATGAGTTTCCAGGCTGGTTTATTGTTCAATGACAGATGTTTTACAAGGCGCGGTAAGATAGGAGGCCGATTGGTCCAAAAAAGCGAAGCGCCTTACGCAAAACAAGTTCCATACTATTGGCAGGGAGGAGAAATTGGCATGAGTGTTGATATATCATTTGACAATTTGAAAATCCTGACTTCTGCTCGATGGGAACCATGGCAGAAAGAAGCGATACTCAAGATTGTCCCCAACGCGATTCTGCTTGAGCCCGAAACTGACGGCACCTTGGAAGAACTTATCTTAGAGTCTGATATTCTCTTTGGGTCCACTAGTCTGCCACCTACTAGCCTCAGCAAGTCACCTACCCTAAAACTCGTACATGTGCTGTCTACGGGTGTAGATAGATACATGGTTCCGGAATTCAAAGATTCGCCCATAGTCTTGGTTAATAGCCGTGGAGTGCATGGTTCATTGGTCGCGGATCATGCTATGGCTCTACTTTTAGCCCTGAGCCGCTCTTTGAATCTTGCCTACGAGAACCAGAAGCAGAAGAACTGGGCGCGTCTACCCATAGTCGACCTAGAAGGTAAAACAGCAGGGCTCCTGGGTCTAGGAGCCATAGGCCGAGAGGTAGCGGCAAGGTGCAAAGCGTTCCGGATGCGTGTAATAGCAATGAAACGAACTTTGGAAGACGACCCCTTGGTTGAGAAAGTCTATCTTCCATCAGCGTTAAAAGAGCTTTTGGCAGAGTCGGATTTCGTGATATGTTCCTTACCTCTTACAGAAGAAACGTACCACATGCTTACGATAAAGGAATTTGCGACTATGAAGCCCTCGTCTTTTTTCGTAAATGTGGGAAGAGGCGCCGTAGTGAAGGAAGAGGACCTGATAACTGCTTTGATGGAAGGAAAACTCAAAGGAGCAGGTCTAGACGTGTTTGAGAAGGAACCTCTTGACTCAGAAAGCCCGCTTTGGGATATGTCCAATGTACTCATTACCGCCCATTATGCGGGCACCGATCAGGCAGGCCTTAGGAAGAGTTTTTCTATATTCCTGGACAATCTCGTCAGGCTTAGAAACGGCGAACCGCTTGTTAATGTAGTGAACAAAGAACTTGGCTACTAGAGGAATCGGTATGTTGGGCGGATGTCCAGCGGTGTAAATGTGTGCAGTGCATGCCTATTGCGCGCCTAATACCTGTTTACCTGCGGGTTTGCGTCAGATAAAGGGGCTCTAGTGAGTTGCCCAACTCAAGCTGATCTGGTATTGTATGGGAGAGGCAGATACCTTACGGACACTGGCTATATTCATCCAAAGACGGCACATGTCAAGCTGACCCGCTATCATAGTTTTGCTCAGAGACTCATGTATTTGGTACTTGCATGGTGTAGAATCTAGGATCTCGACTGTTGAGTAACCATGGACGTTTCCAATTGCAAAACAAGAAGGGGGTTATTCAAGTGGAGGAAGAAATCAAGACCGAGGTTAAGAGTTTTCCATTGATTGGCGAACCTGCTCCTGATTTTGAAGCGGTTACAACTCACGGGAAAATAAGACTTTCCCAGTTTAGAGGCAAGTGGGTGGTTCTTTTCTCTCACCCGGCTGATTTTACTCCTGTCTGCACTACAGAATTTGTTGCCTTCTCCAGGATCAACGATGAACTTCAGTCTCTTAACACGCAGCTAATTGGCCTTTCCATCGATAGCGTCCATTCTCACATAGCGTGGGTCAGAAACATCAAAGAGAAGTTCGATGTTGATGTTCCTTTCCCAGTAATTGCTGATCTGGACATGAAGGTCGCAAAAATGTTTGGTATGGTGCATCCAA
>Ga0255341_1006219_pt1 | contig 11308 bp, 9 predicted proteins | sample wastewater_treat_8_FD_192418 | JGI IMG/M metagenome (GOLD analysis project Ga0255341, IMG submission 192418) | Wastewater microbial communities from Lulu Island WWTP, Vancouver, Canada - plant12 | ecosystem: Engineered > WWTP > Wastewater > Unclassified | place: Canada: Vancouver, British... | reverse complement strand
CTGGAGAGAATAGAGTGCGTATATGGTCTTGGCAATATATGATTTCCCAGATCGGTTTGATCCAATGATGATAGTACATGGCTTTATTTCAATATCTCCCGACTCAATAGGACCAATATTCTTTAATCCAATAGAAAAGACCGGAGAGTGCATTTTTGATTTATCAGTCAGTCTCGTCCGTGGTGGTTCTGATGAAGAGAAAGTTTGAGAAATCGCAAGTGAAATTTTTTTATTCATCTCCTCTGCCATGACATCCCCCTCAAAAAATACATATCTCTCATAATTGCCTGAGAACAATTATAGTATATATTAGATTCATACTACGTTAAATCCCCTTTCTCTAATGCACTTAAAAATTCCCTTTCATTAAAAAAAGCTGAAAAAAAGTGAATTCGATCAGTAGTTTTAGGGATTTCTCTAAAGGATCTTGAATAATAGTTAGAGTAATCTATCAAAAAATCCTTATCGATATAGTTACTTTCTATTAGGAATGATTTTGCTTGAATCTTATTCAAATACTTAAAAAAATAACCCCCTACGATTGAGCCATTGAAAAAGACAGATATTTCCTCAATGGGTTTAAAAAGGGTCAATTAAAAAGCCCCGTATTATATAGTAAAAGGGCGGTGAAGATCGTTTTCAGAAGCATGACACATTGTACGATTAAATTGTTCTGATCTCTCACGTGTTTCCTTTGAGTTCAAAATTTCAATAATTAGTGATTTATACTGTTGTGCTTCTTCTGGGGTCATAATTTTCCTCTTCGGGATTGTGAGTATTCAGAGGTGCTCTGTCTTTTTTAATTGTATTTAATACAGATAAATGTTGTCAACATTGCTTCGGCTATAAAGCTTCGAGGAAGCTTTGTAGCCAAGTTTATAAAGATCTATCGTGTAAAGGGCAATCTACAGTCGTATAAGTTCAGATATTTCATAATTCATACTTGTTGCGGCAAAATCCGACTCTTTCTTAAAACCTTCATTCCCATGAACACATAACGATATCTTTTTAAATTTTCTTTATTTCTTAAATTAATGAAAAATTTTTCCACTGAATCCTAAATCACCGTTACGTGTCAATATATACATAACGAAACTGGTTGATCATGGTGGCAATAGTTTACCAGACTGACAAACGATCAGGGATCACTTATGCATATGAATCGATATCCCTCTGGGATAAAGAAAAACAGCAATCTCGTGTCAAGCGGAGATTAATTGGACGAGTAGATAAGATAACTGGAGAAATTGTTCCGACTGACGGGAGAAACAGGAAAAAGCGGGACGCGAGTTTATCAGAAGAACAGGCTCCGAAATGTACTGCGGTCGCCAGCAGATCTTTTTTTGGGGCAACAAATCTTTTTGATGCGATTGGTGAGAAACTCGGTATTACAAATGACATGAAACAGTGTTTCCCTGAAATATATAAGCAGATTTTGTCCATTGCATACTATCTTATCCTCGAAGATAGTACTCCTCTATACTGGTTCGACAGATGGGGCACTCTCCATAAGCATCCGTATGGGAAAAATATCAGTTCCCAATGAGCCAGTGACATATTTTCTGCCATAACTGAAGAAGATAAGCAGAAATTCTTCTCTCTTCAGGGAAGACGGCGCTGTGAAAATGAATTCCGGGCTTACGATACAACTACTCTGTCCAGTTATTCAGAAACATTAAAAAAACAGATGCAGATTACCGGTTTTTTAAGAAATACACTTCGCCATCCCTTTTGGATAAACTCAGAGTGATTGAATGCTTTGAGCAGCCAGGTAGAGTCCTCAAGGTTGGTGAAATGCTTGATGGACAGAGACGGTTGTATCATGAAACTGGAGTAAGACCTCTGGGCTCGTCATGAATTGGCTGGAATATTGGATTAATAAGCTGTTGTATGTGGATAGATTCCAGTATGCACTAATCATTAGGGATTAAACAAAATATTGAAAGAATAGGATATATAGAAAGAGGATTCGGTATCAATAATTTGAAATGATCCTCAAAACAATATCTATTATTGTTCTATCTTTTTGGAAATGACATTTTTTATTGTACATGTATCTTCATCTGCCAGAGTTTTTCGAATTTTCCCCCTCTCATCAAATAATTGAATAGCATAGGCTGATATTAAGATACTTCTATCCAACTTTTTTTTCGTCACAAGTTTATCTAAAACAACGAAAGACTCTTTTTCTTTTAACTTATCCTCTCTTCTAATATTCGGAAATAAAAGGAGGGCATTATCAGATTCATTCGCCACGCTATATGCCATCATTTGATAAATGTCCGCATTTTTAATGAATCCATTTGAAAAATCCGGTTTATACTTCGTATCAATGATTGCAAGAGGATTGCCTTTTTCTGTAACAATTATATCCGGTGTGACTCTTTTTTTATTTCTTGAATACTCATTTGATGAATGATACTCACTTGCAAGGTGAAGATCATGTTGATAATAAAATGTATACTCCTGAAAAGTATTTCTTAATAACTTTGTAACATATTTTTCAAAAACGAGATTCATATCAAAAATTAGGGCATAAAATTGTTGGGGGCCTTCTTCAGCAGAGTATGTTGATCCGAAAAGAATCATAAAACTGAACTCAACAACCCCTTTTAAATTTTCGTTTAACCGCGTAAAATGTAATTTTGACATATAGGATGGAGAAATGATTTCATCCTGTATTTCGTGCATCAAGGTATAGAAATGAAAAGCACGCTTTTTATTGTCTTCATTTCGACTTACTCTTTGAATTTTAAGTAAGGCAGCTTTAATCAATCGGTTCAAGGGATTGTCAATAGAAAACTCATCAAAATTACATGAAAATGTATGCAAATCTGATGGAAGTTTTAAAACCTGCTCTTTATAATTTAATTTCCCTTTAATATGACGCATCTCATCAGTTTGATCCATATATTCATGATGAAAAGATGTTCCCATTATTCTTTCAAGATCTGTTAAAAAAAGGGATATTAAGAATTCATAGAAGTCCTTTTCTTTTCCATATTTGGATAACTTTGATTTATAAAAAGGGATCAATCCAGAGATTGAAAGCAAAGAAAACAGATTTTTCCGGGCCGTTCTATACACTTTCTCTTTTTCAATATCTGAAAGTGAATTTAATGAGGTGTCTTTATCAGGATTATATAATTTGGGAAGGATTTCTATCCTTTTTTTACCAATTTGAATTATTCCAACAAATGAATAAGTATGGATTTTCCCAAAGGTGACTGTCAGAGCATTTGCTTTCTCCTTCCTCACGATGAGATCATTAAACTTTTTTAAGGCACTTAACTCTGAATCCTTAAATGGAGATTGTTTATTGCCTCTCTCCCATTCGAATAACTCAAGTGAATCCACGGAGAATACTCACAATTATTCGGATAAATTTGTTTCTTGTTGATAAATTCCAAAATTTTTCATAGTATTTTCAAATACTATCGAGACATCTCTTATCGAAAGACCATAAATGAAATCAGTATCGCCAGATTCATCTTCAAATTTACCCGTATCCTCATCCCAGACCAATTTCTTTTTCTTATCTACTTTTATTGATTCCTTACCGAGTATAGTCGCCAGGGCCTCCCAATCATTAAAAAAATATTCTTCTAATAGAGGAAGAATTCGCGTTTCAAATACCTTTTGTAATTCAATATTATCCAAATCTTGTTCAGGAATATTCATAAAGTAGTAATGACCGATTTCATAGTCCGGATTTTTTATCGCACAAATAACTCTATTAAGTTCTTGAAGTAACTTCCTGGCAATCTGGTTTTTAATTAATTTATAATCGACGTTTAATCGTTCAAAATGAAATCTTCTCCTTAACGCAATATCAACTAATGCAATAGATTTGTCGGTTGAATTCATTGTCCCGATAATGTAAACATTCGTGGGAACGCTGAATTCTTGTCCTGAATAAGGCAATTTGACGGTAATCTCTTCTGCCTCTCCCGCCCGTTTATTATCTTCAAGTAAAGTAATGAGCTCTCCAAAAATCTTTGAAATATTACCCCGGTTTATTTCATCAATAATCAATACATAATTGTTGTTGGGATCTAACGCAGCTTTTTTACAAATATCCTTGAAAATACCATCTTTGATCTGATAAGAGATTGTAGATTCTCCCGACTCGTTCAATTCAGGTCGGATGCCTTCAATAAAGTCTTCATATGCAAATGATTGATGGAAGGTGATAAAATTAAATTGTGATGATGATGTTTCAGATAATCGATTTGTGTCCTTTTTTAATAGTTGTAAATACTCTGATCCTTTTTCAGTCAAGTACCAATTTGAATTTGGAGCCTTATCAAAAAATTCTCTCCCAGTTTTATTTTTTACATATACAGTTTCAGAATCGATTTTTGATTCTCTTTGAAGATATATCGCAATAGTTTTCGATATAGATTGGGTATTCTTATAAGTACTAACTTTCTTTATAATATCAGATTCTTTAATTTCATCAACAGATACTTGCTGATCTGGTCCTATCTCTCCAAACGCAAGAATAATTGCATCCAACCATGTTGTTTGAGAATAATCGAACTCTTCTTTATTTTGTTCCTTTAATCTCTTATGTAAGAGACTGAAGGTTACATTCGGATCATGGTATCCATAAATGATTTCATGAGCACGAAGAACCGAACTATAAGTTTTCCCGGTTCCAGGGGGACCATAGAGTATTACCTGTTTTTTAAATTGTTGAGTAGGAAATTTTGGTTTGATCTCTATTTTATTCTCAATTATCTGTCCTGTTTCATTTTGTATTGAACTAATAATTTTTAAGTAATCATCTACTTTTAATTTATTTAAGGTGATAGAAAAATTTCCAGGAACACCTTGAGGAATTGATGTGTTCAGATCAACATAATCCCACCTAACATTCCTTATTTGTGTAAAGTCTTCTGTTCTTCGCGATGAGATATCAGAGGTTATTGTTCCGATTCCGTATATCTGACTTTTTCCAGTCGAGGCGATTACAATATCCCCTGGTTTCATTTCATGAAAAAAAGACCAGATAGTATTTTGATGAGTACCTGGTTGTGAAGACAGCATGAAAGAGAAATCTTCAGAACCATTATGCTCCTTGGCAATTTCTATTAAGCGGTTATAAAACAGATTTTTATCTTTGATTTGGATTAATTCATCAAGATACGGTTCATATTGGTGATACCCAATCGAGCAGATTTTATCGTTTTTCCAAATATTCCATAAAACGCCCTTTCTTCCCGGGGCAATTCTCCAATAATTTTTATTTCCGGGTGTGCTCGAAAAATAATGAGATAATACCTTTTTAGTTTTTTCAATTACCGTCCTGATTTCTATCGAACTGGTTTCTGAACTTTCATCTAATAGCGAGGTATGAGTATCAATGACTTTTTCGAGGAGTATTTGAACATTCAGTTTTGGGATGGCTTTACCATCTCCTACATACAAGTACGCTGATTGACCCCATTGTGTCTGGTTGATCTCTTCTAAATTAAATTCAAGGGGTTGATAAAAAATAGTAGACAGTTCCTTTTTTGCTTTCCATCCGGCCGCACTAAATTCAGCATATTTGTCTTGATACTTTTCCTTTATGCTACTATCATGAATTGTATCTATGGGGTTGATTGGAACATGAAAGTTCCCATACTCAGTAGCGCCATAAAACCCAATTAAATAATACTTTTTGGTGTCTGGATTGATACTTGAGAAAAGAACAAGACCGTTTTGATTAAATTGCAAAGAATTTCCTCTGAATTGAATCCATCCATAGTAAAAATCATCTCCATAATCAAAAAAATTCCACCATTCATGAGATATTCCCTCCTCTTTTATATATCGAAAGCCAGAATTTTGTGATTTTTGCGAACTTTCTTCATCAAATCCTTGCCATCCATTATCACTCCATCCGATTTGTGCGAAAATAATGGAATCAGATACAGAAAGATTGCTATCTGTCTTATCCTCTCCGAGAAAATCAATGAAGAAATGATTTTTTTCGGTATGTTTAGTAATCTTCATTTGGGGACAATTCTCTACATATTCTTCGTTATTTATGAAAAATTTGGTGAAATTTGGATATTTCCTTTGAATTATTGATCGAAAATTATCATACCACTGTAATGTGGTAGAATCATATTTTCTCGCTGTAAAATATGCTTGATATTTTTTATTTTGATATTCTAATTCAACAGCTTTTTTATCCCCGTAGTGAACATTTTCAATACCAAAAAAATCACGTAATTTTGCAGGGATAACAGTGCCACCATATAAAATTGCTGATTTATCTAATGTTTTAATGGTCACATTTGGTGGTTCATATCTCCAAGAGTTAGTTGAGTAAGAATCCTCCTCTATTATATCGCCGAACTTATCTTGTTCTAATATTTCTGAATTCTTAAGATTTTCACTAATTAAATGGCGTAAATTTAACCATTCTTCTCGTGTGACTAAAAAATTTGTTCCTTGTGGTGCCTTAATTATTGTTAGATCCTTTAATGAATCGATTAAAATGATTTCTGTTTTCAATATCGGTTTTTTTAATTTTATTATGTATTTATACTGAACCCGCCACTCCTTATTTGCCGCATCCGATGGTATATTCCAATATTTTTTTAATTTTTCTGAGTCTTCTCGATATTCTGGTTTATTTAAAATTTCAATAATGGCATATATCCCTGCATCTGAACCAGAGATCCATATTAATCCAATATCCCCTTTTATTATCTGTTCTTTATTATTTGTTACAGTCCACCACCCTTCGGTGATTGATTCATCATGAAATTCTGAAAAAAAATCATAATATTTTGGATTTCCTTGAAAGATCCAGACATTATTATTTAACGACAATTCAGGTATACCAATAACCATTGTTTTGAGTATAATTCTATAACCTTTTGATAGTATCGAAATGGTTTTTGAAAAAGTCCCTTATATAAAGTCCATTGTGTATATTCATCCTTGATAATTCAATGTGTAATATTCAAAGAATGAGAAAAGAAACTTTTAATCTTTAAGATGATTTTGAAAGAATTATTGAAAAGTAATTGTGAGTAAAATATAAAAATTTTAATTTCACAGTCTCAAACAGCGCAGATTTCTACCTCGGCTACTCGTTAATTGTCCGAATAACCTGTCGTCATGATCTCGAATGGAATGTTGAACTTTTTATCCATCTCATCCTGCCATTGTTCTACAAGATTGCCAGGACAGACAATCAGACAGCGTTGCAGGTCACCACGGGCGATGAGCTCTTTGATAAGAAGACCGGCCATGATAGTCTTTCCTGCTCCCGGATCATCGGCAAACAGGAATCGAAGAGGCTGACGGGTTATCATCGCGTCATATACTGCGGTAATCTGATGGGGGAGCGGGTCAACCAGGGAAGTATGGATGGCAAGGAGAGGATCAAAGAGGTGGGCAAGACGGATTCTCCGGGCCTCTGCTGCCATTCGAAATACTTTCGAATCGCCAAGGAAACTCCAGGGACGCCCTTCTGTCTCGATATCAAATTGAGATTCATCATCCCTGTATAAAAGCCTGTTATCAGCTCTGCCTGAAGCATCTTCATAGGTCAGTTTGAGAGAGTCTGATCCATACCATTTCGCACTGGTCACGGTGAATATTGGCTGGAATAAGAAAATATGCTCACTTTGAAGAATGGGTCCGTCTTCATGAAAACAATAACTCAGAAAAATATCGAAAAATAGGGGACTGTATACGAAATGAATGCGCTGACCGGGATTCGAACCCGGGTTTAGGCGTTGGCAACGCCTAGTGATAACCACTACACTATCAACGCAGGTGCTCTATAATGTCAGCTCTAATAGAAAATAAACTCATCGGTTTGATTCGTACCTCTCCACGTGTGAACATTGCTATAATAAATTAGACAGATTGATATTTTCTACCCACAAACCTCATACGATGATTCCCCTGATGGTTGACTTTACCGAAAGCCAAGTGATCATCTTTGGGGGAGGGGTAGTTGGAGCCAGGAAGGCCCGTTATTTCGCGCACGAGGCAGAAGTAGTGGTTTACAGTCGTTCTTTCCACCCGGAATTCCGGGAAATTCCAGTCAGAACTGAGGTCTGCAACCTGACAGGAGACGAGAAAGAGCTGCGAAACATTGTTTCAGGCTCTTCACTTGTCATAGCCGCCACATCAGATCCAGGATTAAACGAACAGATAAAAAGCGCCTGTGACAAGGAGCATATCTGGTGCAATGTTGCGTCAGGGAAGAAAGGCGACGTCGTTTTACCGGCAAAGATATCAGGCAGCCATTATGTCATCGCAGTCAGCACCGACGGGTCGGTTCCTGCCGTCTCACGGCTGATTCGTGAAGAGCTGGAAAATTCATTCCCTGACCTGGATGACCTGGTGGAACTTGGCAGGTGGATAAGAGAGACCTACCGGGGAGAGAGGACAGGCCCTGATTCGTACGATACCGTCCTTTACTCCGCGCTCCGTGACCCTGAGACGAGAAAAGCGCTGGCATCCGGGATGAAAGATGCCAGGGAACATGTTCTAAGGAAATTTGCAATATGACACATGCGCTCTTTTCACCGTTCACCATAGCAGGAATATCACATCACACCGCATCTGTGGCTGACATGGAGAAGGTCCGGTTTCCAGACGAAGAGGCATTTCTGACCAGGGCAGGAGAATGGTTTAAGGGTGCCATCCTTCTGCAGACCTGCAACCGCATCGAGGTAATGGTCAATGGAAACGAGGATCTTCTTGGCCGGTTCCTTGAGAGCGAGGGAAGGGCCGGGTGGCAGATCTGGAAAGATGCAGAGGCATTATCCCATCTCCTTGACCTTGCAGCAGGGCTTGACTCCATGGTTATAGGAGAGGACCAGATCCTTGGCCAGCTGCGGGATGCCCTGACCCTTTCAGAGTCGGTATCAGTAGCAGATCCACTGATAACCCTCTGTATCAACAAGGCCATCCATGCAGGATCAGAAGTCAGGAGAATTACCGGGATAAACCGTGGTGCAGTCTCGATAGGGTCGGCGGCAGTTCTCCTGGCCGAAGAGCAGCTTGGTTCCCTTGCCGGCCGGCATATCCTCGTCCTTGGAAGCGGTGAGATGGGAGTCCTTGTGACCCAGGCACTTGCAGAAAAACAACTCTCTGCAATATACGTGGCCAACAGAACATTTGACCGTGCACAGCGCCTTGCCGGGAAAGTCAGTGGCACGGCAGTTCCCATCTCTGATCTCTACCGGTTCATGACCCTCTCTGATGTAGTAATCTGCTGCACGTCAGCCCCCCACCCGGTCATCAGGGCCGGGGAGGTGATGGAAGCATTAAAGGGGCGTTCATGGCCTCTTGACAAATCAGTCCGTCCTCTCCTCATCGTAGACATCGCCCAGCCCAGGGACGTTGAGGAGGCAGTCCGAAGCATTCCTGGTGTCTGCCTTTTCACCATAGATGACCTGCGAAAAGTCAATGACAATACCGCCCAATTTCGGAGAGAGGCTGCAGAAAAAGCGCAGATCTTCCTTGACCAGGAGATTACAAGATTCATCCGCCTCTTTAACCGGAAAGCAGCAGATGAGCTCCTTGCAACCCTGCACAGCTGGGCTGAACAGATAAGAATAAGAGAGAGAGACAAGGCCCTTAGCAGGCTGTCTGGCTGCGATGACCGATTAAGAGATGTTACAGATGACCTGACAAGGGTTCTGACCAGGAAACTTTTGACCGATGTGACCCTCACGATAAGAAGCTGTGCAGAACGGGGGGATATGCAGGTTGCAGAAGACCTGGTCGGTGCCATTACAAGAGGAGAGACATTATGTTCCCGCACACAAGATTAAGAAGGCTTCGCAGGCGGAAGATGATCCCCCTGCTTGCAGAGACCCGTTTAGGGAAAGATGATCTTATCGCCCCGCTATTCTTTGACGAAGGGGCAGCAGATCCGGTTTTGATACAGTCAATGCCAGGACAGTTCAGGTGGCCGGTCAGGATGGCTGAAGAGGTCGTCACCAGGCTGAACAATGCCGGCATCCGTGCAGTCCTCCTTTTTGGTATCCCATCCGAAAAAGATGAGAAAGCCTCCGGGGCATATGCAAAAGACGGGGTGATTCAGCAGGTCATTCGTGCAATGAAGAAAGCCTGCCCTGAAATGGTCATCATCACCGACCTTTGTGCCTGTGAATACACAAGTCACGGCCATTGCGGGCATGTTGGCGAATGTCTTGACGGTCCTGGTCTTTTAAACGACGAATCCCTTGAGATGATGCAGGAAATAGCCGTCTCACAGGCAGAGGCAGGTGCAGACATCGTTGCCCCGTCATGCATGCTTGACGGAATGGTCTGTGCAATCAGGGAGGCACTTGATAAAAACGGGCACCATGAAGTCCTTGTCATGTCTTACTCCTCCAAGTTTGCCTCTTCTCTTTATGGTCCGTTTCGTGAGGCAGCAGACTCAGGTTTTTCGTTCGGCGACAGGACCGGGTACCAGGCACCAGCTTCAAACCGGCTGGAAGCTTTTCGGGAATCAGAGCTGGATGCAGCAGAAGGTGCCGACATACTGATGGTAAAACCTGCAGGATGGTTTGGGGATATCATCACCGATATAAAACAGATAGGCCTTCCAGTTGCAGCCTACCAGGTATCAGGAGAGTATTCCATGATAAAGGCTGCAGCGGAAAAGGGCTGGCTTGATGAGAGACAGGTTGTAATGGAGAGCCTTCTCTCGCTGAAACGTGCAGGTGCAGACCTGTTAATTACCTACTTTGCTGAAGATGTATGCAGGTGGCTTGATGAATAATTGTGAAAAAAGCAGGAATTATTACAATACTGCCAGGGAGATGATGCCCGGAGGAGTATCAAGTCCGGTAAGAGCGATACAGCCATATCCCTTTTACACCGTCCGGGGCTCGGGTTCACGGATTTACACTGCGGACGGGGCAGAGATGATCGACTGTTGCGGGGCATATGGTCCTCTCATCCTTGGACATGCAGACAGGAAGGTAGGGGATGCAGTCAGGGCAGCACTTGATGATGGATGGCTTTATGGAACACCCACCCCGGCGGAGATAGATCTTGCCAGGATTCTGATAGACGATCACCCGTCTATCGATATGGTCAGGTTTGTCACGACTGGCTCTGAAGCCACCATGGCTGCAATCCGTCTTGCACGCGGTTACACCGGGAAGACAGATATCATCAAGACCGAGGGAGGATTTCACGGTGCCCATGACGGAGTCCTTGTTCAGGCAGGATCAGGGTGCACAACTCTTGGCCAGCCTGACTCTGCCGGGGTTCTGGCAGACGTGGTGCAGCATACAAGACAGGTCCCGTACAATGACACCGAGTCGCT
>Ga0255341_1006195_pt1 | contig 11356 bp, 10 predicted proteins | sample wastewater_treat_8_FD_192418 | JGI IMG/M metagenome (GOLD analysis project Ga0255341, IMG submission 192418) | Wastewater microbial communities from Lulu Island WWTP, Vancouver, Canada - plant12 | ecosystem: Engineered > WWTP > Wastewater > Unclassified | place: Canada: Vancouver, British... | reverse complement strand
GGTGTGCTATACAAGCAAGGTGCTTGACAGCAGGCAAGGCTTCGTTTACATAGTCGGTCACTTTGCGTCCCCATCGTCTAGCCCGGTCCAGGACACCGGCCTTTCACGCCGGCAACACCGGTTCAAATCCGGTTGGGGACGCCAGAAAATCAAAGGGCTGCGAGATCGTTCGCAGCCAACCGGTCCGCCGTCGACTTGGCTTCCTTCCTTACAGACGCGCCAGTCTAGTCAACTCGTCAACCACGATGGAGCGAAAGAGAGGGATCTTACACCCGTTCTGCGCCAGAGGCTCGGCACCCTTTACTGCGGCTTCTGCTGACCCTTCAGCGGCCTCGGCATCAAGCTTTCCGCCGGAAACCACCTGCTCGACGGCCCTGCTCCGCCAGGGAATCGGCGCCGCCCCGCTCAGAACGACCCCGCCGCGCTCGACCCGATCCCCTTTGAAGACAAGGGCCAGCGCGACCCCGGCCACCGCAAAATCCCACGCTTCTCTTACGCGCACCTTACGGTAGGAGGTTCTCAGGCCCGGGGGTGATTTGGGAATGAGAATCTCGGCCTCCAGAGCGAGCATCATGCAGGTGCAGTGTGGCACCCTATCCACGAGCACGGTACAGGCACCGCATTCTCCACGCTCACAACCGACTTTAGTTCCGGTGAAGCCCAGCTTTTTTCGGAATACGAACAACAGCGACGACTGCGTCCGTACCGACCGACGTGAGGAACCCACGACGGGTCAATCCCCGTTGCTGAGCGTGTTGCTTGTCATCCGAGGAGTTGTCCATGAAATCCTGCCCCTTTGTGCAATTGGAGCGGATGGAACCACCTCTTTTCCTAGTTCCATGACGTTATTCAGGAGGTTAGCCAATCATCGCGCGGTTGCTGTTTCTCATTCGGGCTACGTGTCCCAATCCCCGCCCCGGTCTACGCTCTTCGGACGATCGAGAAACGCACCTCAGGCGCCTGCCAAGACCCGGAGGAGTTGAATCCTTGACAATCTTTTAACCCTTTGACTAAAGTGCCGCATGCCGTCTCGGGACCCTGCTCAGAGCAGGGAAGACAGCCCTAATTTGCGCTCCGTAAAGGGTGTCGCTTGTGCGTAACAACATCGCCTTTTGAGGGATAATAGCGCAGATTTCTGTAACCGAGTCGGCGGAGCTTTGCACGCGAGTCGGACCAAAGCTTGAAGAAGAACGATAAGTTGTTTCTGAAACGAAGATGTCAGGCTCATGAGCGAGTACACGCGGACCCTGTCGGGGAAAGGGCTCCGAGAAAAACGTTCACTCACAACCAGGAAACTCCTCAGCGCAAAAAGGCTTGGTGATCGGTCGAAACTCGACCGCAACCTGTCACCCCCAAAGGGGGTTGAAATCAAAGAGCCGGAGCTGAAAGCTTGTCCCGGTGACAGGGATCGCCCATCTGGTGGGCTGCGAGCGTTATTGAACGGCCTCGCGTTGGCTGAGATTTGACGAATCATCGGGCACGATATCAAAAGAGAACTGTCAGGCCAGCAGCGGGCTGAGGATTACCCACCTCCTGGACTTCACGAGTTGTTAAATAGCCGTACTTTGAGAGGTATTAATACACCTCGAGCCACGATGAATCGAAAAAGGATTTTTGATCTTCTGCTTGCCTTTCCTGTCTTCCTGATCTGCGCACCGGCCATGGTGGCAATAGCCCTGCTGAGCCATTTGTTTCAGGGAACGGCCGTGTTTTTTCAGCAAGTCAGGCCGGGGCTACGTGGAAAGCCCTTCAAAATGCTCAAATTCCGAACTATGAGTGACCGTCGCGGAAGTGATGGCGCCCTCCTTCCCGATAGAGAAAGGATCACCCGGTTTGGCCAATGGTTGCGAGCTACTTCCCTTGACGAGCTGCCCGAATTATTCAATGTCCTGAAAGGAGAGATGAGCCTGGTGGGGCCTCGACCTTTGCTCATGCAATACTTGGAGCGTTATACACCGGAACAGATGCGTCGTCATGAGGTAAAGCCGGGAATCACCGGGTGGGCGCAGGTGAACGGGAGGAATGCCATCAACTGGGAAGAAAAATTCAAGCTGGATGTCTGGTATGTGGACCATCACTCATTGGGACTTGACTTGAAGATTATCGCGCTGACGTTACTTAAGATTGTGAAGCGAGAAGGGATCAGTGAGGCAGGACAGGCCACCATGTCCGAATTTATGGGGTGGGACGAGGTTTAAAAATCGAGAGGGCATTTGTCAGAAGAAGGGCAAGGGGAAACGATGATCCCAATGCTGCGGAATTAAGCTTTCGAATACTCAGCAACTGATCAACCTCGCTGGGAGCGGAAGCTGGCGGTAGACCTCTGTCACCTAGCCCCGAAGGGCGCACAACCCCATTTTGCAGGCCGTCACCTGTCACGGACAGGCAATTGAATCCCCCAGTTTGAAAATGCTCCAATCAGCTTTCATTTTCAATGACAAGTGCCAAAATAATATATTTAAATGACGCGTATCCGTAGCGTGAGAATCGGTGGAAATGTCACTCATGAAGCCTTGACCTAAGGGGAAGAAAGAATGAGATATTACGGTATCGTTGGTACTGGAGGATTTGGCCGGGAGGTCATGCCGGTAGCACGTCAAATGCTGAACAAGGAATTTGGAGATACGGGTTATGAGTTGGTTTTCATTGATGAAAATATAAATAGGAAGACGACTGTTAATGGACACAGAGTTATTGGCATGGATGCATTCTTCTTATTGGAGGCTGATGAAAAATACTTTAACATCGCGATTGCAGATTACAGGAATCGGGAGCGTATAGCCAGCATGATCCATGAAAATGGCATTAAACCCTTTACTATACAGGCCAATAACTACCTGGGTTTGGATTCAAATGTCATAGACGAAGGGGCTATTTTCTGCTCATTCACGCATGTGACTTCGAATGCACGTATTGGAAAATATTTTCATTGTAATATATATTCATATGTGGCTCATGACTGCATTGTTGGAGACTATGTTACATTTGCACCACATGTTCAATGCAATGGTGGTGTTATAGTTGAAGATTATGTATACATTGGAACGGGCGCCATAATTAGACAAGGAACCGAGGATAGACCCATCGTGATTGGAAAAGGATCGATTGTAGGAATGGGTGCAGTAGTGACAAAGAGCGTTCGCCCTTTTTCTACAGTTGTTGGGAACCCTGCCGTCGAAATGACGAAAAGGTCATGATCGTCGGGCATCCATATGAGTACGACCTTACAAGGCAATGCTGTTTGTAACCGTTCGTCCACCAAACGAAGGGCATTTCTTCATGGCTGCCTCATCGAAACGCCATGGCGGAGGGCGCCGGTTGATCCGGCATAACACCAACACCGCCCGCTTCCTGCGAGAGTTATTGAGCAACTTCGGTTCAAGGAAGTGCACGCTCGCAGGGGCGGGCCTTCCATAGCTGTTTCAAATCGGATTTTCCAAAGTATTCGTCTTGCCGGGGTTTGGAGTCCCTTATGTTGAATGCCGTGCCCAAGCGGATCTTCTTGTCACCGCCTCATATGGGAGGCGAGGAACTGCAGTTTGTCGAGGAAGCGTTCAGGAGCAACTACATTGCTCCTCTGGGACCTCAGGTAGATGCTTTCGAGCGTGAATTTGCCGAGAGAGCGGGGCTTCGGCACGCGGTGGCTGTTGCCAGTGGCACGGCAGCCATGCATCTCGCTCTGCGTGCCCTGGGGGTGGGACCGGGAGACGAGGTGATTGCGTCGACCCTCACCTTCATAGGGAGTGTGACGCCCATTCTCTTCCTGGGTGCTGTCCCGGTATTTATCGATTCAGATCGCACTACCTGGAATATGAACCCGGACCTGCTTGTGCAAGAACTCGAAGCCTGCCGTAAACGAGGTCGAATGCCTAAAGCAGTCATTCCCACCGATCTTTATGGGCAATGTGCCGATCTGGATCGGATCCTGGCAGCTTGTGCTCCCCATGAGATTCCCGTCGTGAGCGATGCCGCCGAAGCGCTGGGGGCAACCTACAAGGGTCGTAGTCCCGGCCATGGCGCACGGGCGGCGATTTTTTCGTTCAATGGGAATAAAATCATTACGACTTCAGGGGGTGGCATGCTGGCATCTGGCGACGAGGAACTCATCGAAACCGCCCGGTTCCTTTCTCAACAGGCCCGTGATCCCGCCCCTCACTATGAACACTCCCAGCTCGGCTATAACTATCGCATGAGTAACATCCTGGCCGCGATTGGTAGAGGGCAACTGCGAGCTCTGGATGAACGGGTTGAGGCCAAACGAAGAATATTCAAATACTATCGAAACGCTTTGGGAGCTCTTACTGGAATCGAGTTCATGCCGGAGGCCTCATACGGACAGTGTAGCCGCTGGCTAACGGTGGTTCAGATTACTCCCGAAGAACTTGGAGTTGACCGCGAGACGTTGCGCCTCGCTCTAGAAGCTGAAAACATCGAATCGCGGCCCGTCTGGAAGCCCATGCACCTGCAGCCGGTATTCGATGTTGTCAGCTTTCAGGATGTAACTCGCAAAGGGGGTGAGCTCTCTCTGAGCAGGAACATCTCCCCCCGTTCGAGCTCTCAGCTGGTTCGCTATAAGGCACGGGTGGCAGGGGGAAAAGTCAGTGAAGAACTCTTCGCAAAGGGGCTGTGTCTGCCATCGGGCACCCAGATGAGCGAGGAGGATCTTGACCGGGTACTGGCAGTGTTAAAGAGGGTTATTCCGTAATGGGCAGGAAGGTTCCTGCACATCAAGCTGACAGGGAGCTGCCTCGACTTCTATTCGGGCTGCCGCTGGTAGCCCTTCCCACGCTGCTGGGAGGGGCGCGTCCCTGGCTCTGGAGTGTTATTGCGGGAGTTTTTGCGGCAAACCTGGCATGGTCCCTGAGTTCAGGCCATCGCCAGGGATGGACAAGCAGCATTTCCCGGCAATGGGCGGTAGGATTAGGACTGCTCCTGCTCTACCCCCTGTTTCAGATCCTCCCACTGCCCGCCTCGTGGCTGACACACATGAGTCCGCTGTCGGTGATGTGGCGAGAGCTCGCCGATCATTTCACACAAACCTCCAGCCGGTTCTTCAGCATCAGCTACTCGCCCCTGGTCACCTTCTTTGCCAGTCTGTGGTGGCTTTTCCTGGTGGGTTACGCTTTACTGTTTCGACAATTCCTGCGAGATATGAGGAATCTTGTATGGTTTTGCCGGCTGCTCTTCCTGGTGGCAGGAGTCGAGGCATTCTACGGCCTGATGCAGACCCTCATCCCGTCACTGGGGGTTCTCTGGGAATCGGAAGGACAGGGAGTTGCCCGGGGGACTTTCGTCAACCGTAACCACTACGCAGCCTTTCTGGGGATGATTTGGCCTGTCCTGCTCGCCTATTTACTGTGCCCGGCGGCAGCTACACCTGACGCTTCCCATTCCGCCCTGGAGCAAGCAAAGAAGGAACGTCAGAAAAGCTGGTTCCTTGGGCTCCTTGTCGGGTTGGTATTGCTTGGGTTGGTGTTCTCGATGTCGCGGGGAGGGATCTTGGGTGCCCTGATTTCCCTGACGCTGTTCGTGGCAATAGGCAAGAGACAGCGAAAGAAAGGGCTGGTCGCCTTTCTGGTAGGTTGTTGGGTAGTGATGTTGTCTTATGGAAGCATCATCGGTTTTGGAGGGATCATCGCGAGATTCAACGAACTGGAACTCGATTCGTCCGGCCGTGGTAGAATATGGGAAGACAGCTGGCAGTTGATCCACGATCACTGGCTGACAGGCTGCGGGTTGGGTACCTTTCCCGACGTTATTCGGCTCTATCAATCCCACCTGACGGATCAGTTGGCCATCGTCCATGCTCACAATGATTACCTGGAATTGGCCGGAGAGCTGGGCATGCCGTTGGCGATGGTGATAGTAGTGTTGGTTTGGGGATACTGGTGGGGATGTGCGCGGCACCTTCTCGCAACGAGTGACATGCCGTCCGCTCAAAGAAGCGTGAGAGGCGACGGCAGTGAGAATGATGTTCCGGCCTTCGATCGGGTCCAACTGGAAATGAGGCGGCTGCTTGCGCTCGGGGCCCTGTCGGGAAGTGCCGCATTCCTCTGCCACAGTCTGGTGGATTTCAACTGGCAGATTCCCGCGAATCAGTTATATTTTGTCGTCTTGTTGGGGTTGATGAATTTCAGACAGAACTAAAGGAGTGATCCTATGAGGGATAGGCGGATATCGCGGGTATTCTGGTCAGTGCTGCTGGTCCAGGCTTTGGTCGGCTGTACCGCAAAAGGACCACAAGCTACTGCGAGGTTGGAGGATGTGATTGTCAGCACGGGGGAGACCTCCAAACAGAAAGAAACCCGAGACTTGAACGAGAAACTTTTCGCCTCCCTAAGTAGTGCCTCGCAACCGGGAGACTACATCATTACTTCAGGGGACCTCATCGAGGTGGACGTTTTTGAAGCGCCGGAACTGAAGCGGGAAGCTCGGGTGGGAGCGCGAGGGGCCGTCACGCTTCCACTGCTCGGGCCAGTCCAGATCATGGGGCTGACTCCGGCCGAGGCTGAAAAAAGGGTCGAAGATTTCTACCGGTCAAAATACCTCCACGACCCTCACGTTAGTATTCATATCAAAGAGCAGCAGGGACAGAAGGTAACTGTTGTGGGTTCCGTCAAGAAGCCGGGCACCTATGACTATCCCACCCGCCGGCGTCTCCTGGATGCCCTGGCTCTCGCTGAGGGCTTCGACGAGAAAGCGGGTAAGACCGTGCAGGTGAGACGTATAACCGACGATCCCAATAACCCGACCACCTACCTGGTCGACATGGATCAGCTCATAGAAAACGGTCGCACCGAAATGAACATGGAAATCAAGGGCGGGGATGTGATCTATGTGCCTGAGGCCGGAACCGTATACGTGGACGGCGCAGTCAAGAAGCCGGGATCTTATCCTATCAAGAAAGAAATGTCGATTAACGAAGCCATCGCCGCGGCCGGTGGGATTACCATGACGGCAAACGAGGATGACATCAAATTGGTACGCTATATGGAAGGTGGAAAGCGAGAGGTGATCCAGCTAAAAAAGGAAAACACCCAGACCATGCCTATAACAGTGAATGATCGGGACTTGATTTTTGTTGAACGCAGTGCCATGAAGTCGGTCTTTAGCAGTTTCACACTTTACTTTGGTCCGTTCGGTGGAGCAGGCTTCTCGCGCCCAACTGAGTGAATGAGGGCTAAAGAAAGCTATTTCTGCTGTGATGCTGTAAGGAGACGCGCGCTTAATACTCAGGATCCTGTCAGTTGAACAGCAAACAATGATGCTGCCATTCAGCCTGCTTGACACAAGCAGGTCAATCCATCAGCACAGTTGAGCCACATACCTTGCCTGGACTGAGCCCACTGACGACTCGGTATCCCATGTTCGGTGCCATAGGCTACCTCTCCGCTCGATTCACCCTGTCAGACGCCTTCTTCCTGGCCACAGAGACAAAGTGCCACGAGACCTGGATAAGAAAGAATGGGAGGTGCCGGGGAGAGTCACGAGAAAGGGAGATGCCATCACCACGCAGACCATAATGGACTACGTCATACTGCGGGTGTCGTATGCAGTTGAGTAACATTGCGTGGACCTTTGCCGGACTGGTCACACCATTGCTGGTAGCGGCCCTGACGATTCCTTCGCTAATTGAAATCATAGGGCTCGAACGGTTTGGGCTATTGGCGCTGGCTTGGGGAATGATAGGCTACGCCGGTGTCTGCGATTTGGGGATCGGGCGTGCGACAACCCAACTGATAGCCCAACTCAGAGGCAATAAGGCCCATTGCAGTATTCCATTTGTTATTTCATCGGCCGTCGAGCTGACCTTTAAGAGCGGAGCCGTTGGCCTTTTGCTGCTGGTCCTGGCAGCTTGTTGCGGTTTGCAGAGGCTCATTAATCATTCAGAGGGACTACAATCAGAAATCACTATCTCTATCTTTGTCCTTTCCCTTGCCATCCCGGTCCAGGCCGTTTCCGCCACATACCGAGGGGTTAATGAGGCTTTCGAAAACTTCAGAGGTATCAGCCTGCTGCGTATGGGGCTGGGTATTGCCAATTTCCTTGGACCGTATCTTATCGCGCAATACACATCAAGGTTACCGTGGTTGGTGGTCTCTCTGCTCTTGTCTCGGTTGATGGCTCTTGCTGTGTTCAGGTTCTTGGCAATACGCTGTGTCAAGAGACAGCATGGGCAGAGCCAGCTGATCTCTTATCCCATTGATGAAAAATCAATCAAGAAGAGCTTATTTTCATTTGGCGGGTGGTTTACCGTGAGCAGTATTATAAGCCCGATTCTCACCCAGGGAGACCGCTATGTGATCGCAGGCTTGATTTCGGCGACGGCTGTTGCCTCCTACACCATCCCTTACGACGTGGTGGTGCAAACGCTCCTGATAGTGGGCGCAGTCTCTTCGGTTGCGTTTCCGAGCCTTACCAAACAGCTTCACGAGAATCCCAAGACCTATAAAACCGATTTCCATCACTGGTTGACACGTGTTGCCCTGGTTATGGCGATCGTTACGTCCGCTGTCGCATTCTCTTTGCCGGTACTGCTTCCGCTATGGCTTGGGCCACAACTGCCGATCGAATCGGTTGCCATAGGGCAAATCCTATGTATAGGAGTATATGCGAACAGTATTGGTTCAATGTATTTCGCCCTGCTTCATGCCAAAGGCAGGTCTGATGTTACCGCAGTGCTTCATATGTTTGAGCTTCCCGTATTCATACTATGTCTATATATATTGATCGAAGCGTATGGTGTTTATGGTGCCGCATGGGCATGGGTTCTGCGGATGATGATCGATACCCTGCTATTAACAACATTGAATAGATATATAAATGCTTGAAAGTATTTTACTGATAACCTTCCTCGGACTGATCTTCAGTAGCCATCCACGCTATGGAGTCGCCAATCCATTCCAGATCTACTTCTCCGTATGGTTTTCTGTATTCTTTGGCTATTACCTAACGGAGAAGACCTGGATACCTCTTTCAGACACGTTTCTATCAGTGTGTTTTGCGCTTAGCCTCATCTGGCTCATATCCTTTGTGATTGCTGGTCGATACATATACCACGCGCGCCAAGCGAGTAGCCCAACGGTCATAATAAGCAGATATAATAAGCGTACCTTCTATGTACTACAGATCTTATGCTTTTTAGCCCTCCCCCTTACCTACTTGACCGCTATGGACTTGTCCGTTGGCATGGATATTTTTAGTGTGCAAGGTTTCATAAGATTGCGCCAGGCTCTTACCGTTGAAGAGCTCGGATATGGTATTTTCTCCTACTTCACTATTCTATCAATAGTGCTCAGCTCTATTGCGGTGGTGATATTCAAGGATGGCAATATGTCCTACACCCGATTGATTTTATCCGTTGTACCTTCTTTGGCGTATTGTTACCTGTCAACCAGCAGGACCGCATTATTGCTGTTTTTTACGCTGCATTTGTTTCCCTCCGTGGTCGCTCGCAGGTTCAAAATGTCTGCGGTTGGTATTTCCATCATACTAATGCTGGTTGCCTGTGGGTTTATTGCGATGATGACAGCCAAGGGAATCTCAACGGAAAATGATCTAGCAACCAATGTATACGGCCTTCTGGACTATACCAGAGGCTACTCGGTCGGTCCTCTGATAGCTTTTTCCACCCTGTTCGAATCTTCACCGGAGATGGCCCTGGGCGATTATACATTTAGATCATTATACAGTGCATTCTACGCCTTGAAGCTCTCGTCCGTAGCTCCTGTTTCCGTGTTCCGGGAGTACACTCTCGTCCCCGACCTGACCAATGTTTACACGGTATACGATCCCTATTTTAGAGATTTTAACTATTTGGGATTCTTATTCGTGTTTCTATTTATAATATTGCATGTCACCCTTTACCGTCGGTCGTATTCAAAAGGAGGGATATATTTATTTCTCTATAGTGCAACGCTCTACCCGCTGATAATGCAGTTCTTTCAAGACCAGTATTTCACTTTGATCTCCATGTGGGTTCAATTGTTTATCTGGTATTGGGTTATTTTAGTAGGGATCAAATTGGATGTGGTGGGGATAGAAAAGAAGCATGCTCGATATTATCATCGTTAATTGGAACGCCGGAAGGCAGCTCAAAGAGGCTGTTCATAGTATTTATAAACACCATGATGACCTGGTGTCCGCCATTATCATTGTTGACAACCATTCAACGGACGATTCCGTGGTTGCGGTGGGGTCTTTAGGAAGTCCTCCGTGCGATTTGCGGATCATTCATAATTCTGAGAATCGTGGATTTGCCGCAGCCTGTAACCAGGGATCAGTATTTGCGCGCGGCGAATATCTGCTTTTCCTGAATCCTGACACGGTACTTCATGAAAGGTCGCTCAGGGTTCCACTCGACTACCTGGAGCAGCAGAAGAACACTGACATAGGTATTGCGAGCATTCAGCTTTTTGATCAAAGTGGCCGGATAGCCCGGAGCTGCGGTCGTTTTCCGACATTGCAGATATTTCTGGCGCATTGTCTGGGCATCAACAGGCTGGCACCCTTCATGGAACTGAACCTGTTTCGGGAGGAATGGGCGCATGACCAGACGGAGACGGTCGATCATGTCATTGGGGCGTTCTACCTGATTCGGCGCTCAGTGTTTGAGTCGCTGAGAGGGTTCGATGAGCGGTTTTTTGTGTACTTTGAGGATATGGATTTATCATTGCGTGCTTACAGGGCCGGGTGGCGCAGCGTGTTTTTGGCAGAGGCTCAGGCATTTCATGGCGGAGGAGGAACTTCAGGACAGGTGAAGGCTCACCGGCTTTTTTATTGGTTGCGCAGTCGTTTGTTTTTTGCCTTCAAGCATTTCAGGCCATGGCAGGCATGGGCGCTGGTGGCAGTGACAGTGGTGGTGGAGCCGATCAGCCGAAGTGTCTTTGGAATGCTGCGTGGGGGAGCGGAGGGAGTGCGCAGAACCTTGATAGGATTCGGCATGCTGTATCGCGATCTCCCCGGGATCCTGCGGAAGGTATTGGGGATTCCTGAGGTTGGAGACGAGGCCCGGGCTGCTGTCGACCGACGGTAGCGGACTTGAAGAGTTGGTGTTGAATGGTGCTGGCGGAGGCCCATGGGTCCAGGGGCAGGCATTGTTTCCGGGCGGCTGGAAGAATTTGTGGTTGACCATGAGAATCGGTCCGGTCATATCCTCCGTTCTTGCTGGCTGGCTTGCAGAACAAAGGGTTAGCGATCCCGATGAAGATTAGGCCTCAATGTGCGGCATAGCCGGATTTCTTGACACGCGACGAGGGAGTAGCGCAGAGGAGCTTTCGCGAATGGCCCAGCGCATGAGTGATACCCTCATCCTGCGTGGTCCAGATGACGACGGGATATGGGTCGATGCCGACGT
>Ga0255341_1006192_pt1 | contig 11361 bp, 12 predicted proteins | sample wastewater_treat_8_FD_192418 | JGI IMG/M metagenome (GOLD analysis project Ga0255341, IMG submission 192418) | Wastewater microbial communities from Lulu Island WWTP, Vancouver, Canada - plant12 | ecosystem: Engineered > WWTP > Wastewater > Unclassified | place: Canada: Vancouver, British... | reverse complement strand
TAATAAGGCAGAAAGCAACTCAGATTTTTCAATAGAAACAGTTCCAACAAGGATGGGTTGCCCCTTTGCATGGCATTCTTTTATCTCTTTTGCTATCGCTTCCCATTTATCGTGTTCGTTTAAGTAAACCTCGTCATTATCGTCTATACGAGCGATGGGCTTATTTGTCGGGATAACAATAACATCGAGTTTGTAAATCTTGGAAAATTCAACCGCTTCGGTATCAGCTGTTCCTGTCATACCAGAAAGCTTTTCATACATTCTAAAAAAATTTTGAAAGGTAATCGTTGCAAGAGTTCGATTTCGCTGGGCAATGCGGATTTTCTCTTTTGCCTCAATTGCTTGATGCAAACCATCGCCATAACGCCGACCTTCGAGGATACGTCCGGTAAATTCGTCAACTATTTGCACCTGTCTTTCTTTTACCACATAGTCAACATCATTTTTGTATAGTTTATGGGCACGAACTGCCTGCGTAAAATAGTGGATATATTCAAAATTCACCTCTTCAAAGAGACTCCCTTCGATAAGGCGATTTTTTTGTAAAATTTCTTCTATATGAAGCATTCCTTGATCGGTAAAAGAAACCCGCTTACTTTTTTCATCTATCTTGTAGTCGCCGACAATTTTTTGTCCCTGTGCCTCATCAGGATAATCTCCCGTGACAGGGTCCTTTTCTGCTTCAACCAATTGATGTACAAACTTGTCTACTTCAAAAAATCGTGCGGTATCGTCCTCACCCTGCCCTGAAATAATGAGCGGAGTACGAGCCTCGTCAATTAAAATAGAGTCAATTTCGTCAACAATACAAAAGGCAAAATCTCTTTGCACTTTTTGGTCAACGGATACTTGCATATTATCACGAAGATAGTCAAAACCGAGTTCGTTATTCGTTCCATAGGTTATATCGCAGTTATAGGCTTTTTTTCGTGCTTCATTATCGAGATTGGAAACAATAATACCGACGCTCACACCAAGGTATTCGTAAACGGGGCGCATCCACTCGGCATCACGCTCCGCAAGATAATCGTTTACCGTAACAATATGAACGCCCTTTCCTGTAAGGCTGTTTAAGTAGGCTGCGGCAACACACATGAGGGTTTTCCCCTCACCTGTTTTCATTTCTACGATTTTTCCAGAGTTGAGTACAATGGAGCCCATGAGCTGGACGTCATAGGGACGCTCTCCTAAAACACGCTTTGACGCCTCCCGAGAAAGCGCATAGGCCTTGGGAAGTAATTCTTCGAGCTTTGTGCCAGAGGCAATACTTTTTTTAAAAGACGCTGTTGTTTCTAAAAAAGCTTCTTTTGAAAGAGCTGAAGCCCAAGCTTCCTCGGCATTTATCTTTTCAACAATGGGTACAAGACTTTTTACATCACGCTCTGTTTTGGAACCAAACAAAGCTTTCATAATAGAACTAAACATTTAAACAATGTACTCCTAAACATGAGAAAAAGCAAGAAGGGCTTAAAAAAATGTCCTCATAGCAGAAGCATTGGAAGAAGGTCGGGCAAAAGGACTAGAGCAAGGACTAGAGCAAGGACTAGAGCAAGGACTAGAGCAAGGACTAGAGCAAGGCTTAGAACAAGGACTAGAGCAAGGCTTAGAACAAGGACTAGAAAAACTCAGACAAACCGCTCGTAGCATGAAAGCCGAAGGTCTTTCTCCCGAGCAAATCAAACGTTTTACTGGTCTTTCCGAAAGTGAGTATTAGGATTTTAAAAACTCTCGCGAAGACGCGAAACGTAAGAGAAAGCCGTTGACAAGAGCTACTAAGAGGCTTATTCTACTAACATGCTCTATCTTTTTTCACAGAAAATAAAAAAATATGATTTCTTTGTTTTAGTATTATTGGTTTTTTCTTTATGTCTCAGCCTTCTTTCGTGTAATCGTCAACAAAAGCTTTCTTCCATAGAACATGAGGAACTTTTTCGACTTTCTTATGGTTCTTTTGAGGATGAAATAGACTTGTTTAGCCTTGGTCAAACGGGAATAATACAAAGTTTTATACATATGCAGGACGGTTTTTTTTATATTGCGAACGGGGAAGCAAAAAAAGTGCTACAGCTCACCTCTTTTGGTGATCTTTTAAGCATTATCTACAATCCTGAAACAAACCCAAGTCCTTCTTTTATTCGTCAACTTGACCAAGGTGAAAACCTTGTTGCGACACAACATGCGGTTTCTTATCCATTCAATAAAATAGGAAAACTTTCTGTCGACTTCAATAAAACACTCTATATTACTGAAGAGCTTCCCTTGGAAAGGCAAGAAATAGATAAGGAAAATAATGTTTTATTGAGTCAGGTTGTCTTGGTTTTTTCTAAAGACGGTAACTTTGTCGATTATCTTGGACAAGAAGGTCCTGGTGGGAGACCCTTTCCTTTTATAACAAATATTTTTACAAATAAACAAAATGAGCTCATTGTAAGCTGTCTTACAACTGAAGGGCAGATTGTGTATTGGTTTTCGCAGGAGGGTTTTTTAAAATACACTATTCCCATTTACAATGATGCGCTACCTGAGCTTGAGTCCGATACCTTGCTCGAAGCTTCTTTAGACTGCATTATTCCCGACTACTCAAGCCAAAAGCTTTATGTAAAAATTGATTACTATAAAAATTATATAGACCCAGAGACAAAGGCAATTGCCGGGATAGATTTTTATAACTCTGCGGTGAGTGTTCTAGACATAGAAACAGGACGTTACGAGGAGCCGATTCTCATCCCTTCCTATACTGAGGTTGTCAGTCAAGGTTATACAAAGCTCAATTATAGCATTCCCTACAATTTTCTCGGAGTTACAGAAACGGGCTGGCTCTTTTTTACTATTCCAGACCAAAGCGGTTTTATGATTCAAATGCTTCAGCCCAATGGGCAAAAAATTCTCAAAAACCATTTTGCCCTCGACCTGAGTGAAGTGCTGTATCATACCTTTTCACTTTCTCAAAGCGGCATAATATCCGCCCTTCTAGCGACTGAAGATGCAGCCTCTGTCGTATGGTGGCGAACAGATGCTTTGACGGATTCTTTTATTAGGTAGGTGCTGAAGGTTTTTTATGGAAGATAAAAACACAAAAAATGCCGATGCTTTCTCGCAAGACTTTCAATCTCAAGGTGAGTTTGAAAAAACAGATAATGCTATCGACCCTGCAAGTCTTGTTTTCCATTATAAAAGAGAAAACCGTATTTCCAAGGCGCCAACTCTCGTAAAAAGTTCATATGATGGAACACTAAAAAAACCACCCAAGGGTTTTTTCCGCGCCCTCGTTCACACAAAATCATCTCGCATTATGCTCATCGTTATGATTGTTGTTTTAGGTTTTACCGTCGCAAGCATACTCAGTGGTCCCAAAAAACATAGGGCAAATATCGACGGCATTGCCTTTAGTCTCTCAGCTTTTTCCTTTGAGGACACAATTTATGTGAGTTTACAAATGCAAGAAGATGCGAACAGGGCAAAAAAATCAATAGAAATAAAACCTGAGGAAACAATCGTGCAAGCTGATTTTTCTTTTATCGATGCAGATGGAAATGCCTTGGTACAGCAAAGTTTTGAAAAAACTTTTTTAAATAAAGAAATTTTTTTGCGGACAACTCTTTCAGATTATGATATACTATCGGTGAGTTGCCTCTTAAGGATAGATGAAAAAGAAGCAATGGTAGAATCAAGGGTAGACCGAAAGTAGCGGACTTATTTCACCGCCTTTGCTACTATACAATAGATGCTTTGCACTTTTGCAAAGAAAGATTTTTAGAGGAGAAGTATGTTACAATTTTACTTTTTTTCCATATTATTCAATACCTTAACAGGGATTAGTCTCATCACTTTGAAAAAGAAAAACGGTGAGCCACTTGTCGAAAAACCGATTGAATTGTTTGAAAACCCAACCTACAAGCTTATTTTGGGTATTTTAACTGGTTTTATGGGTCTGATGAAACTTTTGAGCGTGGTACCAAACGATGTACCCATCTTTGGGGACTTTATACCCTTTGTGGCAGGTATTCTTGGTGCAGCTGTTCTTTTATTCGACTACAATACCGAAAAAAATGCTGTTGACATTGCCATTCCCTCTGGAGTCGAAAACCTCCTCGTCAAGGGACGTGTTTTTGTGGGCTATTTTTGTATACTGGCGGGTGTTTTACACCTTCTATTTCCAAAAGTTATTTTCTTCTAAGCTGTATTTATAAAAATGGAGCGAAAAAAATCTGTAGCTGGTATTGTTTATTCTGATTCCCTCATTCTCATTGGGAAGCGTTTACCCACAGGCTCTATGGCAAGCAAGTGGGAATTTCCAGGGGGAAAGGTTGAGCCTGATGAAAACTACAGGGAGGCACTTATCCGTGAATTTAAAGAAGAATTTTCTATAGATATAGAGGTTGGGGAAAAAATTGCCGAGGCGGAGTTTACTCACAAGGGAATTGTATCCGATCTTTTTGCCTATCGCGTGTATTTTTTGAACGAAAATCCTACCTGGGTTTTAAGCGAGCATGAAAAAATAAAATGGGCAACAATCGAAGAGATTAAAAGCTTAGACTTTGTTGACTCTGATCTTCTACTCATCCAGCAAATAGAAAAAAAACTGGCACATGAAAAATAAATTTGTTAAAAGCATTTTTTTATTTTTATTCTCTCTTTTTCTCATCTGTTCTTGTAAAAAAAATAAAACCACAGTCGATGTTTCTGTATTTCAAAGTATTACGCCGACCGAGCAATGGGCTGTTGTTGTCGATTCCTATGTTTCGTTTTATGCAGACAGTTCTAAAAAAGCTGCTGTACAAGCAAATGGTCGAAGGGGCGATGTTTTGGAAATGCAGGGTGAGAAGTGGGTTAGAGTTCTAAATGGCAAAGAAAAATGGTATTTTTTTGAAAAAGGTTGGCTTGAACAATCGAGTATTGCAATCTACAGCAATGCCTTGCAAGCACAGAAGGCCTCTCAAATTTTACTAGGCGACTAAGCCAGCAGAAAAAAAGGACTGCCGCAAGTATCATATAAATACTTTTTAGACAGCCCCTTTTTTTATCTTAAAAGATTAGTTTTATTTTTTTAGAATAGCAAGCGCTTCTTCAAAACCTATAGACTCAAAACTTTCTCTCGTCTCTAGGTTTTTTAACGTTAGTAAATAAGAGCCTGTTTTTGCGTCTTTTTCATTTTTGACAATGATGCCATAAGGTATGCCTTTTTTTTCTGCAAGATTATACTGTTGGTTTATTTTCTTTGGCTCAGGGAAGACTTCCACCGCTATATTTTCCCTGCGTAGTTTTTCTGCCAAAGCCTGATACTCCAAAGCCAAGGGTGCATCGAGATAAAAAATAATCGCATCGACAAAGCTTTTTTTCTCTTCTCCCATGCCCAGCTCTTCGAGGGCTGCGATGAGTCGATCAAGACCGATGGATGAGCCGACGCCAGAAATTTCTTCCTTCATATAAAGTCCTGCAAGATTGTCGTAGCGACCGCCGGAGCAGACTGAGCCTATAGAGGGAAGGTCATTTAAAAAAGTTTCGTAGACAATGCCAGTATAATAATCAAGACCGCGTGTAATAGATGGGTCGAGAACAAAGCTTTTTTCTATGCCGGCGGCAATCATCATGGCACGAAGGCTGCGGAGGCGGTCGGCTTCCCTCGTTGCCCCAGACATTTCTTCCATGAGCTTGAGGCAAGCATCAAAGTCGCTATCTCCCGAAATAAAACGCAAAATATCTTGAGCTGTTTCTTTTGAGCCAGAAATAGCTTCAAGTTGACTTATCACTTCGTCTCTACCCACTTTTGCAAGCTTGTCCACAGAGCGCAAAACGTCTTCGGTTTTTTCATGAAGATTGAGTTTTTTCAAAAAAGCATTAAAGATGCCGCGATGGCTTAATCGAATTGTTATATTTTCAACTCCGAGAATTGAAAGAGATTTTTTCATAAGAGAGAGAATTTCAAAGTCAGATTCCGCAGAATCGCTGCCAATGCTATCGAAATCGCATTGCATAAATTCACGGTAACGCCCTGCTTGTGGTTTTTCTCCCCTCCATACCTTTGCAATGTGGTAACGTTTGAAGGGGAAGTAGAGTTCGCCCTTGTGGCTTGCAATAAATCGCGCAAAGGGAACCGTAAGGTCAAAGCGAAGGGCTACGTCGCGCCCACCATTGTCCTCAAAACGAAAGACTTGTTTTTCTGTTTCACCCTCGCTTTTGCGAAGCAGGATTTCTGAATATTCTAAAACAGGAGTATCAATAGGAACAAAGCCATAAAAACGAAAGGCTTCTGTGAGTTTTTCTATGAGCAAGGCTCGCTTTATTTCTTGATTAGGTAGATAATCTCGAAAACCTTTTAAAACTTTTGCTTGTATCAATGTATTCATAGGAGTATAATAACGAATAAAGGAGATTTATACAATTGCTTTTAGTTTTAGATATTGGAAATACAAATGTGGTCGCCGCTCTTTTTTATGGCGATGAGCTCGTTCATGAGTGGCGAATGTACAGCGACACAAAACGCACCTCCGACGAATATACTTCGACCCTTCTTTCCCTCATGCGGGATGCGGGAGTCTCTCAATCTTCGGTAAAAAATGCCATTATTTCTTCGGTTGTTCCTTTATTGATTGGTCCCTTTATAAGCCTCGTCGATCGCATTACTGGGAAAAAACCCATCATTGTCTCCTCCGCTCTTTTCCCAAAGCTTCCCATAAAGGTTCCAGAAACTGCCGCTCACGAGATTGGTAGCGATCTCGTCTGCAACGCTGTAGAAGCCTACGCAACATTTCAAAGTCCCCTCATCGTCGTGGACTTTGGGACAGCGCTCACCTTCACCGCTCTCGATAAAAACGGCTATGTCCAAGGGATAGCCATCACTCCTGGATTACGGACCGCAGTCAATTCGCTTTTTGCAAATACCGCACAACTTCCCTCCGTTGCCCTCGAAGCTCCCGCCGATTCCCTTGGCGTGAACACCATCCATGCAATACAAGCCGGTATTGTGCTCGGTTACAAGGGCTTAGTCGAGTCGCTCATCAACCAACAAAAAAAAGACCTTGCTTCGAAAACAGGCTGTAGCTACGAAGAAATAAAAGTAATTGCCACTGGCGGCTTAAATTCTGTTTTAAGCCCCATCACAAATATTTTTTCAAAAATCGATAAGCAGCTCACCCTCAAAGGTTTGTGCCGCATTGCAAAAATTGTAGGACTAGAGGCGAAGTAGAAAAATAGTATTGCGCATGCTCTTTGTCGCAGGCTATTGGTCAACCTTGGGGTTTTAAGAAAGCTGAACTTAAAGCATATTATTCTGCGTCAAGATAATCCTTTAAGTTTTTCCCCTTTATTTTATCTTTCAGAACCAATTTATTTTCTTTGTTGCAAAGTAAAACCTTATCTCCCAGAGCGTGGAAGACAGCATCGTCATGCGTTATGCAAATGCCTGTTTTACCCTTCACTGCTTCCGCCGTTAGGGCAAGCATTTTTTCTTTTGTATAAAAATCAAGGGAAACAAAAGCTTCATCTATAATAAAAAATGCTTTATTTTTTACTGTTAATTGATATAAAAAACGGGCGAGAGCAAGGCGCTGTTTTTCGCCACCTGAAATATGCTCTCCTCCACTTCCAAGATTTCTCTCCTTTAGTTTTTCTAGTTCGACTAATTGAACGAGCCTTTCATATTCTGCTTCATCGACTGCAAAATATTATAGTAGGTAATAACCAAAACAAAGGCACCAAAGGTCATACTGCCATCGACAACATTTTTTCCCAACAAACCGATAATCACGAGATTCATTACGGGCTGAATAAAACGACCAATAAAAGTAAAAAGCAAGTCAAATAAATATTGTAGTTTAAATTCTATTTTTCTTGTAATCGTCAAAATAGTTTTTATCCGCTCCGTTGCAAAATCTATAGTGCTAAAAGAGTCCTCGCCTGTTTTTTCCAATTGTCGTGTAAAAAAATGTTTTAAATGTTTTGAGTTTCATATCTATTTTATCAAACAAAAACATTGATTACACAAGAATATCTTCACAAAAAAAATTATCGAAAATCACCGTGAGAATCATTTATTTCTCTAACACAATACAATCTGTCTCGCTCTTTATTTGCCCGCTAGTTCGTTCTTGAGGTTTTGCATAGAGAAAAAGAATTGCCACTTTTTCTTGCTCGTCCGAGATTTTTTCAAATGAAAATGGATTGATAGCAAATCTATCGTAATCAGAATAGGCATAGGATTCGCGTGTACTTTTTATTTCGGTATGGGCAAGGAGGGCTGCGTGATGTGCGTCTTTATTGTACTGTCTTTTATACCATGAAGGAATTTTTCCTGGTTTAACGAGGCGCATAAAATCAAAGCGTAAAAGCTCGTACAGGCTTTCTTTCATTTCATAGAGTTTTTCTGTTTCGGGAGTTTTTTCAAGAGCGTCTAAAAAAGTTGCAATGATTCCTGCCCAGCCCTGTGTTTTATGTTTTACTTTGAAGAGTTCTTTTTTTTGGCAATAGTCTACAAAGACTGAAAAAAAGTGGAAGAGTGAATATTTTTTTTCTAAAAGATACAAACAAAGTGTTTTGAAGTTTCCACTATTGTAAAAAATATCTAAGCTTTCTTCTATATCCTTTAAAAATAAAAGTTCCGCATAGGAAAGGTCGGGGCTTTGCAAAACTTCATAGGGCGGTTTTTCCATCCACTGGTAACCTTTTTCGCCTACACATTTTTTTGCATAGCTTTCCATCTCAGTTCCAGAAAGAATTTTTAGAAAACCCAGTTGCAGCATATCGGGTTTTAGGGCAATAGTTTGGTCAAAGGAAGATGCAAAACTTTTTATATTTTCATGGGGTAAGCCAGCAATTAAATCAAGGTGAGAATGAATCGTAGACGGAATACGTGAAATTATCTTTGAAAGTTTTTCTATATCTGCATGACGATGAATTTCTTTTAAGGTATCTGGATTTAAACTTTGCACCCCTATTTCAAATTGCATAATTCCCCGTGGCATCTTTTGAAGAAAATCCAAAACGCGATCGCTAAACTGTTCAGCTGCAATTTCAAAATGAAACATCGTTATGCCATTATGATTTTCTAAAAGATAATTCCAAATAGCAAGATAGCGCTCTTCATTGAGGTTAAAGGTTCGGTCTACAAATTTTACTAAGCGAACTTCTGCTTTCAAAAAAATATCGAGCTCAGCAAAAACAGTTTCTAAACTTTTATAACGCATCCGCTTATCGATAGAAGAAAGGCAATAAGAACATTTGAAAGGGCAACCACGGCTCGACTCATAATAAAAAATATGGATATCTGGATCAAGTCGGTCGTCAAAGTAGGCTTCCCGAGCAAGCTCTTTTTCTCCCCCTTGTTTTGCAAGGGCTTCTAAGCTCGGATAGGCAAAGGGAAGGGAGTCGAGTGTACAAAGGAGTTCTCTCTCTCCAGTAAAAAAAATATCTTCTGAGGGACTGCGAAGGTAGAGCCCCGGAATATCTTTAAGTGTTTCTATCTCGCATTTTTTTCCCGCTTCTTGCGCTACATAATATCTTTCCACAAGTTCTTTAACCGTTTCCTCTCCCTCCCCCTTTACAATAAAGTCGAGGGATGGATTTTCAAAAAACACTTTTTCTGCTTGATAAGAAACTTCTGGTCCCCCAAAACCGATGAGAGCTCGAGGAAGAATTTTTTTTAGTTCATTTGCAACTTCATAGATGAGGGGAGCATTCCAAATATACACAGAAAAAATAATGAGTTGCTCTTGGTTTGATTGTGCTTGGCTTGCTTGTTTTTGGTTTTGGTTTGGTTGTGCTTGGCTTGCTTGTTCTTGGTTTGATTTATTTTTATCTAACTCAAGGGCTTCAAAAATGCTGCGTAAAATTTGTGTTGGATATTCTGCAATTGTAGCTTCGAGAATATGTACTGGTTTTTGGCAATAAGCTGCAATAGAGCGAATTGCCAAATTTGTATGATTGTATCGTGAATTGATTCCAACAAAAATTGGTTTTGTCATGTTTCTTTTATGCTAACACTTTTTTTGCAAGAGAGCGACCTCGCTCTTTTAAAATTGTTTTATCTTCATCGCTTGGTAAGCCCTGCCATTCATAGCTTTCAACTTCATCCCATTTCAATGGAAGAACTGCTTCATCATATTCTTTTTTTGCACCGCCTATCCAACCCCAACTTCCAATTCGTAAGGAAATTTTTCCAGAAAAATGTTTTCTATTAAATAAATTTAAAATATACGCCATAGGTGGAAACATTTTATATTCATAAGTTGGCATTGCAATAACAAGAGCTTTTGCTTTAAAAGCTGCAGCAAGCACAATTGAAGGATCGCTGGAAGGAATTTCGAGCATATTCACTTTTACTCCTTCTGCTTCAATGCCTTCGACAACTGAGTCAAGCCCGCACTTTGTATTACCATACATCGAACCCCAAATAATACAAACCTCTTTTTCAAGTTCGCCTCCTGTATTGTAAGATGCAAAACGTTGATACGCTTCTATTATAGTAGAAGGATTTTTTCTCCACACAAGACCATGACTTGGTGCAACAACTTTTATTTCTAATCCTTCGAGTTTTGCAATTGCTTGTTTTACAAAGCTTGAAAAACTTGCAACAATGTTTGCATAATACCGTAGTGCCTCTGTTTCAAAAAACTGAAGCTCTTCTTCACTGCACTCATCATCAAAAATACGTGTCGGATTTTCTTCAGTGCCAAGGCAGCCGTAGGAACCAAAGCCGTCACAAGAAAAAAGCGTCTTCGATTTTGATTCGTAAGTCATCATCGTTTCAGGCCAGTGTACATTTGGCGTTTCAGTAAAATGAAGGACAACCGCATCACCGAGGTCAATGCTATCTCCTGTTTTTACCACCTGTACATGGGTGTTTTGAAAATCGCTTTCTCCCTCATTTACTGCCTTGCAAAAGTTTTCGACGAGGGCTGCTCCTTTTTTAGTGGTTACAATTTTTGCATTTGGACAGAGCTCGCGAAATGTTTTTAAAAAACCTGAGTGGTCGCTTTCTAGATGATTTAAAACAAGGTAGTGAATATCACAAAGGTCGATACCTATCGAAGCCATTTGCGCTTTCATTTTTTCTGGAGCACCTTCCCAATCACGATACAAGTCAATAAGTGCAACCTTATCGCCTTTTACGATGTATGAATTGAGCGAGACTCCGTGAGGAATCGGCCAAAAACCTTCAAAATAGGGGGCGTCTTTTATATCTGCATGGAGGGCATAAACCCATGGCGAAATTTCACGTGCGTTCATTTTCTCTTAATCTCCTTATTCCAATATAAAGGTTCTATTTCCTGCAAGAAAAATATTGTGATTAAAATAGCGTTTTAAGCCTTCAACTAAAACCTTTCGTTCAACATCTTTGCCAACGAGAACAAATTCTTCAATCGA
>Ga0255341_1006190_pt1 | contig 11364 bp, 9 predicted proteins | sample wastewater_treat_8_FD_192418 | JGI IMG/M metagenome (GOLD analysis project Ga0255341, IMG submission 192418) | Wastewater microbial communities from Lulu Island WWTP, Vancouver, Canada - plant12 | ecosystem: Engineered > WWTP > Wastewater > Unclassified | place: Canada: Vancouver, British... | reverse complement strand
GGTGTCGGCAAGAAATTCAAGCTCATCCAGGTAATCCTTAAAAGTCTCCATATCGGTTCCCGACCGTAACACACCCACAAAAACAGCTTTATCTTTTTCTTTCAGGATATCCATAGATTCAAATCAACCTTAATCCCGCAACATTTTTCGTAAAAGATTGTCAAACGGCCTGATAAACAAAGGCTTACCAGGCCTTGACAATGTCAGAAATTTCACCTAACTTAGTGATTGCATTACAAATAAAAGTGTTATCACTGACATGGCGAAATTACAGACAAAATCCGACAATATCAACCCTTTCGGCGGTTTATTTTCAATTTTCAAGACATTCGACAAGTCCGGCGTACGGAATGTCATCGACAGAACCCTCGGCCCTCGCGGCACGCTTCTCGCTTTCAGCCACGGAGACATCTTCGCCTCATTGCTTGGCTGCTACCTCACGGGAGGAGACTGCATCGAGGATGTTATGGACATCAAGCCCTTCTGGGACGGACACGGCATAAGAATCGCAAGTTCGGATACGATAGAGCGCGCCCTGCGCAAGCTCAGCGAGGAAAACACCAGTCACAGCAGCGGGTCTGGAAAGACATACAAGTTCAATGTCGCCTCCAGGATGAACTCCCTGATGCTCAAGTGCCTGAAGACCACGGGACAGCTCAACCCCGGTGACAGCATAGACCTTGACTTCGACCACCAGTTCATACCCGCCGGCAAGAAGGATACCGAGTACTCGTATAAGAAAGCCTTCGGCTACTTCCCTGGAGTGGCATCAGTGGGAGGCCTTATCGTCGGCATCGAGAACCGGGACGGCAACACCAATGTCAAGTTCCATCAGAAGGACACGCTGGAACGCATCTTCCAAAGACTGGAGGACGAGGCAAGGGTGCTCGTGCGCAACTTCAGGGCAGACTGCGGTTCATTCTCCGAGGATATAGTCACATGCGTCATGGAGCATTGCGAGCGCTTCTACATCAGGGCAAACAACTGCGGATCACGCAGGACCGACTTCATGGAACACGAAGACTGGACCGAAGTCGAGATACGCAACAGCACGAACAAGGGGACAGGGCATATATGCTGCGGCGTGACATCCTTCAAGTGGGACTCGTTCCTTTCCGACAGGAATCTCAGGCTTGTAGTCCAGCGGACAAAGCTGAGCGATGAAGTCGCGGGAGAGGAGTCAAACAGTCTCTTCGGCACCGAATATGTGTACAGGTGCATCCTTACCAACGACTGGGACAACTCCGAGAAGGCCATCATCGAGTACTACAACAAGCGCGGAGCGAGCGAACGCAATTTCGACTGCCTGAACAATGACTTCGGATGGGCACATCTGCCGTTCTCCTTTCTCAAGGAAAACACTGTGTTCCTGATTGCCACGGCCATACTGAAAAACTTCTACCTGTACTTCCTCGACATGCTCCGCGGACGCGCTGAAGGTGTTGACTGCGGTACACGGATAAAGCGCTTCGTGCGCAGGTTCGTTAACGTACCGGCAAAATGGACACGCTCGGGAAGGATGGATGTGCTAACGCTATACACCAAACGGCAAATCTACCTCAGCCTCTGCGGCTGAAACCGAATTCGAAACATATCCGGAACGGTAGCGGTCTGCACAAGACCACCGATTGCACGTGCAATACACTTGAAAAAGTGCCCAAAAATGGACAGATAAAGTTATCAGCACACCCAATCCTACACATCCGGATCAGAACTGACAGCAAAAATCAACACGTCTGACCATGCCCTTGCCTCTGGGACACGCTCATTCTGCCATTATCAAACTTTCTTGCGGAATTGAGGCAAATCAAAAAAAAAGCGCCCGTAAAGATAAGGCGCTTTAACAAACAAAGGCTTACAACCCACTGATTATCTAAGCTGGAAATTCAACGGGAAATTGTAACGAACCCTGACATTTTTGTCGCGTTGTCTTCCGGGTTTCCACTGGGGAGAGGATGACACCACCCGAACAGCTTCCTTGTCAATGGAGGGGTCAACACCGCGAAGAACCGTAACGTTCTTTACATACCCGTCAGAATCTACAATGAAAGATAGAACCACGCGGCCCTGCACTCCGTTTTCTTTTGCCACCTCGGGATAAACTATGCGATCAAATACCCATTTTGTGAAGGTATTCTCGTCGCCGCCCAGAAATGTGGGTTTTTCTTCAACAATGGCAACAGGGATTTCCTCTTCCTCTACAGTTTCTTCTTGCGTGTAAGTGATGTAATCGCGGATCTCTACCGCAAAAGCAGCGTCATCTTCTGTTTCAATGATAATGTCGTCTTCAATGGTGATATCGTCTTCAACGATTTCAATGGCATCGGAAAGTATAGGAGCCTGGGGAGTTTCGGGTGGCGGGGGAGGTGTTTCCAATGTTACAGGAATTTGCTCTTCCTCAATTACTTGTTGTACCTCTGCATCGAGAAAACTCGCATTTTTTTCGTAAGTTTTGTATTCAAAAGCAGCAAGAACAATAACAAGAGCGACTACCAGGCCGATCTCAATGAAAAGCATTCTCTTATTCTCAAGATTTGCTTTAGGGCTTTTTTTCAGTTCCATGTTATTCAAGAATAAATTTTGTGGACCATGTCGGAATCGAACCGACGACCTCGTGCATGCCATGCAAGCGCTCTAGCCAGCTGAGCTAATGGCCCGTCAGGACTTACAAATGTAAAAAAAATAATTTAAAAAACAATTTTGTAATTTTGCATCGTTTTTATACATAGCCATGATACTGTTTCATACAAACCAAACCAATATAAATATAAGCAACAGACGTGCCATAAAATCGTGGATAGGAGACTTGCTGCAAAAATATGGAAAAACACCGGGAGAAATTGGTATAATATTCTGTACATCAGAATATATGCTTGATTTGAACAAAAGGTTTCTCAAACATGATAATTATACCGATGTGATAACGTTCAACTACTCAGATAACAAAGAAAAAAGAATGAGTGGGGATATTTTTATAGACCATGAAACCGTGTTTTATAATGCAGCGAGATTCGGACAGGAAAAGCATGTTGAAATACTACGTGTCATTGCACATGGACTGTTGCACATGCTTGGGTACGATGATGATACGGAGGAAAGCAGGGACAATATGCACAGACTGGAAGATAATGCCTTGAAAGAAATTCAAATAAATCCATTAGGATGACCAACAGGTACGATATTATAGTAGTTGGGGCAGGTCATGCAGGATGTGAAGCAGCGCACGCGGCAGCAAGAATGGGTTCAAAAACGCTTCTTATCACAATGGACATGACAAAAATGGCACAGATGTCATGTAATCCGGCCGTAGGAGGCATCGCGAAAGGACAAATAGTAAGAGAGATAGACGCTATGGGAGGGGTCATGGGTATTGTTACGGATGCCAGCACCATACAGTTCAGGATGTTAAACAGGTCAAAAGGGCCGGCAATGTGGAGCCCGAGGGCACAATGTGACAGAATGCTGTTTTCCCTAAAATGGAGAGAAATCCTGGAAAAGACCGAAAATTTATATATGTGGCAGGACCAGGTATTATCGCTTTTGTTTGATAAAAACAAAGTGACAGGTGTTGCAACAGAGTTCGGTCAGGAATTTTTCGCAGAAGCAGTGATTCTCACCAACGGAACTTTTCTGAACGGAAAAATATTTATTGGATGGAAGACAACACCTGGGGGAAGAATGGGAGAGCAGCCATCCCTGGCCTTGAGCAAACAACTAAAGGAACGAGGGATACAGGTTGAAAGGATGAAGACAGGTACGCCACCGAGAGTAGATGGCAAGACAATTGATTTTTCGCACCTGGAAATTCAAAGAGGAGATGAAAAACCGCAAAAATTCAGCTTTTTGACGACACAGTCTGCCATACAGGAAAGAAATCAACAACTACCTTGCTATATCGGCTATACCAATACAGATGTCCATGAAAAACTGAAAGAAGGTTTCAACGATTCACCATTGTTTGCTGGAAGGATAAGCGGGAAAGGGCCAAGGTATTGTCCCAGTATAGAGGACAAGTTGAGAACCTTTGAACATAAGGAGCAACACCCTCTTTTCCTGGAACCGGAAGGATGGCATACAAACCAATATTACATACAGGGATTCTCCTCTTCATTACCCATTGACATACAATACCAGGCAGTAAGAAAAGTCAAAGGCCTGGAGAATGCTCATTTCCACAGTCCAGGATACGCTATTGAATACGATTATTTTCCACCAACACAATTGGATCATTCATTGGAAGTCAAGAATATACCGGGTTTGTACTTTGCAGGACAGGTGAATGGCACGACAGGATATGAAGAAGCAGCAGCACAAGGCCTGATGGCAGGTATAAACGCGCACAGGAAAATTCACAAATTACAGCCCATAATACTACACAGAGACCAGGCTTATATTGGTGTTCTTATAGATGATCTGATAACCAAAGGAGTAGACGAGCCTTACAGGATGTTCACTTCACGCGCGGAATACAGAATCCTGCTCAGGCAGGATAATGCTGATGAAAGGCTTACGCTAATCGGGTTCAATATTGGATTGGCAACAGAAGAAAGACACTCCCTGCTGACAGAGAAGATCATGAAAAGAGACAGATTGCTACAATACCTGGAGAGCAATTCTGTAGATCCTGATAAAATTAATGATATGTTGCAGAAAGTGGGGTCAGCTCCAATTGAAACGAAAAAAAAGATGGCCCAGATTTTGTCAAGACCTCAGGTTGAATGGGGAGATATGGCTACTTTTGTTCCACGTGGAACATTATGTGAAGACGATCCAAGGGCAGCTGAAATATACGAATCTGTAGAGATCGTGTTGAAGTACAGGGGATATATTGAAAGAGAAAAAGCCTTTGCAGACAAGGTGTTGAGATTGGATTCCGTGGTTATACCCGAGAAGTTTGATTATACCAGGATAGTATCCCTGTCTACCGAATCACGCCAAAAATTACTTAGGGTTAAACCCCGGACCATAGGGCAGGCATCCAGGATTCCCGGAGTGTCTCCTGCCGATATTTCTGTTTTACTGCTGTATTTGGGGCGGTAAGGGAATGCATTTTATTAATATACAAGCAAAAACATAATGTTACCTGAATAAAGACTACTTTATTCGAGTATATAATTTAGTAAATAAGAGAAAAAAATATACTACTTTTGTCGGTTCACGCAAAAAGCACATATACACCTTGAAACATTTTTCCCTTTTCACCCTCATCTGCCTCTTTTCGCTGGTTACCCTCAATGCACAGCAAATGGTGCAAACAGTGAAAGGCAGGGTCGTGGACGATATTGCATCACAACCTTTGGTAGGTGTGGGTGTGGTCGTCAATAACAGCGGTTACCTGGCCACGTATACGGACATTGACGGTTATTACAATATACCCAATGTTCCGGTGGGGAGGATCTCCATTCTTTTCACCAGCATCGGGATGGAAACCGTATATATGGAAAACATTTCACTAAATTCAGGTAAAGAGCTAGTTATCAATGTGTCCATGAGAGAAGACGTGATGACGGTGGAGGAAATCGTCATTACCGCAGAAAGGGACAAACTACGTCCTGTGAACGAAATGGCTTCCGTTTCGGCAAGGACTTTTTCAGTCGCAGATGCAGAAAGGTATGCAGGGGCTATGAGCGATATATCAAGGATGGCACAGAATTTTGCAGGAGTCGGCACACCGAACGATTCAAACAACGACATTGTAGTCAGGGGTAATTCTCCATTCGGATTGTTATGGCGCTTGGAAGGCGTGGATATTTACAACCCAAACCATTTTGCCGATGGAGGAGCTACGGGGGGGGCAATCAGCATGCTGAATGTAAACACATTATCCAACTCGGATTTTTATACCAGCGCTTTTCCCGCAGAATATGGAAATGCTTATTCCGGTGTTTTTGATGTCCACCTGAGGGAAGGCAACTATGATAAACATGAATTCACAGGTCAACTGGGTATTAACGGAATGGAATTCGGGGCAGAAGGACCATTCTCCAGGAAATCGAAAGCCTCCTATCTGGGAGCTTACCGTTATTCATTCCTGGATGCGCTCACATACCTGGGTTTTGAGTTCGGAACAGGATCTGCTGTCCCAAGGTATCAGGACTGGACGGCCAAGATAAACGTTCCGACCGCGAAAAGCGGAACCTTTTCATTATTTTCCATAGGAGGAAGAGGCAAAATTAGCATAGTCGACGGAGAATCAGATTTTTATAAATACGCAGATGATATTGCCACCCAATACGGAATGGCGGTGATAGGGCTACGGTACCAAAAAAGCATAGGGCACAATCAGTCGATCAACGTTTCCGTGGCCGGCTCGTATTCTTCTTTATCGGCGCAGATTGACTCCATGAATGCTGAAACACTCCTGAAAGACCGCAGCCAGGATGCGCTGCTCCAACGAGAATTCCAAAGCATACAGGCGGTTCACAATGTGAAGCTGGGAAACAGGTTATCCATGCGCTCGGGCATTACTGGTAAGCGCCTGGCCTACAAATTCATTTCCAATGATTATTCCATGACCACGTATCCCAAGGATGTTAATGAAGTCGGGTATACGTTTCTCTTGAGCGCGTTTTCGGAAGTTTCTTACCGGGCAGGGGCCAGACTCACCCTGGATGCAGGCGTCAATGCGCAGTTCCTTTTCCTAAATCAGACATGGAATATTGACCCCCGCTTTGGACTTTCCTGGAAGTTCAAAGACAAGCACGAAATAACCTTTGGTTACGGCCTTCACAGCCAGTACCAGGGACTTGAGATCTACATGACAAAATTGTTCTCGCAGGCCGTGGACAGCAAGATTTATCCCAACAGGTACCTGGACATGACCCGTGCACACCACCTGGTCCTGGGATACCAATGGAGAATCGCGCCCTCGACACGGTTGAAGGCAGAAACGTACTTTCAATATCTTTACAATATTCCTGTGGACCTGTATGAACCTTATTATTCAGTGGTCAATCTGACCGGTATGAGTTTTGACAAGTACGGGCGCGTTTATGTGAACGATGCTACGGGCTACAATTACGGGCTGGAACTGACGCTGGAACGTTTCCTTTCACAAGGGTGGTATTATATGGTCACTGCCTCTGTGTTCGAGAGCAAGTTCAGGAGCATTGATAATATCCTGAGAAACACACTCTATAATAGCAATTTTGTTTCCAACATACTGGTCGGCAAAGAGTTCGAATTGACAAAAAAAGCTCAGGCAAGGAATATCTGGTCTTTCGGAGGTGATATCAAATTCGCTTTTGCAGGCGGGCAACGGTATATTCCCGTAGACCTTGAAGCCTCGAAGGCGACAGGAACGACTGTCTACATCTATGAACAGGCTTATGTCCCCAGGCACCCATTCTACATGCGCGGGGACCTCAAGGCATGGGCAAAGATCCATCAACAAAAGGTTACCCATGAAATCGGCGTAGAGATCAGGAATTTCACCAACCGCAAGAATGTGTATTCCTATGAATACGATGTGAAGCTGAAAGACATGAAAACATCGTATCAGACAGGCCTGCTACCCCTGGGATATTATAGAATAACATTCTGACATTCAATCCAAAGGGAGATAAAACAAACTTTTTTCGGTTATAAATCCCGGAACAGGATCATGAAAATGCGCCAAAGCCTGCAGAAACAGGGCTTTGTCATTGTTTCCGCCCCCGGCATATGGTTTGCACATAACCACATTGTTTTCTTTTTCAGACGGATAGCAGAAATGGGGTGGCAAGACATATCCGCTCCTAAACCGACATTCCTGGTATGCATAGTGAAACATTGAAAACGGCCAGACAAAAATAAATTCCTGTTTTTCAGCGTCTTTTTTGTATTCTTGATATAAGGCCCTTACTGGGGCACCGGAATGTTCCTTACCTGTAGCCGTCCTGATAAGCGGGGCAGGTAAGCGAACAGGGGTGTCAAATCCTCGTTTTTTATAGTATTCCTGGAGAGGTTGGGTTGCCGGGTACAGTAACAAAAAGGGGGCAAGGGTTCTGGCCCGGTCCAACAGCAGAGAGGCAAATCCCATTTTTTGTTGCTGTGGATGGGTTACAACCCCGTAAACATAGAAACCTTCCAGTAACTTTTTATTCCCGCTGAACAATGTCAACGGGAATAATGTCATGCAAGACATACCCCGGGGATGGAAAAGCACAGTGCCCAGCTCAAGGCAGTGGTCAATGACAAAGGCGGCGTAATCCGGACTGTCCCCGAAAGCAGCACACCAGATGTCCAGCAGTGCGGCCCTGTCTTCTGCTGTGGCCTGCCGGATCATGAATAGATCTCGGCTATTATTTTATCGTAATGCTTATTGAGTTGTGCCCTGCGTAATTTTAGTGTTTGTGACAGCAAGCCGTTTGCCGTGGTCCATTCATCATTCACAAGACGGAAAAACTTGATTTGCTCATGGGGTGCCAGTGTCTTGTTGATCCTTTCAATCTCCTTGTGTATCAAATCCATAACTTCTTTTGTCTGGTAGAGTTTCTCCGCATCCTGAAACACCATTTTATGGTGGGTTGCCCACTCCTCAATCCTGGCGGCGTTGGGAACGATTATGGCCGAGGCCACCTTTTGATTGCTGCCAATGACCAGGGAGTTTTCAATGTACGGAGATTCGTTGAGTTTGCCCTCGATCACCTGAGGTGCCACATATTTTCCATTGGACAACTTGAAGATCTCCTTTTTACGGTCTGTAATGCGGAGGTAAGCGCCATTGACCATTTCACCCACATCGCCGGTATGGAACCAGCCCTCCTTGTCTATCACTTCTGCTGTGGCTTCAGGGTCCTTGTAGTATCCCTTCATGATATGCGGCCCGCGGGTCAGGATCTCGCCGTCCTGCAGGAATGATACCTCTGTCCCTTCCAGTATCGTACCAACAGTTCCTATCTTGCGAAGCAAGGCTTTTGGCTTGTTGACGGCAATCACCGGGGAAGTCTCTGTAAGCCCGTATCCTTCATAAATGTACATTTTGGCTGCTGAAAACAAACGGATGACACAAGCCCTGATGGAAGAGCCCCCGGTCACAATGAGCATTTCATGCCCGCCCAGGTTGTCCCTCCATTTGCTATATACCAGCTTGTCAAACAAACTGTTAAGCAACCTGCGCCTAAAGGTTAGATTTTCATAATCAAAAGTGTTCCCGAAATTCCAGGCCCATCTGTAGATAATCTTTTTGAACCCTGTAAGGCTCTTGCCTATATCATCCAGTTTTTTATACATCATTTCAATGACACGCGGAACAGCACAGAAACCGTCTGCCTGGATGTCTTTCAGATCACGGGCAATAGTCCCCATATTTTCCCCGTAATAGATGCTTATTCCCAGGGACTGGAACTCATAGTTCATGGTTCTTTCATATATATGGCATAAGGGAAGGAAGCTGAGGTAACGGTGGGATGAGTTCTTGATCTGCTGCGCGGCATGTGCCAAAAAATTAAAGACAATGCTGCTGTGGGCATGCATCACGCCTTTTGGCGTTCCCGTGGTGCCCGATGTGTAGATGATGGAAAGAAGGGTGTCGGGGGTGATTGTTTTTTTGTTTTCCTCTATTACAGGGGCCCATTTTTCTTTGTTTTCAACTCCCATACGCCTGATCTGGTCCAGGTTGTTTACGCCTTCCACGTTGTCTATGGTAAACACTGTCGGAGGATTCTCCAGTCCGGCGATTACCGGGGCAATATGCTTGTATAGGATTGCACTGCCTATGATGATGATTTTTGCATCGGAATGGGGGATGATATAGCGGTAATCGTCATCACTCAAGGTGGAATAAACAGGCACATGGACAACTCCTGCGAGGGCTGTTCCCATATCGACAAAATTCCATTCCGGACGGTTGTTCATGACGGTGATCACCTTGTCTTCCCGTTGCAGGCCGAATTCCAGGAAACCATAAGCGAAAGCGTGTGAGATTTCGGCATACTCCTGCGAGCTGTATTTCTTCCAGACGCCATCTACTTTACCCGCCAGGATGTCCTCTTTGGGATAATTCACCTGCAAACGCTCCAGCAGGTCGAAAAGCCGGGTGACTGGTACTATTGTATTCATGATAGTGTTATTTTTAAATCGTTAATAAATGAATCAATATGTGATTTAAGGGTATTGAAGGAGCACATCCAGCGTACCTCCCCCGTATGTTCATTCCAGGTGTAGAAGAAGTGCTTTTCTACAAGCTTCTTGCGGGCTTTTTCCGGGATAATGGCAAAAACGGCATTGCTTTCCACTTGTTGTGTGATGGTCACACCCGGCAGTTTCTTTATGCATTCGGCCATGTATCCGGCCATTTTGTTGGCATGACGGGCGTTTTCAAGCCATAGGCCGCCCTCCAGGTATGCCAGGTATTGTGCTGCCACAAAACGGCTTTTGGAAAAAAGCTGCATGGACTGTTTTCTTATGTACTTGAAATTTTCAGCCAGGTGGGGGCGAAGCAGCACGACAGCTTCCCCCATGAGCATTCCGTTTTTTGTGCCGCCAAAGGAAAGGGCGTCCACACCCGCCCGGGTGGTCATCTCCTCCAGTGGCAGGCCCAGGTACGCTGCCGCATTGGCCAGCCGGGATCCGTCCATATGCAGGTACATATTGTGTTCATGCGCCAGGTCTGCCAGTCTCCGGATTTCTTCCGGTGTGTAAACAGTACCCAGTTCTGTGACCTGGGAAATGGATATGACTTTGGGCTGGGAATGATGCTGGAAACTGAATCCCTTCAACAGGGGTTTGACAAGGGAGGGGTCCAGTTTACCGTCCCGTGCATCTACGGTGATCATTTTGCACCCGGTAAACCGTTCGGGAGCGCCGCACTCGTCCTGGTTGATATGAGCGGTCTCTGCACAGATTATGGCATGGTAAGGCATTGTAAGCGCCTGCAGGCAGAGCACGTTGGCCCCTGTCCCGTTGAAAACAAAAAATACCCGGGCATCTTTTCCGAATAATTTCCGGAACACATCCTCTGCCCTGGAAGAGTACTCATCTTCCCCGTAAGAAAGCTGGTAATCCCGGTTGGCGTCTTCAAGAGCCTTAAATACAGACGGATGTACTCCGGAATGATTGTCACTTCCAAAGCTTGTTTTCATACGTAAAATTTTAATAGTAGTAATTTTGCCATGTATTTCTTTTCCAATATATTATGTTTTAAACCATTCGGTTTATGCAAAAGCCAAAAGAGCACTCATGGGTTGATGAATGCAAGGTTATTGGTCCGGCGATTTTATTTTACAACAGCTAAAAAGTATAAAATTTCATACACATGCTCCTTGTCACAGTCTTGGCCGCTTAGCTGTTGAGGCCAGTTTCATGATCGGGTTCCTTGCTTTTCGTAAATAGCGGGTCCCAGTAAAAATCGACCTTTGGTTTATTGTTTTTATCCTGCCTGTG
>Ga0255341_1006180_pt1 | contig 11381 bp, 10 predicted proteins | sample wastewater_treat_8_FD_192418 | JGI IMG/M metagenome (GOLD analysis project Ga0255341, IMG submission 192418) | Wastewater microbial communities from Lulu Island WWTP, Vancouver, Canada - plant12 | ecosystem: Engineered > WWTP > Wastewater > Unclassified | place: Canada: Vancouver, British... | reverse complement strand
GGTAGTCGCGCTTGAACTGCAGCCGCTTGACCACGATCGGCTTCTTCGCCTTCTTGTCGTCGCCCTTGCCCTCTTCCTCCTCGTCTGCGGGAGCGTCGGGATCGACGTCGTCCACGACCAGCGCGACGCGGGTGCTGTCGGGCGACCAGGCGAGGTCGGAGACGCCGGCCTTGTAGCTGGTCAGCTTGAAGGCCTCGCCGCCGGAGAGCGGCAGCAGCCACACCTGGGCGTGCGAGCCGGCGCGTCCCGAGAGGAAGGCCAGCCACTTGCCGTCGGGGCTGAAGCGCGGCGCGCGCTCGGGCTTGTCGCTGGTGGTGAGGCGGACGGCCTCGCCGCCGGCCACGGGCGCCATCCAGATGTCGCTGTCGCTGGTGTCCTTCTTCAGGTCCATCGAGGTGACGGTCCAGGCGACCCACTTGCCGTCGGGGCTGAGGCGCGGGTCGCGCACGTCCTTGAGGGCGAAGTAGTCGTCCACTTTGAGCGGGCGCTGTTCGGCGGCGTGCCCGGCCGCGGGGACGAGGACGGCAAGAGCCGAGGCGAGCAGGAACGCGTGGCGGAGTCTCATGGCGGCCTCTCGGTGGGAGATTCCCGATTCCTGAATCCCGATACCTGATTTGTGCGAGCCCAAGAATAGCTGATTTGTGGGCTGCGCGGCGGGGCGCGCGGTCAGTCGACTCCGTGACTCGTAGACCCCCCGACTTCGTGGACTGACTTCGGGGCTTGCCCGCCGAAGCCGCGAGTGCAGCGAGCGTTCGGCGAAGGCGGGACTTCGCGACTTCGTGGACTTCGTGGACTAGTCCGGAGTATGTTCAGTAAACATCCATGACCACCGACCTCATCCTCGGCATGGCCGGGTCCGGGGGGGACGGCATCGTCTCCGCCGGCGATTCGCTGATGACCGCGCTCGCGCTGAGCGGCTACCACGCGATGCTCACCAAGAGCTTCGGGCCGCAGATCCGCGGCGGCGAGTCGTCTTTCAGGCTGCGCGTCTCGACCGGGCCCGTGCTCGGCCCCGGCGGGGCGCTCGACGTGGCGGTCGCGCTCAACTGGGACGACTTCCTCAAGTTCGGCGCCGAGCTCTCGCTCGACGGCCGCTCCATCGTCATCTACGACACGAACACGAAGGTCGCGCCCGACCAGATCCCGGTGGCAGGGGTGAAGCCGGCCGAGGTGGTGGCAGTCGGCATCGAGGCGATGGCGCGCGAGACCGCGGGCACCGACAAGGCCAAGAACACGGTCGTGCTCGGGCTGATGGCCGGGTGGTTCGGCCTGGCGCCAGAGACGGTGCGGGCCGGGCTGCGCAAGCGGTTCGCGAAGAAGGGCGAGGAGGTCGTCGCGCGAAACGAGAAGGCGTTCGAGGCGGGCTTCGCCTGGGCGCAGGCCAACCCGCTCCGCACCGGGCAGGCGCTGGCGCCGATGCCCGCCGGCACCTCCGCGAAGCTGGTGGCCGACGGCAACGACCTCTGCGCCGCCGCGGCGATTGTCGCCGGGTGCGAGTTCTTCGGCGGCTACCCGATCACCCCCTCGTCGGAGATCATGCACTTCCTCAACCGGGAGATCTGGAAGTACGGCGGGGTGATGCTCCAGTGCGAGGACGAGATGGCGGGGATCGGGGCGTGCGTGGGGGCGAGCTTCGCCGGCAAGAAGGCGCTCACCGCCACCAGCGGCCCGGGCATGTCGCTCAAGACCGAGATCCTTGGCCTGGCGTCGATTGCCGAGCTGCCGCTCGTGGTGGTGAACGTGCAGCGCGGCGGCCCCTCGACCGGCATCCCCACCAAGAGCGAGCAGTCAGACCTGTTCCAGGCCGCCTTCTCGGCGCACGGCGACGCGGTGCGCCCGGTGCTCGCGCCGATCGACGTGGCCGACACGTTCCCGATCACGGTCGAGGCCTTCAACATCGCCGAGCGGTACCAGACGCCCGTCATCATCCTGTCGGACCAGGAGATCGCTCAGCGCAAGGAAGCGATTGAGCGGCCGGCGACGCACGGGCTGAAGATCGAGACGCGGCGGACGCCGACCGAGGCCGAGCTGGAGCACTACGTCCGCTTCCGCTTCACCGAGTCGGGCGTCAGCCCGATCAGCCACCCGGGGATGAAGGGCGGCAACTACCTCGCGTCGGGCATCGAGCACACGGAGACGGGGGCGCCGACCGCCACCGGGTCGGTGCACGCGAAGATGAACGAGAAGCGGCTGCACAAGCTGGCGCCGCTGAAGTCGCGCGACGACCTGTTCGTCGCCTACGGCCCGTCGAACGCGCCGCTGGCGCTGGTGGCGTGGGGGTCGGTCTCGGGGATCGCGCGCGAGGCGCTCGACCTCTCCCGCGAGGCGGGTTTGAAGGTGAAGCTGCTGGTGCCCCGGCTGCTCTACCCGGTGGCCGAGGAGGTGTACCGCGACTTCTTCGCCTCGGTGCAGGGCGGCTTCGTGGTAGAGCAGTCGCACCAGGGACAGCTCTACCGGGTGATCCGGATGTTCGTGGACGTGCCGCGCGGCGTCGAGCCGTTCGCACGAAGCGGGTCGAACCCGTTCTCGCCGGGCGAGATCGTCGACAGGCTGCGCGCCAAGGCGCGGGCACTCGTCGAGGAGCGCCAGACCGTGAACCAGGCGGAATAAACGTTCACCACAGAGGCACAGAGACACGGAGACGGATGCGGAGATCTTGGATCATTCGAAGAATCTCTGCGCCCTCTGCGCCTCTGCGGTGAATCGTACGTGACAGACGCATTACTGCGAAGGGACCCTATGCCAACGACCACGCTGCCGCCGGGCGCCGAGGCGTACCAGGCGAAGGACTACAAGAGCGAGCTGAAGCCGATCTGGTGCCCCGGCTGCGGCGACTTCGGCGTGGTGCAGGCGATCTACCGGGCGCTCGCGGCGATCGGCCGGCCGCCGCACGAGATCTCGTTCATCTCGGGCATCGGCTGTTCGTCGCGCATCCCCGGCTACACTACCGCCTACGGCTTCAACACGGTGCACGGGCGCGCGCTGCCGATCGCGCAGGGGATCAAGCTCGCCAACCCCCAACTGCTCGTCCTCGCGGCCGGGGGCGACGGCGACGGCTTCTCCATCGGCGGCGGCCACATCGCCCACGCCGTGCGCCGGAACATCGACCTGACCTACATCATCATGGACAACCAGATCTACGGCCTGACCAAGGGGCAGCTCTCCCCGACGTCGCCGCGGGGTCTGCGCACCGCGTCCAGCTCGTACGGGTCGATGGAGGATCCGGTCAACCCGCTGCTCTACGTGCTGGGCTACGGCTGCCGCTTCGTCGCGCAGGGGACGCCGGCCGACATGGCGCAGCTCGGCTCCCTCATCGAGGAGGGCATCCGCTTCCCCGGCTTCGCGTTCATCAACGTGCAGTCGCCGTGCGTCACCTACGGCGAGCCCGATTCGCAGCTGAAGGTGCAGAAGCAGCGGATGCGAACGCTCGAGTCGCTCGGCCACGACCCCACCGATCGCATCAAGGCGATGGACCTCGCGCAGCACTACGCGACCGACCTCTACACCGGCGTCTTCTACCGGGACCCCGATCCGCCGCCCCACTTCGGCGCGTACGTCGCCGAGCGCCAGGCGAACATCGGCGCGGCCCCATCGCGGGAGCGCGTCCTCGACCTGTTCCGGCCGGCGTCGTGAGCGAGGCGGAGTCGCCCGCCCCGAGTCGAAGGGCCGGCGGGGTCGTACCGAGGCGGTGCGGCTTTTCACCACCCACCACGGCGCTCGCGCGGAGACACGGACGGCCGGAAGAGGAGCGGGGGACGTCACGGCCGGCGCCATTATAGCGCCGCGATGCCCTCACCACTTGCGCGCGAGCATCTTGACCAGGCGGAGCTGCTTGACCTCGCGGGCTTCGCGCGTCTGCTGCCAGTCGGCGATGCCGAACGTGTCGTCGTAGCGAACGAGCTGCAGGTTCGACCAGGCCCTCGGCAGCGCGTTCACCTTGTCCTGCTCGGTCGGCGGCGGCCACCCCGGCTCGGGCTTGTCGATCGGGTGGAACGGCCGGTCGATGAGCAGCACGCCTCCCTTCTTGAGGCCGGCCGACACCTTCGCGATGAACGCGGGGTCGGTGATCGGGGCGTCCACGTAGACGAAGTAGATCAGGTCCCAGCGATCCGTCCCGTAGTCGAAGTCCTCGAAGCGCGCCTTCACCGTCTTGATCGAGGTTCCCGCCTTCACCGCGTTCTGCTCGGCGATCTTCAGGCCGTCCTCGGCGACGTCGTAGCCGGTGACGTCCCAGCCCTGCGCGGCGAGGTAGACCGCGTTCCGCCCCTGCCCGATGCCGGCGTCGAGGGCGGCCCCGGGCTTCAGCCCCTTCGTCATCTCCACGAGGAAGGCGTTCGGCTGCAGGGTGAAGCGCGTCTGGCTCGGCGTCGCATACAGCTTGTTGAAGTAGATGGCGCCGATCTCGTCCCGGTGCTGCGGGGTGAGCCGGCCGAGCGCCGCGATCCGCTCGTCCGCCTGCGCGGGCGTCAGGCCGTCGGCCAGCAGCTTCGCCTTGTAGCGGTCGGGGCCGATCTGGGTGACGTCGGGCTGGGCGTTCAGCCAGGCAACGAACTCCTGCCAGATCTTCGTGTCATCGGGGGACTGGGCGGCGGGGACGGCGAGGAAGGAGACCAGGAGGACGGCCAGGAGGAAACGGGCACACTTCATTCGGAACCTCCAGGGCGTTTGACGCTGGGCGCCGGCGATTGTTCCGGGGAAGGGCGGAGGGGCTCACGGCCCAGGACGGAAAGACGGCTCGCGGCCCGGCCGCGGCCCCTTGACTACTATCGATCATAGTCGAATAATTATTCGAGTATGTCTGACAGTTCGTTCAGGCTCGCCTTCGACGAGTGCCGCGGCCTCCTCCAGCGCCGGCTGGCCGAGCCCGCCCCCGGGCGCGTGCAGCTGGTGACCGGGCCCCGGCAGGTCGGCAAGACGACCCTGCTGCTCGAGCTGGCGGATCGAGTGGGGCCGGGCGCTGTGTACGCGGCGGCCGACGCCCCGGAAGCCGCCCTGCCCGGCTTCTGGGAGCGAACCGTTGCGCGCGTGGAGCAGGCGGCCGCGGAGCACCGCGGTGCCGTGCTCCTCCTGGACGAGGCCCACCTCCTCGCCGACCGGGCAGGACGGTTGAAGGGCGCGTGGGATTCGTTCCGGCGTCGGCGCATCCCGGTCCACGTCGTTGCCACGGGGTCGTCCGCCCTCCGCTTGTCGAGCGGCTCGCGCGAAAGTCTCGCAGGCCGCTTCGAGCGTCTCACGCTGGCCCACTGGTCGGCCGCCTCCCTGGCCCGCGCCTTTGGTTTCGCCCCTCGGAAGGCAGCCGAGCAGCTCGTGGTGCGCGGGTCGTACCCCGGAGCCGTGCCGCTGCTCGGCGATCCCGCCCGGTGGACGGCGTACGTCAGGGACGCGATCGTCGAGCCGGCGATTGGCCGTGACCTGCTTGCGCTGACCGCGATCCGGCGCCCCGCCCTGCTCCGCCAGGTGTTTGCCGTGGCGACGGCATCTCCCGCGCGCATCGTCTCGTTGCAGAAGATCCAGGGACAGCTGCAGGATCCCGGTGCGCTGGAGACCCTGGCGCACTACCTGGCGCTGCTCGAGGAAGCCTTCCTCGTTGCCGGCCTGCAGAAGTACTCCGCGCGCGGCGCGCGGCGCCGGGCTGCGCCCCCGAAGCTGATCGCACTGAACAACGCGCTCCTGGCGGTGATGCCGTCCGCCGGCCCCGCCGATCCCCGCGCGGACGCGGCGGTGTTCGGGGCCTGGGTCGAGAACGCCTGCCTCGCGCACGCGTGGAACGCGGGGCAGGCGGTGGGCTACTGGCGGGAGGAACCGCTCGAGGTGGACGGAGTACTCGAGGGGAGCTGGGGAAACTGGGCGATTGAGGTGAAGACGGGCGAGCTGCGAACCGGCGAACTGGCTGGCCTGCTCGAGTTCACCCGCCGCCACCCGAAGTTCCGACCTCTCGTGGTGTGCGGGCCGGCCGACGTGGGGCGGGCGCGGAGCTGGGGAATCTCGGCCCTCGCGTGGCAGGATTTCCTGCTGCTGGAGGGGCCGCCGCGCGCGTAGCGTTCCCGAGAGGGGGCCGTACCGAAAACGTGACTCGCCAAGAGGACGGCCGGCGCCGCTTCCGCAGGCGACAGTGCCCCGACCCGCCTCGCCGGCCCGGCGGACGAAGAAGACGACGCCGACCGCCCGACGATGACGCACGTGGACGAGGTCACCGCCGTGGGAACGACGCTCGGCACGGTGTCGTACATGGCGCCGGAGCAGGCGCTCGGCGGGACGGTGGACGCGCGCAGCGACCTCTTCTCCTTCGGCGTCGTCCTCTACGAGATGGCGACCGGCGCCCTCCCCTTCCGCGGGCAGAGCGCCACCGAGACGATCGACGCCATCCTCAACCGCCAGCCCGTGCCCCCGGTCCGCCTCAACCCCGACGTCCCCGACGACCTCGAGCGGATCATCGCGAAGGCGCTCGAGAAGGACCCGTGGGTCCGCTACCAGTCGGCGGTCGGTGTCGCTGGGGACGACGGTCACCCGCTGACCGAATGCGAGGACGCGGAGGTGGCGCCGGGCCTCGACGCTGAACGGCGGCCCCCCCTCGGGCGCGTCGATCCCCTCGAGGCGCACGGTCACGGTGCGGCCCCCGGCGGGGATGCGGCCCCCAACTGACACGTCGAGCGTGTCGCCGTCCGCCACGTGCGAGACGACGCCCGAGAAAGGGCGCTGCGGCGGACGGCCCGAGCCGGGCAGATCGCCGGCGAATGCGGTTCCGGCGGCGGGGGCAGCGACGGCGTGAGCAAGAACGGGGTGAGCGACGACGGCGGGGACAAGGACCGCGAGGGCGAATTTAACGAGGGCAAGAACGGCGAGCGCGAAGACGGTGCGTCTGATCACGGCGAGCTCCGAGGGTCGGGTGCCCGGTCTATCGGCGCCCTGGGCTTTCCATGACAGGCCGGCGGGGGTCGTACCAGACGCGTGAAGGACTTCACCTTTTGGGTACGACCCCCCGGGGTGTGAAGGCCGTCACGGTTTGGGTACGACCCCGGGGGTGAAGAATCTCACCCTTTCGGTACGACCCCCCTCACCCCGCGGCGTCGTACGCCGTCTTCATCCAGCCGATCAGCTCGGCGTCCACCTCCGAAGGGTCGCCGATCCGCACCTTGTAGTTGCACATCTGCCCGGCGGGCAGCTGCGCAAGCCGGTCGGAGGCGGGCAGCGCCTTCGCGTTGAGGCCGACCTCGACGCGCGTGTTGGTGGCAGGGCCAATCATCGCGAACTGCTTCTTGCGGCGATAGCTGACGTAGGTCTTCTTCGGCGCGGCCTCGCAGTCGCCGAACGCGCGCATCGCCTCGAGCAGCCGAGCGTGGTCTTGAGCATGGCCACCAGCTCGCCGTGCTTCGTCAGGCCGCTCCCGTTCACGATGGCCGCCAGCTCGTCGAGCGACTTCCCCGTCCGCTTCTGGATGTTCTTCAACTGGGTGGCGAGCGCCTTGTCGAGATCGGGCATGCGGACACTCCTCTCGGCCGGGCGGCAGCCGCCCGTGCAGCTTCGGTATGGTGGACCCAGGTCACTCCATCATACCGCCGAGGTGGGAATGGGCTCAGGGCTCAAGGCTGAAGATCGGCTCAAGGCTCAAGGCTCACGGCTCACGGCTCAAGGGCCTGCCCGCCGAAGCCGTAGCCTGCCCGCCGTAGCCGCGCGCTTGGCGAAGGCGGGAACGTAGCGAGCGCTTGGCGGAGGCGGGCGCTCCAGATCGAAATCCGGGCGCCAGGATCGTGATCTCAGCCGGCGGGGAACCTCCAAGCTCATCCGGCGCCTTCCTGGCAAAATACTCCACCTTCACGGCCGCCCGCGCGGGTCCTGATCGTGCAGGGCCCGAGACACGGACGGCAGTCCCGGTGCGTGCGCCGCGCCTGCCAATCGCCCCCGCAATGACGACCCGACACGCTTCTCCCCATAGCCAGCGCTCTCCTCGCGTCAGGCGTGCGCGCGGGCCGCCATGCGTGTGGCCTGAGAGTCCGTGAAGAAGGAAGGGAACATGACCCACGCGCGACACACCGACGCGCTTCCCCTGTCGATACTGCTCCTGTTCGCGCTTCTCGCACTCATCGCGCTGCCGTCTCCTGCTTCTTCGCAGACCGTTGTCGATCCGCGGATCGTCGAGTTCAGCCCCTCGGCCGACCACGACACGACGCTCCCGGACGGGCGTCCCGCCGTCGAGCGCTACCTGTTGAAGGTGTTCCAGGCGGGAGCCTCGCAGCCGTTTCACACCGTCGACATGGGGAAGCCCGACGCCGATGCCGACGGAACCGTCAGGTTCGACTTCTGGGCCACGGTGGCCGCGTGGCCGCTTCCCGGCGGCAACTACGTGTCGCGCGTGGACGCGGTCGGCCCCGGCGGCAACGGCCTGAGCGCCCCGTCGAACCCGTTCACGTTCGGCTCCTCGTGCAGTTGCGGCCTGGTGGCGCCGACCTCGGCGTCGTTCCCGGCAGCGGGCGGCGGCGGATCGGTTTCGGTGGACGCGGGCGACGAGTGCGACTGGACGGCGACGGCGTCGGCGGGATGGATCCGCCTCGCCGCCGGCGGGGGAACCGGCAGCGGATCGGTCATCTTCAACGTCGATCCGAACCCGAACACCACGCCGCGCACCGGCACGATCGATGTCGCCGGATCGACCTTCACCGTCACGCAGGCGGGGGTGGCGTGCAGCTACACGGTGTCGCCGGCCTCGGCGTCGGTCGCGGCAGCGGCGGGCAGCGGCTCGTTCACGGTGAGCAGTTCCACGGGCTGCAGCTGGACGGCGACCTCGAACGCCGCGTGGATCACCCTGGGTACCACGTCGGGCTCGGGCAACGGGACGGTCAGCTACACCGTCGCGGCGAACACCGGCACCAGTGCGCGGACCGGGACCGTGACGGCCGGCGGGAAGACCTTCACGGTCACGCAGGCGGGTGCGACCGTCACGCCACCCCCCACTTCGCCGCTCCCGACCCCCTGGCAGCACCGCGACATCGGCCTGGTGGGCCGCGCGGGCGACGCCACGGCCAGCGGCGGCGTCTTCAACGTCAGCGGCGCCGGGACGGCGTTCACGGGCACCGCAGACGCCTTCCACTTCGCCTATCGGAACGCGGCCACCGAGGTGATCGCGAGCCTGACCAGCCTGTCGGACGACTGCCCCAACGGGCGCGCGGGCGTCATGCTGCGCGAGAACGTGGGGGTCTCGGCCCGCTTCGTCGCGATCGTCGCGCTGCCGCAGGGCGGGTTCGAGGTCCTGCACCGGGTGACGCCGAACAGCCGCCCGAGCGTGGTGGCGCGGGTGACCCAGGGGATGCTGGGGTCTCTCAGGCTGGTTCGCAACAAGAAGGTGATCACGGTGTATCGATCGGACGACGGGACGTCGTGGACCCAGGTGGCCACGGTGAACGTCAAGTTCACGCCGACGCTGGGCGGCCTGGCGGTCACCAGCGGGTCGGGCAACCTCCTCAACGCGGCCACGTTCGCGCAGATCACGGCCCGGTAGACCGGGAGTTCAAGGGAGTCGGGATTCAGGATTCAGGGCTCGGCTGCCGCTGGATCCTGCATCCCGGCCCCGCGGATCCTGCCCTCCCGGCTCGCGATCCTGACCTGCGGCCCGCGGATCCTGCCCTGCCGCGCCGGGAATCCTGCCCTGGGGCCGGCGAATCCTCCCCTGCCGCACTCCGGCTGCCGTCCGGCCGTGCCGCATGACCAGTGCATGCCGCATCACCCAAATGGGGGATGCGCGGCGCCGGCGCCGCGCCTACGCTGGCGTCTGGCTCGGCGCCTGGTCCCCCGACCGGCCGGCGGCGATGGTGCCGTCGCGACGTGCCGAGCCGAGAGGAGCCCCCATGTCGCGCATCGCATCGAAGGCGGTCCCCGCGATCCTGCTGGCGGCCCTGGCCCTCGCCTCAGCCGCCCCGGCGTTCGCGCAGAAGAAGAAGCCGGCTGCGCCGCAGCCCAAGCCCCTGACGATCACCTTCCTCGATCGTGCGGCGACGGTGGACGAACCGGGCGACAACGTGCTCAGCGATGGCTCGCCCTACACCGCGACAATCGACCAGAACGGGAAGGTCGTGACCAGCGACGGCACTTTCATCAACAGCGTTGGCGGCCTGGAGCTGGATCTCGCGCCGGGCGGCAGCCCGGCGCGCGAGCTGCGCTTCCACTTCCCCGGCGGCATCGTCGAGGCCGACGTTCCGGCCGCGTGCGCGTTGCCCGAGGACATGTGGGCCGCCAAGGTGGACCTTCGCTTCAACGTCGTGGATGCCCGCGGGAACGCGGTCGGCATCGAAGCGATGGGCAACGGCACGGTGCCCGCGACGGTCGAAGGAAATGGCGCGCCCTACGGGCTGGCCGGGATCATCAACTTCACCCCCGACAACGGCAGTCCCACCCTTCTCAACGTCGGCCTGATGCTTGGCGGCGTCGAGGGCGTCACCCTCTCGAGGACCAGCGAGTTCAGCTGGATCGTCAGCTCCGATGCGCCCGTCGTCGTGCAGTGCCTGCTCGCCCTCTCGAAGGGGCGCCGGGCGGTGTACGAGCTGGGGCCGGTTCCCGTCCGATTCGAACTCACCGCCGTGTCGGGCGGGCAGTAGGCTGCGCAACCGGCGCCTACCGACGCCGCACCTTCACGATGGCAATCGGCGGCGAGAGGGTCTGGGCCTTCGCCGGCGACGCCTGGATGCGCCGGACGACGTCCATGCCGCGCGTCACGAGGCCAAATGCGGCGAAGCCCTGGCCGTCGGGATTGCGCTTGCCGCCGAAGTCGAGCGAGGGCTGGTCGCCGATGCAGATGAAGAAGCTCGACTGGGCGGTGTCAGGCCCCGAGCGCGCCATCGAGACGGCACCGTTCGTGTGACGAAGGCCGGTCACGCTGGTCCGCTCGAGTGGGATCGGCGGCCTCAGCTCGCCCTCCTTCGTCCCGGGGATGTCGGCCTGGATCACCTCGATCCTGACCGCGTCGTTCGGCTGGTTGGCGGGCGTCACGGTGCGGTGGAAGCTGCCGCCGTCGTAGAGCCCCGCGTCCACGTAGGCGAGGAAATTCGCCGCGGTTGACGGCGCGCGCTTCGTGTCCACCACGATCTCGATCTCGCCCATCGCCGTCTCGATCACGACGGGGACGAGGGCGTCGCTGGGGGCAGGCGCGGGGACAGCCGCGGGTTTCGCAGCCGCGGCCGCGGGGACAGCCGCGGGTTTCGCAGCCGCGGCCGCGGGCACAGCCGCGGGCTTTGCACCCGCGGCCTGGCCCGGCGGGACCTGTGGGTTCGTTTGTGGGGCCTGCCCCGACGGCGTCGCGGCGCCGAGCAGCGCGAGTGCCGCCAGCGTGAGCGTCAGTCTCATGTTCGTCCTTCCCGGCTCCGTTTGCGCACGGCCATCGTCGTCTCTTGCCG
>Ga0255341_1006175_pt1 | contig 11399 bp, 11 predicted proteins | sample wastewater_treat_8_FD_192418 | JGI IMG/M metagenome (GOLD analysis project Ga0255341, IMG submission 192418) | Wastewater microbial communities from Lulu Island WWTP, Vancouver, Canada - plant12 | ecosystem: Engineered > WWTP > Wastewater > Unclassified | place: Canada: Vancouver, British... | reverse complement strand
ATTGGATTTCAGGATTTGTATCGGATAATGTTCAAATTCAAGAGGGCTTGCACGTGATGCCAGATGACAGACCAGATCAACTTTCCTTCCCGGATCATATGGCTTTGAAATATCATGCACGATCCTGATAAATTTTGGATGGTGCTTAAGATGATCGGTATTGTCCGGTCTGCCTGAAGCGTAGTTGTCAAGGCAGATGACTTCAGCCCCTTTATGTAAAAGAACATCGCACATCCATGAACCTAAAAAGCCTGAGCCTCCGGTTACCAAAATGGTATGATCATCAAAAGATATGTCCGAAAGACCAGTTATAATCTTTTCAATTTCGTATGTTGAAGATAATGGCGGTTTAGACGCACACATTGTTATTACTCCCTGAAAAGATAATTCTGTTCTTATTAGCTATTATAATAGTGTAGTAGAATGGTGTAATGGCAGTATAAGAATAAACGGGTCATGGTTGATTTAATGCGGTCCGCCCGGTAATACAAATCCTGGAACTTAATAATAATAGTGCCCTTAAAGATCAATATAAAAAAAAAATTATCGACGATTATAATTATGCAAACACCCAACCAAATGAAAGAAATGATAAATAATATCTTAATTACCGGGGGAGCAGGCTTCATTGGAAGTCATCTTGTTCAGAAATTAATAAAACTCAATAAGGAAATTACAGTAGTAGATAATTTATCCAGGGGGGCTAAAAAAAACATAGGAACGGCAATTAACCAGATCACTTTTATATCAGATGATATATGTAATTCCATAATAATTGAAAAATTAATAAAAAAGTCGGATCTTGTAATACACTTGGCTGCTTTATCCCGGGTTATTCCTTCAATTAACTATCCAGAATTATGTTTTCATTCAAACATCCAGGGAACAGAAATTGTTGCAAGAATGTGTGCGAAGTATAAGAAAAAGATCATTTTTTCTTCATCCCGTGAAGTGTATGGCGAGGTAAAAGAGCTTCCAGTTGATGAGGATTTTCCATTGAACCCTGTAAACCCTTATGGAGCATCAAAAGTGGCAGGGGAGAAGATAATTGAATCATACCACCATTCGTTCGGTCTTGAATATGGAATTATCCGTCTTGCAAATGTATATGGGTTAGGAGATTTTGACAGAGTTATTCCAATATTCATTAATGCAGCATTGAAAGGAGATAATATTAAGATATTTGGTGGGAACCAGATTATTGATTTTATTCATGTTGATGATGTAGTAATGGCTATCATCAAGCTTATGGATATAAACAACTCATTTGTGTGTAATATTGGAAGTGGTAAAGGGGTCTCCCTTCATGGTTTGTCAGCAACAATTTTACATGAAACAAACTCACAAAGCAAGATATACCATCTTGAAAAACGCACCGGAGAAGTGGATAAATTTATTTCAAACACTGCCAAAATATCCGGACTCATTGACTGGCACCCGAGGATTCCCTTAAACGAGGGATTATCTCAACTAATTGCTGAAAAGGAAGAAAACTTTGAGGCATCCAACAATTGAGATGAAAACATACAATTACCCAGTTTTTTTGTGATAGAATATTTATGGTTTAAAATAACTTTAATATTAGTTTTAAATGACTGAAAACAATATAATAATTTTTGGGGCAGGTCCATCTGGTATGGCTGCAGCTTTTGAATTGTCTAACAATAAGAGAAAAGTTACAATTATCGAAAAAAATGATACTATTGGAGGTCTTGGAAGAACTTTTCATTATGGTGATTTTATTACTGATCTGGGTCCTCATCGGTTCTTTAGCCAAAATAAATACCTCTATGATTTCATAGAAGATCTTCTCGGCGAAGATTGGATAGTTGTAAACCGTCTTACTCGTTTTTTTATTAATGGGAAATTTTTTTCATATCCTGTTGATATAAAAAATGCTCTTTTTAATGTAGGTTTTACCCGCGGAATACATTTTTTGAGTGATTATATATATCAAAGAATTAAAGAAAAATTCATAAGTGTCAATCCTCGCAATTTTGAAGAGCTTATAATATCAGATTTTGGTAGATCTTTAGCTGAATTGAATATGTTAAATTATACCGAAAAGGTATGGGGCCTTCCATGTACCCAAATTTCAACAGATTGGGCATCTCAGCGAATAAAAGATCTCTCCCTGATTGCTGTTATTAAAAAGGCTATATTTGAGGGAGATAAAGGTCCAAAAACATTAGTTGATCAATTTTATTATCCACGATTTGGAACAGGAACGATCTTTGATTCCATGCTTGACAAGATGCGAAAAGGTGATAATACTCAATTATTGCTTAACTCTTACCCTAAATCAATTCATCATAATGAAGAAAAAATCACTCAAATAAAAATCAATAATAATGGCATTTACGAAGATTTTTATGCAGATAAGGTAATTTCTTCAATTCCAATTACTGAGTTTTTAAAAATATTAAACCCGGCTCCGCCTGAATCTATCTTAGTAGCTGCTTCCCGTTTAAAATTTCGATCACATGTCACCTTATTTCTGACAATCAATAAAGAGGAAATTTTTCCAGATCAATGGATATACTTCCCAAATCTTGAAGTACCATTTGGTAGAGTAATGGAACCAAAAAATTTTTCAAAAGAATTGTCTCCAGAAGGAAAAACATCACTACTTATCGAATTCTTCTGTTGGGAAACAGATGATATTTGGAGAATGGATTCACAAAAATTGTGTGAATTGTCTTTAACAACTCTTGAAAAATATAATTTTCTGCAGAGAACAGATATTATTGATGCATATGTCCATAAGGAACGGTTTGCTTATCCCGTATATGATCTTGAGTACCAAAAAAATGTGAATATAATTATGGATTACCTCCAGAATTTGAAAAATTTAACATTAGTTGGAAGAGGTGGCAGATTCAGATATAATAATCTTGACCACGCTCTTGAAATGGGAATACTGGCTGCGAGAGGAATTTTGGAGAATAAATCCTATGATATTGATGAAATAGGGGCAGGAAAAGATTATTTTGAAAGAGGGTATATCCAAACATGAATTGAGAGGTGGTTACATAACTCTGAATCTCCCCTCAATTAATATATTTATGTCAATCAAAAGTACTTTTCATTAGTAAGTCTAACATATATACAATGCAAAATGCAATCAACCGTTATTTTGAGCAGTTTTATCTGTTTCCTGAGAATATTAGAAAAAGGGTTCCAAATATTTTTTTTTGCCGCATTCTCATTGACTTGCTCTCAATCCCACATTCGCCAGATCTTTTTTCAACCATAGAATTTTTCATACTCCGGCCCGAGCAATCGTAATATCTTCAATAGTTCTCGATCCAAATTCTGGATAGAGGAATGTAGTGCATTGTTGAATGAAATAATACATGACTTAATCTCTCTGAATTTAAAAAATATCCATTTTAGCGTTGGATTAGAGGTAGGTTTCTTCTTCTGATTCAACACAGTTTCATCTTCTTCTTTCAGCCGTTTTCGCAGCAACATTTCAGTATATGAATAAACCATGAGGCAGAGAACCATGACCATGCACAAAGCCTCAATCCTTTTTTCACTTTTCAGATAAACTTCAGCAACTCGGAATGATTTGTCCTTTAAAAATCGGAAACCTTTTTCGACAAGCATCTGTCCCTTATAGTGATTCAAAACCGTTTCTGAATCCAAATTAAGAACATTCGTTGCAAGAATAAACCTTCCCAGGTATTGCCTTTCCTTTTCAACGACATCCTGAGCAAGTTCAACTCTTGCATCAATCAAATATTGTGGGATTAACATTTCTCCTTCTTTTGGGCGGCCCCTTTTACCATTTTCCCGTGTATACTTGATTTTGATCTGTGAATCAACCAATTTTACTAAAGGTGTTTCATTAAGATACCGTAAGAGAGCGTTCCTGGCATCAGTTTCACATGCATAACGAACTTTGGATATTTGCTTTAACCCTTTACTTGCGGTTTTGAACCGTATCGGGAGGTTTTTTTCAAAGGTTTTCATTTCTCGGGATTTCATCTCTTCAGATGAGACAACAACCCATTTTTGAGGGACACCGCCATAAAATGAGTCGACACTGCAGCAAGAGTACCTTGGATCTGAGGTCGGACTAAAGCGAAGATCAGATTTGAGTAACTCCGTCATCTCCTTTATAGTGGCAGGGACATTGGATATCCATCTTGTTTCCGGACCCAGGGTATTGATGTTTTTATCCGTATACAGGGCACTGTCACCCATGAAGATTACATCAGGATCAAATGTGAATGACTCTTGCAATGAAAGGATTGTTTGCACAAGAACTTCCTTATCTGATTCGTTGCCATCGTGTGCACGAGCGAATATCGGTATCCCATGTTGATTGACCACCATGCTTAAGGCAAATCTGTTCAAATCCCAGCGTTTATCCTTCGGATGTCCTTTTGTAATTTTGATGCATCCATCGCCGGATTCATTTCCATATTCACCATGCACACTGAAATTAGTTGTATCAACATGACAAAGCTGCACTCCCTCTTTGTAAACAGTAAACATCTAAGTAACAAGATCAGTAAAGAGCTTGGTGGGGCCATATGAATAAATCCGATCCAAAAGACGACCAATGACTGATTCATTCAGGTTTTTTGCGGTAATATCTGGTCCGATAAGTCGTTCCAAATCAAGATGCTCGCAATATTCGGGAAAAAGATAAAGGCGTCTTTCGGTGAATCCAAGTCCGTTGAGAATAAGGGCCAATAATATTTGAGAACTGGATAGTTGATGTTGACCGATTTTGGGGAGTGCCCGATCAATTATTGGAGCTAAACCAAGCTTGTGGAATGTACCGGCAATGATTCCAAGATGATCTATGGTTTTTATGGAGTCTATTTCTAATGAAACATCCTCATTGTTCATTAATTATATTAATGGAGATCTTCTAAGATATATAGTTTACTATTATATAAAATTGTAATAGATCTGACGAATATGGGATAAAGAAACCAGAACCTGAATTAAAATAAGGGGTGTACCCTCTCTCAAGATGACTTTTTCATGCAAAAATAAAAATTTATCTGTCAGACCTTCTTCTTTTTCCTAAATATCGTGAAGACTGAAGAGAGTTGAGGCGTAGCAGACCTGCAAGAAAGAGTGCAACAAGGAAGACACACTGACCGGTAACAATTACCGGAAAAATGCTGGTCATTTCAGGTAGAGATAAAAGATCATGGAGATTAAATTCTGCAAAAACCGGGCCTGTCAGGTACAGGAGAAGGATTATCGTTGAACAGATGAGGATAAAGATCCTTAATGCCTTTGATTTCACCGGAATGGATATGCAATAGAGTGGGAGGATCACAGAATAACAGATGATAAGACCTGCAGATACCAGGATGAGTGCAGGGAACAAGAATATTAACGGATGAATCCAGAGTGACGAGAGAAAATACCAGACATCCCCAGTTGTTGAAAATACCCTGAGAGGGACATATGAAAACAATGAACCAAGGTTAAAGATAAGAACCCAGAGTGAAATGGTCATGAGGGATTTATATCTGATACCCTGGGTTTTTAAAATAAACCAGAAACACAAAGCAGCCAGGAGAGCATTAAAAACCAGGCCACCAATGGAGATCAGACCTGCAGACCAGCTGGTAGACCCGGGCAGATGCGGAATATAATTAAAGGTTTCATAAAAGCCAGGAATTCCAACCTGATACCTGACTATACTCACTGGGGACGTGATCAATGACTGAACCGGATCAGGTCTGACAACGATTCCAACTGCCCGGGCCACAAGATAATGACCAGATTCATGGACAAATAATTCAATTACACGGGCGATGACGATTGACACCAGTGTTAAAAAGAGAAAACAAACTTGATTACTCCAGGGGCGGATCTTCATTATATCCTCATTATCTTCTTAAGTTGAGTTATTATATAGTATAGCAAAATTTTCTGCAGTAATGAAAAGTCTGCATATTGCTTTGAAATGCATAAATGTTCATGCCCTGAAAACCCTTCGTTTATTTCGACATTTCCAGGCCGTTATACAAGGCCAGTAATTGGTAATACTATCAGATAAACAGCTTCGGGTGCTCAAAAAAAGAACTGGTTAAAATACCAGGACTCTCCAGGGAGTTCCATGAAGGGATACTGTATTCCAGTACACCGGGTATTTTTCTTTACCAGGAGATACAGATTCACCAAGTGAGAGCATATCATGCCCTGCCACATATGACGCAGCAGGTGATGTGCCAACACCAGATATCTTTTGGACTGTGGTATTATCAGAGAACGAAGATAAGGGGAGTTCACCCGAATACCCGATAAGGGTTCCATCAGGCTGGGTAACCATAATCGTCATCTCCTTCTCTTTTGTTAATGAACCAAGTGCACTCTCCACCAGAAGAGCGGGTTCGGCAAGCACAGAGAGATAGCCAGTAACGGAGAGAGAGGAAGAGTAAAGCGGATAAATTATGTCTATCACATCTTCCCCTTCTATGCATTTTATGATATTGCTCATACCAGGAACAGGGTTGATTACCACCGAGTCGACCAAAGGCTGATCCCGGACATTAACACCAATACTGCTGTCAAACCTGGCATGGGATATCTGAATGATTGTACCTGTACGATCCAGGATAGAAACCAGGAGTACTGCCGGATTTTCCTCGCAGATCTTTTGCAGGTAGGGGCGGATATCTTCATCTTTCAGGTTCAGGCCTTTCATTTCTGCAGCATGTTCTGCTATTTTTGCATCAAAGTCATCTAATGTCTTTGAAAGTGCCGCTGATGATCTCAAAAGTAATGTTGCCTGTTCCATCTCCTGTTCTGACGAGAGATCTTCTTCACCGTCATACCAGCTGTCAGATATAATAAATCCCTGGTTATTAGTAATTGAGAGGATCTTTAGTGGCTGACCCCACATCTGGATGGTCATAATGTCAGGGTCAATAACCCCGGAAAAATCAACTTTCAGGCCATCCTGTTTAAACTCGTCAGGCAGATCCAGTGGAAGGTATTTTACTCCATCTGAAGTGACAAGCCCATAAAAACCTCCTTCCAGGTCGATGTAGGTAATTGTTCCGGTACTGGAAATTTCAAAGCTGGTCTCTTCTGCAATGCAGCCACAGGCGCAAAAAAGAGAAAGAGCCAGAAGATAAATACCCGTCGGTAATGATGTCCGAACCATACCTCTTCTTAGATGGATCAAAAGAAAAGAGTTCTGTTCCTTATCTATCCTCAGTCTCTCCTGTCCATGTTCAGCCTGGCAGATATCCTGAAATGAGCATGGTATAAATACCTGCATGAATGAGAATAAACACTGGAACCATGGTGGAAAAGAGAGGTTTTCTAATTTTGTGCCTGAATACCCGCATTCCCGCGTATGCACCAAGTGGTCCGAAGAATGCAAGGGTCACCAGATTTCGTTCAGGTATCCGATACTCTTCACGCATCGCCCTTTGCTTGTCATATCCGAATAATGCGAATGTAATTGCATTGACTACAAGGTAGGGAATGAACAGTGTAAAAGTCATTATCTCTCCTGGTTAAATGTGCAGGTTATATCTGATTCCGGCAATATCCGGGATCTGAACATACCGGCTGCATTTAAGCGCGGGTTTTCGTATCTAATTTGTGTCATGTCTTTTACAGTTTATCTGTTATTTTATCTTCAGCTCTTAAGATTTTTATTTCATCGTACCTGAAGCAACACGAAATTTATATTTATCCTCGCTAATAACTCTGCATGCTAACTTTCATTCTGCTTGGAAGACTGACAAACCTTGCTATTGAACATACACGTGATCTTGAGGAACGTGACAGACGGGCGGCAGATATCATCAGAAAAGCCGGTGGAAACCTTGTCTCTCTTTACTACACCTTTGGCCAGTATGATTTTGTAGCTATTATTGAAGCCCCGTCACAGGAGGCCATGGGAATCATACTCCTGGAAATTGGCAGATTCAGTACAATATTCTCTGAAACCCTGATGGCCATGCCACCGGAACAGATGTATTCGCTGATAAAAAAAACTGCTGACGAGCCCTGATAAATAGCATGCCTTTTTATCCGGGTTTAAAGGGTAAAGGCAGATCGCAGATAACAGAATAAACTACAGTCATATCCCAGGCACACAGCCAGTACAGGAAAAGTAAAGGCTTGCTGAAACGAATATAATTAAAAATTCAGGCCACTCAATGGTTTCAGATATCGGGTACCTGGTCGGAGCAATCGGAATTTTTTTTGCAATTTTGGATCCGTTCGGGAATCTCCCGTTTTTTATCGCATATACAAATACCCTTGGTTCAAGGGCGCGAAAAAAGACTGCACTTGTCTTATCGGTCTTCATCTTTGTAGCCATGTCTGTCTTCCTTTTTTCAGGGCAGGCAGTTTTAAATTTTTTCCACATATCCCTGCCTGCATTTCAGATTGCAGGTGGCATCATTCTCTTTGGTGTGGCGATGTCCATGATGAGCGGGACACATACCATAACCATGAACAAGGTCATCTCTGACACGGGAAAAGAGAGGTTACTTGAGAGGAATGAATCAATTTTGCCAAGAATAATTGTTCCTCTTGGTATTCCGCTTTATGTAGGCCCGGGATCAATCGCGGCAGCCATCCTCTTTGGCAGCAATGCACCAAGTAAAGCTGCCTTTCTTGGAGGGGTGCTGGTAATCCTTGTAATTGTCATCTTCATTACTTTGCTTAACATGAGCTCAGACCTTATCGCCCGGATGCTTGGAAACCAGGGGATTGAGATCCTTGTAAGGCTTATGGGGCTTGTGCTTGCAGCAATTGCGGTTCAACTGACACTTGAAGGGATTGTCGGTGCTATCACAACAATGATCCTTCCATCCCTGTCCGGATAAATTACAGTTTAATAATCATATCATCCATGCCAATAATCACATCAGAAAACTCCGGCCCGATATCCCGGATTGAAAGCCGGTGATCAATGGTGGTGTAAAGATCGGCAGCAAAATGAACCAGTGCCAGTTGTTCTGCGTCTGCTTCTTTTGAGAGACGAAGGGCAGCTTCAGGGTTTAGATGGGGCCATCCCGGGTCCTCCTGCCCGGGGAGATAAGCACATTCGGTGATCAGGAGATCGGCCCCGGCTCCCAGTGTAATAATTCCATCACAAGGCCCGGTGTCTGTGCAGAATGCAATGGTTTTTCCAAGTTCAAACCGGTACCCGAATACCGGCTGATTATGGACAAGTGGTGCAGTTTTGACCCGGACATGAAGATCGGACCTACCTTCGGGGAGCTTTGTTATGGTCACCGGATAGGCCAGTTCACCAATTGGAACGGTATAGGGATATCCTATAAATGTGGATAGCATCTCAACTCCAGGTGGACCATAAATAGAAAGACCGTCTTCGAACCTGCACCTTGCAAGGGTATGCAGGCCGGATATATGATCCAGGTGAAAATGGGAGAAGAACAGGAGGGCTGGCTTTTTTATGGATGGATAAACATCCGGGATCTTTGTAAACCCTTCACCAGCATCAAGAATGATGAAGCATTCCGGGGTGTCTATGGTGATGCAGGTGGTGTACCCTGTTTTCGAGGTGTACCATCCATTGGTTCCATGAAAAATTACAGTGATCTCTTCCATTGTATCAGGAGTATATCAAACCCATAAGCAGATATAAAGAGTACTTCAGTCTTCTTTCTATGTTATGACCTGGATGGATCATCACAAATAAGAGGTTTTATTGCATGGCAATTTTTTGCATAAGGGCCATAATTCCAGGTTTTGTTCTTTCCATTCGCATTCCGAAAGCCCCCGGTCCAAAACCCCCAGGGATAGGCTGACCTTCGAACATCTCCCTGTTCAACCGATCGGTTATTTCATCAAATATTCTATTATAAGCGATGCAATGTGGATCAACACCGGTAATCTTCCCACCAGAAGGGGCTATTGCATTATATGGACATCCCCCCCGGCAGTACCTGATGTGAGAACATGACTGGCAATGGGCATCCACGTAATCCTTAAACTCGCTCATGAGCCGGCCTGGACCGGAATTGTCCAGATCCCCCTGGGTAGGCCGGTCACTGACATTGCCCATGACATATTCATCCATCCCTACAAACCTGTAGCAGGGATATATACTGCCATCAGGGCCGATGGCATAGGTATTACCCATGCAGTCGGCAAATGTGCAGACATTGCCCCTCCTGGTAAAGACACACCTTACAAGATCATTGATGTTCATGATATCAATCTCATGGTAGTGATCAAGTGACTGATCAAGCAGGTAAACCAGCAGATCTCCAAATTTTTCCGGGGCAAGTGCCCATTCATTCGGACATTCACTTCGAAGTGACGGGAGTGCAGGATGAAGCTTCATCGTAAACCCCTGGTCGATGAAGAACTGCACTATCGATTCCCGCTGGAATTCAGAATAACCGGTAAAGGTACATATAAACCTTACATCAAGGCCATTTTCACGAGCAATACGGTACCCCTCCATGGTCTTCCTGAAATACCCGTCTCCCCGCTGATAATCAGTAATATCCTCAGGACCGTCGATACTGGACCCGATGGGAATATTATATTCTGCAAAAATTTTTGCAAGTTCGGGCGTCATTCTCCATAGATTGGTCTGGATTGCAAATGATGGCTTATTTTTTGTAAGGCCCTCTGCAAGAAGAGGAAGAGCCTGCCTGTAAAAGGATGATCCGGCAAGGAGAGGTTCGCCTCCATGAAATGTTATCGTAACAGGATCATGACGAAAATCAGAGAGCCAGGCAACCACATCTTTTACAACCTTTATATTCATCACCGGAGAGCCTTCTTCAGAACTCCAGCAGTATTTACAACTGGAAGGGCATCCAAGGGTAGGGATGATCATAATATGAAACGGGGTTTTCATCAGGGCATCACAACAGGATATACATTTATTCTAAGACATAAATTAGATGTGCACCAGCTTACCTGATACATCATATAGATAGAAAGAGAGAATATTATGGATAGATAAGGAGGGCGTGGATATGAGGAGATCAGTATAGATGACCTATTCTATCCCTGTCGTGGCTATATTATGCCTGATCTCTGCGTCAATTACTTTTGCCCTTGGGATCTTCGTGTTTGCAAGAAACCCTAAGGTCTATATTAACCAGTTATTTCTCCTACTCTGCTCTGCTGGATCGTTCTGGGCATTTTTCGAGTTCATGCTAAGACATGCAGATGATGTTTCTTATGCAATTGTCTGGAACATGATCGGATCATTATGGGTACTTACCATTCCAATAACAATGCATTTTGTCCTGGTTTTTTCTCATCACCCGCTTGGTGAACGAAAATATCTTCTGATCATTATTTTATTATTTTACCTTCCAGCACTGGTCTTTTTAATCTATGACGCAGCTCAGGCAGGAACATATCAGTTCACCTTTATCGAAGGTTATGGGTTTGATTCCGCCCCT
>Ga0255341_1006166_pt1 | contig 11412 bp, 11 predicted proteins | sample wastewater_treat_8_FD_192418 | JGI IMG/M metagenome (GOLD analysis project Ga0255341, IMG submission 192418) | Wastewater microbial communities from Lulu Island WWTP, Vancouver, Canada - plant12 | ecosystem: Engineered > WWTP > Wastewater > Unclassified | place: Canada: Vancouver, British... | reverse complement strand
TTCCACTTGAGAAATTTTTTCAATGTCGATATCTTTTTTGTATGCTTCTTTTAATGAAAGAGAAATCGGGTGATTTGAATAACTTTCTGCATAAGCTGCAAGTTTTAGAAGCTCCTCCGGTTTAATTTTTTCAGAATGAATATTTTGCACTTTAAAAACACCCTTAGTTAATGTTCCTGTTTTGTCAAATACGATTATTTCGGTTTTCGCCAAGGATTCCAGGTAATTGCTTCCTTTTACAAGAATTCCGTTTCTGGAAGCACCGCCTATTCCTCCGAAGAAACTCAGAGGAACTGAAATTACCAATGCACAAGGACATGATACAACCAAAAATGCCAATGACCTGTAAATCCACTCATTAAATGTAGCACCCTTAATAATCAATGGCGGTATAATTGCGAGAACAACTGCTATTGCAACCACAACAGGCGTGTAAAACCTTGCAAATCTTGTTATGAATTTCTCCGACTTGGATTTCCTGCTACTTGCATTTTCTACTAATTCAAGTATCTTATTTACGGTGGATTCGCTATAGAGCTTTGTAACCTTTGCGTTGAGCAAACCATTGATATTAATGCAGCCACTTAAAAGTTCACTTCCCGCAATCACTTCCCTTGGAAGTGATTCGCCAGTCAGGGCTGATGTATCAAGCATTGAACTTCCTTCCGTAACAATGCCGTCAAGAGGAACCTTTTCTCCTGGTTTTACTTGGATAATTTCGCCTATCTCCACTTCTTCAGGAGATACGGTAACAATCTGGTCATTTCTTAATACATTTGCATAATCAGGACGAATATCCATCAAAGATGCAATTGACCTTCGGGATTGTCCCACTGCATAGCTTTGAAATAATTCTCCAACCTGATAAAACAGCATAACGGCAACACCTTCCGGAGCTTCTCCTATTAAAAAGGCTCCGATTGAAGCAATAGACATCAAAAAGTTTTCATCAAAAACTTCTCCTTCTTTAATGTTATATACAGCTCTTTTTACTACGTCACCGCCGGCTAATATATAGCTTATTGCATACAATATCAGTTTTAATTGACTGTCACTTATTATTATTGCAAAAAGAAAAAATATTGCACTGACAAGTAAACGCCATAATAATCTTTTCATAATATTCTCTTCTCCTGTTATATATTGCATTTAATTTGTTTCGTTATATTTTTCTTTAATATGCTCCATACTTATTTCGTAAATATCTCTTACATGCTTGTCCTTCAATGAGTAATAAACTTCCTTACCTTCTTTTCTGAACTTTACTATATTTGCATTTCTCAATGAACGCAGCTGATGAGAAATGGCTGATTTGGTCATATTCAACAAAACAGCAATGTCACAAACACACATTTCGCTTTCATCCAGCGCCCATATTATTTTCATTCTCGTACTGTCGCCTAATACTTTAAAGAAATCAGACAAATCATAAATATCTTCATCATCGGGCATTCTTTTTTTAACTTCATTAACAATATCCCCATGGATTACTTCACAATCACATACTAAATCATCTTTAGAATTCAATTTTTACCTCCTGTCATTAGTTGAGCAGTCATTCAACCGTTTAATTGTATTATAGTTGAATGGCTGCTCAATTGTCAAGAGTTTTATTTACTATGGTCCTTCGGAATCTGTTCCTTCAGAAAAATCAATAATTTCTGACTGTGAAAGGATTGCTCCCGTATCGGAGAATTCTACAATTTCATCATCCTCAGCCCCTTCTCCTGCAGGCATTTCGTCTGCACCGGGGCTGGATGTTTCTTTTTCTGAGTTAAACTTGGGAATTCCTGTTTTGTCAACTACATAATAACGAGTAAAAGGAGATTTTCTGCCTTCCACTAAATTGTATTTTTCAATTATTTTTTCATCAAGGGGAACTAAACCATTTTCTGTCTTTAAAAACAATTCTTTCATCTTTAATCTCCTATGTTTTTTTTTAGTATACCCTTTAAAAATAATTTAATGAATCTTCAGCATGATTGTGACTTGGTCACAGCAATAATATTTAAAACAGGTATAATAAAATCATAATAAATTAAAAGGAGATTATAAATATGAGTACAATAAAAATAACTAAAGACAACTTCGAAGAAGAAGTTTTAAAATCAAATAAGCCCGTACTGCTAGACTTCTGGGCAGCCTGGTGCGGTCCCTGCAGAATGATTTCCCCAATAGTAGATGAAATAGCAGGAGAAACTACTGATACAAAGGTTGGAAAAGTTAATATAGATGAGCAGCCGGAATTAGCATCAGCATTCGGAATTATGAGTATACCTACATTAGTATCAATGAAAGACGGAAAAGTTGTAGACAAAATAGTCGGAGTAAGACCTAAAGCTTCAATATTAAAAATGATGGCATCGTAATCTTTTTCTCCTCCAAGAAAAAGTAACCAATATAGAATGCAAACATAGAACCCAAAAATAATTTAAAACCCAATAATTAAACCCCTAATAATTTTGGAACCTCAAAAAAAGGCAGAATACCAACTGCCTTTTTTGACCAATTCAAATTGCAAACCCCTTAATGAGCCCGCCATCCTTTTTGAGAAAACTAAATAATATTTTTCCTATATATTAAGTTCATCCGGCACTGTTTCATCTGACACTTTAGCAGATTCGTCAGCATATGCTATTTTAAAGTTTGTATATCCATAAATTATTGCAATAATTGGATTTAACCAGTTTAGTATAGCATAAGGCAAATAAACAAATGCATTAACTCCTAGCACCCCTCCTATAAAGGCTCCGCAAGTATTCCAAGGTATTAGTGGAGAAGTAAGAGTCCCAGCATCCTCAAGTGTTCTAGATAAAACTTTTAAATCAAGATTTTTATCCTCATATGCATCCTTAAACATTCTGCCCGGAAATATTATAGCCAAATATTGATCTGCGGCAACTATATTTACAAATATAGACGAAACAATTGTAGCTAATATAAGGTCGCCTGTGCTACGAACTAAAGACAATATTTTGCTGACAATCACTTCTGTAATTCCAGAAGCATCAAGCACACCGGCAAATGCCATTGCACATAAAATTAGTGATATTGTCCACATTACGTAGTCCAATCCTCCGCCAGCTATCAATCCATCAATTAATTCATTGCCTGTATCCAATTCTACTCCATAATGCATTACTTCAATAACTTCATTAATTGATGCGCCTTGTAATACCGTAGAAAAAATTGCTGCAATAATTGCACTTACCATAAGGGTTGGTATCGGATCGACTTTTTTTGCAATCATTATCACCACAACAACCGGAACTAAAAGTAGTATTGGAGTAATCGTAAATGTTTCGCTTAAAAGATTATTTATTACATTTATTTGATCAATATTTACGTCACCGGAATATTTTAAACCAATAAAAAAATAAACTATTGTAGCAATTATCATGCTGGGAACTGTAGTATAAAGCATGTATTTAACATGTGTAAAAACATTTACTCCACAAGTACCTGAAGCCAAAACAGTGGTATCGGAAATAGGTGACAGCTTATCGCCAAAGTAAGATCCGGATACAATTACTCCCGCTATTACTGGTGCTGGAATGCCAAAACTAAGAGCTATACCTAATAATGCAACACCTATAGTGCCAGCAGTACCCCATGAATCCCCTGTTGTTAAAGAAGTAGCTGAACATAATAAAAAGGCTGTCGGCAAGAAAACTTTAGGGGAAATTATCCTTGATCCATAGTAGATTATAGTAGGTACAACACCGGAATGAAGCCATGTTCCCAACATTATACCCATAACAAGCAAAAATACTATTGATGGAGTAATACCGTTAATTGCCTTTACTATAGAGTCTTGCAAGTCGCTCCACTTCACTCCGTTTATCATAGCAATTATGACTGCAAATACTGTCGTTATTACAATAGGTATTTGCGGATCGAGCCCCCAAAATATAACGCCAACAAAAATAGATACTAATAAAAATCCTATTACTAATAATGCTTTTCCAAATGAAAGTTTCTTTTCCATCTTTAATCCTCCTTAATAATTTGTGTGTACTTTCAAAAACTGTGAAAGTGCTTATTCAACTGCAATTGATGAAAGTTGGTTTTAAATTACCTTATAGTCAAAATATCCACTTTTTTAACCTATATTGTTATATACTTATTTTAATTTTTTTGGTTGTGTTATTCTGGTCCTTTTTTAATTTAATTCATTATTTGTTTTGTTTTATTAGTTTTGTTTTATTAATTTTGTTTCTGAAATCACTCATTTTCTTGAATAGTTTTATTCTACAGTGAATTAATAATCAAATCAGTACTTATCAATGATTTAGGAATAACTGCACGCACCGTTTTCTTTTGATTAACGACTTGACTTATTCTAAGATCTACTACTAAACTTGAAAGAATATAAGCATCTCCCCACGACACCTCAAGACCCCTTTGCAAGTGTTTTGTCGCCTCATCAACGGCATTGTATACACTTTCCTCCAATGTATCCCCTGAAGCGACAACCATAGTATCATTATCTGTTTCTATTAGAGGCCAATTAATTTCTTTGTTTTTAATTAAGTCTACTTTTAAGGTTATTTCTGCTGCTATTTCACATCCTGATACGCCCGTCTCACCATCACCCATAACTGCATGACAATCTCCAATTGCTAATAAACCACCATTTTGTCTAACCGGTAAATATATAGTAGAATTTTCGCGTATATCGTTTGTATCCATGTTGCCCCCGTGTTTCCAGGGAATCTCGGTGGGACATTCTCCATCCTCATGAGAGGGTGCTACTCCAATCACTCCAATCATTGGTTTGATAGGCATTAAATGATCACCAAATTTAAAATAATTGTTTGCAATGGGTATAATACGAATTAATGGCTTATCAACCTTGTTTCCTAATACACCTTCATTTGGCGCAATGACAGCCACTCCTTTAGAATCAATATCAATTCCTAATATTTGAACCTTCAGCAAATCTCCCGGTGTTGCTTCTTCAACAAATATGGGGCCTGTAGCTGAATTAATTTTAGAATTATCAATATTATAATAATCTTGATCTTCACTTTTTATTTGACTTAAAAAACAATCATTGGTCATTATTTTGAAAGTTTCACCAGGTTTTACTTGATCAATAAAATCCATTTCAGGTTTAAAGCTATAGATAACATTTTTATTATTTATTATCTTCAATATCATTTTCCTCCTTTCCCAGTTATTCCCTGCCGTTACAGCTATTATAACCATTCTTTCGTCATATGTCAATAACTTGGGTTTATAAAAAATAACTTAAGTTTTTTAGAAAATAAGCGAATAATCAGTACGGATATGCAATCCGGGTTTAAAATTAATCGTGTAGAAGTTTATCCGATTTTAAAGGTGTATCCCAATATCTTATTTTCTAACCCATCCTATGATGCTGTCAAAACGTAATTATTAAATAATATCTCATAATATCTGTCGTCTAAGCAATTATTTGGTTTAAATTTTGTCATATATTTGTAATATATGACTTTTGATTCATAATTGTGTAATAATTTTGTTACATTTGCCAATTAAACAAGATATTGAGGGTTTCAATACAAAAAATATCGTGCTATAATTCGTCAGTAACTAAAAATTAGTTGCACAATTCCACTGAGGTGTAAGGGGTAAAGAATGTATTAGAAAAGGAGAAACATATGAAAAATAAAATTTTAGCATTAACATTAGTACTAATTATGGCACTATCTTCAACATCTGTACTTGCTGCAGATCAAATGTACAATACAAACTTTAATATATATGATATGTTTAGAAATTTTGGCTATTTCTATAATGAACCTGACTATTCCAACGATTATGCTCAGGCAGACACTTATAATAAAAAGGTTCCAGTAAATAATGGAGCCGTAACAACTCAAGCTCCTTCAAACGAAAGAGCAACAACTAGAACAAAAGCAACTGCTGCTCCATCAACATCTAATTATGAAAGAAAAGTAGCTGAACTTGTAAATGTAGAAAGACAAAAAAACGGATTGGCACCGCTTACATTTGATTCTTCAATATCTAATGTTGCAAGAATTAAATCCAAAGATATGTCAGACAACAATTATTTTGCACACCAATCTCCAAACTACGGCAGTGCAGCTGATATGCTTACTCAAAACGGAATCAGATACAGTTCATGGGGTGAAAATATTGCAAAAGGCCAACGAACACCTGAAGAAGTAGTAAGAGCATGGATGAATTCACCAGGCCACAGGGCAAATATACTTGGCTCACACTTTAATAAAATAGGTGTCGGCTATGTGAATAACGAAAGTCCATACTGGACACAAATGTTTACAAATTAAAGATGCCCTAGCCACGGGAAATATCCCGTGGCTTTTGTTTTATTTTATAATTGTTTTCCCGGTTTCAGTATCCTGCTCATACTACTCTTTGCACAATTTGTCATCTCTTCGTCTTCCGTAGTAACCTTTAATTTTGGCCTTGTGCTCATACATTTTCTTATCTGCATTTTCAAATACTTCAAAAATATCTTCTTTGCCTGTATAAAAATCATATCCATAGGCAAAAACAATTTTCAAATCATTCTTATTATTATATTCTTTCAATAATTTTAATAACTTCATAAGTGCAGCTTCAACTTGTTCTTCTGATGAATTAACACATAATATACTAAATTCATCGCCGCCTGCTCTATAGGGAGTGCCCACATTTTCAAAACTTTCCTGCAAAAACCCGGCTGATTTATGTATTATCTCATCACCTTTGTCATGTCCTTTGCTGTCATTTATTTCTTTAAGATCATTTAAATCCAAAACAACAATACCTGTATTTTTATTTCCTTTATTTAGTTGAAGCATCTTATTGGTAAATGCTCTTCGATTTTTTATACCACTTGTCAAGTCATATTTAAACTGAAGTTCCCTTAAAAAAATATAATACAACATTAATGAAAATGCTACAGTAACCCATATTAAATAATATTGCGGATTAGTCATTTGAATTATTATTGCTATTACAGGCAAGGCAAAAATAGATAATAAAAACTTTATATCATCACTGTCATAGTCGTCATCATTTATGAAAATGGTAATTATCAATAAAATAAAATAAAACATACCTATTGATATTTGAATGAAAAAATAATCACCCCTGTGATATTGTCCTTGGGGGTCTATGTAAAAAATCCAACCTGTCAAATAAGTAGCAATGATAATTATTATATTAAATATTAACGGAATTGCTAAAAATTTATTCTTTGAAAACCTACCACTATCATTTAAACTTAAAGATATATATACAATAACATTAGTAAGAATGAATGCTAAAACCATAAGGATTTTGTAAAATATTATATGTTGAACACTTCTAAGACTTATTAAGTAATATTCAATGATTTCTATTATTAACAGAACTATGGCCAGAAAAGAAACAATTATAAAAATCTTTGTTTTGTGTCTGTCTATTACAAAATTTCTCTGCGATAAAACAATTGTAAATACAAGCATTACTATTCCGATAATTTGGGTGGTTATTGAACTAATATACAAGGATTACCTCTTTTCATATGTTCCTGGTCACAGGAAGGTTATTAGGTAATGATATTATACAAATAAAACTTAGAAATATCAATTAAAATTTGAATTCAGCCATATTTTTTCTGTATCTTGCAGGCACAAATTGAAACTGCAGGTTAATATTCTTTCTTTCCTTAATTGCCAAATCGGAAAAGTATTGTTTCCACAAATCCTGAATTCTTTTTTCATTTAGAGAAAACTCCATATTGTCAATATTTATATTCTCTTTAATCTCCCAATTATTATCTGAATATACGACTGCCTTTTTTCTTCTTTCATCAAATATTATAAATTTTTCGAACTTATATCTATCAGCAAAATGATCTGCCAATAAAATACTTATGTCATTATCGGGAGAATATTTGGCATACAAAATTCCTCCTATATCTGAAAACCTTAGTATGCCAAGCACCCTGTGTTCTTCCCTGGCCACTCTTTTGTATATCTCATTAATAGGCAGGACCTTTTCATGTGTATAGAAGTTCATTGTGTTTCTTCCGTATTTAAATGCAAATATCAAAAAATCCAAAATCAAGTTTTCCTTGTTGGCATCATTTGAAAGATAAGAGTAATAAACATGTATGTAAGCCTCTCTGGAAATCAGTTTATTGATTGCATCGCTTACAGTTTTAGCTTTTGATATGTCTGTTTCAACAATTTCAGACTGATGTACAAGAGACTGCTGATAGTTAGTCAATTCGTATATACCTGAAGCTTTTTCTTTTTTATAATGGTGGTAAATACATGTCATCAATCCTTCGAAGGTGCCGTCGTATAAATAATCCATATCTTCTCTTACATTAATTCAAAAATACTTATTTGTTTTTGAATTTCCTTCATTCTAATTTCTGCTTTTATTGCATCCGGTTCAAACTTTGTATTTCCGTAATATTTACCCTTTACGGTGATAAAATATTTTGCCCTTTTCAGAACCGTTCTCATTTTTTTAAGAGAATCGTAGGAAATTTGAGCATCTTTTCTTTCTCTGATTATTCTTTGGGCGCTGGTTACCCCAAGCCCCGGTATTCTTAAAAGCTCCTCGTAGGATGCCTTGTTAATTTCTATGGGAAATCTGTCAATATTCCTTAATGCATACATCATTTTCGGGTCAAACTCCAAATCAAGATTAGGCTCAATTTCTGTAAATAATTCCGCAGAATTGAAATAATAAAAGCGCATGAGCCAGTCTGCCTGATACAGCCTGTGCTCCCTTAAAAGAGGAGGCATGGAGCTTACAGCAGGAAGATTGGGTGATGACATAACCGGTATGTATGCTGAAAAGAACACTCTCTTCATCCTGAATTTGTCATATAAATTCTGCGATAAATTAAGAATTGTTTTATCGCTGTCAGGAGTGGCTCCGATTATCATCTGGGTTGACTGCCCTCCAGGGACAAATTTCTGAGCGTTTTTAAAATGGCTCTTGTCTTCAATAGCACGAGATATTTCATTATGTATAAGCGACATGGGCTGCAGAATATTCTCCATCTTTTTTTGAGGTGCCAATAAGGATAAGCTTTCTCTTGTGGGAAGTTCGATGTTAACGCTCATCCTGTCCGCCAGCATACCTGTTTTTTGAACTAATAGAGGATTTGCTCCCGGAATGACCTTCACATGAACATAGCCCCAAAAATTATACTTATATCTTAAGAGCTCAAGTACCCTGTAAATATTTTCCATGGTATGGTCGGGACTTTTTTCAACGGCCGAGCTTAAAAATAACCCTTCAATATAATTTCTTCTGTAAAATTGAATGGTTAGCTCCGCAACCTCTTCCGGGGTAAAAGTTGCTCTTTTGATTGGATTTGTCACCCTGTTCAAACAATATTTGCAATCATAAATGCAGTCGTTTGTAAGTAAAATTTTTAGAAGTGAAATACATCTGCCATCCGAGGACCAAGCATGACAAATGCCTGCGGCAGAAGCATTGCCTATTCCGCCCACTGTATTGTTTTTTCTTTCTACACCGCTTGAAACACATGATACGTCGTATTTTGCCGCATCAGACAAAATCCTTAACTTTTCAAACAAATTGTCTTCCATATTTTCACCAAGTTTTTCTTAGTCTTCTTTGATTATTATATTACAAAGAAAAACATTTGTCAAACATTTGTTCGATTCTAGAATAAATTTTTTACGTACGGAAAATAAAAATGGGATTGGAACGGTGCCATAAGACAAGGTGCCTGGCACCACAGGCTACTCCACCGTTAGTTTGTTAAGCATTTACTAAGCCTCGTTTGATACAGCTTCATGGCAAAGAATGCTCCAACAGCTCCGGCTGCATATACCGACACGGCGCATATTGCCATGGCTACAGTTCCTCCGAAACTGTACAAGGAGCTTTTTATAAAGAAGGTTGTCATTATAAAGGTTGAAATAACTCCGGATACTGAATAAATAGGTGCGAAAATTGCAATCTTGGTATTTGAGCTGTAGTTTCTGAGAATAAGACTGATTATTATATCTGCAACAATCCCTCCTGCTGCTATAGATATTGTTGCAAAAATTGACATCCTCGCCATCATAAATCCATAACCTAAACCAAATAAAGATACTGCACCGGGCTTTCGAACCTTATACAACATCATTGCCACAATAAAGCTAAAGAATGGTGCATTGATAACACTTCGTGAAAATGGAAGCACTTTGTGGAATATCCCCACAACCTTTCCCAAAACTACCGCAATTGCTATGCACATTGCAATTGTAGCCAAGTCTCTTATATTTAACATTTTATATTTCATTTTAAGCCTCCTTCAAAAGACAATATGGGTCTTCTTCCAACCAGTCTCCAGTATTGCTGAAAGCTCTCGCCCGGCATCCTCCGCAAATATTTATATACCGGCAATGACCGCATTCGCCCTTATAATTTTTATAATTCCTTAATTTATTAAAAACTTCATTGTTTTCCCATATATAATCAAATGTTTCTTCCCTTATGCTGGCTACCTTGACCGGTGCATAAGGACAAATATGCACATCTCCGTTTGGCAATATGGAACAGTAGCTTATGCCTGCAATACATCCCCTTGTTGTATTCTTAATCGGCTTAATACCTCTTAATAAAGACTCCACTTTATATTGAGGGGCACATGTCGGCTTTACCTGGATGTTCAGCTCAATATCCTTGTCGATAATCCTGTTTATTGCTTTTTTATATTCTTTAATATCAAGTGATGCATCTTTGATATTTTTACCTCTTCCCGTGTCAACCAAAAATAACATGTGGCTTGAAGCAGCTCCTATTTCGGAAGCAAAATCCGCAATTCTTTCAATTTCATCTAAATTTTGTTTTGTTATTGTGCAGTTTAATTGAACTCTTATACCTGCATCAACACAATTATTTGCACCTTCTATTGCCTTTTGAAAAGCATCGTCTGAACCTCTGAATAAATTGTGTTTTTCAGGGTCTAAGCTGTCAATACTTATTGCAATGGCGCTTAACCCGCTGTTTTTAAGCTTTTCTGCCTTTTCTTTATCTATGAGAGTTCCGTTGCTGCCCATAAGCACAGTCATGCCTATTGATTTGGCATAGCTTATAAGCTCAAATATATCATCTCTTATCATGGGTTCTCCGCCGCTTAATACTATTACTTTCATTCCGGCTTTAACTATTTGATTTAAGAGTTTTTTTCCTTCCTCGGTTGATAGTTCATCATCCATCTTTTCCGGTCCGGATTCTCTGTAGCAATGCTTGCAGTATAAATTACACTTTTTTGTTGTATTCCAGGATATATGATTCATACCTTCTCCTTATCTTAATAAATAATTTTATCTTTAACATGTTTTAAAAGCATGATAGGATGCTTATACATTCTGGGACCGGAATATCTCATTACATTTTTAATCTTTTCACGCATTTCAGGCTTGTAACAGT
>Ga0255341_1006160_pt1 | contig 11419 bp, 2 predicted proteins | sample wastewater_treat_8_FD_192418 | JGI IMG/M metagenome (GOLD analysis project Ga0255341, IMG submission 192418) | Wastewater microbial communities from Lulu Island WWTP, Vancouver, Canada - plant12 | ecosystem: Engineered > WWTP > Wastewater > Unclassified | place: Canada: Vancouver, British... | reverse complement strand
TCCCGCGCATAAACGGTCGTCAGAACGCCGTCGATCTTTTGTTTGAACTCTAAGCGCGCGTTCGGGACGGCAGTCTGGGAAGAATACCGGACCTGCACCGCCGAACCTTCAAACACGAACTTGCTATATCCGTCCGTAAAAGCGACTCCGATACCATTCGTGCTCCCGGCCGTCAAATGAAGACTTCCGTCGGAGCCGAGGCTCGGGTTCACCGCATCCCCCTTCCAGCTGAATGTCGCTATGGAACTGCTCAAAAGATCATAAGGATTGGCATCATAGCTCGCCGAAAGGAACCCCGGTTGACTATTTCTCGCCGCGTAATCCAGCTGAACATCCGTGTAGGTCTCGAGCATGGCCCGAAGGTCCGGCTCATCCGCCTCCGGCATAAAAAGCGCCGGCCAATACATCTGGAATGCGCCGCTAAACGGCTCAACAACGGTCCGGGTACTGCTGTCTTGCATCGTGTAACTGCTCGTCGAAAAATGGAGTTTCGCGTACGCGCTTGCAGGAAACTCGTCGCCGTATTGTAGGATCAGAAAAAGCAACGGCCCCATGCTTTCAGCGCCGAAAAGATCGACCGTGCCTTCTAGACGATCGTCCGCGATCACCATCGTCCGGGCAAATGTCTGGTTCGAGGCGTTATACATCGCGACATAGCCTTCGCGCTGATTCGCGAGGAAAGCATCGATCTTGCTCAAAATACCTCCCGAGCCGTGGATCGTCGCATTACCTGCAAGCGACGAATCGAGAAGCGCACCGTAGGCCACAGCAAGCCCGGCGGTCATGTTCGTGTTGTCCTCAAAGCTGACCTGACGGCCGTAAAGATCGTCCATCCGTTGCCAATCACCGTTGTAATACCCGAGCCACGGCAAAAGCCCCTTATGACCAAGCGTCTGCTGGTCCTGGAGCAAATGCGTCATCATGACATCGAGCCGGCGGATCGCTTCCGTTTTAGAAATCGTGAAAGTCACCAGGTCTCCCGACGCGATCGTAGCGAGCAAGTTCGCATAGAACCCGAAATTGGACGGCTGTGTGATGCGGCGTTGAAGCCATCCCTCCAGAGGATATTCGTGCGTCGAATCAACAAGACCTAAATCCGCGTCGAAATAGAGCATATTGATCTGCGTCAAGAAATCCGCGGCAGTCGTGATCTCTTTGGGGACCACCCGGTAAGTCACCTCCCCGCGGTCTTGCACCGGGTCTTGCCAGGAGACCTCTCCGTAGCTCTCCGCCACAAACGATCCCGCTGTCTGCCAAACACCCGAGCCCGCGTCGAGCTGGACCTCGTAGCGGACCCCGCGCATTGCCTGGTCGAGCTTAAGCGTCCACTGGTTCGCGGCATTCGGCGTCTCCACAATCGCGGGCTGAACGAACTCGATCGCGGGCAGTTCCGGCACGATCTCAAGCTTTTCGAGATCGAAACGGACGGTGCGCGTCGAGCCGTCATTATCACGGACGGTGTAGACCGCAACATTGTTCTGATAGGTAACCCCGATAGCGGCTCCATCGAACGAGATATTCTGATTCACGAGAAAAGTCTTGTTGAATGTCGGGGAATCAAGACCGATTGCGAGGACCGTTTGTCCGTTCGGCGCCGTCACCGCATCAACCAATGTAAATATTCCCCCGGTCGATCCAGAGGTTTCCTGACCGAGAGATACAGAACTGACAACCGACGAGTAGTCGTTCCCGCCATAGCGATTGTAAATCAACACGTAATATTGGCCCGAGGCCTGATCGTATTCCGGCTGGACTGCGATTGAAAGGGAATCATTACGGTAAAAACCGGTGCCCGGCGTTACAATCGTCGTGTAGAAAGTCGAAAGGAATTGAGGGTTGTAACTGCTGATCGTAACACCGGTCGAATACCGGATCACCGTACCGCTTGGATAGGTCCGATCCGTTTTCAGCATCACGTAGGTGCCGTAGTAAAGAATCTGCGTAAGATCCCCGGCCACCGTTACCGCCGTCCATGGCTCTCCGACCCGTTGGACATACGCGGCACCGGTGCCTTCATAGATCACCTTGCTGCCGTCGGGCGTCACGTCAAATGTGTCCGGAGCCGGGCCGGTCCCTGTGCTCAGAACCGTGATCCCTCCGCCCGGGTTGTAGCGGAGCTCAAGCCTGTAACCGGATGTATTTTCCGTCACTCGGAAAGAATAGTTCGAATTCGAAGCGGCGGGTATCCACGGCGCGGTTATCAGCGTTACGGTCCAGTTCACGGTCGTCTGATTCCCGGCCAGATCCGTTTCCGTGATCGCAAGCACATTCTCTCCCTCCGTCAAATTTTCGAACAGCTGCGCTTTGGAAACGCCATCCGCGACATAACTCACGGTAAGCGTGCTCACATTGATTATGCTTGGAGTGGCGGGATCCAGCACGACCGCCGGCGGGACCGTATCCAAAATGATCGTATCGGAATAGGTCAGGCTGACATTCCCCGCTTTGTCAAAGTACTTCACATAAACGGTCTTCGTGCCGTCACCGGTCGGCAGCGCGATCGTCTTCGACGGCGCGTAGACTTCAGCCGCGCTCCATGTTGAACCGTTCGTGGAAAAGCTCATCGTCCCGATCCCGCTCGCATTATCGGTCCCGGAAAGATTCAGAGTCACATTCCCGGAATTAGTGTACGCGGCGCCCGAATTGATCGTGATCGAACCGGTCGGCTTTACGGTATCCAAAGTCACAACTACTGAGGCGACGGCCGACCACTTGCCGGTCTTGTCTTGGTATTGCACGTACACTTTCTTAGCCCCGTCACCGGAAGAAAAGGTCCATGCCTTTGTCGCGGCATAAGCCTCCGCTGCCGTCCAGGTCGTACCGTTCGTCGAAAAACGCATTTTACTGAGCCCGGATCCCGCATCCGCAGCAGAAAAGCTTAATGTGACAGCAGTCTGATTAATGAATTGCGCCCCGCCGTTGACCGTGACAGTGCCGCTCGGCGGCAAAGTGTCCAGAATGATCGTGTCGGAATAGACCTGGCTTACGTTCCCCGCTCTATCAACATATTTTACATAAACCGTCTTACGCCCGTCCCCGTCGGGAAGCGTCAGATTCTTAGAAGTTCTATACAATTCTTTCACTGTCCAGTTCTTACCGTCGGTCGAAAAACTCATCGCCACAACACCGCTTCCACTATCTTTGGCCCAGAGATTCAATGTCACTGTTCGGGAAGTCGCATAAGCGGCGCCGGAATTAACGCTAATTGACCCTGTCGGCGGGAGCGTGTCTCGGGCAACGACGATGGATCGGAAAACACCGTCAGGCTTTATAAGTCTATTAGCGCTTGTAGATGTCGTCGAAATCGAGAGCGGATTTACATTTTGGATCGCAACGCCAGAGGGAGTTTCAGGTATGGGAGTAACAACTGCCGGCGCATTGGCCGCAGCAGGATCATAACTGACGACAGGCACAAGCTGCTGGCGGTCATCATGCACCAGCTCGACAGAGGCCGGAAGCGCTGGCGCCGGATTGCTCAGAAGTAGAAAACCCGAGATCAGGATAGAAACGATTTTTTTCATGATCTTTCCTTAGAATACCCCTTAGAAAGTAGGCAAAATATAGCATCTGCTGCACATAAAAGCAACCGTTCAACGGGTTCCTGTTATGCGCTCTCTGTGTATGCTTTCCGCATACCGGAGCAAATGCAACACTTGTCAAAGTCAAGAAACCCACGGGATATAAAAAGGAGTGGAAACGAAACCGTTCAGACTCCCATTTGCATATTTTTCACTCTACGAAAGTACTTTTCCAGGCCTTGAAACAGGCGCTGTCCATAACGGAACCAGCGGACATCCAAAAGTGCGCAACAGACAACGCAACTTCTTCGGTTTGGGCTCTTCCCTGTCTGATTGAGTTTTAATGCATTTGGACATTCTTTTATTCTCACCTCGTCGCTTCTTCTTGAAGCGCTTTGGGGCCATACATGACCCACGTCGCATCCCGCACAAAAAACGAGATGGGGGCACACAGAAGCAAAGACTTCCACGGGCTTGCACTCAGTGGACTTCAGCGGCGCGTAGAACGCTGCGGAGACTAGAAACCTGCGAAACCGTAAATCTTTATATCCAGGGTGGAAGTACCTGCTCCGTCCGTGACAAAAACAATTTCATCGAGGGCGGGATAGCCTGAAAAAATGAGATCCGTCGTCACTGTTTTGACAATCCCTCCAGTATTCTGCAGGTTCAAATACTGCGTCTTCACTGTGATCAATTTGCCAGAAGCGTCCCTCGCCTTATATTCAATCCTCGCGTTTGGCACCGGCGTGAGCGACGAGTAACTGATCTGGACCTGGCGGACGTTGATGGAAGTGCCGGGCATGATCGCGGCCACGCCGACACCTTTGAAGTTGCTGCTCGTCACATGGAGGACCCCGGAATCCCAGCTTGCATTTGAATTGCCACCGTTAAGCGCGAATGTGGTGATCTGCCCCTTCAAAAAATCCGTCCCCTGGGGGCGGCTCACGGTGAAATTGACGGTCGTCTGGTTCCCGGCGGGATCGGTTTCCGAAATGGCTAGATAATTGACGCCGATCGCCAGATCCGTAAAAGTTTTCTGCTTCAACACGCCGTCCAGGGTGTAATAAACGACGATGGAAGATGAAGCGATCCAGGTCGGGGTTTGAGGATCCAGTACGACAACGGGAGCGATCGTGTCAACCGTCACGGAAAAAGACACGCTTGTTTGAATAAAGGGATATTTCGCATCTGCCTCGGTAATGGTAAGAACATTAAGTCCTTCCGCCAGTCCTTCGAAAAGCTTTGACTTGGCAACACCATTGACCGTGTAATTCGCCGTAAGCGTTTTTGTATTGATCAAACTTGGAGTTGCGGCATTCAAGACTATGTCAGGAGGCGTAATATTTTGTTTAGGGATCCAGCTTATTTCGCCTTCTTTATTGATCAAAGCCGTTCTGTCACCATACTTGAACCAGAGTTCTAAGTCATCCGATTCATTAAGGGCCATCCCTATTAGGATATCTCCTAATTCATAATTAATGACCTCTTCCCCGGGCCGGAAATAATCCATTTCCGAAAACCAGCGGTGTTGTGGAAAATGGTAGGGATAAACATTTTCGTAATACGCATGAAACCCGATAGCAAGGTTTCCGCTATGTGTGTACATGAGATGCCATACAGGTCCTGACGGCGAGCGCGTAAACACTAAATCAGATGACTTAATCTGCGGCGCGTACTGCCGCAATAACGCCTCCAGATCCTCTCCCGTGTACTCTACGCCCACTTCCACTCCCGCAGGCGGCACAAATCGGGCGGCGGGCACAAGCGTCATGCCGGTGATTTTGGCATTCGGATATCCCTGCGCTTCCGGGAACAGGACGACAGCGTCGCTGATGTACCAGTAAATATAGCTTTCGGGAATCGTGATCACGTATGCTCCGGAGCTGGATCCCGTTGCCGGAAGATCAACTTGGACACTGTAGGCGGGATCATTGCTCCCCGCGTGTTTCAGCTCAAGTTTTACGCCCGTGATCGGCGTTAAAGACTGATAAGTGATACGCAGTTCACGGCCGGAGGCGCGAACGGATTCGGGAAGGTGCCAGGCAGTCCCTTTGAATCCATTCCATTCAAAATTGCCGCTTGTCCCGTTTGTGAGAGAAACAGGCGCCTGCGGGTCCCAAATCGATTCGAGTTTCGATGTCAGCCCTTTATGCTCAAGGTAACTGGCCATCGACGATCCGCCAGTCCCGGCCATGCCGAGCGTGAACGAAACCACGTTGTTGAAGACCTGCTCCTTGACCACTTTGCCGGAGGTCATGTTGATACCTTCCCAAAGACCGTGGCTTGTAATGAGCTCCGGATGCTCGGTGATCAATCGTTGCAATAATGCTTCGACTCCGGCCGGGCGGAACATATAAGCCGCCCCCAGGTTGTACGTGGACGGCGTAGTCTCGGAAACCCCGTTCATGGCGATCTCATTGATGCCGAGCGAGAAATTATATTGAATCCTGTCGGTATTGATCTGATGGAACGTGAGGTCAAGCGGGCCCGTCCCCCCGGAGACCGCAAAAACCACTTCCTTCAAATCTCCCAGCGTTCCGCTCTCTGGAAGCGTCAGAGTGAGCGTGCGGACCTCGCCGCCGGTATTTTCTAAAGAAAGATTTTCCACATGGACAATTTGAAGAACGCCGTCGATCATTTGCTTGAATTCAAGCCTTGCGTTCGGAACGACCGTTTGTGAGGAATACCGCAGCTGCATGGTGGATCCCTCGAAAACAAATTTTGAATCGTCCGTGAAATAAACCCCGATCCCTTGGCTGGTCGGGCTTGTCACGCGAAAGCCCCCGTCACCTTCCCGGACCCCGCTCACTGCATCTCCCGCCCAGCTAAAAGCCCCCACGTACCGGCTGAGAAGATCGTAGGACCCGACATCGTAGCTGGCTGACAAAATCCCCGGCTGGTTATTGCGAGACGCGTAATCGAGTTGGACATCGGTATAGGTCTCGAGCATCGCCCGAAGGTCCGGTTCATCTGCTTCCGGCATGAAAAGCGCGGGCCAGTACATCTGAAAGGCCCCGCTGAAGGGCTCAACAACCGTCCGGGTAGTCCCGTCCTGCATTGTGTAGGTGCTCGTCGAAAAATGAAGCTTATTGTAAGTGCTCGCCGGAATCGCATCGCCATACTGCAGAATGAGGAATAAAAGCGGCCCCATGCTTTCCGCCCCAAAAAGATCGACGGTTCCTTCCAGATGTCCGTCTGCGATGACCATCGTTCGGGCGAATGTCTGATTCGCTTCGTTGTACATCGCGACGTAACCGTCCCGTTGGTTCGCGAGAAAAGCATCGATCTTGTCCAGAATGCCGCCGGCAGCGTGAATGGTAGCGCTACCCGCAAGTGAATCATCAAGAAGCGCTCCGTAAGCGACCGCGAGTCCCGCGGTCATGTTCGTGTTGTCCTCAAAACTGACCTGGCGGCCGTAAATATCATCCATGCGCCGCCAATCGCCGTTGTAATACCCAAGCCATGGCAACAGGCCCCGGTAGCCCAGCGTTTGCTGATCTTCGAGCAAATGGGTCATCATCACGTCGAGCCGCCTGATCGCTTCCGTTTTTGAGATCGTGGCAGTTACAAGATCCCCTGCCGCAATAGATGCAAGAAGGTTCGCGTAGAACCCGAAATTGGAAGGTTGAGTGATCCGGCGCTGAAGCCATCCTTCTAGGGGATATTCGTGCGTCGGGTCGACTAGCCCGAACTCGGAGTCGAAATAAAGCATGTTGATCTGGGTCAAAAGATCCGCCGCTGTCGTGATTTCGTGGGCCACAACCCGGTAAAAAACCGTACTGCCGCGATCCTGGACCGGATCCTGCCAAGTGACTTCACCATAATGATCTGCCACGAATTCTCCTGCCGTTTGCCAATTTCCGGAAGTCAGGCTTGTCCGGAACTGGACCTCATAGCGGACCCCGCGCATGGCCTGATCAAATTTGAGCGTGAACTGGTTGAGCGGGTTTGGCACTTGCGTGATCACCGGCTGCACCAATTCAACCGCAGGTAGACCAGGCGTCGTATCCAACACGATCGTATCGGAATAGACTAGACTCGCGTTCCCCGCCTTATCGAAATACTTCACGTACACCGTCTTCGTTCCGTCCCCGGCAGACAAGGTAAAAGCCTTGGAGGTTGCATAAGCCTCCGCCACAGTCCACGTCACGTTGTCCGCCGAAAAACTCATTCCCGATATCCCGCTTCCGGAATCTGCGGCCGCGAGATTCAAATTAATATTTGTGGAGTTGGTGGAAGCATCCCCCGAATTGATGGCAATCGATCCTGTAGGTTTCACCGTATCAAGGGCCACGGTCACGGAAACCGGCGCGGACCATCTTCCATACTTATCCTGAAATTTCACATAGACCGTTTTGTTCCCATCTCCGGCCGCAAACGTCCAGGCCTTCGTCGCCGCATAGTTTTCCGCCGTGGTCCACGAAGTCCCGTTCGTCGAAAAACTCATTTTGCCGAGCCCGGAGCCGGCGTCCGCGGCGGAAAGATTCAGCGTGACCGCCGTCTGATTGACCGCAGTCACTCCCCCGTTCACCGTCATCGTTCCGGTCGGAGGAAGCGTGTCAAGAATGATGGACTTCGAATACACCGCGCTCACATTCCCGGCACGATCGAAATACTTCACGTACACTGTCTTCATCCCATCTCCTGCCGGGAGCGTGAACGTCTTTGAAGTAGCGTAAGCAACGGGTGCCGCCCAGGTCGCACCGTCCGTTGAAAAACTCATCGTAGAAATGCCGCTACGGCTATCCGTCGCGGAAAGGTTCAGCGACACGTTCGCGGAGGTCGCATAGGTCGCGCCGGAGTTGATATTGAGCGAACCCGTCGGCTTGACCGTATCAAGGGTCACTGTCACGGAGACCGACGAGGACCACCTGCCATAATTATCCTGGAACTTCACGTACACCTTTTTGGAGCCGTCGCCTGAAGCGAACGTCCAGGCCTTCGCAGCCGCGTAGGCTTCGGCCGTCGTCCAGGTCGTACCGTTCGTCGAAAAGCTCATCTTGCTCAATCCACTCCCGGCATCCGTCGCCGAGAGATTGAGCGTAACCGCAGTCTGCTTGATAAAAGAGACCCCGCCGTTCACCTTGACCGTTCCCGTGGGTGCTAATGTATCCAAAATGATCGAATCCGAATAAACCGAGCTAACGTTCCCCGCTCTATCGAAGAACTTCACGTAAATGGTCTTTGTCCCGTCCCCTGCCGGCAAAGTAAAAGTTCTGGAAACCGCGTATTTTTCTGCCGCGGTCCAAGTCGTTCCATTCGTCGAAAAGCTCATCGTGGAGATGCCGCTCGTCACATCTGTCCCGCTGAGATTCAGGAACACCGTCCGTGAAGCCGTATACGCAGCACCAGAATTAATATTGATCGACCCCGTCGGCTTCACTGTATCAAGGACAATGCTTTTCGAGTAAACCACGCTCACATTGCCCGCTTTGTCGTAATACTTCACAAAGACGGTCTTTGCCCCGTCCCCTGTCGGCAAAGCGAATGTTTTGGAAACCGCGTAATTTTCTGCCGCGGTCCAAGTCGTTCCATTCGTCGAAAAGCTCATCGTGGAGATGCCGCTATGGCTATCTGACCCGGAAAGGTTCAAGGTGACGTTTTGCGAAGCGGAATACGCCGCGCCAGCATTGATGTTGATCGAACCCGTGGGCTTCACTGTATCCAAAGTCACGCTTGCTGACGTAACGGCCGACCACTTGCCAGCCTTGTCCTGGAATTTCACATACACCTTCTTGGCGCCGTCACCGGAAGCAAAAGTCCACGCCTTCGTGACGGCATAGGCCTCCGCCGCGGTCCAGGTCGTACCGTTCGTTGAAAAACTCATCATGCTCAGTCCTGAGCCCGCATCCGCAGCCGAAAGATTCAACGTGGCTAGGGTTTGATTAATAAATTGCGAACCGCCATTAACTCTGATAGTTCCTGTCGGCGGAAGCGTATCCAGAATAATGGACTCTGAATAAATCTCACTCACGTTCCCGGCATTGTCGTAATATTTCACATAAACGTTCTTCGTTCCGTCCCCTGGAGGCAGCACAAATGATTTGGATGTCGCATAAGGCTCCTTCGCTGTCCAGTTGATACTGTCCGAGGAAAAACTCATTCCTCCGATACCGTTCCCGCTCCCGTTGTCGGTGGCAGAAAGGTTCAAGGTCACGGTTTGAGACGTGGCGTAAGCAGCGCCTGAATTGATATTGATCGTTCCGGTAACTGGAGGCGCATCAATCCCATAAGTGATCTTGAGTCTCACGTTGGAAAGTTGGATCTTGGGCATCGCTGCATCTGGTGCGGCAAAAAACCCTGACCATGTTTTTCCCGCCTGAAGATCGCTTAAGACAGCCTGCGTGACATCAACGGAGATCGCTTGCACAACGTTTTTTGTGAATGCCTTCTGAGAGAATACCTGAACGACTGAGGATGTTCCTGCGTAATGCTTGCCGGCCCCGTTGGACGCAGTGGGGAAAAGCCCATCTTCCTGGACACGCATGTCATAAATAGAAAAATTATACGCGCCGGTCCCATCCGATACGGCGTCAAAAACAAGCTCGACCTTCCGGATAGCATCCGGATTCGCCCCCGTCGCAATCCAGCCGGCAAGGTCGGCCTCCATGAAACCACGATAAGTGTGCAGATCATAGGTGGGCCCATATTTCTGCATGAAAAGGCCATCCCGGTAATAATAGCTGGTGTAATAGACCGGATTTCCATTGGTTCCGGGGTAATAGTGCCCGCTCAAGGCCTCAACGGTTTTGGAATTCACAGCCCGGATCTCAAGGGTCACTTCCCGGTAAACAGGCGTCCATTCGTCACCCGCAACCGTCATAAGCTGCACACCATCGGGCAAGCTTCCTCCAATGTCTTGAAGCGGCTCTTCAGATAAGGATAATGGGCTGGCATTTTGAATCGCGACGCCGGAAGGCATTAGGGGAACTGATGTCGCGGCAGGTGGCACATTATTTGCCGCAGGATCATAGCTGACCACCGGCACAAACTGCTGGCGGTCATCCCGCGTCAGTTCCGCAGACACCGCAAAAAGAGAGATCGGATTGCCTAGGAGCAGAAATATTGAAATAAGTACGGCCAGGATTTTCCTCTGCATAAGCCCCTTTTCTTAAGTATAAATTTGAAGCATAGCTGTCCAAATTAGCTGACCCTTAAGGGGATAAGCCGCCCCCAGGGGGCTAACAAGGGATATATCTCCCTCAGGAGACCGTAGAACCGGACGGTTTATAGCGTAAAAATGGCTCATGCTGTCCAAATTGCTAATTGATATCTCAAAATCGTCCATATAATCGTAAGTCATTTGTTTATATACTGTTTTAAACCAGCTGGTCAAATTAATTTGGACACGAGTGAATTTGAAGGAAGTCTAACCTCTGAAACACTAAAAGTAAAGCGGAACACTCTTTTCGCTCTTTTCCTCAAATCCTTATGTCAAAATAGGATGCGAATTTCGAAAATATTTTTCAAGCCCTTGAAACAGGCGCTGTCCATAACAGAACCAGCGGCCAGCCAAAAGTCTTCAATAATACTTTCATTTATTTACCGGGACTTTTGCAGTCCTGATCTCCCTTGAGACGAACAGGAATCAGGGCAGCTGAAAGTCTCTGACAGCACTTTCATCTTACCTCTTCATCCGGACGGCGTGTCGCGTGTCCAGCAAAAGACCGTTCAGGAAAACTTCCCGGCCGTCTTGGTCATTAAAAAACACATCCGCCTCGTAGCGGTCGTGAGTGGCATTCCTTGAGGTGTAAACGGTCATCGAGGAAATTCCCTCCAGGACAGTCTCGACAAACACTTTTGCGGCCTTCCCTTCCGGCGTATCGATCTCGGGACAGTCGATCCCGCGCAAGCGCAGTTTTTGACGGGCAATTCCTCCAAGCCCGGCATCCAGCGCGACC
>Ga0255341_1006155_pt1 | contig 11425 bp, 10 predicted proteins | sample wastewater_treat_8_FD_192418 | JGI IMG/M metagenome (GOLD analysis project Ga0255341, IMG submission 192418) | Wastewater microbial communities from Lulu Island WWTP, Vancouver, Canada - plant12 | ecosystem: Engineered > WWTP > Wastewater > Unclassified | place: Canada: Vancouver, British... | reverse complement strand
GAACGAGATATTTTTTAAAAAACATGAGTAAAATTCATTATACTCTGCAGTATCTATCTCTCCACGTGCATATCTCACCTGAACAATTGACAGCGGATCTTCTTCGGTCATATGCCATCCCACCTTGATATCGGTATATCTTTAAACATTATAATGTACAATGACAACAGGTTTCTGAAAGTCGAATAAAATTTTATAAGGTAATGTATTCACTGTAATCCTTGTAAAAATTACCGGTTTGCCTCTTCTTATATGCGCGCAGTTATAGACTTTCATTTACGTATCCTCCACACTAATATCCCCTGAATAGTAAATTTGCCATGAACAGGATCTGCCAGGATCAGGTAAACTCCCGGCATGAACTGCCCGAAAAAATTATTCCATGTGATCCTGCTCATGCATCATTATCCACATCTTCGTCCTGCACGCCGGATTCTTTTGCAGAATCATCCCTCTCATCCTCTGTCAAAGCATCTTCTCTATTCTTTGCCCTTACCCATCCAGCCAGCGCTGCAATAAGTCCTGCAACACAAAGGCCAAGGAGTATTCCAAAACCAAGCACCACGGAAGGTTCTCTGGCAGCCAAAGCAAATCCCGGCATGATTTCGTCACCAGGACTTAAATTCGCTGATTTAGTAGCATGCTCATGGATTTCCTTCGTGAAAAGGGGAGCTCCGGTTTCAATGGGCATCGTGCCTGGTACCTGTTTCGTGGTCGGGAGGATCTCTGTTGGTGTTATGTTCATGGTCAATGCAGGAGATGGTGTGATAATTACCGGTTCTGATACCTGAAGAACCCCTGACGCAGTGACCGGAGAAGATACCGCCTGGATTAGAACCTGGTAATCTCCTTCCTGAAACCTTCCAGCAGGTATAGTAAATACAAACTCCTGTTCTCTGTTCGCACCAGGATACACTGTCGTTGTACCTGAATAGCCTGACCATTCACCAGTCCCACCCTTAGGCGCAGGACCAAATCGTTCATCAGTTACTTCAATCAGCAGGCGGGATCCCGGAGCCAGGTTTGTCGTCCCTGCCAGGCTCACAGTCGCCCCTGTAGTTGAATTTAACGAATCCGACCAGATGATTATCTTTGGATTCTGGATATAGATTGAGTACTCCGTGTATGTATCATCTATGAACTGACTTTGAAGGGCTGATATCAGGGCACCAGCTGCAGCAGGACCCTGAAGAGCGCCAGGGCCGGCAACTCTGAACACCGGGGCTCCATACCATGGAGAAGTTCCAAGGACCATCTCATGGCTTCGATCTGGCCAGATGTCAAATTCACCATTTGTCATGGGATGCTGGATGATGACCGCGTACTCGCCAGGGGCCATATTCCTGGTAACAGGACCTGGGAGATCATAAGTGAAAACTCCTCCATGTTCCGCCTGCACTGTATCATACCAGAAATAATTCCTGCCAAATATCCAAACTGCAACTCCCGCATCAGTCCTGCCGCCCGAGGTTCCGGTTATTGACAGTTCATCACCCTGAGCCACGGTCATCCTTCTGCCTGAAACAGATATGTATGGGCGTTTCAGGGTGACAGGTATCGCCTGCCAGGATGTTCTTTCAAGATGGTACCTGTCCCTTGGGGCAGACACGGCATAGATGGTATATGTCCCGGTATCGATCCCAAGTTCACCGGTATAAAGCCTGTATTCCCATGTCTCACAGTCTCCGGAAGCGATGGTAAAACTCCCGGGATCTCCATCTGTAACCTGCCTGCGGGGTGCATCAAGTCTTCCGCCTGCCGACGGGAGGTTTGGGCCGGTTATGAAAAGATAAGTCTCGCATGAACCGGTATTCGTCCCACGAAGCCTTATCTCATCACCTATGCTATAACTTCCGCCGCCTGCAGATAATGAGACTGAGCCCTTTACAACCTGCACCTGCATGGTATCTGATTTAGGATTTGCTGACCCTGCCGGACCTTCAACATGGAAGGTATATCTTTTATCGCCTGTCTCCTGAGTTGTCCTGAATTCGATCGTCCGCTTGCCGGTCCGGTCAGGCATTATCTCAGCATAGTAATACACCCCTCCAAACGGGTTTTGGGGGACCAGGTCACGCACAGCATTGCTCTTTCCATATGGGCGGTAGGAACCTACTATATAGGGTCCACCTGGATTATCCTGTCTTACCCCTTCCTGGTAGCTTATGATCATTGGTGGCTGTTCACCTGACTGGCCTGTTCTGCTTCCCCCTTCTACCCAGACAATGTATGGAAGACCTGGAGATCCTGTGATGGTCACGCCAAATGGATCACCCCTTACAACTGTCTCCCGCGTGAGATGTAATCCGGTCCTTTCAGTTCCAAGGGTTACTTCAGTCCCCCGAAGTGTATGTCCTCCATGGTAAGACCTGAGATTGTCTTCCATCCGGTTTACTGAAAACCCGGGTTCAATTTTATAGAGGCCTGATTTGTACCCACTCCAGCCAGTGTCCCATCCGCCACTTTCAACAGGCGGGGCATATCCAAGCTCTCCGGTAGGAATGAAAGAGGCAAAAGAGTACTGCCCTCCTCCAGGGGTCATCACTCCTGCAAGAGTGCCTCCCTCAGGGGTTTTTACCAGGATCTTCACTGGCCCGTCATTATTCGAGAAATCCGGTCTTCTGGTAATACCGGCAAGGTTTGTTTCAACCTGGATGACAAGCGGTGTTCCCCTTGTTACTGTCCCAAATGATCTATCCCCCATTGTATTCCTGTCCATAACTTTAAGGGATATTCTCGGATTTCTGACGATAAATGCAACCTGACCCGGGAATCCCCGCACCTGGTCCCACTGGTACCAGGCACCGGTTCTGTCATAAAAAAGGTCTGGAATAATGCTGAACCTTCCCTGGTTTACCTGTATTATATCAAGTGGCTGGTCCCGGCCTGGAGAAGAACCTGCCGGGAAATATGCAATGGATGTATATGGATAAGGGACGGCATAACGGATATCAAGCCCCTCCTCTCCAAGATAGACTTCCCCACCTGGTGGAATTATCACCGGATCAGCCAGGACGGGTATATTCAGTATTATCAGTATAAGAGAAAACCCCAACAAACGAGAGTACATAAGGCAGGCTTTGATGCAGAAAGGGATGAACTTTCCGGGCAGGGATTGTCAGTCCATTCTCCTGATCCTCCCCTAACCGGGCTTTCTTCAGTTTATGAATAGTCTATTATTTCATCCTGTTTGGCATTATTGCATGGCAAATTCTGATATACATGGATGGTGAACTGGTTAGTTTGCAGACGGACCAACAGGGGTGATTAACATGAACAATGAACCTGATATACAGAGGATAAAGAAAGAGATCCTTGAGCGGGCTATTAATCAGTATGAGACGAGGATTGCAGATCTCAGGAATGAGATGAACAGGATTAGCATACCTGCAAGATAATGCTCTCTTCATCGCATGATTAAAGTCATGGTGATGAGATTATCCTGGGCCCCGGATTTAGTCTTTACATCCTGTCATCTCTGGCCCGGACTTTCTGCTTTATCATTGCCAGATGCAACCTCTCTTACATATGGCTCAAAGTCAATTATTCTCTGCATCGCCCGGTCATGTACCTGCCTCGGTTTTGAAAAATCCTGTGTGTATACTGCTTTTCTTATTGGCTTTTCACCCCGTAACTGCATCCAGTGGGATGAATGAGTCATATGAACACTGGTTCAGGGCAGGAATGCAGCTTTACCAGGATGGAGATCTGGCAGGTGCCCTGGAGGCCTATGAACATGCCCTCGCACTTGACCCTGGTAATCCATCGGTGCTCAATAACCTGGGGAATGTACTTACCGACAGGGGGGATCTGGATGCAGCACTTGCCATGTACGAACGGGCACGGTCAGCCGGTGGGGATAACTCCGCTCTCCTTGGAAATATCGGCAGAACGCTCTTCCTCCTTGGTGAGTATGAGGAGGCGGTGGAGATGTGTAATAATGCAACAATGCTGGATCCTGCCAATTCTATCGCCTGGTATTATGCAGCGACTGCATATTATGAACTGAACCGGTACGAGGAAGCAATAGATCTCTTTCACAAGGCTCTTGACTTAAACCAGTCATTTGCCCTTGCATGGAATAATCTTGGCAATGTTCATGTCATGCGTGGGGAGTATGACAAAGCATTTTTTCACTATGATATAGCCCTGGAGTCTGATAGAAATCTCACCCAGGCCTGGTATAATATTGGAGCACTGCTTTTTGCATCAGGAAAATATTGTGATTCGGCAAGGGCATTTGAAGAGGTTGTTAAGATAAACCCGGACGATGTCAATGCTCTGACACGCCTGGATGCGTCACAAAAGCTATGCGAGTGATAAACCCCGCCGGGCTCTTAATACCTGTCATTTCGATCCCCTGCAGATGCACCTTGCCCGACTGACCTCTTTGAACATGATGGTCACTTCCCCATTTTTTAAAAAGCATGATACCAGAGCTTTCATATTATTTGAGATAGAAAATCGTCCATGGCATTTATCGTATGGGATGAAGTTTATGCAACAGGCATTGCGTCAATTGACGAACAGCATAAACATCTGGTATCCCTTTTAAACCGGATGTTTGAAGCTTTATCTCAAAAAAAGGGCAAAGAGGAGGTATTGTATGTCATCGAAGAGATGAGCCGGTATGCCCGGTGCCATTTTCTTGCCGAGGAGTTGTTAATGGAGAAGGCCGGGTGCCCGGATATCGCTGAACACCGGCTGTTTCATGATGCATTTTCATCAAAGGTGGATGATTTTCTATTTAAATATAAACAGGATGAGGAAGCGCTCTCTGCCGAGGTTACTATCTTCCTGACCAACTGGCTCAATGAGCATCTGTCATCAACCGATCATAAATACCTAAAGAAAGTAAAAAACCTGGATTTGCCGGATTGTGAAATGTCATAATAGTAAATATTGATGGAAAGTTTGCTTGTATTTATGGGGTGCTTTTAGAACATAGGGCATGAAATTGCTTTTTTTCTGGTAATTACACCCGGGTCTTGTACCTTCCGACACCAATTACCTTTTCTTCACCTGGATTATTCGATCTCCTGGATAATTCCATCAATGCTAACAATAAGTCCGGTTTCATCAGCTACCGGTCTACCCCTTTCACTCATGATCCTTATCTTACCATACTTGTCAATGATCCTGTACTCAATCTCATATGGCTCTCCGGTTTTTATTGACTCTTTTTTGGCATGTACCACCCGTTGCTTATCGTCCGGAAAAATGAGTGGAATGAGAGAGCTTATCTGACCGCTTGCAAGCTCTTTTGCGGAGTACCCTGTAACTGACTCAAGATGATCATTATAAAATTCCATGTCTGAACCTGCAAGTGAAACCCTGAATACTATTCCTGGAATGTTCTGAGCAAGTGTCCTGAACTGTTTTTCGCTCTTTTCAAGGTTTTCTCCGGCTTCGAACCTCATCAGGGCACTTCCAATGAGGGACGACCCAATTTCCAGGGCACTGATCTCTTTTCTGCTCCATATGCGCTCAAATCTCGTCTCAAGAAAGCCGACTACCCCCCAGGTACCATTACTGGTCTTAATCGGAACTAAAAGCAATGACTTCACACCATCGGTCTCGAATATTCTTCTGTCATCTCCCCTGAGATCTTTCACCAGGTTGTAAATTGCCTTTTCAGATATGAACGCCTCTTCTATTACGGACCGCTCTTTTTCATTCTTTAATATCATTGAGATCGGAGATCTGGTCCTTCCGGCGATTCCGGTTTTTGCATTCCATTCAAGTTCGGATTTGATAAGATGGGCACTTAACTGAGAAGCTTTTTCAAGAAGGATGACACGACCCACCGAGGTAGCTTCACCGATAAGCCCGATTGTTCTGAGCGCTGCATCCTCAAAGGCTGCTGACTGCAGGATATCTGACGCTGCCCTGCTTACCGCTTCAAATATGGCGTTCTGCTTTCTGATCTCAAGTTCCATTATCTTCCTGTCACTAATATCTCGAAGCGTTTCAATGACTCCTGTGATGCCTGCATCAAGGCCATAGATAGGGGCTGCCTTTATCCAAAGCCATATCCTGCTTTTTGTTACAGGGTGTAATGTCTGCACATCAGCGGTGACCCTGTCCCCGTCGATAGACGGGTTATTGTACCTAAGCAGGATTGTCTCATCACGATTCAGAATGTAATCAGCCAGGCAAGGGCGCTTTTGGTGATAAAAAGCAACTGAATAGGCAAAGTCTCCCTTTCCAATAACATCTTCCATCTTTGTACCGGTCAGTTCTTCCATTGCCCGGTTCCATGCGGTAACCCTCCCTTCGGTATCCAGCACAAAGACCGGATCAGGAAGAAATTCAAGTATCTCAACCAGGCGCTGATGTGCCTCCCTGATTGCAGTTTCTGTCCTTTTCCGCTCGGTGATATCACGTGTTATTGCAAGAACCACGGGTTTTCCCTGCAGGTAAAAAAGGTGGGCGTTCACCTCAACCGGAACCAGGGTTCCATCTTTTCTGACGATCTCTATCTCAAAGATTCCCTGTTCGTTTTGCACGAAATTCTTTGTAATTTCATCTAAAAACTCGTGCTTTGACTCTGGTATGATATCGGGTATGGAGAGGGCCAGTAACTCCTGGTAAGTATAGCCTGTTAGCTGGCAGGTCAGGTTATTTACTTCACGGATTCGAACATGTTTCAAATTTTCGGTCAGTTCCATCAGGATGATTGCGTCTTTCGCCCCTTCAAAGAGGCGACGATATTTCTCCTCACTTAGAGCCATCTTAGTCTCTGCCTCAAGCCATGCTGTAATATCACGCCAGACCGATATGTAATCCAGCACTTCACCGGTTTCAGACATCCGTGGAGTTGTGGTGGTTTCAAACCAGACCCATATGCCTTTCAACGTCCGGAATCTGAATGATGAGGGGAGACGTGACCAGTTCATGTCTTCTTCCATACTCCCGTTCTGAAACCTTGGCAGGTCTTCCGGGTGTATGAATTCAGATATCTTCTCTCCCATAAGTTCCCTGGAGACATATCCGGTCAGGAGCTCACAAGCCGGTGAGACATAGGATATTGTTCCATCCGTCTCCCACCTGATGATCATGTCATGAACTGACTCTGTAATAAGACGTAAGTTCGACTCACTTGTCCTTATTGCCTCCTGGAGTGTTTTTTTTTCGGTGACATCCTCACCGGTAATCACAAGCGCAGGACGGTCCTGGAAGAATGAAACTGCGGAGATGGTAAAAAGATATATGGTCTCTTTCTCATCCCGGCAGATTCTTGCCTCTTCTGACCTTGTCTCACCAGGCCTTACCATCCGTATTGCTGTAACAAGCTCTGGGCCAAACAGTTCATCAAGGTGAAGAGCCTCTATGCCAAGGTTTGAGATGGCTTTATTCGTGGTATTAACCATCTTTAAAAATGAGTCATTTGCCCATCTGATGGAGAGATCCATGTTCAGAATGATGAGCATGTGAAGGGAAAAATTAAGTATCGAGGATTCTAGCTGGATATCTGCCAGGTAATACTTTTTTTTCTGTCCATGCTGGCGCATCTCAAGCTTACCTGATGAGACCAGGTTATCAAGGTACCTGGCAACGGTATGCCGGTGATGGCCTGAGAGCCGTGATATGTCTGATATACTTAGAGCCTTTTTACCCTTTGAAAAAGTATCCAGAATGTTCTGATTTATTTTTGAACTACCTGAATCCACGTCTTTATGTTTTTGTTAATAAGACTTATTCTTTTGGACTCCGTTTTATTCATCTATTAATATCCACAAGATGAATCTGGTATGCTCATGTGTGGGACAGGTAGTCTTCACGTCATTGAGCCGGAGTCTGCTCTGAACGCTAAAATCACACACAGGAAAACAGGGACAATATCTCTCCTTAACACAGGATTTCTATAACTGGTTTGGTAATTACCTTCCCCGATACCACCTGTTTTTGAAAAAGATGATTTTTGAGTTTTTTAAGATTTATAGTCTTACTGGATCATGAATATCTGATACAAACCGGATGGATGTTTTTGGACAACAAATTTCGACCCGCATCCTGCTATCTTTTATTCCGGTCTTTACAATCTCCATTCCGGATGATGCCAGCATCTCCCTGACAAGGCAGTGAGATGGTTTTAAAAGTATCTTCTCCAGGCCTAAAGACATTCTTCCCTCGTCCGTATCTGTCACTTCCAGATCATCCTCTTCTATTGTTCCTTCGATTGTTATTACATACCCCTCCTCTCTGACATGAAATGAGAACCTTATCTCACCAGGTCCTTCTTTTTCATCCTGGAGGGTGTTTATAAGGGAAGAGAGGATCTTTTCAAGGCAGGGATCTGCATTAATCTCAATGTCTTCGGGAATGAGGTTTTCATACCTGACAGACTGCCTGCGCACCTGTTCGACAGAATTATTGATGCTGTTTCTTATACCCTGCCAGGTCCTGGGCATAGTTGCAGTCATTATATACTGTCTTGTATTATTCAGGGCAGTCATACCTGCATTGAGATATGCAGATGCTCTGAAGATATCATCACATGCATCTGGCTGTGATGCCTGGTTTGAGAGGAGCTCATCAGCTGGCTGTATACTTTTCTGACAAATATGTTTCAATGCCTCAGAAATGTTCTCAATTTTTTCATGGGCTGCAGCTAATGCAGTCTCCAGCCGGTTTCGTTCCTGGTTTTTCATGTGGAGTGATTCATTGGTCAGTTCAAGGTCTTCAACCAGTTTTTGCAATTGTGCATTTGTATAATGGAGCCGTTCATGGGCCACCTGTAGTTCGCTATTATTCCTGACCGCTGTTTCATAGGTGGAGAGGAGGATGTTAAGGATCTGGATACGGCTGGATGCGATGGTATGCACTTCACTTGAAAATACAACATCAAGAGGCTGGTTTTGCTCTTTAATTCCTGGATGTTCCTTTGCCTGCATGATGACTGAAATACGTGAAAAAATGTGCTCCGGATCATATGGTTTAATGATAAAGTTGTCTGCCCCGGCCTCAAGCCCCTTGATGACATCAACCGGGCTGTACAGGTGTGTTACCAGGATAATCGGAATGTCATGAAATTTCTCATGGTTTTTTACGGTTTTACACAAGGTATACCCGTCCATGTCAGGCATCATGACATCTGTGAGGATGATGTCAGGTTTTTTTTCTTCAATCTTTTCAAGAGCATCAAAACCGTTGCCTGAAACCGTGACTACACACTCTCTTTTTTCAAGAAGCTGGCGGAGATATTCTGCCTGGGTCCGGTTATCTTCTACTACCAGGATGTGTAATGATTTTTCAGGACTTGATCTCATGGTCTGAAAATTCCTCAATACTTTTTTGAATTATCATGTTTTGTATACAGGTGAAGATGATGATCTGAGCTTATGAATAAAAAAAAAGCGTGTTTAATATGAGCAGCCAGAAAAATCAGATGGTTACTTCCTGAAACTTTTTACCAGGAACACCACAGATTGGACAGGCGGCAGGTGCAGAATCAAGGGCAACATTTCCGCAGACCGGACAGAGAAGTACCTTTGATATCTCCAGATCCTTGCCGGCACTAACTGCTTTTAGCGCTTTCTCGTACAGCCCGGCGTGGACCTCCTCAGCCTTCATCGCATAAGTGAATGAACGCGTAGCATCTTCATTTCCTTCTGCCTGTGACTGCTTAATAAACTCAGGATACATGTTGGTGAATTCTTCAGTCTCACCTTCAATTGCCTCTTTCAGGTTGTCTTTCGTTGAAGAAATGCCAAATACCTGCAGGTGGCGCCGTGCATGGATCTCTTCTGCAAGCGATGCAGCCTTAAAGAGCGCCCCCACATTCTTAAATCCTTCTTCTGCTGCCTTATCTGAAAATATGGCATATTTCCTGTTTGCCTGTGATTCACCGGCAAAACCTGCCATGAGGTCATCCTTGGTTGCCATACTGATAACAATGAGATCAACTTGGATAAGTGTTTCGAGTAAGATCAGATCAGTAATATCATCATGGTATCTGGTAAACCTGTGAAGGCACAGATATGCCTTCCAGACGGATAACTGATATCGATCCACTTGACCGCCCAAGGGAGAAGATTGAGAAGAAAGGAGCTTTTTCATTGACTGACAGTGAACTCATCGCTGCAATCCTGGGAAATGGCACAAAAAACCATGATGTCCTTACCATCTCCAAAAAGGTTGCAAGCCTCCTGGAGAAAGATAACCTTCCTTCCTATGATACCCTCATCGGAATAAAAGGGATCGGAAAGTCAAGGGCTTCGGTGCTCATGGCCTGCTTTGAGCTTGCAAGCCGTTATGCGGTTCCTGCGGACAGAGAACAGATAAAGATAACCGAGCCCCGGCATATCCTGAAGATCCCTGAGGTTGCAGGGCTTGCGTATAAACCACAGGAACATTTTCTTGTTACAACCCTTAACGGTGCGTCTGAAGTTATCAGTACCCGCACTATAACAAAAGGCCTTCTCAATAACAGCCTGGTCCATCCACGCGAGGTGTTTGCTGATGCGATCACCGACAGGGCGGCTGCCATAATCTGCATTCACAATCATCCGTCTGGTAACCCTGAACCAAGTTCAGAAGATATTGCGGTAACCAGGCAGTTATCAGAGGCCGGAAAAATCCTTGGAATCAACCTTCTTGATCACCTGATTATCACAAAAGGGCCGGTCACCTCTCTTAGAAGTCTTGGGTACCTCTGATCATGGATGGCTGACCAGGGCTGATCCAAGGGCAAACCCTTTATCAAAAGCTTCTTTCATGAGATCCGGATACCTGTCAAGGTCTACCTTATTATCCATATCCCTGATAAGGAGTTCATCACTCAGCTTGCAGTCTATTATGTCACAAAAGGCCTTTACGGATATCTTTATTCCATCAAAGTTGTTTGGCAGGTTCATACCACTTATCGATAATAAAAGTGCCCTCCTGGTTTTTCGCTTCTCTTTGGGTATAAGGGAATTTTTTCGTTCGTACTTTGCACAGTAAAATACCTGGCAACGGTCCATTAATGATTTCAGGTGACCCGGGATTCCCATGGTCATGACAGGGGTTGCGATTATGAGGCTGTCCATGCTTTTTAGCAGTGGATAGATCTCACCCATATCATCCTCCATAATACAGGAAGACTGCTCCCTGCAGTAATACATCTCCCTGCAGGATGAGAACTCTAATGAAGGCACATCAATTACAGTGACTTCACATCCTGCTTTTTCTGCTCCGGCAATGGCCTGTTTTAATAGTTTTGCCGTATTCCCTTCAGGAAGGGGGCTTCCAAGAAGCGCAAGGATTTTGGGTTTCATATTATACTGTTCACAATACCAGCCCATATATCATTGTCGGTAATAACCTGTCCGTGTTATGAATTAACTGGAAAAGCCAGAATTACTCCTGGAATATGGCTCATTTCTGCATGTGCTTATTCGAATCAGTTATAAAGATCAAGGATGATTACTGATATGGTGAT
>Ga0255341_1006148_pt1 | contig 11442 bp, 9 predicted proteins | sample wastewater_treat_8_FD_192418 | JGI IMG/M metagenome (GOLD analysis project Ga0255341, IMG submission 192418) | Wastewater microbial communities from Lulu Island WWTP, Vancouver, Canada - plant12 | ecosystem: Engineered > WWTP > Wastewater > Unclassified | place: Canada: Vancouver, British... | reverse complement strand
AACCACATTTCTTTGTTGGTTATGCCAGGTCTTTTATTGATTTTATTAATATAATTGAATCTGAAGGAATATCAATTCCATCGCCAAAGGGATTATTCTGTTTTGGGGAATCAGTTTCACCACAAATTAGAAAATATTTGGAGACAAAACTACATACTCATTTGTTTGATTTCTATTCTCATGCAGAAAATACAGTAATGATATGTGAGCATGATGATCATTATCAATATTTAACAGAGGACTTTTTTTTCCCCGAAATTTTAGATGAAGAAGGGAATATTGATGCAAATTGTTATGGAGAGCTCGTAGGAACCAGTTTTTATAACTACTCTATGCCCTTGATTAGATATAAAACCAGAGATTATGTGACTTTAGCCAATAGAAAATTTAGTAAATATTCTTTTAGAATGGTGGATAGAATTGAGGGTAGAATGGATGATTTTCTCATTTTACCGGATGGGAGAAAAATATATTTTGCAGAAGGAGCTTTGGGATACGCTAAAGGGGTAATAACCGGACAATATATTCAAGATAGGATTGATCATATTATTATTAATCTTATTGTTGATTCAGATTTTGAAGAAGCATATTTTAAGGATATTGAAAAAGGATTGAAGAAGCGAATTGGCGACTGCATGACTTTTAGTTTTAATATTGTTTCAGAACTTGAAAAAAAGAGTTCAGGGAAAATTCCATTCATTATACAAAAGATAAATACCAGATAATTGACATTTTCTAATATCATAAAAATCGGTTATGTTTCAAAAATATAAAATAAATTATTGTTTAATTGCGATTGTGAGTTTATTTATATGTATATTAATGACTACTATGTTTTTCTATTTTTTTGAAATTCATTTACAATCTATTCCAAAATGGTCAATTGGGGAATATTATGTTGATAACAATAATGTATTATATAATTACAAGAAAAATCCCGTTTTTACCGTAGATGATTTTAAAATTTACAAAAAAGCATTATTTGTAGCTGACCCATTTGTTTATTCAGGTAATGATAGCTTATATATGTTTTATGAGTTAGGTAAAGAGCGTTCAAAAGCTGGATGGGGGGGCATTGCTTTAGCTACCAGTAATAATGGAAATCAATGGAATTATAGGGGTGTAATACTTTCAGAAAGTATTACATTATCTTTCCCCAGTATATATGAGATTAATGATAGGCATTATCTTTTAGTTGATAGTAATGAATCAAATAATGTAAGATTATTTAAAGCAGAAAAATTTCCCTATAATTGGACTTGTATTGATACATTATTAGAAGGTAATAAGTGGACCGATCCTTCAATTTTTTATTATATTAGTAATTATTTCTTATTTACTACTTTGAAAAGTACGGGAAATCTTCATTTGTTTTATTCCTCAAATATATCGGGTAATTATATAGAACATCCTCAAAGCCCGATAGTAAAAGAGGATAAGAAACATAGTCGTAATGCTGGTAAAATTATTGATATTAATGGTAAACTTTATAGACCTACCCAAGATTGTGCAAAAATGTATGGTGAAAAAGTTCGTTTAATGAAAATAGACACCTTATCTACCAAAAAATATTCAGAGCATGAAATAGAACAATCTCCAATATTATATGGTTCTGGAAAAGGGTGGAATAAAAAAAAGATGCACACATTTAATGCTTTTAATATAAGCGAATCTGGTTATAATGTCATAACCGATGGGTCTCCAGTAGATTATAAATACCGAATAAGAATTTATAGGAGAAAATAATGTTGGAATCTTTTGGTTTTTTATCCATGCAATTTGAGGAATCTGAAAAACGGGATTTCAGACCTGATTTTTTTGGTAAAATTGCAGATTTACCCGTCTCTATACTTCTTGATGATTTATATGGTGCAAAACTAAATTTCACAAAACAGGACTATCTAAATAGAAATGCAAATATTAAATTTTGTCCAAGAGGAGAGGTTCTAAAAGCCGACTGTATTGTTACAATTAGAACCCCTGATTTTTCTCAATTATCACAATTAAAAAGGGGGGCAATATTTTTTTCTATGCTACATTATTTAACGAGAAAAAATAGGAATCAATTCTTATTAAATAATGGAGTTAAAATGCTGGCGATGGATTCAGTAGTTGATGATTTTGGTAATAGAATTGTACAAGATTTCCCTGGTACGGCAGAAAACGCTTTTATAGCTATATATAGAGAATGTGAAAAGTTTATAAAAGAAAAAGAAATAATTAAAGTACTAATTCTAGGACATGGCGAAATTGGCAAAATTTGTGTTGAAAAAGCTATTAAACTTGTTTATAAACCTGTAATTGTGACTGTAGCAGGACGTTCCGTTACCTCACAAAAAATTATTCTTAATAAATTACTTTCTGAATCTGATATTTTAGTTGATGCAACTAAACGAGATAATCCGTCCAAATACATAATTTCAAATGATCAAATTAATTTACTTCCCATTGATGCTGTTATATTAGATATTTCCGCTGATGATTATGATGTTCAGATTAATCCCATACAAGTAAAAGGAATTGAAGGTATTCCAACTGGAAATTTGGATAAATATATATTTTACCCTGATGATATAGCATATGATAATTTACCTAAACAAGTATCTTCTAGATATAGAAGACTAATTATAAGTTGCAATGCATGGCCAGGATTAAATCCTAATAGATGTTTAGATCGATATGAGATTCAATTAGAACCTCTTATAAGAATAATAGCAAAAAATGGGTATAACTTTGCTTTAGATTCAGTTGATCCATATGAAAGAGCTTTGGCTCGAAGCACATATAATTATTATTTAAGTAGTTTAAAACAATAACTAAAAAAACGAGTTTGGTAAATCATGTTTTATCATCAGAGATAATAAATTAAATAAATCATAATTGTAACATAATGATTTATTTTTATTTATAATATATAATTATTAAATAATTAGGTTATTATATAATTGCAAAGAAAAAACAAAGAATTTGCGAGAAATGTTGTAATTGTATCTTTAGGACCTATTATTATTTCAATTCTGGGATTTTTTTTAGAACCCTGGATAGCACGACTTTGGTCACCCGAAATAATTGGAATTGGTGCATATTTTAATTCTTTGTTGCAGATACTCACGCCTGCAATGTTTTTAAGATATAATTTTGCTATTGTTCAAGCAGAGACGGACGAGGAAGCCCATAATTTATTTTTTCTTTCTTTAATAATTTTTTTTATTTTTATGTTAGCAATAATAATATTTTATAATGACTTAGGTAGAATATTTCCTGAGAACCAGATATTAATAAAATATCGTTTTTTTGTTATTACTGCTCTATTTATGGGAGCACTTTGCGTTTTATTAAGATTCTGGTGTTCCAGTCAAAAACAATTTAGATTTCTTTCTTTCTCTGCAATTTTATTTCAAGTATCATATACAGGTTTACTACTTGTTTTTGGCGTTAATGATAAAACAAGTGCAGATGATATTATACATATACAAGCAATAGCTTATTATATTTATCCTTTAGTTCCTTTGGTATTTTATTTGAGAAAGAGTTTCTCAAAAGCAATTAAGTCAATTTCCTGGAAAGGCATTTTAGATGTAGCTAAAAAATACAAGCAATACCCATTAAATGAATATCTGGGTTTTCTTGCCAGCATTGTTGCTTTTAATATTCCTGTTTTGCTTATTGCGAAATATTGGGGTAAAGAGATAACCGGACTTTATTCTAAATCATTTTTTATTTTATATATGTTCGTAACACTGGTTGGCGATTCAATCAATAGAGTTCTCCATAAAGAAATAGCCGATATGATCAATGCCCAAGAAGAAATTAGAGGTTTTATTGATAAAATATTAAATTTAACGATTAGTATATCAATAATTCCTTTTGTTATTGTTTGTGTATTAGGACCTGAGCTATTTGGATTATTCTTAGGAGAACGCTGGACATTATCTGGTGTATTTGCTCAGTCATTATCTATCTGGTGTTTTGCCAATCTGATAAATCTTGCGTTTTTGCCATTATATGGTGTATTAAATAGGCAAAAGGAATATACAAGATTTACTGTCACCTCTCTTTTTTTGCGGGTTTTAATTTTAAGTTATTTTGGAAGAAGACAAATGAACATTGTTCTTGCTATGCTAATCTTTTCCTTGGTAAATTTTATTATATTAATGTGGCAGAGCTTGCATATAATTTCTATAGCGGGAGTTAACGCTGTGGGGACCTTAAAATTTATTGGCAATAAATTATTACAATTATCACCCTGGATAATTACTATGCTCTTGATAAAACACTTTTCTAATTTCTCTTCTTTTCTTATAGTTATAATATCAATTATTACTATATCTCCATATTTTATTTATATCCTCCATAAAAATAAGGAATCTATCAAATCTTTTTTTAGCAGGGAAGTTAAATATAATACTGTTGATGGATATTAATAAGTTATAAATATAATTTTGAAAAGGACCCGCAACTTTGCTTAATTTTAAGTTTTATTAATTTATAATACTAAAAAAATGCTATTTGCATTTTTCTTATTTTCCTTGGTTCTCTCTTGGTTCTTTCTTACCTGTTCCTTACATTTTCCTACCAGTAATCTTTAGGAATAAACCTGGTTTAGGATAGTAAATATTTATAAATCTATCTGTTAAATAATTATTGTAATAACCGGTTATGCTATTAGTATATATAAATTTTTATGGTATGCCTACCTATTAGTGGTTTCGGAATTAGAGAAGTAATGTTTGCTTTTATTTATGGTTTTTTAGGCGTTAGTGAGCCTCAAGCTGCTATTGCCAGAATTCAAGATTATGTCTCTCCTCTTACTTATTTAAGACATAATATTAAACATTGGGCTGATCTAAAAGATTTACCCTGTGTAGAAAAAGGGATCTGGTGCTCCATGCTGGAAACCTGATAGTTCTTGCCGTAATATTGCTATATGTGGTCAAATAAAAAATATAAAGATAGAATACATTTAGTTATTGTAAAGCAGTATCTTGTTTTTTAAAAATTATATAAAATTATAAATATTATGATAAATTATCAATATAAAATTAGAGGTATTTTTTATGGTATTTAAAAATATTACGATAATAATTCCTGTTTTTAATGATGAGGAAGTTTTAAAAGAACTCCAATCAAGGTTGCAAATAATGCTAAATGAAAATCATTACCAGTATAAGATAATATTTATTGATGATGGGAGCACTGATAATTCATGGAATATTATTACAGAATTACAAAATAATGATTCCAATATATGTGGATTGAAACTATTACGTAATTTTGGACAACAAAATGCTATTGCAGCTGGTTTAGATTATGCGGAAGGTGATGTCGTTGTAATTATGGATTCTGATTTACAGGATAAACCTGAAGATATTCCTAAACTTATATCGGCTCTTGAAGAAAATGATGCCTCAATGGCAATAGCTAAATGGATAAGAAGAAAGGATAGCTTTTGCAAAAAATTTGTATCAAAATTATTTTATTCAGTAAGTCAGAAAATTACAAACCTCCATTATGAACTTGGATTAGGAGTTTTTAGAGCAATTAGAGGGGAAGTGGTTGAAGAACTGAAAAAATATAATGAAAAGACATCAACACCTATAAGTTTATTGTACTGGATAGGGGTTGATTATGTTACTGTTCCATTAGAAAGAGATGCTCGATTTGCAGGTAAAAGTGGATATAATCTACATAAGATGTTGAAACTTTCAATGGATAGGATTTTTTCTTTTTCTATGTTTCCAATTCGTGCTTCTATTTATTCGGGGATAATAATTTCTTTATTAAGTTTTACACTGGCTATTATTTTTATTATAAGGCGTATAATGAAGTTAGTTGCTCCAGGGTGGACATCAATAGTTGTCATCGTTCTCTTTCTATTTGGAATAAATTTTATTTTTCTCGGTGTGATAGGAGAATATTTAGGAAGAGTATTTATTGAAACAAGACAAAGACCCAAATATATAGTTAAAAGTGTAGTAGGTGATATATGCAAAAAGTTATAATATTAGGCGGAATAGGTAATGGTTCGGTAATTGCTCAAGCTATAGTTGATGCTAATAAAAGAGGAGATTATAGTTGTGAGATGGTGGGATATTTAAATGATCGTGAAGATAAGGGATTTCTTATTGAAGATTATCCTGTCTTGGGTCAACTATCTGAAGCGAGAAGATATGCTGATGCGGGATATAAGTTTATAAATACTATTTATAGAATTGATGGTCAAAAAGAAAGATTAGATTTATTTAGTAATCTTGGAATTGATGATAGTAACTTGGCTATATTTATTCATCCAAGTGCATATGTTGCCTCTAATGTTATTATAGAGCCAGGAGTTGTAATTATGCCTTATGTAATGATTTCTGCAGGAGCCAAAATTGGAAAGGCATCTTTAATAATGGTCGGAGCAAGTATAGGACATAATACTGAATTGGGTGAATACAATCATATAGCAGCCCAAGCTGTTGTAGGTGCTTTTATTAAAACAGGTATTGGTGTGCATATTGGCTTAAATGCAACTTTACGGGAAAATTTGAATCTGGGAAATTATTCTACTGTAGGAATGGGAGCTGTTCTAACAAAGGATATAGGACCCTCAGAAATTTGGGCAGGTAATCCAGCAAAATTTTTAAGGATAGCTGATTGAAAGATAGGTTAGTAATTATTGGCGCTAGTTATTTACAAATACCCTTAGTAGAAAAAGCAAAAGAAATGGGATTAGAAACGCATGTATTTGCTTGGAAAGAAGGGGCTGTTTGTCAATCTATAGCAGATTTCTTTTATCCTATTTCAATTACTAACATTATTGAAATTCTTAATAAATGTAAATTGATAGAACCAAGGGGAATAATATCTATAGCTTCAGATTTAGCTATGGTTGCAGTCAATACAATAGCTCAAGAACTTGGGTTAATAAGTAATAGTATTGAATGTACAAAATTAACAACGAATAAGTTTTTCATGCGATCTAAACTTTTTGAAGTTGGCATTGAAGGTCCAAAATTTATTAAAATATCTGAAGGAAAATTGAATGATAAAATTCATGAAATGGAATTTCCTCTTATAGTAAAACCAGTAGATCGTTCTGGAAGTAGGGGAGTTAATTTAATAAATAATATAAACGAAATAGAGAAAGCTATAAACGATGCAAAACAAGAATCATGGAATGGTGATGTTATTGTAGAAGAATTTATTAATGGTAGAGAACTTAGCATAGAAACTATATCCTGGGAAGGTAAGCATTATATTCTGCAATATACCGATAAAGAAACAACTGATGCTCCTAATTTTATTGAAAAAGCTCATCATCAACCAGCGATAATTAATAATAAAGAAAGAGATGAGATAGATAAACTTGTTATAAAAGCTTTGGATGCACTAAACATACGATATGGAGCATCTCATATTGAGTTAAAGATTGACTCTGAGGATAAATTAAAAATTATAGAGATTGGTGCAAGAATGGGTGGTGATTGTATTGGTTCAGATCTTGTTCAGCTATCTACTGGGTATGATTTCGTAAAAGGTGTAATTGAAATTGCAACTGGAAATTTTAAAATACCAGCATTTGGAGAAAAAAACTGTTCTGGAATATATTATATCTTTCCCAGACCTGGTGTTTATGAAGGATTTATTTTTAAAAAAAATGCGGATATTGTGAAATATGAAATATTGGCACACATTTCTGATTATATTCCTGAGATTAAAGATAGCTCCCAAAGACCTGCTTATTATATCTATAAATCCGACCATAGAATTGAGTTTGATCCTGAACAATTAATTTTGATAACAAGGTGCAAATATGATAACTCTTTTTAATAAGCCATATACAACCGGTTATGAACTTGAATACATTAAGGATGCTATTAACAGAGGTCATATATCTGGCAATGGATATTATACAAAGAAATGTCAGAACTTTTTCCAGGAACGCTATGGGTTAAAAAAATGTCTATTGACTACATCTTGTACCGATGCCTTAGAAATGGCAGCGATTTTGATAGATACTAAACCTGGAGATGAGATAATTTTGCCTTCTTATACTTTTGTTTCAACTGCAAATGCTTTTGTTTTAAGAGGGGCTAAGTCTATTTTTTGTGATAGCAGGATAGATCATCCAGGGATAGATGAAGATAAAATTGAAGATTTAATTACTGATAAAACTAAAGCTATTGTTCCTGTTCATTATGCAGGGGTGGCTTGTGATATGGATAAAATAATGTCTATAGCAGAAAAATATAATTTATTTGTTATAGAAGATGCAGCTCAAGCTATTGATAGTTATTATAAAGAGAAACCCTTAGGTGGTATTGGACATCTTGGATGTTTTTCATTCCACGAAACCAAAAATATTACCTCAGGTGAAGGAGGGATGTTAGTAGTTAATGATGACAGGTTTATTGAAAGAAGTGAAATAATATGGGAAAAAGGAACTAATAGACAGGCATTTTTTAGAGGAGAAATAGATAAATACGGATGGGTGGATATTGGTTCCTCTTTTTTACCGTCAGATATGATAGCAGCATTTTTATGGGCACAACTTGAACATCTGGATGAAATTCAAGCTAAAAGATTAGCTATTTGGAACCAATATAATGAAACTCTTAAAACTATCGCTTATAAAGCTAATATACGTCTTCCTTTCATTCCAGAATATGCGACCAACAATGCTCATATGTACTATATAGTAACCAATGATGAAGATCATAGGGATAAAATTATAAGAAGCTTAAAAGAAAATAATATACAATCTGTTATTCATTATCAAAGCTTACACAAATCTAAGTTTTATAAGGATAGGGCTAAAGATATACAATGTCCTCAATCTGATTATTATTCAGAGTGTCTATTAAGATTACCATTATATGTTGAAATTAATGAAGAAGTATTTGATATAATATTAGAAATTATTTCTCAGGATATTATAAGATAATTATTAATTGTTTAATAAATATTCCTTATATCTGAAATAAAGCTTAACAGAATGAATATATTTTTAATAAATTATGGTAAAATCAATAAATATAAATCTAATTGATTTGATATTTTTTATAATAAGTTATAATATATAAAATAGACAAATTAGCTATAAAACAATTTTATACTTCCATTTATCAACATAGTTTCTGGGAAGTCGCTGAAAAATCTATTTTAATAAATTATATAAATCCTAGCGTGGGAATAAGAGATATTTATCAATTTGAATTTACTTATAATTAACTTTTAGATTATATGAGAAGGAAATATTATGAAAAATAAGGTTAATTTCAGTCAAATTACAGATTATATTGAGACACATAAAAAGTCTATATTAGCAATATTGTTAATTGTGCATCTATTATTAAATCTTATTCTTGTATTTACAACCAATATTACTGCAGAAACTGGAATTTCTGAATCTTCGGCTTCATATTCTTTTTTCCATAATATTATTTTAAACGGAAAAGAATTACCATTAATTATAGGTGGTTATAGAACAACCTTACCTTATATTGCTGTTATCTTGTACAAAATATTTGGTTCTCTTCAAGCATTTTTTATTTTTCAGGCTATTCTATCAACTCTTACTATATTTGTCTTATATGATTTTATACTATCAATAACCAAAAATTATGTTTCAGCTATATTCGCTTTATTTCTTAGTGCAATATATACTGATTTTCTTTTATTAACTCCAGTATTTTATAATCAAGTAATAGAAATATTTTGTACGGTATTAATTATAAATTTAACCCAAAAAATGGTAATTAAAGAAAAGTTTTTTGGTTTTTGGTATCTTATTCCATTTATTATATATTTATCCTGTTTATTTAGATCTACACTTCGTTATTATGGTTATCTATTATTAATATTGGGAGTTATATTGTTATTATTAAAATGTAACAAATCAGCATTAAAAACTTTATTATGTGGTACTATAACATTTATACTTTTTGCCATCATTCCATTAACTAATTTTTCTGACCAAAAAAATATAGCTCCCAACGATTTTATTTTTTTTGGCCATACCTTATATGGAGGAGATGGAGGTGAAGGAAGTTTTGTGTATAAAGAAAATGAAGAGTTATACTATCAAAATCTCAGAATATATTTAAATAACAAATATAATCCAAATAAAAGTAATTATTTATTTAATCAAATAAAGTATCATCAAGGAGATTCACTTGCATTAGTTGAACGCAATCAATTTCAAAGTAATGAAATTAAAGTTTTTATAAGAAATCATCCTTTTCAATGGCTGAAGCTGCAAATAAGAAAAATAGTTTGGGAATTTGGTATTATTCCAATTAGAGATAATTTAGCAATTTTAATGACAAGTGATTTTTCTTTTAACTGGATTGGAGCATCTTTAATTTCTCAAATCCCATTTGTTTTGATTATCTTAATTTTTTATATAATGGTTATTTTAGCATTTAATATAAAAGACTTTTGTGATATTAATTTTATTTTATTATTTCTTATTTTAGGATATCTTATTGCTGCTACTACATTATATGGACATTATTCAGAAAGATATAGGATTCCGGTTGTAATTGCAGCAATTATTCCAATTTCAAGTTTCTATTTAAATAAAATAATACATAAATCTGAGAAAATATTGTCTAAATCGCGTGTAATATTAGTTATAGTAGTAATTTTGGTTCAAGTATTAGTATGGTTTTACCAAGTAAATCATATAATGACCCACAAAGAAAGATATTTTGGTGCAATAGAAAAATATGAATGAATTTGATATGCTTATATTACCCATAATGAAATAATAAATAAATTATAAATGATTATTATAAATTGAACTTTATTTACTTAAATTCCATTTAAATAAATGAAAAAAAATCATTCCACTATCGTTTTCCTTCTTTTAGACATCTTTCTGGTTGTTATAGCCTTTCTTTTTGCAGCAAAGGTTAAGGATGGGACGAGGAGGATACTGGCGGATTTTCAGTGGTGGCGTTCTTTGTTTGCATTTACGGGGATATGGATTGGAGTGGGCATATTAGGAGGGAAGTATTCTTTGGAGAAAGTGGGAAAGGCGTCTAATTTGGCGAGTCAGATTGTTAAGTGTGATTTGTATGCGATAGCGGTAGTTTTTGCTTTGATGTATATATTCAATCAGTTTCATTATTCCAGGATGATAGTGTTGGGGACGATTTTAGGGAGTGTAGTGCTGGAGTTATTTGTTTTTGGCGGAATATATTATGCCTTTCGGTTTAGAAGGGAGAATCGGGATTTTGCGAGAGCTCCTCTGGTGACACATTCGGAAGCGCTGGAGGAATCTCAGACAGCAAGTTATTTTCCTGAGCCGGATACTAAGGTGATACCGGTTTTGAGTGATGAGCCCTATATTTCTCCTTATCCGGCTTATAGTCCTGAGGATAGTGTTTTAGTTCCGCTTTGGCAAAGGTTATATGACCAGTCAGAGGTCTTCAGTTTTATCAATGATTATTT
>Ga0255341_1006141_pt1 | contig 11454 bp, 10 predicted proteins | sample wastewater_treat_8_FD_192418 | JGI IMG/M metagenome (GOLD analysis project Ga0255341, IMG submission 192418) | Wastewater microbial communities from Lulu Island WWTP, Vancouver, Canada - plant12 | ecosystem: Engineered > WWTP > Wastewater > Unclassified | place: Canada: Vancouver, British... | reverse complement strand
CCGGGCCTCCTTCGTCCCGGACAAAATACTATCGCTTTTATTCCCAGACTAACTTCCACCACTTTTCTCTTCCCAGACTAACTTCCACTTCTTATTGCCACTGTGGAACTTACTTTGGGAATTCACTCAGGGTTACAACGCATTCTAAACATTTAATTGAAAAAACTTGCTATTCTCTCATAATGTATGTATAATTCATTATTGGCACATCCTTGCGCCATGCGAGACGTGGCGCCATATGTCCATGAGGAGGTGAAAGGAATTGGATTACGAACTGCTCTACATCATTGACACCAGTCTGGAGGACGAACCTCGCAAGGAGCTGATTACGCGTTTTAACACGCTGATTGAGCAACATGCAGGCAAGGTGGAAAACGTTGAGGAATGGGGCAAGCGCCGTCTGGCTTATCTGGTAGATGACAAGCCTGAAGGCTACTATGTCTTAGTCAATTTTTCCGCACCGTCGACCTTCCCCAAGGAACTGGAGCGTGTGTTGGAGATCGACGAAGGTGTGATGCGTTATCTCATCACCCGAGTTGAGCACAAACGCTCCAATGTCAAACCGCAGCCGCAGCGTCCTGCACCGCAGGCTTCAACCGCCGGAGTCCCGGAGCCCGGCGCGGAAGCGGCGCCTGAACCCGCCGGCGAATAAGGGAGCAAGAGATGAACAAGATTTTTCTCATCGGAAACCTGACCAGGGATCCAGAGTTGCGCAGCACGCAAAGTGGCGTACCCGTTTGTACCTTCACTGTCGCAGTCAACCGCCGCGGCCGTCAAAGCGCAGAAGCCGGACAGCCGGATGCTGATTTTTTCCGGGTGACAACCTGGCGTCAGCAGGCAGAAAACTGCAACCGTTTCCTGGCCAAGGGGCGTAAGGTTGGGGTAAGCGGTACGCTGACTCTTCAATCATACGTTGGCAATGACGGCCAGCAGCGCTATAGCCTGGAGGTCAACGCTGATGAAGTGGAATTCTTGACCCCGCGCAGCGAAAGCGCCAATGAAAGCCGTTTTGCCGACAACCAGCCAACAGTGCAGGAAAGCAACAATGGGTTCGTCAAGGTCGATGACGATGACCTGCCGTTTTAGTAAGCAAGGAGACTGAATTATGTCAGAAGACAGAGGAGAAAAAAGACCACGCCCGCGCGGCCGGAGGCCACGCCGCAAAGTCTGTGACTTTTGCGCCAATAAGGTTGTGTACATCGATTACAAGGATGTCAACCGTCTGCGCCGCTACGTCAATGAACGCGGCAAAATATCCCCGCGGCGTATGATGGGTACCTGTGCCAAGCATCAGCGCCAGTTATCTGAAGCCATCAAGCGCGCACGTGCCATCGCGCTGATGCCGTATTCAGCAGACTGACACAGCAGGGCGACAAAAGGCCCGGCGCAACGATGCAATAAAGATTGGAATCAATAACAGTCGCCTCTTGATTCCGGAATCGGCAAATGCCTTGCCAGGCCGCTTTTACGCAAGGCCTGCATTATGGGAACGTACAGAATCGGTGCCACAATCACAGCGAACAAACCATTGATGAGCGAGGAGGACAACTTGCCCAGCAGCGCAGTTGGGATGGTGTCCGCTGGAACAGCCGTAACAAAACGCATTTGCAGATAGCTCTTGAGCATATACAATACGATGTATGTCAAAGCCCCTGCAACAGATCCCAGCGGCAGGCGATACGTCTGGCGTAACCGCAATCCTTTGCTGTTGACAATCATACCGCAGACCAGTGCCATGATGCCCTTGGTCAGGAAAGTGATCCAGGCTTCAGCCGCATAGGCCGGATAAGTCAGGTCATACAGCGCCGATCCCAGGCCCGCAATCACAGCGCCACGCAGCCCGCCAAAGAGCATTCCGGCCAGCATGCACATTGCGTTCGCGACATGCAAACGAGAAAAAGCTGTCGGAATACTGATGTAGTTGGATACCATCACCAGAGCGACCATCATGCCTGAAAACGCCAGACCAATTGTGTTTGGTGTTTTTTTGATGCCCATCCTGCTCCTCCTTGACTGTTGTCATTGTTTATTTTACTATACAAAATACTGGTATCTTTAGAAGTACCAGATTGTGCTTATTCGGAAATACCAGGAGTTTGTATGCACGATATCACGCTTCAATTTGATACTAAAAGCGATATCCCCTTGTATGAACAATTGTACCGTTTTATTTCCATGGATATTATGTGCGGACGCTTAAAAGGAGGTGCCAGGCTGCCCTCACGGCGCTCGCTGAGCCGCCACCTGGGCATCAGCGAGCAAACGGTCAATACAGCTTATGAGCTGCTTAAAGCTGAAGGGTTTTTGCGTTCTGAAGAGCGACGAGGTGTTTTTGTCGAGGCCATCCGCCCCTTGGGTGAGGTTCCATCGCTCAAGCCAAGCGCAGTTCCCCCACCTCTGCAGGAGCCGCTGTTTGATTTTTCTCCGCAGTCAACCGACATAAACTTGTTTCCCTTCAAGATCTGGGCGCGTCTGATCCGTGACACGCTCTTGGATGAACCTGAGCTTATGAATCGCGGCGATCCGCGGGGAGAAGCCAGCCTGCGCAGCGTCTTAAGCAGTTTTTTATATCAGTACCGAGGCGTTCGCAGCACAGCGGAAGGTATGGTGATTGCCTCGGGCGTTGACCTGCTGTTGGCTGCCATTGGTTCACTGTTTGACAAATCAATGCGCGTAGGATGTGAGGATCCCGGTTACCCGGAAGCTTACCGAATCTTTAGCATGGCCGGTCACCAATGCATTCCACTGGCGATGGATGAACAGGGGGTGCGCACTGACCTTGTTCAGGAACAAAACCTGGATCTGATTTACCTGACGCCGGCGCACCAGTTTCCCACCGGTTTGAGCATGCCAGCAGGCCGCCGCGCAGAATTGCTATACTGGGCATCGCAGCGGGAAAACCGATACCTGATCGAAGATGATTATGACTCGGAATTTCGATTTTCCAGCAGGCCCTTGCCCGCTTTGCAGGGCATCGACACGCATGACAGGGTGATCTACCTGAGCACATTTTCACGCTCCCTGGCCCCCGGGCTGCGCATCGCATATATGGCGTTGCCTAAAACGCTTCAAAGACGTTATAATCAAGAATCATTGAGAAGCGGCGAATCGGTCTCGAGGTTTGAACAACAGGCCATGTCACGCTTGCTTGAGGACGGACATTATTCACGGCATCTGCGCAGGGCTGCCAGAGTATACCAGACGCGCAATCGCATCCTATGCGCCTTGTTGGAGGCAATACCAGGTGCTTTCCTGTTCGGACAGGATGCCGGGCTTCATTTTTTGTTTGGAATACATGGCCGAAGCGAGCATGATTTGATTGCCCCCGCATATGATGCCGGTATCCCTCTATCCGGCCTTACAGGATATTGCAACAGCGTCCAAGTGCCGCCCGCTCTGGTGCTGGGGTTTGGCGGTCTGAAAGACAATCAGCTTGAAGCCGCGGTTCAGGCCTTGCGAAGCGTCTGGCAAGTCTGATATGGACAAAAACAAGGCAACAATCGGAGGAAGTTATCATGCAGCATAGGATTCTGTCACAGGGACCGCTGCACCGTGCAGATGGTACGCTGAGCGAAAGCGGCTACGCTACCAGTTTGATGAAGACCTATGACCGAAATCGTATCAAAGCCCCGAAATGGCGCATAAAGGAATGGGATTATTACCTGGTGTGTAACGATCGATTCGCCCTGGCATTAACCATTGCAGACAATGGCTATATGGGGCTTGACAGCGTCAGCCTGTTGGATTTTGATACCAAAAGACAGTTGACACACAGCGCCATTTCTCTTTTTCCCATGGGAAGCGGACAATTACCGGTCAGTTCTGTGGAGGGTACCAGCCGCGCTGCAGGAAAGGGGTATGAAATCAATTTTGTCGTCGCCCGGGGAAAGCGCGAGCTCTACGGTCAGGTAGAAAACATGCAGGGCACCTCCCAAAAATTGTTGTTTGACTTAAGCTTGGCTGATCCTGTCCAGGACAGCATGGTCATTGTGACGCCTTTTCACGGGAAACCCAATTGCTTTTACTATAATCAAAAAATCAACTGCCTGCCCGCGGAGGGCCGCGTCATTTTGGATGATCAGGATTTCTACTTTTCCCCTGCGACCAGCTTTGGCATGCTGGACTGGGGGCGCGGTGTTTGGCCCTACAGCAACACATGGTATTGGGGCTCCGCGTCCGGTGTGGTGAATGGGCGCGCCTTTGGGCTGAACATCGGTCATGGCTTTGGAGACACCTCAAAGGCGACAGAAAACATGATCCTCTACGGCGGCAAGGCACATAAACTGGGTCGGGTCGCCTTCACAGAGCCAATGGCCAAAGGCCGGGCAGATTATCTGTCCACATGGCAGGTGTTTGATGACACCGGGCGTTTGAAACTGGCCTTTGAGCCAATACTGGACCGCGCAGCAGATTTGAACGTGCTTGTGCTGGCATCCAGACAACATCAGGTCTTTGGCAGGTTCTACGGTACAGCTGCGTTGGATGATGGTCAGGAGCTCGCCATCGACGGGCTGACCGGATTCCTGGAGAAAGTAGCGAATAAATGGTAGATAATGCTGCATGAAAACGATATTGCAGGGCGTTATATGCAATGAAAGGAGATTACAATCGGATTAATCTGAGTGGCGCCTGGAAAAGGCGCATCCACAGTAATCCTGACGGTACAGACCGTACTCATGGCTGAGTTCCACTGAACGATGGTATCCTCCGCGCTTTTTGAAGTCGCTGGGCAGGAATCGGACGCCGGCTGCTTCACCGGCAGCAAGACCCAGGCGATTCAGCGCAGCAGCATCCTTGCGCGGGCTGATGGTCAAGGTAGTGGTGAACCAATCACAACCCATTTGCGCAGCCTTCGATGCGCTGCGTGAAAGACGCAGGCGAAAGCAGGCTTCACACCGCGCTCCGCCCTCAGGCAAGTGTTCAAGGCCCCGGACTGCCTCAAGAAACACGGCAGGTTCATATGGCGAAACAATGACCCGGGCACACGGCAACATCATGCTTAGCAAACGAACAGTTTCCGCTGCGCGCGCATCATGTTCCTGAAGGGTATCGAGATTAGGGTTATCAAAAAAAAGCAGTATGTCAAAATCCTGCGCGAGACGTTCCAAAACCGCGCTGGAGCAGGGCGCGCAGCAGGCATGCAGCAACAGCGAGGGCCGTCGCCCAAGAGATTGCATACCAGCTATCAGCTCGAGCATCCTGGCATCGTAGTTGACCTTTTCGTTCATGGTTATCCCCCCAACGTATTGTACCACAGCGGTTGAACAATGTCCCTCTCGGTTATAATCCTTTTGAATGCCACGCTCTTACTGCACATGATTTGAAAACATCTTAACAGAGGAGACCGAAGATGAAAAAATTTGTAACACTCTTAGTGACAGCGTCGTTGCTGCTCGGACTGCTTGCATCACCCGTTGGTGCGGACGGATCGGTGATTGTGGGCGAGGTCACCATAATCGCTTCAAACTCAGTCAACATCCGCTCCGGAGGCAGTACCGACTACCCCATCATTGCCACCGCGCTTTCCGGGGCATTGTTCCAAACCACCGGACAAGTGGCCAGCGGCTGGTATGAGATTCTGCTGCCTGACAATGTATTTGGCTATGTCAGCAACAGGATGGTCTATTATTACGCCTACCCTACCCCCATCCCGCTTGGTAATACCCAGTACACCTTGCCTGTGTATTATATGTCCACGCAGGGCCAGATGCTTAAAACCGTACAGGTTCCAGTCAAGGTCGGGCAAAATGTCATCACCGCTGATGACACTCAGGTTCCGGGCTACCGCCTTACCAGCACCCGAAGCGTCTACGTGTCCGTTGACGCCATGGGGAATGCAGTACCAAACGGTGTGATTTTCAGATATGAGCCCCTGGCGGTCGCGCCAACTCAGCCGCCGACTACAACCCGGTATCTGCCCATCTACTATAAGGATGCCTACAATCGTATTCTTGCAAGTGAGTACAGACGAGTCCGTCAAGGCACTCAGCTGATTTATGCCGACAGCAGCAAGCTACCGCAAGGCTATACCCTGTCCGGCGCAACCGACGCGGTGGTTAGCGTCGGTTATGATGGCAGCATCTCTCCTGCTGAAGTTGTTTTTATGGCAAGCGGTACCGCTGCGCCTCAGACGCCTTCATCCACAGTGTTCTCCATACCTATTGTCTACCGTGATGAACAGGGCAATGTTCTGCGCAGCCTCAGTCAGGTTGTCCAGCCCGGTTATACCACAATCACTGCCAACGACAGCCTGGTGAGCGCAGGAATGCAATTGACTTCCTCGCGAAACGTAATCGTCTATACCACCAGCCAGGGCGCTACCTTCCCAAGTACAGTCGTTTTTACCTATAAATCGCCCCAAAGCGCGGGTATCCAGGTGCTCTATCGTGATACCAGCAGCAAGGTGCTCTTCAGTGAAACGCGTCTGTTAAGCGAAGGAACCCACACCATCACCGCCGATGACAGCCGTGTTCCCCTTGGCTATGTGCTTCAGGGCAGCCGCAATATACAAGTAACCGTGTACTCAAACGGCACCGTGTCACAAAACCAGGTGATCTTTACCTATGCACGGCCTGTCAGCGCCAGCATCCAGGTGCTTTACCGTGATACCAGCAACAAGATACTCTATAGCGAGACACGCCAGCTTGGTGAGGGGATTCAGACAGTCACTGCGGATGACAGCCGCGTGCCTGTCGGCTATGTGCTTCAGGGCAACCGAAACGTGCAGGTCACTGTTTATTCAAACGGAAGCGTGTCACAGAATCAGGTTGTCTTTACCTATGCCCAGCCTGTCTATGTCGCGGTAAGTGTTGAGTACCGTGACACTGATGGCAAAACGCTGTTTAGCGAGCAAAGAATGCTCCCCCAAGGCACAACCACCATATCCGCCGATGACAGCCGGGTGCCGCAGGGCTACATCCTCAGCAGTACCCGCAGTGTCCAGATCAATGTATATTCCAATGGCACTGCCTCCCAGGATCTTGTGATCTTCCTGTATACCAAGCCAGTCAGCGTATCTGTAGAGGTGGTGTACATTGATACGGACAACAAGACATTGAATTCCTACACACGCATTTATGCTCAGGGTTCGTATACTGTTACGGCAGATGACAACCGCGTGCCAAAGGGTTATGTGCTGCAAGGCAACCGGAATGTTCAGCTGACAATTTCAGCCAGTGGTACAGCCAACCCTGGCCGGGTTGTCTTTACCTATGCCCCGCCTGCACCTCCTGTCAGCGTGAATGTACCGGTCATATACAAGGATCAGGACGATAACATCCTTCATCAGACCACCGTCAGTGTTTCATCAGCCTCTCCAAAACGGATTGACATTGATAAAAGCCTCGCCCCCTCGGGCTATGTGGTTTCAGGCGCTACCTTCATTACTGTGACGGTCAGCGCCAACGGCATCCCCATCCCCAATGAAGTTGTCTTTGTCTTCAGGGATCCGTCCACCATCACTGAAGCGGCTCCGCTTCCGGACTATCAAACCTTTTCGCTGCGCAGCGGAGAACAGGCTGTTTATTCCGGTCCCGGCACCGAATACTGGCGCGCTGCCAATGGACGTGCATCTGTCTCGGGCGGTCGTTTACGCGTATGGGGTACCATCGGTGACTGGGCTTTAGTCGGCTATGGTTTAAGCAATAACCTCTATCGCATCGGCTACATTGAAAAGAGCGCCTTGCCAAGCGATTTGCAGGTGCAGGAGCTTTACCTGGGCAGTCAGACAGTCACTATCGTGAACGATGCGCCTTTCATTGATGACCCCATCATCAAGCCGTTAATGATTTTTAAACTCAAAGAGGGTACCGAGGTTACCTTGCTGGCTTATCTGGGAGACCGTGCCTACATCGAAACCATCTATGAGAACAAACCGATTCGCGGCTTCGTTCGCATAGAGAATATTTCAAAGCCCTGATTGAATCGCTTTTCCTTTGCAAACCCGGATGCAGGGTCATCCGGGTTTGTAGTTTGTCAAAATCAGATCAATATTCTTTTGTAATTATTAAGCTTGAGCGCCGTCCAGAGCGGCGCTTTAAATTTTGTTCTTGACAAGCCAGTTCTGTATTGGATATTATATGGCATATTAAACGATTAATTTTACCAAAACTACTTGTGCGCACGAAGAAACACCGGGCTTCAATCACTCTGAATGTGCTCATGCGGGGTAAGGTGCTTCGAGGATTTGATGATTGGTTTGGCGAAAACAAACCATTAGAACAGGCTGAATGTCAGGAAGGAGTGGGAAGTGCGGCGGAAGCTAAGTAGGAAATGGCGTTCAACTCTGGTGTTTTTGCTGTTTGTTGGCGCACTGTCCGCCTGGGTTATGCTTACCGGCAATCACAGCGATTTCAGCGAAAAATACCAAGACGAAGATCTAAGCCGCATTGTGATTGGCATCGGACGACAAAACACCTACGCAATGTATTTGCAACGGTTTCAAGAGACTCCTGATGCCCTGGAAAGCATATCCATTTCTCTGGGAGACTATGTGCAAGCTCAAGGCGTTGAAGCTCAGACTGATGAAGAAGGCCAGCCTGTCCTGCTCACGCAGGAGGGCTCGGACATCACTTGGGCAGTGGAAGTGCCCCAGGAAGGCATGTACCGGTTGAGCCTGGAATACCTGACCTTGCCATCACGCGGTGTAGACATAGAACGCGCTTTATACATCAATGGCGAAGTGCCTTTCCTGGGTGCGGATACGCTGTTGTTTTCCCGCATGTGGACAGATGCGGACGCTGTTCGCACCGACAACCAGGGCAACCAGATCCGCCCAGCCCAGCAGGAGGTTTTTGCCTGGCAGACCGCTGATTTCAAAGATCCGCTGGGTTATGAGACCGCTCCTTACCGTTTTCATCTGAACAAGGGCAAGAACACCCTGCGTCTGGTTGGCACCAACGAGCCTATGACGCTGCGCAGCCTGACCCTGGACGTGCCTGCACAAATACCAGCCTATACGCAGTATTACGAAACTGCCAAATACTTAGCCGGACAGCCCTCGGGCATGCTGATGGACATTCCCGGCGAGGCCGCTCAGCTTCGCTCCAGCCCTTCGCTTTATGCGCGGTATGACCGCTCCTCCCCTGCGACAGTCCCGGGCGACCTCAGCCGCGTAGTGCTCAACTACATTGGGGGGGATCCCTGGCGCATCCCGGGGCAGTGGATCCAGTGGAATGTTGAAGTGCCCGAGGACGGCCTGTATCAGATCACAATCAAAGGCCGCCAGCGTTATCAGCGCGGCAGTAAATCCAGCCGCACACTGTTGATTGACGGAAAACTTCCTTTTGAGGAAATGAGCGAGATCCCCTTTGAGTTTGCAAACGCCTGGGAGATGAAAAACCTGGGCAATGACCGGGGCGAGCCTTATATGTTTTACTTAAGCGCGGGCGCGCACACCATTCGTCTGGAAGCCACCTTGGGCGGCATGGGCGCCATCCTGACCCAACTGGATGACAGTGTATACCGCCTCAATCAAATATATCGAAAGATTCTGATACTGACCGGCGTCACCCCGGATACCTTCCGTGATTACAATATACACCAGGTCTATCCTGAGGTGGTGGAGGCAATGGCGCTGGAGAGCAAACGCTTGTATAAGATTGTCGATGAAGCCTCTGCCTACACGGGCCAGAAATCAGACAAAATCGCGGCTGCCCAGACCCTGGCTGCCCAGCTGGAGGAATTTGCACGCGATCCCAACCGCATTACCGCATCCTTTGTTAATTTTAAAGACAATATCACCGCGCTTGGTACCGCGATGCAGGCCATGGGAGAAATCAAGCTGGACATCGACAGTATCTTCCTTCACAGCGCGGACAGGATACCTGCAAGCGCGAGCGAAAGCGCTGTTGCAGGGCTGTGGCATGAAATCAAATCCACCGCTATTTCCTATTTTGTGGATTATGATGCGCTGGGCGATGTGTTTGATGATGAGGATGCCCTGGAGGTCTGGCTGTTGACTGGACGGGATCAGTCTACAGTGCTCAAGACCATGGTGGATGACAGCTTCACCCCGAAAACCGGCATCAAGGTCAACATCAAGCTGGTTGATCCCAGCGCCTTGCTGGGTGCTGTGGTGGCAGGCAACGGGCCCGACCTGGTTGTGTCCACAGATTCCTGGAACCCGGTCAACTATGCCCTTCGGAATGCCGCAGAGGATTTGACCCAGTTTGAAAATTTCAACGAAGTCATTGCCCGGTTCCGCCCCAGCGCCTATGCATCCCTGACATGGGATGGCGGTGTTTATGGTCTGCCGGAGACCCAGGTTGTTTCAGTTCTGTTTTACCGCAGCGATATCCTGGAAGAATATGGAATGAAAGCGCCTGAAACCTGGGATGAACTGATTGGGCTGATGCCAACCATCCAAGGCAACAACATGTCTGTAGGCATACCTTATCCATCCATCGCTGCGCCCAACCAATCCACGCTGTATTCCCTGATATACCAGTTGGGCGGACAGATTTATACCCAGGATGCCACCCGCACGCAGCTGAATGAAGAGCCTGCCGTTCATGCCTTTGACTTCTATACTTCGCTGTACACAGATTACGGGCTCCCTAAGGAATTTGACTTTGTCAGCCGCTTCCGTTCAGGCGAGATGCCTCTGGGTATCGCGGACTTTACCACCTTTAACTTCCTGGCGGTCTCCGCTCCTGAAATCCGTGGTTTATGGGATTTCAGCCTGATTCCAGGCATGCCCAGAATCGGCTCAGACGGCCAGATGTTTATAGACCATGCTGTTCACTCCCAGGGTGTCAGCTGCATGATGATCGCCACAGTAGATGAGAGTGTCAAGCAGAAGGCCTGGGCTTTCATGACCTGGTGGACCGACCGGGATGCGCAGGTGCGCTTTGGCCGGGAGATCGAAGCCGTGCTGGGCGCCTCCGCGCGCTATCCAACAGCCAATATCGCTGCCATGCGGGAGTTGTCCTGGAGCGCCGGTCAGCTTGCGGTGTTGGAAACGGCACTGGATGATGCGGTAGGCTTCCGTGAGGTAGCGGGAGGTTACTATACTGCACGCAACATCACAAACGCTGTGCGCAAGGTGATCAATAAACTGGTCAATCCCCGGGAGACCATCCTGGATTACGCCAGGCTGATCGACCGTGAAATTACCAACAAACGCCTGGAGTTTGGTCTGAGCGTCAGCAAAGGAGTCTCTCCATGAGCATGATGAGCCGCTATATCAGCCTGCAAAGGCGCAAACTGGAAACAGCAAGATACAAAGCCCGGCAGATGTGGGTATGCTACCTGTTTTTGCTGCCATTTGCCCTGCTGTTTTTCACTTTCTATATTTTGCCGATCATCACCTCCATCCGCTACAGCTTTAGGGCACCTCTAAAAACGTCAAATTTCCTTTAGCATATCATACCCCCCCGAAAAATCAAGGGGATTTTGCAAAAAAATGTATGAATTTATCGTAGAATCATCAAAATATCTGTCTTAAACAGCCAT
>Ga0255341_1006136_pt1 | contig 11460 bp, 7 predicted proteins | sample wastewater_treat_8_FD_192418 | JGI IMG/M metagenome (GOLD analysis project Ga0255341, IMG submission 192418) | Wastewater microbial communities from Lulu Island WWTP, Vancouver, Canada - plant12 | ecosystem: Engineered > WWTP > Wastewater > Unclassified | place: Canada: Vancouver, British... | reverse complement strand
ATTTTTTCATAGAGATCCAGTGCCTGCTTATATTGAGGGTCTGTTTCCGGTAACTTTTCTTCAAATTTCAAATTATTGATGATACTTTTTATTGCAGAGTGTTCCTTTCCCTTAATTACAAGATTATCCATGGAGTTTCTTTGCCCTGTCAGGAACATTACTCTGTTTTTATAACTGATATCATCAAAAAATTTCCTCAAATCTCGACTAAGTCCGGACAGGTCTTTATTAGGCTCCGTTAATACAAGTGTTATCTTATCCCTACTTAAATCAATTTCATCTATTGAAGGAAACACTTCAACGTTTTGATAACAATCACCTTGCTCAGGCTTAAACTTTTCTTCCAGTATTTTTTTTACCGCTTGCTTGCCGAAATCATATGAATATGTATTTACCAAGTCTATTAATTCAGCATTAACATTTTTTATATCTTTAAAATATAATCTGTTTGCTTTGTCCTTATATAAGTACCAGGCTTTAGTACTGTAATCTTCTAATCCTTGTTTAAGGCCTGTAATATCCCTGCCCGGCTCTACCATATAGCCGAATATTTCTTGAAAGGATAAGCCTATTATTGCATTTGATACATTTCCTAAAGAAGAAACTAATATTAATTTGCTTATTTCTTGAATATCTTTTGTTCCTCTTTCGCTATCCAAAATTTCCGCAACGGAATTTCCCCCGTCGGCTATATCATGTGAAATGGCATTTGTTATACTGTCTTTTATGCCTTTAACAGTCGTTACCATTTCAGCATTATTTAAATTTATGTCATATGCATTTAGCAAGTACTTATTTTTAGCTTCTATCTTTCCGGAGTATAAATCCTTTACCATTAATCTTGTAAGTCTTATATACCCTCTTGTTTGCTGAAATCCGGGATTTTCCTTAAATCTTGCGAATAGGTCTCTTACAGACGGATGGAAAGGATAGGAAGCTAGTATCCCCTTTGCTATAGCTTCTGCAGTATAGTTGGTATATCCCATTTGTCGGCCTTCATTAATAGATTTCCTGTATCCTTCTATTATTTTTTGAACATCTTCTTGATTCCCTACTTTTTCAAAAAGTCTGGTTCTTAAAATATTATATAAGTCGTCTGTATTTGCTCCTACAGGTTCAATATTAATTGCAGATCTGCCAATTTCATTTTCTAATTCTTTAAATGATCTACGAAGCAATTGAGAACCTTCTTCATAAGTAGCTTGCAAATCAGATACCACTATACATACATTATGTAGTTCAGCTTTATTTACAGCATTAAATAGATTAGCTAAGGCGGCTGTTGTAATATCAGCCAAAGTTCCCGTTCCTACAGGAATTGTCGTTGCATTTTGTAAATATGGTGGCAATTCATCTAATAGTATAAGTGTAGGTGTATCATTTTGCAAAAGGTTAATCCATGCTGTTTGTCCCGGAGCCATCAGCGGAGAATAATAATCATTAAAATATTCCTTTTTACCTAATTGTTCGGCTATTTCACCCCAGATTCCAAATTTTAAATAAGTTTCCCTGCCGGTATAGGCTACAACATTAATTTCATCAGTAATATTAGCATACTTACCATTTAAAACAGAAGTTCGTATATTTTTATTTTTCGCTAAAACACCTAATGCCAACATGTTATGGGTTTTACCTCCACCCATTGCCTGTGTCAGTTTAATAATCCCGCTGGCAGCTTTCCCTTCAAATCTTTTAAATGCGGTATCAAACAATAACTCCATACCATCTGTTATGTAGGTTTCTTCAAAGAAGTCTTCCCCATTGATGGAGCCATTTAATAGATTAGATAGATCAAGAGTATCATCTCTCTTGGATTCATCAAATACGCTTTCTCTCGGCTTACAAACCTCATATAATGTTTTCAAATTTAAGTCCTCCAATATTATATTTTTATGTTGTATATTCAACTTTAAATATTCTTCTAAACCGACTTGCTTGCACATTATTACTTAAGGTATAGTTGTATTTTTAATACAACATATTATAGCATAAATGTCAGCAAAATAATAGTCTTATGATTAGGCATTCACCTCTGTTAATGCAACAGTTTCTCTTTCGTTAGGTAATTTTACATTCAATAATTGAGTCGCATATTCTTCTATAATGCTAATAAGATCTTCCTTTGAATAATAATCTAATAAGAATGTACCACCTAACAAATTAAGATACATAATAATGTCATTAAACTTTTTTCTGTCAATTTTTATTCCTTTATTCTCAAAATTGTTTACAGCTATTAATAAGGCTTTTCTGATTTTATCATTGCTTGAAAAATTACTTGAAAACAAATATAAAGCTTTAGTGGCAAAATCAGTCCTGAAATATTTTAATAATTCAAATGGGTTCTCATATTGTTCATCATAAGTGTATTTTCCTATCCACCATAATCTTGATAAGGGATTTCTAACTAGTGACCTTCTTTTGCTTTGAGCAAAAAAGTACCTGGATTTTACATTTGTTAAAGAGTTGTTTGAATTGCCCCATCTGTAATGCATATAATTATAAAATGTTCCATGAGTCAACCCTGCCCATAACCTCTCATCGCTTGCCTGAGTGTCAGTTAAGCTAAGCAAATTCTTATACAATATTTCAGCATTTTTTACGTCAGTACTTTCAGGTTTTTTGGAGTCCATCACTAAATTAAAATCAGGTACCTCTTTCTTAAATTCTCTAAAAGGTGAATTCCCAAAAAAACTATAAACCCATTTATTATCAGACTCTTTATAGAAGTGTAAATTTTCTTCCAAGCTGTTTTTTAAACTCTCCAAATGATCCGCCGGCAAAAATAGCAGTTTCATAAATCCTCCTCCTCTTCCAAATCCATATTGACTATTTGTTCAAATGCTCTCTTTACAGGAGAATCAAGAACTGCCTGCGCCAATTCAAATGATGTTTTATTTTCCAATAATTCCATATTGAGTATGCTCCCATTTTTTTCGAATGTCTTTGACATTGATTTAAACCATTGCTTGTCCGCATAATCCTCGAAACCTCCATTTTTCAAATCATCAAAAACATAAATCAATGCAGGAAATATTAAAATTGATTGAAGTGCAGGTAAGAAGACCGGATTATTAACAATTTTGTTATAATTAATATAATCTTCTTTATTAAGCATTAGTTTAATTTTATCAGTATTTAATTCAATCTTTATTTCTGCCGAATCATCTGCTGCACGTTTTGCAATTGAGAAAATAGACTCAATCTTTCCTAAATCTTCATCTTGTTTTTCCACAACTATTTTATAGGGATCTGCAATTGCCAAAATGTTTCCCTTCAGAACTTGAAATGTAATATTAGAATAGTCTTTATTGAAATTTGAATTGCTATAACCTGGAATATTCTCTTTAGCTACTAAGAATAAATTTATGGTTATAGTATCATTTACTTTTTCTAAAGGAATTTTATATGAGCCGCACAAAGCATCTGTTTTAACAATTTTTCTATATGAAGTATTAGGACACTCTATATGAAAAACATATTCCGACTTTCCTAAATCCACCATATCCTTCAATTCTTTGTTTGAATTATCTATCTGGTATTCTATGATAATTTCTTTAAATGATTTTGATTGATTTATCAAGCATTGAAATATTGAATCAATATAATCATCATTAAATGAACAAAGTACAGGATAAGGAAATAATTTATTTTTAATTTCCATACACTCTTGCCTCCAATGAACAATTTATTGGATAATTAACTTTGAATTCGATTTCATACTTCTTATTCTCAGATACATTTTCAAGAAATATTTTATTGTTTCTGTGTTTCAATCTCTTAATAGTCTTGAATAGGCCCTTTGTAGTAGGGTTTTCAATTTTGGCTTTTGATGAACCTTGTTCCCCGGATAAATTAATTTCAACAAAACCCTTTGTTATAGGTTCTTCAAGTGTTAATAACATTCTATATAATTTTTCTAAAGGGTTAATTACCATGATACGTATTGATTTTAAAGGAATATGTCTACTGTTTATATTTATATTTGCATTGCCATCATCATCAGGTGAATATGAGCCAAACGGAGGCTTGTTTCCTGAACGTCTCCCTTTACCTCCCTCGTAGCCTTCAAACTGCCCTTCTTCATCATATTTTCCTAACAAATCACTTAAATTTTCTTCATCTTGTCCTTCACCTTCAGAGGAAGCATCTATTTTTTCTATTTTTAATCTTCTTAATGTAATATTCTTTGTTTTATAATTCAAGCTTTCTTTTTGCAAATAATTATCTGATTCCTGTTCTTGCTGAGAATAATTCGGTAAAAACTCACCAATTCCCTCAGCATCAACTTCATCCGAAATTGTTCCTTGTCCTTTTTCAATCACAAACTGCTTAATGTCACGTTTTAATTGTTGAAGTATTCTCTTATATCTATTAGCATTTATACCTGCCCTGTTTGGTTCCCATGCATTGTGCTGAGGGTTCTCCATTGCTCTGAAAACCTCATTCACCTTTTCATCATTCATTATCAATACTCCGGCAAAAAATATCGAACTTGATATTCTATCTTGGTCATATATTTTCATACCGTTTCCCCTGCTCATCAAAACCCTTCTTTTAAAATTTTTGCCGAAAAGTATTTTTAAGGTAACAGCACCTATATTATCTATGTTTAACATGGTTGTATGTGTATTTGGATTGGTCAAAGTATCATAATAATCCTGAGCATAATTTAATCTATCTGAGTATTTGCTAACTAAATATTGCAGTGTAGACATATTAATTTCCACATCATTTACTTTTACATTCAATTTATTGTTATATATTGACAACAAATAGTTTTCGATAACTGATGCAATAATTTCTGTTTCCCAATTTTCAGATGTTTCAAAAGCTGTTACATAAATATCCGTTCCGCTTTCAGCACGTGAATAGGTTTTATCTAAATTTAATAAATCATAAACAGGCTTTTGATTGTCTCCGTAATATCCGATGTTTTCAGAAAACTTTCCATTTTCATTCTTATAAGATATAAGCTTTGATACACCTTGCGAAGCTTTTTTATTATCTATATCTAATGTACTATAAAAAACAGTTCTGAATTTCGAACAAACGAATATTGCATTTTTGCCTATTCCGTAACTACCGCCTGAACTGATATCTTTATCTGAAATTCCATCTGAATAGATTAAACTTGTCCAAGGATTTACCTCATGAATTTTATCAGAGCCCGTTAATCCTATGGTGTTGTAATCACTTATTCTGATAATGGGAATTACATCACTTTGAATAGTTTTTATTGCATTATCAAAAAACCTAGATGTGTCCTTATTATTCATATATGTTTCGCTATATGATTTGCATTGTTCAAAAGTATTCATTAAGTTGTTTTTGTCAGGAAATTCATCTGCGAGTATCTCAAAAAATTCAAACTCAACCCTTACAGGTTTTGATTTATCCTTAACTGCATCAAGAGAATTTTGGCAAATTTCCCTTACCAATGAGCTAATAGGACTTCCTCTGAATGTTTCTATTCCTGATTCTCCAATCCCAATTCTGTGCATTGTGTTGCTTTCGGGAAATATCCATCGTGCGGTCATAACAATACCTCGTAATTCTATTATTTTTTGTTAAGTTCTGTATAATCTGCCCTGTAATAAACTACATAGTCATGTAATCTTATTTGAAACTTTTTAAGCATCTTTATAATGATTTGTTTTATAGAATTAGCGCTTAAATTTGTTTCAATATATATATCTACCGATTTAAGTTTTTTAGGTTTCCTTATATTATTGACTGTAAATGAAAAGTAATCTCTCTTTTTTCCGTTCATATTTTTGTCATTTACAAAGTTGGTAAAAACCTTCTCATCAATATTGTATAACATCTCGCATGTTTCGAGTAATACTATTGCCCAAGTATTAGCTTCTACAAAATTTCCAAGCAGCTTAAATCCTATAGGTCTTTTATGTTCAAAATCCTCATACAAAGTATGAGGAATTGATTGATCAACTCTATAGTCTTCATAATTTGGTATAACAATCTCTTCATTATCTAATGAACCCACTTCTGCATCATCTAATGTTTCATCAGATACTATGCTCTCAATATACTCAACTATTTCGTTATTTTTTTCATATGTTTCATTAATGTTTTCATGTAATCTTATGCAATTACTTGCAATATCATAGTTCTTTTCTTTTAAGGCTGCTGACACATCTTGGTCTATTTTACTAAGCAATTCATCAAGTACCAAATTTAATAAACTTATACTCTCTCCAATATCATTTGCTTTTCCAGGATAGCTGTTAGAAATTATTTTTAATGTGTCTTTATTTAACACTAAAAAGCCCCCTTTATCTGATAATAAGATGTTCTATTGTTTAACTTTAATTATATCCGCAGTTGATTCTTCCTTTTTTATTTTTATAATATCAGCTGTTGCGCTTTGTTCTTCTCCAACCTTTATTATATCAGAGGCTGATAGCATTTTTTTATCAGGTAGTTTTATGATATCGGAAGTTGATTTAGGCTTCTCCCCAACTACTCCTTTTGATTTTATTTCGCACCTTGTAAATGGCGTTATATTACCTGCATGTAAGTTATACTTAACTACCATTTCCTCACTTATTATTACTTCTTTTTCTCCTATTTCAATATAATACATATTCATACTACCTCCTATAATAATTTTCTTATAGTTACATATCTGTTTTCTATCGGAATAAGCAATTCCTTTCCTGTGCTTTTTTGATTTACTTTAATTTCTATTCTTTCAAGATTTTCATCAATAACAAATTTTAATTCAAAGCAATTATCCATAATATGAACACTATTAATTGGTATTGCTGCCTTTCCAACTCTTTTATCATCCTCATATATTTCAATAGAAAATATATTCTTGTTAATTACTTCTTCTTTGATAGCAAATGGAGTCTTATACTTGCCTCCGTTAATAACTTTTATCTTAGAATTTTTCGGTATTACCGGCTCAATTACGTCTTTTGTTCCATCAGCTTCTGTAATTTTTATTGAATACTCATGTTCAATTATATCGTTAAATTTTGATTTGTCATAATCATGACCCCTAATGGCCAACCCTCTTGAAATGGTAGTCACCGCATCCTCATGGATTTTCACCTTCTTATAACCAAATTTTTCTTCTAAAGCTCTTTGAATACATGGAATTAATGAACTACCACCGGCCATTACAACAATATCAATTTTTTGTGGGTTTATACCATAACCATCATTAGCATCTGAAAGTACTTTGTCAATTTCTGTTATTATTCTCGGCACAAACTTTCTTTTTAGAATAACTTCTAATTCATCTCTCGTTATTTCGATATCTATATGCTTATTACCAATATATCCATTGATATAGCTTAGTTTTGTCTTACTTAATTCTTCCTTTGTATTTCTGATTAAATCCATAAGGCCTATTCCGTCAGGTGACTTATATATATCCTCCAATAAATTTATACCTAGAGCTTCTTTTAGTTTTTTGACACCTCCTATTTTATCAACAACGATATCTTCAAGGATTGCTTTATCTATATCATCTCCACCTATAGTCTGGCACCCCCCTTTAGCTAACACTTCATGAGGTTCGATTTCATTTCTACTATTGACATTTTTTAATTCCATTACTACAATGTCCATGGTACCGCCACCAAAATCAAACACCATGGCAGTTTGGTCTTTATTTAATGACTCATTATAATCTAATAATGCCGCTATAGGCTCTGAGACGAAAACAGTATTTTTTTCCGCATCTTCTAAAGAATTATAATAACCTGCTTCATGTAATGCTTGAAGAAATAAGTTTTTATTCCTTTCTTCAAAACCTATAGGAATGCCCATTGCAACACCATCAATGCTTTTTCCTTCTGGTATCTTCCTTGAAATCTCTTCTTTTATTGCCCGCAAATAATCAGTAACAATATCTTTATATGTCTTTTGAACACTTAATTCTAACTTATTACCCTCAATAATATGTCTTTTAATTGATTTGATAAAATTGTCTCTACATTTGTCAGTTGAATTTCTTACTGCTATATCTCCAATACAATAGTCTTTTTCGTTATAATAACCTATAACCGTTTTACATGTGTATCCAGAAGAAAACAGATTGAAGTTCTCAGGAACATAACCATTAATTGAACTTCTATATGCCATATAAGCAACTGAAGTATTGGTCGTTCCAAAATCAATGCCAATATAAAACTTACTCATGCTTTAATCCTCCTCCTTCAAAAGGCAATACTCTATTATTGAATTGTTAACTTTAAATCCTAATGTTTCAAGTATACCTTCTTTCAAATTGTTATTTTGATGCAGTTCAGGATCAAACTTCACCTTCTTTAAATATAAGTCAACATCCTCCACAGTTTCTATGCCTATGCTATTTAACGAAACCCGGAGTTGTTTAATATACTTAGACAAGCTTTCTTTGCTTAGTTCATCAATAACAGCTCTGCTGATAGCCTTTTCTAAACCTGATATTGACTTTTTAACGTAATCTGCAATTATTTCGCGATTTTTGTATTCAATGTTATTTAGCTCACTTTTTAACTGTCTCTCCAAATTGTTTTTATCAATAATTGATCTGCCAAATTTATTTAGAATCATATAAAGTATTTCTTTTTTATAATCCTTCCTAATAAGCTTGTCCATAAACAGTTCAATATTATTATCGTTAGACATTATTACGTCTATAATATTATTAAACTCTTCTTTAAAATCCTGGAAATTTTCATTCATTAACAACACATCAAGAGAGTCAATATAGCTTTCGATAATATTAAAATCTATGCTAATTTTTAAAATCTCCTTCTTTATACTGTCAAGAACCTTTTTATCTGCTGATTCCAGCAATAAATTATCATAATAAAATCTTTTCTCTAATCCATATTTACATAAGCTTTCAGCAATCAATTTTGATTCTGTAATGTAATTTTTATCTAATGAACTTAGATTAATAATTGATTCTTCAATAAAACCGTATGCTTTCATTTTTAAAACTATAATTATATTTCCATTACTTATATTATTAAAGTCATCGATTAAATTATCTAATTCATATATATTTTCTGCATCAACTATCTTTTCTCTGTATATTTTTTCGGCTATTCCAGGCCTATGATTGAATAAATATCTAAGAATTTTTGATTTTCCCTTCTTATGTAATATTTCATATAGCTTCAAACTATCAGCCCCAATTAGCAAAAGGTTGGTAAAGAATTTTTCATCATCAATACTTTTGTTTTCATAATGAACATATACCATATTTAGCAAATTATTAACATTCCCAATGCTTTGCTTTTCAATAAAGGAAATGTTGTTAATGATTATTTCTTTAATATCGTCAATTGAAAGTGATTTTATCCATTCTCCAACTATAGAGGAATAATACTCTTCTTCTCTATATTTAAGAGCATTTTCAAAATCATATTCTTTTAAATACTTAATAAGGATTTCTTTGTTATACCTGTTTTTTACCATGTTGTTTAATCTGTTATAGATTTCTACACTGTTTATTTTATAATATTGTAGTGCCTTCTCCCTATTCATTTCTGATAATTGATTATATAAGTTTGTTATATCAAGTTTAGACTTTAAAAATAATTTAAAAAATTCATCAGTTATATTTATTTCAGAAATATGTTCATTAATTTTTGATTTGAGAATTTCTAATGATTCTTCATTTAAACAATCTATTATGTCCACACCATTACTAATAAAGTATTCCAGTTGAACTACATTTAAATTTTTACACCAGTCAGCAAAAGCTGTATTAAGTGCGTTCTTTTTCTGCTTATTTATTAATACTTTATCATAATCATTGTTGTTAAAATATTTTATTATTATTTCTTTAAATCTATCATTATCTAAATCTTTAACTGTTGATGGTATCAGCTTTCTATCTAATAAGTACTTACATTCTGCATCCAACATTTCTCTTTGTTCGTCATTATCAACATACTCTAACAAAATCCTATACGTTCCGGTTTTGTATATCATTGCCGCGACTATTAATAACCTATAATTGTATTTACTTATATCTTGTAATTTATCGAAATTGCTAATTAGTTTATATTCATTTGTTGCAGTTGTTAAGCTCTTGACTAAATCTATTAGTATTTTTCCTGTTGTCAATTCAATATTTTCAAAATCAACATTTATAATTTTACATATTTCATTTTTTGTTGTGTCATTTAGCTTATTAATGACTGTGCTTATCAATTCTATTGAATTTAATATAATATCGTTATTACTGCTGAATTTTATAATATTTGATAAGGTTTTAGCTAATTCATTTTCATAATTATTAATATCAGATGACTTAATCTTATTAAATGCAATATTCAATCCTTTATCTGTATATATACTATTTATTATTAAAGTCATGGATTTAATATCCAGCTCATCAATTATAGTTTTTGCTGATTGAAAATCATCTATCTCAAGTGAGGTTTTAATTGAATTGTAATTATCAATAACATCTTCAATTTCATGTGTATTTGCAATCTTATCACGAATAAATGAATAATTGTTTAAGGCAATAGATTTAGCATTTATATTATTTTTCATTGCATCTTCAAAAACATCAATAAACCCTTCTTTGTTTTCTACATGGTTATATATAATGTGACAGATACTATCTTTTATTCTATGCTCTATTTCATATATGATATCTATCAAAGAAGTGTCTATATTTATTTCGCCACAACGTTTATTAAATACCGCAGTAAAATAAATATTTGAATAATTGTCATTTAAAGCTATTAATTCACTAATGCAATTGCTTTCCTCAATAGCATTTCTATTATATATATATATTAATGCCTTACTGTTATTTTGTAGCATTGCATGCAATAGTGTTTTTTTGATATTTTCATTTTTAATGAGTAAATATAGAGCTGTTAGTGAATCTAAAGATCTAATTAATGGATTGTGGGTAATGTTTTCATCAAAAATTTTTATCAAAGCTTCTATTTTCATGTTTTCAATATTCTTAGCAAATTCTGAAGCTTTATTTTTATCATCTATTATATTGCAAAATACTTTATTCCTATCGTTCTTAGTTCTTATTTTCATACTATTAGTTTTGTCAATGTTACTATTTGACTTAGCAATAATATAATAATTAAGTAGTAGATTAATATCAGAGTTTTGTTTATTCATTTTTATTCTCCTGTAAACAATTAATACAAAATGTTATTTCTCTATAAGTTTTTTTTCTACATTTTGAACATTTAAATGCTGTAAAATCAATGCTGCTGATTTTAATTATATCTTCGAAGGCATTATTGCTTTGTTGATTATACATTTTACTGATAATTCTTTCTATGTCGTCTTCGAATCTTCTTAATTCTATGCTGTTTTCTGGTAGTAAATTTCTAATTAAATTGGCTAATAAATCAACTATAAACTGCTTACATTCATTTTTATATTTATCTTCTATATTGAACTCTTTTTTGCTACTATAACCTTTGAAAATTTCATCATATAAATATT
>Ga0255341_1006133_pt1 | contig 11462 bp, 7 predicted proteins | sample wastewater_treat_8_FD_192418 | JGI IMG/M metagenome (GOLD analysis project Ga0255341, IMG submission 192418) | Wastewater microbial communities from Lulu Island WWTP, Vancouver, Canada - plant12 | ecosystem: Engineered > WWTP > Wastewater > Unclassified | place: Canada: Vancouver, British... | reverse complement strand
CCTCTGTCTATTGCTACTTCCATACCTGTTTGTAATGCTGCTCCCTGTCCTCTGTTTATGATATGTCTTGTAATTATTGCATCTGTATTCTTTTTAACAACCTCGTATCCATTATCTTTACTTCCATCATCCACAACAACAATATTATGATATCCAGCCTTGTTTAAATCTTTAATTACATTGAGAATCATCTTCTCATCGTTATACATAGGTATTGTTATGTAAGTTTGTGACTTCATATATTTCTTCGTTTGTTATTATAACTAATTATACCTTACTGTACGCCCATAGGAAAGCATTCTCTAAATGTAGTTTTTGTAAGAGAATGTACATCCATACTATCATCTTTATAGATAAGACCTCTCCTTTAGGTCTAAAAGGTGATATATTTTTGTTTTTAGAATACTTCGGATAGTTTTCTTTAATCCAATTAAAGATCTGCTTGGCTTCTGACTTTAGTGTTGCAAATTCTGTTTTTCTTCCTGAGTGTAGAATGTAGTAAATAGCTGTTTTTATAATAAAGTATTCAAATAAACTTGCTTCTGTTTCAGATATCTTTATTGATTTTGCATACTCTGTTATCTTTTGTAAAAGAGGTATGAAGTCTACATTCTTCTTCATACCTTTGTGTAGAGTATTAGATGTTGAGGTCTTTTTATCTATCCAGTTGTAACCAGTATAGGGGATTGTTTCTACTTTTAGTTTGAGATTAGCATTGATATTTAATCCAATATCTTCTCCAATATTTAAATCTAAAAAGATGATATTATTTTTAAATAGAGCTTCTTTTCTATATACTCTTCCCCATGGTGTGATAAACATGTATTTGGACCAGGGAGAATCAATTGGTTGTTTTTGATAAATGGTTTCTTTATCTTCTGTGACTCTTCTATATCCACCAATAACAACATCACACTTTCTTTCTTCGATTTCATTTACAAAAGTTTCTACATAGTCAGGATCTATATAATCATCGTTGTCTATGAAGAATAGATATTTTCCTGAGGAATATTTGATACCATTGTTTCTCGTAGTAGCAATACCTGCGTTTTTCTGTGTGTATGCTTTTATTTTATTAGGATATTTCTTCTTATATTTTTCTATTATCTCTTGAGATTTATCAACAGAGCCATCATTTACTAATATTATTTCAAAATCTTGATATGTTTGATTTAGAATACTGTCTAAACAATATGATATGGTTTTTTCTGCATTGTAGACAGGAATTATTATTGATGCTTTACAGTCTCTCATATATATGTATATGACCTCTTAAAAATGTATTAAATGATTCTAAATATTTTAAGCAAGAATATTCTTTTTTGTCTGGAAGTAAGAAATATTTGACTTTTAAACTAGATAGTTTTGTATCACAAGGGTCTATATTAACATTAATTTGGTCTGAATATATAAGTTCTATCATTTCTGGGTTTTCTTCATTATCTGTAAAATGTATGTGTGCATACCTGTTGTAAATGTCATAATAATTCTTTTCAGGATCTATAACTGCCCACATGTCAAATAATGGATAATAATGAATACCATTTAAAACTGCTTGTCCATTACCTACTAGATATTGTGCGAACCTATGATCTCCATATGCTACCCATTTGTTATTCTTATCAGATGGGTATTTATTTAATTGCTCTGCTACAGGAGTTTGATCTATGGAATCTACTCCTCTGTATAAAGGGTTAATTAGTGCCGTAGAAGCAATAGAGTATAAGAGGATACAAACCATAAACAATGTTCTTTCTTTTCTCAAAAGCAAATATGTAGAAATAAAGGAAAAACCAAGAACTAATGCTAGCTTTAACTCAGGCACTATACGTCCTGGTCTTGAGAAAAAATAGGCATTGCCGTGATAAAAGTAGATGCCTAAAATAAAAACTAAAGCTCCCCATATTATAGATAATATGATTGGTATATATATATTATCAGTATCTTTTTTGAGAGATACAAAATAGAAAGCTAGAATGTATGAACCAAAGCCGATACCAATAATACTTCTGAAAGGAGGCACCATGGATAATAGAGTTATTTTAGAAACGATAGGATGGAAACCAATAGTTGCCCATAATATAAGGAATAAAAGCCATGCAAATACTATAATTAAGAACCAATCATTTTTCTTTTTCTTAAGGAATAAGCCATATATTATGTATAGCCCAAGTGGAATGGTATAAAGTAAAAAACTAGAAGCTTCTGATTGATTATGTTGACCTTTTGGTACTCCATTATAATCTGATTGAAGCAAAATATTATAAAAGCCGTTAAACATTTGTTTCTCATCAAAGGAGCCTCCAGAATAAGATCTTTGTCCTGGATATGAGGTGTTCATTATTAATGAAATAGATTCTTTATATCTGATGTAGAAGGCAAAGACAGTTCCAAAAATTAGTAACAATATTAAAATTGTTAAGAAGATATTCCTTTTAAAGTTCTTATTTTCTTTAATAATCTCTATATTTGATAGGATATACCCGGTTCCTATAGCTATAGATGTCCACACAATGACAATCTGAAAAGGAGGATAGAGAATAAGGACGAAGGAGACTGCAAAGAGATAAAACAACATTGCGAAAATTATGGACTTAATAAGTAATCTAGAGTTTAGTAACTTTATAAAAGCATATACTATAATTGCTGCATACGCGATTAATTCGTAATTTGACCACCATTGTACAAATGGTGTGAAAAAGAAGACAAAACCTCCTAGAACAGATGTGATTATGTCTCCTTTTGTAATTTCATATATTAATAGATATGTACCAACAATTAACAAATATGCTCTAAACCACCAAAAGAAAGCAAACCCAACGTCTATGTTTTTTTGTAAGTAAAAAAGCCAGGTTGGTGGCTTAAAAATGCTAAATAGATTTCCAGTTGGCATATTGGCTTGGATGCCTAAATCTATTCCTGTGCCTATATCAGTATTAGTTTCTGGTAGATTATTTTTTACTGCTGATAATACGATTGGTGTAGTTGCAAGATATTCATCACTTCTGATCCATTTGTTTTCTCCGAGTATCTTATTATCTCCTGCGTCTCCATATATTGTTTCATTAAATGTTCCGATAGATGACCCATTAATACCAAATGCACACAATACAAAAAGGGGTATTAGTAACAAAACAGGGAAATAAAGAACTCTTGGAAATTTGTTTTTCAGCTTATTTTTCAATGTGTATTTAATGTTTTCTTTTTGCATATCTGTTAATAAGATTCCTTAGTTTATCTCTAATTCTCCGATAAATCATTAACGATTTCCATATCTTTCCTTTTTTAAATCCTTCAAATTCATTGGATAGTTCAACATTATTTAAAAGATATTGATATGTGTTTTTATCTAATACACCCTTATTGATGATTTCAGAAAGAAAGGTGACATAACTATAATTCCAATGTGTTCTATCTTCCTTTAGTACTGTATTAGCACCATGATATGATATTCCTGCTAGACTAATTTTAGTGCTGATATGGTCGTAATGAGGTATTGTTAAGAGTGCTATTGCATAATCTTCATAGTAATCTCCAAAAAGTGCTGAATCTTCAAAAATCTTTTTTAACACTTCTGTTTTATATACAACAGAACATATTGGGAGGAAACTATCTCCTGTGATAATACGGTTTGCTAAGTTAGATGGATATATTTCTTGTACTATTGATTGAATAGGTGTCTCTGAAAGATCATCCCATTTTTCATTAAACACAACAGAATTTCCAATAATAATCTCATTTTTATAAAGGAGGTATGGTAAATGTTTTGCGATATCTGGAAATACAAAGTCATCATAATCTACAATCCAAGAATAAGAATTTGGATTTACGGAATAGCAATAATTTACTGCATTAGCTAGAGAAGCAACACGTGGATATCTTTTATGACTGTTATCTAAATAAATATCAGTAATATTTATTGTCTGAAAAATTTTTTTAATTCTTTGTACAAAAGGAGCAATTTCTGTCTTTGAAATATTGTTTATAGATAGTATTACGTTGATTTTAATGTTTTTTGGAGAATTTGTTTTAAGGGTATATATTGAATGAAGTAGTCTGATAATCTTGGGGGATTCTTTGTGCATTCTTACAATTATATTTAGTTCGCCTTCTTTCTCTTTGAAGATATCTATTACCACGTTCTCAATTATGCTCTCAAAACTTTTTTTTACTTTCTCTCTTATAGAAAAATCTTCGTAATCTTGGGATATTGGGATGTTGTCGTTTATGGATGTAATTGTATGATTGGAGAAACTTTTTTTGAAATAATTTTGAATATCTTTTTCTTTAATAGCCTTCTTAAATGTTTGGTAGTTTCCACCGCTAGAATGTATTACATATAGCCAAGGAGAAATGAGACATGTTAAACCATTTTTATATGATTCTGAACAAATGATTAAATCATAAAGATGAAAACCTCTTATTTTTTTAGGAAGTGAAACACCTTTTTTGCGTAAATTTTTAATATTTAGAAGAAGTGTGTTCCCATCAAGGCTTTCTGCTATGACAGGGTTGTTGTATTTACCAGGTAAGTATTTTGTATGAGGATCTGATAGGAGAGCATGTACATTCTTAGATAAATATTCTACTCCAGCATTGCCTACTACTCCCCAATTTTCTTCGCCTATATAATTATTAACACTATTAATACAATTTGCTATATTAGTATCGATAGTTTCTGGCAAAATCACGTCATCATGGCAAATGAAAGCAAAATCGCTAGGACAATCTTCTATGATTTGATTAATAAAAGTATAAAGATCTATACCTGTTTTTAAAATTGCATTAGGTAAGGAATATGTTTTTTCTTCCTCTTTTATTTTTCTTATCGTTTTTTTATCTCTACATAGCCTGTAAATTTGGTAAGTCATTTTTATTTTGGATTTTCTGAAAATTTATTATACCCATAAATTTTAATTTTTTCGTTACAATCTGTTGGTATCTTAATTCTGTATGGCTTGTTTCTAGCCAGAAAACCCTCAAAATTCTCAATAGTCTTATTAATAAATTCTTCCGGATATGAGGTTTTACTTATCAAATTTTTTGCTTTTTTTACGCCTTTGTTACCAAAATAAACATAGGAGATGTAGAGAAAATTTCTCATACTCCAGAAATCTTCAATTTCGTAAGAGTTATGACTGTATCTAAAGTATAAACCTGTGTAGTGATATACAACTGCTTTAGGGTTTTGTATGACTTTGAATCCGTTAATCCAAGCTTTCCAACTTAAATCCACGTCTTCTAGATACATCCAGTAGTTTGAATCAAAACCGTGTACTTGCTCAAAAAAAATGCTATTAATTAAAAGGCAACAACCTGACGCCCAATTTGTTTCGAATGTCTTTTTGTGGGGTGTATCCTTCGGGTGTGTAAATGGTAATTGACGTGCTTCTACTAAGCCAATATCTTTTGTGAATGAGCCTAATAATTCTTTTAAACAATTCTTATCCATGTATATATCTGGGTTGATAATCAGGAAGTATTTATTGGGTTTTGTTTTATAAAATGCAAAGTTGTGAGATTCTCCAAATCCTAGAGGTTTATCTGGATACAATATATCTATATTCAGTTTCTTGTTTTTGATTTCTTTTGTAGAAAAAGTTCTCTTTCCTGTATAGTCAACAAGAGTTAAGTGTATCTTATTTTTGACGGTTTGCTGTTCTAAAGATGGGATTAACAAATTGTTTACTTCTTCAAGTCTTGACTTTGAGGCTGAACAGAATATATGTATAGTATTGTCTTCCTTTTTTGTCATTGGTCTTTTTCTTTTTTTAATTAAGTTTTGTCTGTACAATTTTACTGTCTTTATTCTAACATATTCTTGTAAGAGAGGTTGTAAGGTGTTTTTGATTATAAAATCTTATATAAGAGTTAGAAATGACCCCTGTTTTTTATAGTATTTTTGAATTTCCTCCAAATAGTTAGAAATTTCCAAATAGCACCTTGTTGGAAAGATTTGAATTCTTCAACTTCATCTGTTAGTTCTTGAATTTCTTCTGTTAAATTTTCGATTTGTAGTATATTACTAGTTATTTGTTCTGATAAATTCAAGTTATCTTTTTTAAGGGATTCTATATATTCAAATTCTGAATATTTCTCGATATCTTTTATGTCTTTCAACTGAAGACCGTGTGTTACTTTAAGTATCTGTGATAATGATATATCCTTGGTTTTGTTGAATCCTACTTGGCTCAGAATATAATTTTGATGTTTTGTATATATATCAACAATAGATGGATTTGTTAATCGCCACTCAATATATTCCTGATTGAGCATTAGATTCCAAGGAACAAAATACCCAAAAATCATGAAGTTAAGATATTCAGTTTCAACAACAGATTCATCTTTGTATTGAAAGTGATTAAGAGAGTTAAAAGAAAAAGGCATATCGTCACTTAGTAGATATACGGTCTTACCAAAGAGCATTGCATCAAATGCTATATTAGATACATATGTTAGAACTCTTTTGCATTTTAGAACCCAATATATAGCCTTTGTTGAACAATCTAGATTCCAATTGGGATTACCTATCTTTTTATTGGGTTTCTCTCTGTATCTTATTGTTACATTCTTGGGTTTGAACATTTTATTGATGGTTGCGATGGTTGTATCAAGAGATTCATTCTTATGTATTTCATAAAAGAAATCATCTTCAAAAGGAGGAGATATACCTAATTCATACATCGGAGGCTTTTGTAACTTTTTAATTAGTTTCAAATCTTCAGTGTTTAGTAAAAGAGCAAGTAATTCCTCTCTAGATAAAATTTTAAAGTTCTGATTTTTCTTCCTTTGGAATTCATAGAATAAGTCTTGGCAATAGTTACTATCAAATTTATTAGAGAAAGAGAAGTATGATAACATTATTCTATAATTGCCATGTCTAATAGGGGAAATCTCTTGGGTAATTAATTGTAAGTTTCTTTCTTTTGCGATACTTTCAAGGCTAGGATTCCAATACCAAGTAAGTATAACATCTACCTTTTGGGAATAATCTTTCTCTATTTTGTCTAATTTGTTATTAATAAATTTAATATATTCTTTACTTGTACTAGATAAAAATTTTATCTGATCTTTCAGTGTTGCTTTTTTACCTTCGCTTATACTTCGTGTCTCTTCATTTGTTATTGAGTATTTGACAAACTTCTTTATTTCAGTATTAAAGGTTTCTTTTTCTTGTATATTCTGACTTGCAACATCGTATGTTTTATTTAATAGGTTAATCTTTTGGTTAAAATAATTTTCTTGGGCTATTAATGGCATATCATTATGCATACAATAGTTTGCATATATTTCAAAAATCCAAGTGAAAATCGGTTTTTCTGTGTGATAATAGAAAGGGTCGAATAGTATAGGGACAACAAGTTTTTTATTTCTGTGCATAGTGGGTTTATTATACCAAAGAAAAAGAAATTTTGATTTTACTAATGAAGATATATATCTATTTGTACTCATAAAGTCTCCTTTGGAAGAATTAAATGCTAAACATATAAAAGTTTTGCTTTGTTGATGAGTCAAAGTTTTTTATAAGAAGATAGTTGAATTTATGTAAAAGGTTCTTATCTGTATATATAATTACAGACCATAATATTGTAAAAAGTTTTTTGGTCTTTAGATTGTTTTTTGTATATATTGAAGTATAGCTGTTATACCTCTATTTTAGATGATACTTTTCTCTTCTTTTTTCAAAAGCCTCTTTCCCTCCTTCTAAAATGTCACAAACATGCTTTTGTATGTTTTTTTGGAGTAGGATGGATTTTGATGTGTTTTCGCAGTATTCAGATTCTAAAGAGCCACTAATATATTCAAATTGATATGTATTGTTCTTCGAAGTTAGACCATCTTGGTTTGCAACGATTACACATTCAGAATCTGTACCAACAACTAGATTTGGATTGTGGGTGACAATAATAATTTGTCTTTCCTTTTTCTTTGTTTTTATAAACCTTACAAGATCGTCGTAAATAGAAAGGTTGTCTAAATCATCTTCGGGTTGATCAATTAATATTGGACATTTACTGTTGTCCAACTCTATGAGTAGTTTCAATAGCACAAATGATTTTTTGCCAGGGGACATCTCTGAAATCTTATCTCCATCTTGTTGAATCGTGTAGTCAAAAGTAAACCAAGACTTGGTAAGTTTTGTTATTGCTTCTTTTTTAGTATATGCACTTTTTATGACTAAACTGTCATCTAAAATTGCATGTAATATTTCTTTAATATCGTTCTTAAAGTTATTAGCAGAATATTGGTAGTTTTGTAGTTGTACTTTATTAAATTGTCCAAGTTTTCTTTGATCAAAAGTCTCATTTATGAAATTCTCTTGGAATGACTTTTCCGCAAATATGACTTGTATATCAAATTCCAGATTTTGACTTTCTGTTATGCTTTTTTGCTTTAGAATTTCTTCTTTAGCTTTTATAAAATTGTCAAAGATTTTGAAATGCTCATCTACAATAGTTTTAACTAATTTGTTGTAACCTTCCTTAAATGTCTCTCTTTCTTTCTCTAACGTTTTTATCTGTTCTAGTTTGCTCTCTTCTTGTTCAAGCAATTTCAGCTTTATCTCCAAGGCTTGAGATTTCTTTGCTTTTTCCATGAGTGGGGCAAATGTCTGTGATAGATATTTAAGTCTTTTTTCCCCTTCTTCAATATTTTTCTTGAGTCTGGTAGCTTCGTAATCTATCACTTTATTTAATTGTTTCTCCATCTCTCCGAGCATGAGAAGGATAGATTCGCTCAAGTTTTTATGTGTTTCAGAATGAAGAAAGTCTAATATATTCTTATTACCCATAGATACATCAAAGAAATTCTCTCGAAGTTTTAAGGTTTGTAAGGTTTCTAGATCTTCTTTAAATTCTCCAAGTTGGATTCTTAAAATATTGTATTTTTGTGAAATCTCATCAAATTGCTTAACTTCTTCTGCTTTTAAACCAGCTTCCTCTTTCAGTGTTTTGATCTCTGTCTTAAGTTCCTTTATTTCTCCTTCTACTCCTTTTTTGTCACCTATCTTTTTTATCTTATCTGTAGAGTTGCTGATGTCCTCTTCTTTATGAAATAGGTTATCAATCTGTTCTGTTAGGTTTTTTTCTAGTTGACGGTTTTTTTCTTCTAGTGCTTCGAAAGCATCTTTCACTTTTTCTTCTTTTTCTAGTACATTTTTAATTATGTCATCTATTGGTGTTTTATCTTCTTTTTTATCAACTAATCTGTTTAAATATGATTGTGGAATGTAGATAATTCTTTTTTCTACATCAGTACTTTCGCTTTGTCTGTTTATTTGTTTATCTTTCCATATAACTTCAAAATCGGCTATTCCACTAGAATAGGGTTCTATGTTTACTTCTGTAAGTTTATTGTCAACATATGTTTTGTCGATAGTTTGTGCGATATTTCTTAACAAAAGAGATTTACCTGTAGATTTTCCCCCTATTATTGTTGTTAGGTTCTGATTGAGAGGCAACTCTTCAGGGTCAAAAGCATCATCTATAAATCGGACTTTGTCTATTATTTGGTAACTTTCTTTTGCTTCAGGTTTGATTTCTTGTATTTTTACTCTTTCTTCAGGTTCGTAGACTACCTGTCTTAGTCCTTCGAATGTAGTATCAGCTTTAATCCAAGTAAAATTTGATGGCTTTCCTAGTTTTTCATTGATATGTGTGAAGGAGTGACAGTCACTCCCAGATATGACAGCTTTTGGAGGTAGGGAATATTGGCTTCTGCCATCGCCTGTCTTGTTTAGATAAAAATCAGTATTATTAGAATTCCCAAAGAATAATTTGCTTTTTTTATCTAATTCTTTTGCAAACTCTGCTCCTCTACCATCATTTCTTTCAGGTCTTAAAGCACCATAACCGTTCGCTACACCGACTATGAGATATTCACTGTCTGAAAAATTGTTTTCAAGTGTCTCAATTAGGGTTTTGAAGGTAACAGAAGCTTTTCCATATGAAATCTCTTTTAAAGTATCGGCGGTGCAGTATTTCTTTGTAGAATCTTCGTCGTCTGTAGAAATGAGTTCAAGCCTTGTTAAAAATGTTTCTATCTTGTTTAAAACTTTCTTTTTATTTGAAAAAATAACATGGATTTGTATATTTTTATCTTGACTATTTTTTGATTCTGTTCTGAATTCAATATTGGGGAAGAATGCTTTCTGAGAATCTGGATATTTTTCTTGGAACTTTTCGAGAAAAACAAAGTAATTTTCAACAGAAAAATAATCAGTTATTCCAAAGGCTTCAATATCAGATTCTTCTATCTCTTGAAGAAATTGACCCCAAATCTGCTCTGGGCTTTCCCCTTTGTATTCATTTGCTAGTTTTGTATATGGAGTGTGAATATGTAAATCCCATTTCCTCCATATAGACCCTCTATCTTTCATTGCCGTTGGTATTATAAATTATTAATTTTCTTTTTAACCTCTTCTTCCTTCATTCTTAAACACTATTTTACAAAACATGAAGATATATTTCCACCTAATTCCTACCCACTTCATTAAAAGAAACCCTTATCTACTAGACAAAATATGATGTTTGGGTATAATATGGTATGTCTAATAAATATAATCATCAAAAAGGAGTACAAGCTACAAACTATATTCTTACTAAACTAGGAGGTAGTGAAGATAAAACAAAGGTAATAAAACTTCTTTGGGCTGCTGATAGATATCACCTTAGAAAATATGGAAGACTTGTATCCAATGATACATACTATGCTCTTAAAAAAGGTCCTGTAGCTTCTCAGACATTAGATATTATAAACAGAACAAACGAATATTTAGGTAAAGGGTGGAAAGAGTACTCTAAAGGTTATCTCTCCCCTGTAAAAGAAGGTAAAGTTATTAAGAGTCTAAAGAAGGTAAATGAAAAATATCTCTCTGATACAGACAAAGAAGCATTAGATTTTGCAATATCTAATTTAGGTAACTTAAGTACCTCAGCTATTGTAGAGTTTACACACAAATATCCTGAATGGCAGGAACATAAAAAGAGTTTAGAGAAAGGAGTATCAGGAAGAAGGAATATAGATATTAATAAATTCTTTGAAGATCCAGAAGATAAAAAGGATGATATCTTTGCATTACCTAAAGAGCAGTTAAATACCTCTAAAGATATTTACCAAGAAATGCAAAGTATTATCCAATAATGAAGGTAGAAACTAAATCCCCTTGTCTTTAAAGCATATCTGCCTCCCCTTCCCATCCTCCCATAAATCTAGTATCCTATAACCGTTAGGATATCTAAATTTAATTATTATTAAATAATATGAAAATCCTAGTAACAGGTGGAGCCGGCTTCATAGGCTCAAACTTCATAAAATACTGGATGAAAAAATATCCAGAAGATAAAATAGTAAACCTAGACGTACTAACATATGCTGGTAATCTAGAAAACCTAAAGGAGGTAGAGAATAATCCAAATTATGAATTCGTAAAAGGAGACATATGTGACAAAGACCTAGTAATG
>Ga0255341_1006130_pt1 | contig 11463 bp, 9 predicted proteins | sample wastewater_treat_8_FD_192418 | JGI IMG/M metagenome (GOLD analysis project Ga0255341, IMG submission 192418) | Wastewater microbial communities from Lulu Island WWTP, Vancouver, Canada - plant12 | ecosystem: Engineered > WWTP > Wastewater > Unclassified | place: Canada: Vancouver, British... | reverse complement strand
CGATGTATGTTGATAAGCCGATGCGCGGACACAATCTCATGCAAGCTATCGCGCGTGTAAATCGCGTATTTAAGGATAAGCCGGGTGGTTTGATTGTTGATTATATCGGCATTGCTTCGGATTTGAAGACAGCGCTTGCGACATACACGCAAAGTGGTGGCAAGGGCACGCCAACACTTGATCAAAATGAAGCGGTAGCGGCGATGCTTGAAAAATTTGAAATTGTTGAGCAAATGTTTAGCGGCTTTGACTACAAGAAATATTTCCTTGCTGATACTCGAACAAAACTTACAATTATACTTGAAGCGCAAGAACATATCCTTGGATTAGAAGACGGGAAAAATAGATACACAAAACAAGTCGCCTTATTGTCGCAAGCGTTTGCTTTGTCTGTTCCAAACCTTAAAGCAATGGAAATAAAGGATGAAATCGGATTTTTCCAAGCGGTGAAAGCACGATTAACAAAATTTGAACCAGTTGGGTCGGAAAAATCTGATGCTGAAATTGAAACCGCTATTCGCCAGATCGTAGATGAGGCAGTAGTTTCAGAGGGTATTGTCGATGTTTTTGATGCGGCAGGTATTAAGAAGCCCGACATTTCAATTTTATCCGATGAATTTTTGGCAGAAATTCAAGGAATGGAAAGAAAGAACCTTGCTTTGGAGTTATTGAAAAAATTACTGAACGATGAAATCAAGATAAGGATGCGAAAGAATTTTATCCAAAACCGAAAATTATCGGAGATGTTAGAAAATACTATAAAGAAATACCAAAACAACCTTTTAACTGCAGCACAAGTTATTGAAGAATTGGTTAAATTGGCAAAAGATATTCGTGAATCAAATAAACGAGGAGATGCTCTCAATCTTGGAGAAGATGAACTGGCTTTTTATGACGCACTCACAAATAATGATAGCGCGAAAGAAGTTTTAGGTGATAAGCAATTAGCGGTGATCGCAATCGAAGTTTTTAGAAGTGTCAAAGGAAATGCAACAATCGACTGGACACTAAAAGAAAGTGTTCGTGCGCGATTGCGTCGTGACGTAAAAAGAATTTTGAATCGATATGGCTATCCGCCGGATGAGCAATTAGTTGCAACAGAGAATGTCTTGAAACAGGCAGAGTTGATAGCAGATGAGCTGAGTAAATAAATTTTGGTAAGCACGCCAACAAAATTGGCACAGCCTCAAATTCCGCCGAAAAAAGAACCGTCCTCGAGCGAATACAAAAAGATGACAGCCCCGCCGTCCTGCTCGTTAAGAGCAGAACCCCGTATAAAAGTTTTCTTTTCCTTTTAAAAGAAAAAAATCGGCGCGCGCAAAATAAAAAATGAGAAGAAAACTTTTTTGCGGGGTGGCGAGGTTTCCGAGCGACAGCGGGGCTGACTTCCTTATTGGGAGTTTTACTCAAAGAAAATTCGAACTTCGTTCAAAAAACACCGCCAAAAAAGGAAAGACCGTTTTATATAACAATCCTCTTCTCTTGACAGTACCTTTTGGACAAAATCCACATAATATAATACAATTAAAATATTAAAATTGTTAATTAAATAATATAAACAAAACATATATCAATTTAATAATATCTTTAGTGGTAGTGTCTCTAATTTTTCTTTGGGCGGGATCAATAGACAATAACAAGATTGACGAGAAAGATCTAAAATCCAAAATTGGCCAAATGCTAATTGTTGGATTTAGGGGTTTAGAAATTGATTCAGAATCAAGTATTGCGCAAGCCATTAAAGATTTAAATCTTGGTGGGGTCATATTGTTTGATTACGACGTACCGTCAGAAGGAAAAATAAAAAGAAATATTGCTGACCCTGAGCAAACAAAACAATTAATTAGCAACTTAAAACTAATTTCCCCTACTCTTTTTGTGGCTGTTGACGCTGAAGGTGGTCTAATTAATAGATTAAAAGACAAATATGGTTTTACTAATATACCCTCAGCTCAAGATATGGGAGCCGAGAACCCAAGCCAAACTAAAGAACACGCTCTTTTTCTTGGCAATCAATTAAAAGAGCTTGGTTTTAATGTAAACTTTGCCCCCGTGGTTGATGTAAATATAAACACCGAAAACCCTGTAATTGGCGGATTAAAAAGATCTTTTGGCGAAGATGCTGAAACTGTAACTATCCATGCATCAAACTTCATATCTGGACTAAACGAAAACAATATTATTACTGCAATTAAACATTTCCCCGGACACGGAAGCTCAGAGAATGATTCTCACCTAGGTCTTGTGGATATTACAAACACATACCAAGAAGAAGAACTAATTCCTTACAAAAAATTAATTAGTGCGGGCTATAACGATATGATAATGACGGCTCATGTTATAAATACCAATATTGATGCTAACTACCCTGCCACAATGTCTCCTAATTTTCTTCAAAACATATTAAGAGAAGATTTAGAATTTAAGGGCGTTATCGTTTCAGACGATATACAAATGGGAGCAATAACTGAACATTTCGGATTTGAAGAAGCAATAATTAAATCTATTAATGCTGGTTGCGATTTATTGATTATATCTAACAATAGTTCTACTTATAACGAAGATGACTATTACAGAGCAGTTGAAACGATATTTAATGCTGTAGTAGCAGGAGAGATAAACATTGAAACAATAAATAACTCTTATGATAGAATTACTAAGCTTAAAAAACGATATAATTTAATAGAGTAAAAAGAAAGGGAGACAAACAAAGGTTTGCCTCTTTTCTTTTCCACTAACGGTTGGGGGAGCTTTGAGTATTTTTATTCCCGCTAACCTGTGACCCCACGGGGAATCGAACCCCGATTACCAGATTGAAAATCTGGTGTCCTGACCGTTAGACGATAGGGCCGTCTATAAAGTGTATATAGCCTAAAAATTGAAAAATTACAAGAAAAAGTATAGAATCACCCTATGAGAATACTAGGAATAGAAACTTCTTGCGACGATACTTGTGTTTCAGTTATAAAAGATCTAGACATACTAGCAAATGTTGTATCGTCTCAAACAAAAGTGCATCAAAAATGGGGCGGTGTTTATCCAACAATGGCTCGAAGAGAGCACCAAAAAAACCTACCTATAGTTTTTAAAAAAGCTCTAGATAAGGCCAATCTTTTAGTTAAAAAAAAATCTCTAGTAAGGGAAGACAAAATAAAAGAAATTCTTTCTAGAGAAGATGTTTTACTTAAAAAAACACTGAACATTCTGGGTAACTACCAAAAGCCAGATATTGATTTTATCGCTGTTACTTATGGCCCAGGTCTCGATCCATCGCTTTGGTCAGGAATTAATTTTGCTAAAGCTATAAATGCAGGATGGAACATACCAATTGTACCGGTTAATCATATTGAAGCTCACCTATTAATATCTTTATTTGAAATTAAAAATAATAGACTTAAGCAAAAAAATGTGCAATTCCCAGCCATTGGATTAATTGCATCAGGCGGACACACACAGTTAGTTTTAATAAAAGACATAGGTAAATACAAAACAATTGGCGAAACTAGAGATGATGCTGCTGGAGAGTGTTTAGACAAAATTGCTCGAATATTAAATATTGGCTATCCTGGTGGCCCAGCAATAGCTAAAAGAGCAAAGCTATGTAAAAAGAACACAATTACCCTTCCACGCCCAATGATAAATCATAAAAATTACGATTTTAGTTTCTCGGGTCTTAAAACAGCTGTTCTTTATTCAAAAGAAAAAGAAAACATAAATTGCATGGCCAAAGAAACCGAGCAAGCGGTTATAGATGTTTTATTAAAAAAAACTGTCTTGGCATCTAAGGAATATAAGGCAAAAAACATTATTCTTGGCGGAGGTGTAACGGCAAACAAAGAATTAAGAAGACAATTTTCAAAAGAATTTAATAATCTGCTTCTTCCTCCAAAAGGAGCTCAAACAGATAATGCCCTTATGATTGCTGTTGCAGGACTCATGTCCCCAAAAACAAAAAACTATGCTAATATAAAATCAAATCCTAATTTAAGAATATGAAAATAGAAAAAAACTACAACGCTAAAGATACTGAAAAGGAAATATTTTCTCTTTGGAAAAAAACTGGGTACTTCAATCCAGATAATCTTCCTAAAAACCATAAAGAGAATTTTTGTATTATTATGCCCCCAGCTAATGCCAACGACCCAATGCATATTGGCCATGCAGTAGGTGCAACACTGCAAGATATAATGATAAGATATAATCGAATGAATGGCAAAAAAACATTGTGGTTGCCCGGATCGGATCATGCGGGATTTGAAACTCAAGTGGTTTACGAAAAAAAACTAGAAAAACAAGGACGTTCTCGTTTTCAAATGACCCGAGAACAATTCTATAAAGAAGTATGGGACTATACTCAAAAAAACCGCAAAACAGTTAAAAAACAATTAGAAAGTATGGGAATATCAGCTGACTGGTCCCGAGATACATTTACACTAGACCCCCATGTAATTAAAACCACTTACCAAACATTTAAAAAAATGGCCGACGAGGGATTAATATACCGAGGCTCTCGTTTGGTTAATTTCTGCACTAAGCACAAAACAGCTTTTTCAGATTTAGAAATTGAAAAAGTAGAGAAAACAGATCCACTTTACTATATGAAATATGGACCAATAACACTAGCAACCGTAAGGCCCGAAACACAATTTGGAGATACCGCTATTGCAGTTCATCCTGAAGATAAGAGATATAAGAAATATATTGGCAAAAAATTAAAATTTAATACTATTTTGGGTGAAAAAGAATTAATGATTATCGCCGATAAGTTTGTCGAACCAGAATTTGGTACTGGAGCAGTAAAAGTAACTCCAGCTCATGACTTTAATGACTTTGAAATGTGGGAAAGACATAAAAAAGAAATGCCCGAACCGATAAAAACAATCGATGAAGACGGTAAAATGACTAATGTGGCTGGGCCATATAAGGGGATGAAAATAGACGAAGCAAGAGCAAAAATAGTTCAAGAAATGCTAAATAAAGGTTTTATTGATAAAATAGATAGTAACTATACTCACTCAGTCTCTGTTTGCTATAAATGTAAAAAAACAATAGAACCATTAATCAAGAGCCAGTGGTTTATTAAAACCAAACCAATAGCTAAACCGGCCATAGATGCTCTAAAAAATGGAGAAGTTGAAATTATCCCAAAATCATATTCTAAAGTATATTTCCATTGGTTAAAGAATATTAGAGACTGGAATATATCTAGACAAAACTGGTGGGGTATAGCAATCCCCGCTTGGCAATGCCTTGATTGCGGACATTGGACTATTACCACAGGAAGCACTCCCAAAAAGTGTGAAAAATGCGATTCAAAAAATATCCAAAGGGATCCCGATGTTTTCGATACTTGGTTTTCTTCTGGTCAATGGCCCTTTGCAGTGTTCAAGAAAAAGGACTTTAAAACATTTTATCCAACTTCGGTTATGGAAACTGGCTACGACATATTATTCTTCTGGGTAATAAGAATGATGATGCTAAGCCTCTATGTTACCAAAAAACCTCCATTTAAAAAAATATATCTTCACGGATTAGTGAGAGACAAAGATCGACAAAAGATGTCTAAATCAAAAGGCAATGTGATTGATCCTATGGAAATAACTGAAAAATACGGAACTGATGCTTTAAGATTAGCGTTAATAATTGGTAATATGCCTGGTAAAGATGTTGTTATATCCGAAGAAAAAATAAAAGGATACCGAAACTTTGTAAATAAAATATGGAATGTTTTTCGTTTTATATTAATTAATACAGAAGATTACAAACCAGGTAAAATAATTCTCACAAAAGAAGATAAGCAAATACTTAAAAATTTTGAAAAGAAATCTTTATCTATAACAAAGAAGATTGATAATTTTAAATTTTCCCAAGCAGCCGAAGAAATATATCACTACACCTGGCATGAATTTGCTGATAAAATAATAGAAAAATCAAAACCAGTTTTAGAAGATAAAAAAACTAGAAAATCTCGTCAATATGTTTTGATAGAGGTAATGAAAGGAATAACAATATTACTTCACCCCTTTGCTCCTTTTGTCACCGAAAAAATTTATCAAAACCTACCCATAAAAAAGAAATCTTCTTTAATGATAGAATCTTGGCCAAAATAATATGCAATTATTATATTTTATCATCTTTGCTATCTTTCCAAGCTTTTTGTGGTTAATTTTCTTTTTAAAAGAAGATCCACGCCCCGAACCTAAAAAAACAATACTTAAAGTGTTTTTTTATGGGGTATTATCCGCTATTCCTGTTATTTTAATTGGTGTTTTGGTCAGCATAGCAATGCGCTCAATTGGACTAAATGACTATATTGTCACCCTCGTCAGTATTGTGTTTGTAGCTGCAATAACAGAAGAAATTGCTAAGTATTGTGCTCTAAAACATTCAGCACTTAAAAGTTCAGAATGTGACGAACCTCCAGACATTATGATTTATGCCATAACGGCTGCAATGGGTTTTGCTGCCTTTGAAAATTTACTCTTTTTATTACCAGACAAAGAAGTTTTACTAATTAGTCCAAATATTTATTTAAAAACAGTGTTTGCTGAAAGTATTATTCGTTTTGCTAGTGGAACATTTCTTCATGCTCTAACATCTGGCATTGTAGGATATTTTGTGGCAATCTCAATGATGACCACAAAACACAGGAAAAAGATAGTTATTATAGGGCTACTTTTAGCAATGCTCTTGCATGGTTTGTATAATTTGTCTATAATAGCAGGTAAGGAGAACGAAGCACTTTTTGTAATCGCTCCCACTATATTAATAATGCTTTTCATTGTCATCTTTTATTGTTTTTCTAAAACAAGAAAAATGACAAGCATCTGCAAATTAGAAAAATGAAAAATGAAAATTGGTCTGAGAAAAAAATAGATAAAAAATGGCCCGATCCAGAAGGAGAGCTGGCAATAGATTTATGCCAAACAGAAAAAGAAATAATTATCCAATCAGCAGTAGCAGGTATTAAAGCAGAAGACATTAATATATCTGTTGAAAAAGATGTCTTAATTATAAAAGGGACAAGAAACCGCCCAGAACAAAACAAAGACTGTAATTATTTTATAGAAGAATGTTATTGGGGAAATTTTTCTAGAAAAATAATTATCACTGAAGATGTTGATCCTTCTAGAATAGATGCCTCAATGAAAGACGGTATTCTGACTATTAAAATACCTAAAGTAATTAAAGATTTAAAAGAACCGATAAAGATAAAACAACCCTAAAAGGGTTGTTTTAATTAGTGCCGGAGGTGGGACTCGAACCCACACACCATAAGGAACATGGTCCTAAACCATGCGTGTCTGCCATTCCACCACTCCGGCTTATAGGGGAAAGCCCCTTTTTAAAAGGGGCTTTTTTGTCTGTACAGACAAAAAATACTAACTAACCCCCATTATTCTAATAACAAATTCACTAATACCTCGTGATAATATTGCCAACACAATCGCGACTATAGCAAATGTAAGCACTGATTTTCCTTTCTTAATACTATCTTCATCTTGACCACCCATAAGGAAATAATATGCACCTAACAGAAAGAATAGCGCTGATACCATAAGCAAAAGCCAAAAAGCTCCAGTGAAAATAGAGGATATTGCGTTTTCAATAGTTATGACTTCGGGAACATTTGAAGGAATTGTTTCTCCTAAACCAATTCCAGCATCACCCAATGCAATAAAAGGTGCAGCAATCATAAAAGATACAGCTAATAATAATAATGATGATTTTTTCATATTTCTAATTTTAATTTATATTTTCGACCTTTAAATTAACCTGACACAATCCGCACAACAAATTCTGCTATTCCTCGTGACAATATCGCTAATACAATTGCAACAATAGTAAAGATTAAAACACTTTTTCCCATTTTACGATACTCTTCATTTTCCCCTCCCATAAGAAAATAATATGCTGAGAGCAAAAATGAAAGAGCTGAAGACATAAGCAGTAGCCAAAACATATAGGCGAAAATCCGTCCAATAATTATTCCAATGTCTAGCGCCTCTTCCCCTACAATTCCATAAACAACAGCGATAATTCCTCGAGCTAATAAAAGAATAAGTAGACCTAGTAAAGTATATATTGCAATATTCTTAGCTGTTTCTATGTTCTTGGGATTACCAGCTGCAGTTAATAAAAAGAACGCTGCGACTAAAAAAGACAATGGCGCCAATGCCAACCCTAAGTTGAACAAAAACCCTGCTACTGTATTTAAAAGTTCTGGAAATTCAGTTGCGTCTATCGGTGATGTTAACGCAAAGCAAAAAGAAAACGGCAAACAAAGCATTAAAGTAGGAATAATTAATTTGATTGCTTTCATCTTTTCATTCATTCTTCCTTTTTTTTATAAATTTGTCAAGAACATATTGCCGAAGCAACTTTATCTTGTGAACTAAGCTTCATCACTCTAACCCCTTGTGTTGTCCTAGAAAGCCTAGAAACCAAAGAAATATCACTTTTAATAACATGGCCTTTACGAGATATAATAATAAGATCTTCCTCGTACCCTTTAAGCACCTTTGACACAACTAAACTACCAGTCTTTGATGTTACATTAAGTGCCTTTATTCCTGAACCACCTCTTTGTTGAATACGATACTCTTTGAGTAGTGTCTTTTTTCCATAACCATTTTCAGTTATTACAAGCAACATTTCATCTTTTTCTTTTTCTTTAATAACAACATCCATTCCAACAACCTTGTCTGCTTTTTTAAGACGAATACCTCTAACTCCAGATGCGGTTCTACCCATCTCTCTCACATCTTTTTCTTTAAATCTTATTGACTGACCTTTTTGAGTAACCATAATAATGTCATCTTTGCCAGTAGTCTTAGAAACATTCTTAAGTAAATCTCCTTTTTTAAGATTGATAGCAATCAGACCCGATCTTCTAATATTTCTAAATTCATCTAAAGATGTCTTTTTAACTACTCCTTGCTCAGTTGCCATCATCAAATACTTAACTCCGTTTTCAACATCATCTTTACTTAGTGGAATAATAGACAACACTTTCTCTTGTGAAGATATTTCCAAAAAATTAAATATCCCTCTGCCACGAGCCACTCTATTTGCCTCAGGTATTTCATAAGCTGGTATCCTAAATACTTTGCCCGAATCAGTAAAGAATAACAAAGAATCGTGAGTCTTGGCTTCAATAAAGTGTTCAACAACATCTTCCTGAACGGTCTTCATTCCAAGTATACCCTTGCCACCTCTTTTTTGAATTTTGTAAGTTTGAGGATTAATTCTCTTAATATAGCCACCACTAGTTAATGTGATTATTGTGCTTTCAAGTGGGATTAAGTCTTCTTCTGCTATTTCTTCTAATTTTTGAACATAAACTTTGGTTTTTCTCTCGTCACCAAAAACCTTCTTGGCTTCGTTTAATTCCTTTTCAACAATATCTTCTATTTTCTTTGGACTTTTAAGAATTGCTGCTAATTCCTTTATATTCTTTAATAATTCTTTTAATTCTTCTTCAATTTTATCCCTCTCCATCTTAGCTAACTGGTGAAGCCTGATTTCTAAAATAGCACTAGCCTGAATCTCGGTAAGTTTAAAGATTTTCATTAAGTTCTGACGAGCATCGTCCTTACTTTTAGACTGCCTGATAATCTTAATACATTTGTCAATATTAGTAAGAGCTGTCATTAAACCCTCTAAAATGTGAGCTCTTTCTTTAGCTTTATTTAAATCAAACTTTGTCCTGCGATAAATAACATCTTTTCTGTGATCGATATAATAACTAAGAACTTCAAACAAACTTAATGTTCTTGGCTGTATTCCATCAACCAAAGCAATCATATTTAAGTAAAATGTTTTTTGAAGAGATGTGAATTTATACAATCTATTAATAATCTTTTTTGGGTGAGCATCGGACTTGAGATCAATAACAATCCTTAATCCATCGCGATCTGATTCATCTCTAATATCTTTAATTCCATCTATTGTTTTATCAGCAACCAATTTAGCAAATTGCTCAACAAGACTTGATTTGTTTATTTGAAATGGTATTTCGGTAATGATAATCTGTTGCAATTTTCCAGAATCTATAATATCTGCCGTACCCCGGACAACAATTGGACCCTTACCTTGAGAGTAAGCTATGATCATCTCTTTTTGATTATAAATCTTACCTCCAGTTGGAAAGTCAGGACCCTTAATAAATTGAAACAAATCTTCTGTCTTTGCATTGGGATTTCTCATTACAAAACAAGCAGCGTCAACAACTTCAGAAAAGTTATGTGGTGGAATAGATGTCATCATTCCTACCGCAATACCTAGCGTCCCATTTAATAACAACTGAGGAAAAGGGGCTGGCAAAACCGATGGTTCTTTTAGAGTTCCATCATAATTATCTCTAAAATCTACTGTATCTTTGTCAATATCGTGTAACATTTCTTCTCCAAAATGAGACATTCTAGCTTCAGTATAACGATAAGCAGCCGGAGAATCTCCATCAATAGAACCAAAATTTCCTTGACCATCTATTAGAGGATATCTAAAAGAAAAATCTTGAGCCATGCGAGCCATAGCATCATAAACTGATGCATCGCCATGAGGATGATATCGCCCCAAAACCAAACCAATTACGTTAGCAGATTTACGAAATTTAGCATTATGCTTTAAACCATCTTCGTGCATCGCATATAATATTCTACGATGAACAGGCTTTAAACCATCTCTAACATCAGGTAAAGCACGAGCGACAATAACCGACATTGCATAATCGATATAACTTTCTTGCATCTCTTCAGTAATTTCTCTTATCTTAACATAACCAATTTCAGATCCTAATTTTTCTTGTTTTTCTTTTTTCATTTTTTAGAACTCAAAATAACGACTTCGACACCTTCTCGAGATGATAAGTCTTTATTTTTAATGTTTAGTTTAGGAATCTCTTCCTGTTTCTCTATACCCATAACTTTCAAGAACTCATCCAATTGTTTGCTATTATTATAACCCATGGGAATAACAATTTTAGGCTCAACCTGAGCAACTATTTTAGCAACTTCTTTAGCACGATCACTACTTGAACCATTAATATCTATAATCAAAATATCAATATTATTTAATTCTAGATTGACATCTTCTTGTTTTAAAGATGAAATATAGCAAACAGTAATCTCTTCTGACTCAATAAGATAAAATGGTTTTTTAGTTTGAGTATCAATGCTTTGCACAAAAACACCACCAATTTCATATTCTCCCGGACCAGATATTAAAAATGGTTTTGCCCCGGCTTTTAATTGACCATTTGCAACCTTATCGCTTTTCAACAAGATAATATTTTCTTTGTTTTTTGAATTTACCGGCTCAATAGCAATATCTATATTTGAGTTTTTATCTTTTTGAGTACTCAAATTAAAAAAGGTCCCTCCGTTCCAAGTTATATTCATATAATTTTTATGTAGTTTACTTTTTAATGTTACCACAGCTATTGCAAAAATTCAATATTTG
>Ga0255341_1006125_pt1 | contig 11471 bp, 8 predicted proteins | sample wastewater_treat_8_FD_192418 | JGI IMG/M metagenome (GOLD analysis project Ga0255341, IMG submission 192418) | Wastewater microbial communities from Lulu Island WWTP, Vancouver, Canada - plant12 | ecosystem: Engineered > WWTP > Wastewater > Unclassified | place: Canada: Vancouver, British... | reverse complement strand
AGCTTCGGCGTGGTCCAGGTCGAGGCGATGGCCTGCGGCAGGCCAGTCGTCGCTACCTGCAACGGCGGGAGCGAGGAGATCGTGAACGATCCCGGGGTGGGCATGCTGGTCCCTCCCGGGGACGCGACGGCACTTGCCGGTGCGATCCGGGACGCCCTGGAGCGGCGGTGGGATTCCCGGGTCATCGAAGGCCACGCGGAGCGCTACCGATGGGACCGGATCGTCGTCCGCATCCTCGACGAGTACCGTTCCCTGGTCACGAGTGGTCGGTCTTCGGCGACGTGATACCGTCGAAGATCGCCGCGAGTTCGCGTGTCCTCGCCTCGACGCTGTACTCCCTCCGGAACCGTGCCGTCTGGTCCGACACTCGACTCGTGCCGGCATGGCGGTACCGGCCGTACGCCTCCACTATCGCGCCGGCGATCCCGTCGACGTCCCCGGGCGAGACCAGGAAGGACGACGGAGAGTACGTGCGTATCATCTCCATGGCATCCCCCTCGGGGACGAGGGCGAGGATCGGCCGGCCCGAGGCGAGGTAGGGGAAGAGCTTGCTGGTCAGGACCCGTCGCTGCGAGACGCGGTCGTTCTCCCCGAGCAGGAAGAAGAGGAGGTGCGAACGGGCAAGGAGGGCGTCCGCCTCGGGCTTCGGAAGCAGGCCCAGGTACTCGACGACCTCCTCGAGCCCCCTGTCACGGGCGAGCTGCCGGACGAACGGGGCGTCACGCCCGGCCCACACGAAGCGGAGATCCCCGGGAGGTACGCGGTGCTCATGCAGGACCACGGAGAGTGCATCGAGGAACGATTCGGGTGATTGGGCCCCGTAGAAGAAGCCGGTGTACGCGATCGTGAACCGCGGGAAAGGCTGGACGTGCGCGGGGAGGAGTTCGGGGTCGAACCCGTTCAGCACGGTGCTGATCCTGTCCCGGATTTCCGGGTACGTGCGTTCGTAGTCCTCGCGGATCGCATCCGTGGCCGTGACGACGTGCGCGGCCGTCTCGAGGACGACCGACTCCAACCGCTCCTCTCTCCTCCGCTGCCAGGGAAAGAGGTATGACGGCGCGTATGGCGACAGGGTCCAGGCGTCCCGCAGGTCGACGACGAGCGGCACCCCCGTCGTCGCCGCGATCCTCGCCCCGGCGAGCGCGGTCGAGTACGGAGGGCAGGTGGCGTAGACGACGGAGATCTCCTCGCGCCGGACCAGGTCCGTGCCCACCCGCGCCGCGCTCCACGCCCACCCGCCATACACGTCGGGCACGAAGACCTTCCGATCCAGGCGGAGCCGGCGGAGCCCGCCCTCGACGACCGAGAGGTTGTTGAGCGGGTTGAACGCCCTGTGGACCGTGACTCCCCGGGGTCCCCGGTCCCCTCCTTCCGTGGTGTAGAACCGGTCCGGGTTTTGCACGGTCAGCACGGAGGGCTGCCAGCCGCAGCGGGGAAGGTACTTGGCGAACTGGGTGGTCCTGACGATGCCCACGCCGCCGAGGGGTGGATACTCGTAGGCGAGGAAGAGGACGCGACGGTCCGGCGGTGCCGCACCCGGTGCCCGGGATTCGGGAGACTCCATCGCCATCAGGAGGTAATCCGCTCGAGGACGGACTCGAAGACCTTCATCGTCTCCTCGTGCGCGAGGGCCGGGGCGGCCTCGCATGCCCTGATCTTCATCTCCTCGATGCGCTCGGCGGAGAGGGCGTCGAGAGAGCTCGCGAGATCGGCGGGACTGAACGACCCGGCGACCACTCCGCAGTCGAACCGGCGGACTATCCGGGCCATCTCCGGGGACGGGCCGATCGCTATCGCCAGCCTCGCCTGTACGAACTCGAACAGTTTGTTCGGCAGGGCGTTGGCGTAATTGAAGTTCGTCGGTTCGAGGAGGAAGAGGCCGATGTCGTACGGGTTGAGCGTGGCGACGATCTCGTTCATCGCCACGGGCGGGACCAGGGCGACATTCTGCCGCGTGCCACAGAGCTCGGCCAACCTTCTGTAGTACTCCTCGCTGCCAGCGGCCGGGACAAGCATCAGGTCGAGGGAGAAGCGCCCGTCGACGTGGTCCATCATCTCGATCATTCGCTCTATCCGCCGTGATGGGATGGCAACGCCGTGGTGGACCAGCCGGATCCGCCCGGGGTCGACCGGGCTCGGCACCCGGTCATGGTACTCGCAGGAGTTGAAGATGACGTCGGGGCGGACCCCGAACTCCCGCCCGTACTCGTCGGCGAGCCCGTCGCAGACGGTCAGGACAGCATCGCACCGTGGCAGGTAATGCCGGCAGAGGTACCGAACGTACGGTTGCTGGATGAGTCGCCAGGAGAGGACGTCCTCGAACTCGCGCGGCCCGTACTCGGTCGCGTCGAGCACGATCTTGGCCCTCCCCTTCACGGCGAACGCGAACGAGAGCGTGTCGAAGTCGTTGGCCACGATCACGTCGAACTGGCGCGCGGAGATCTCGTCCCGGAACGGCTGGAGCACGGTCGGAGAGTGATGGGCGAGCGCCCGGTAATCCCTGGCAAGATGAGCGAGGGCGACCCTGACCTTGGCCATTCTCCTGTTCGCGAGCGGGACATGGATGTACTCGACACCCTCGAGGCAGGGATCGGCGAGGCCCATGCAGGTGACGGAATGATTCTGCCGGAGGAAGAGCAGCTGACGATACACCCTGGGGTCGTTTCCGAGATCGCTCAGCGAGATGATCAGTATTCTCATGGACGAGGAAGAGTCCGTACAGGACGGCGGAACTCCACTATTCTTAACTGGGTTTGGGAACCAAACTATAAAGAACGGTGTGGACCGCGCCGTCCAGTTCCCGGTTACCTGCGGCAGGCGGGCCTCGAGAGGATCGCATCACTGCCCGGCTTCCGCTCCTGCAGTGGCCCGAGTCCAGGTGGTCATTGGTTCCTGTGGCCGGCGACGCCCTCTACGACCATGCAAGGCCCCCGAGTCCGATGAAGAAAGACGGTGTTTCGCCCGTGGAGGAGAGGGCAGATGACGGAATCGTCCTGCTTGTGGCCAACGAGTTTCACGATGATCCGCGAGTCTTCCGCGCCTCCACGGCACTGTCCGATGATCACCGTCGAGTATCGGTCGTCTGTTTCGTCGAGGGGTCCGCGAGACAGGCTCTCGAGGAGACGCACGGGGTGCGAGTCCATCGATCCGCACACGACTCGAGGTTCTTCCGCCACCTCCGTACCCGGCCCCGGAAGACCGACGCGTCAGCCGGGGATGGCACGCCTCTCACGATCGAGCCCGAACGAGCCTCGGCGTCGGACCTCTTGCCAGCCCGGATAACGCTCCGTTCACAGGTTCTCGAGTCCGCGATCTTTTTGAACAATAACCTGCGCTGGCTCGTCGCGACGCTCCGGTTGCGCCCGGTGGCCGTCTACGCGAACGATCTCGACACCCTTCTGACGGGCGCGCTGCTCTCGGCGTTCAAGCGTGTCCCCCTCATCTACGACTCGCACGAGCTCTTCGTCGAGATGCTGGATCCGCCACGCCCGGTATACCAGCGCATGCTCAAGGGACTGGAGTCGCGTCTCGTACGGCGAGCGCAGCTGGTGATCACCGTGAACCCGTCCATCGCCGAGGAGCTCGCGCGGCGGTACGCCATCGAGAGGCCCACGGTAATCCCCAATTGCCCGCCGTACACGCAGGTGGTCCTGCCTGGCGCCGCGCAGGAGACGGGGATCCGCGTGGTCTACCATGGCGGGTACGCCCCCGATAGAGGCATCGAAGAGCTCCTCGAGGCCGCGCAGTACCTGGATGGAGCCCGCCTCTTTCTGCGGGGCCTGGACTCACCCCCGGACCATGTACGGCAGGCAGTCGCACGAGCCGCGAACGGTCCCGACGGTTCATCCCGGGTGACCCTGCTGCCGCGAGTACCGATGACCGGGCTGGTGGCGTCCCTCGCCGGGTTCGACGTCGGCGTCATACCGTACAGGGCCACGTGTCTGAACAATTACTACTCGTCCCCGAACAAGCTCTTTGAGTACATGATGGGGGGTCTCGCCGTCGCGGCGGCCGATCTCCCCGAGTTGCGGCGGGTGGTCGAGGAGTGTGAGAACGGCGTCCTCTTCGACCCTTCGGACCCCCGCGATATCGCGGAGAAGATCACCATGCTGGCGGCGGACCGCGACCGACTGGAGCGGATGAAGCGCAACTCGCTCGATGGCGCCGCCGGGCGGTGGAACTGGGAGGCCCAGAAGCCGCACCTTCTCCGGGCTGTGAATTCCTGCCTCGGTCGTCACGAGACGGTGAGTGACGAAACTACCCGAGCGAGACCTCGAACAGGGTGAGCCATCGCGAGAAACAGATCCAGCGCCAGATGTAGTAGTCGTTGGTGTAGGCTCGCTCGCCCGCGAGCACGTCCTCGAAGAGGCGGCGCGCCTCGTCGTTGAGGATCCCCTGCGCGCCATCGATCGCGTCCATGACCATCGACCGGAAGAGCCCGGGCTCCTGCCTGACCCACTCCACTTCGGCCGTCGCGAAACCGATCTTGTCCTGCCGCTCGCGGATGGTCTCGGGCAGTACCCCCTTCATTCCGTCGCGAAGGACCTGCTTGGTCCGGCAGTCGGCGAGCTTATAGTCCCCCGGCAGACCGACCACGAACTCGACGAGCCGGTAGTCGAGGAATGGGACGCGGCTCTCGATCGAGTGAGCCATCGAGGACCGATCCTCCCAGTGGAGGAGCATGGGCAGGCTGGTGTGGAAGAGCTGGCTGTACGAGAGCGCGCGTGTGCCGTGGCTCTGCGGCAGGAGATCGCTGGGCCGGAGCGGCGCGTCCAGCAGGTCCGTGTCGATCCACGAGGGCGTGAGCATCTCGCCGAACCGGGCCTGCTGGATCGGGCGGCGCACCCGGTCCGGCATCGCGAAGAACGCCATCTCGATGGCCGATTGCCGGACCGGGTACCCGTACCGCTCCCGGGCGAGCTCCAGTTCGCGCCGGAGCCGGAGCCACCTGCCGCCCAGAAAGAGGTCGGCGTACCGCGCGGGAAAGAACGTGTGGTACCCGCAGAGCTGCTCGTCCGCGCCCTGGCCGTCGAGCATGACCTTCATGCCCGTCCTGGCCGCGAGGCCGAAGACCGACCACTGCGCGTAGATGCTCGTCGACCCGAAAGGCTCGTCCTGGTGCCAGATGATGCGGTCGAGCTGATCGAGCAGGTCATCGACCGAGGGGCAGGTGAAGTGGGCCTCGAGCCCGCGCTCCTCGACGACCGTGGCGATGTAGTCGGACTCGTCGAACCGCCTGACGTCCGAGGTGGCCGAGAACGTCCGCTGCGGCTCTGCCGGGCCCGAGTCCCGGAGCAGATCGTTGGCGACGCAGACGATGGACGACGAGTCGAGCCCGCCCGAGAGGCAGGATCCGATCGAGACGTCGGCGCGCAGGCGGAGGCGGACCGAGTCGGAGAAGAGCTCCCGGAACCGGGCGCAGGCGTCCGCGTACGCCAGCCGGCTCTGCTCGGGTTGGAAGTCGTACCACCGATAGACGGGCAGGGTCCCGTCGATCTCGTCGATCCGGGCCTCGACGGCCTGCCCGCCGCGCAGCTGCATGACGCCGGCGAACATGGTCTCGTCCGTGTGATCGAGGAACGAGTAGGCGAGGTAATCGAAGGCCCGCTGGTGGTTGAGGCGAGCCTGCCAGCCCGGGAGCACCGTGAACTGCTTGATCTCGGAGGCGAACGCGAGGCATCCCCCGGGAGAGAACCAGTAGTAGAGCGGCTTGACGCCGAACCGGTCGCGGGCAGCGAAGATCGTCCCGGCCTCCCGGTCGAGGAGGACGAACGCGAACATCCCGTTGAAGCGGGCGACGCAGTCGCGGCCCCACTCGGCGTAGGCGTGGAGCACCACCTCCGTGTCGGTGCCGGTGGAGAAGGTGTGCCCGGCGGCTTCGAGCTCGTCCCGGAGCTCGCGGTAGTTGTAGACCTCGCCGTTGTACACGATCCAGTACCGGCGGTCGGACGTGCACATGGGCTGGTGGCCTGCGGGCGAGAGGTCCAGGATCGAGAGGCGACGATGACCGAGCGCGAGGCGGACATTATCCGCCTCAATCGACGCACACCGAGCTGATGGCGAATAGGGGAACGAGCTCGTCAGGACGCTGTCGGGGGTCCTTTCACCTCCGAAGAGTGCGGGCTCTGCGCCATCAGAAAAAACCGCGAATCCTTCATCGTCAGGGCCGCGGTGACGGATGACGGCTGTCATTGCCTCGATCGAAGCCCTGGGGGAACACGACGAATTCTTTCCCGAATTAATGATGGCCGAGATGCCGCACATGCGAACGAAAGCTCCTGATGATGCTCCTCACGGAGAAGAGTTCCGAATAGTTTGTTTCCTAGGGATTCTTAAGGTGATCCCGTGGGCAATCGACTGCCTTTTCCGAGAAGCGAATGAACTAATTACGACAATACATCGACGTTTTGTAGCAAGTTCAACATAGACCGTGCGAGGGCAAGAGATGCAGAGACCGCGGGTGATATTCGTAGCGGGATGGTACCCTAACGAGGACCATCCACTCAACGGGATCTTCATCCAGCGCCATGCCCGTGCAGTCTCTCCCTGGTGCGATGTCGGAGTCGTCTACGTTCATCAGAGCATGCACCGTTTCAGAAGAGAGATGGTTGTCACGGTGGAGGAGGGAATACCAACCGTGCGGATCTACCTGCCCCGACCTCCGTTCGGCAACATTCCCCTCGATCTCATCTATCTCAATACAGTGAACTCTCGACTCGTGCATGCGCTGCGCGGCATCAGGACGCTCGTTCGTACACTCGGAGGTGTGGACATCATCCACCTGCACGAGATCCGGCCCCTGGGATTGGCAGCGGTTCTTGCGGCGAGGCGATACCGCGTTCCCCTTGTCACGACCGAGCATTCGAGCGAATACCACGTCGCACCGCTGTTTGGAATCGAACGTCGAAAATGCCAGACAATATTGGAGGAAAGTGCGCTTGTTCTCCCGGTCTCTCATGCACTCGAATTGGACCTGAACGCGATTGCGCCCGAGGTAGAGTATCGGATTATTCCGAACGTGGTTGACACTTCGTCCTTCACTCCCTCTTCAGGATCGAAGGCGTATTTGAGGAAAAGGCTGATTCATGTCTCGCTCCTTGACGATGGCCAGAAGAACGTCTCAGGACTTCTCGACGCACTAGCCCGCCTCAGAAAAATTCGGGATGACTTCGAACTGCACATCGTCGGCGACGGTCCAGATAGGGAAATATTGGAGTGCCAATCCAAGTCTCTCAACCTTTCAGATATTGTCGTTTATCACGGGATGGTCACCGAAGACCGTGTCCGGGCACTCCTGAGGCAAGCTCATGTCTTTGTGCTGAACAGTCCCTATGAGACGTTTGGGATTGCCGGTATCGAGGCACTTGCGTCAGGGGTTCCTGTCATCTCCACGCGATGCGGCGGGCCAGAGGAGTATATCGATAACAGCAACGGAATTCTGATTGATGTGGGCGATACTGACGGGTTGATCGATGCAATAAACACAATGCTTGATTCGTGGCAGATGTACGACAGAGATGCTCTTCATGGGGCGATAGTCAGGAAGTACTCGGAAGAAATCATAGGTAAAGCACTTGCGTCTGTGTACGAAGACATGCTCGGTTGCTCGATCTAATCTTGACACAGAATCAGACAAAATTCCATCGAATCGACTGCATTATGACCCGCCGCGATCAACGAAATCGGAGGATAATGAAACGGAAGTGGCCGATCGGACAAGGGGTCTACGCGGTTGATATCGATCCGAAATGGCTTGTCATGGATATCGGCAGTGGGCATAATCCTCACCCCAGAGCAGAGGTTCTTGTAGATAGAGAACTCGGGGCATCGCAACACCGCGGGGGGGTTGCAGCTACGATTCCGGAAGGAAAGACTGTAGTGATCGCTGACGCATCCGTTGGGCTTCCGTTTAAAGATAAATCGGTGGATTTCTTGATTGCAAGCCATATCGCCGAGCACGTCGAATCTCCAGTAATTTTTATACAGGAGCTGACGCGGATATCACACAGAGGCTATATCGAAACGCCTGGCTTGCTTTCCGATGCGCTTCTGAATGAGCAGTTCCATCCGTGGCGGGTGTACCGTTCTGGTAAAAAACTCGTGTTCAGACGGAAACGAAAAACAAAGCCTCTCTCCAGTCTCTTTTATCGGATATTTTATTACGACGAGAAGCGCCCAGGACACGACACCGAACCGTTCACTAATATCATCATGGATCGCGTCGCTCGGAGATTGCGGTTGATCTTGAATTGCAATTGGTCACGGATACCCGGGACATATACGTATTATCCTTGGGAACAGACTGTTAACCTCAAGGTAATCGAGTGATGCCGGATTCACGATTACATGTCCTTCTGATAATATGCGTTATGAATTATCGTGAGGATCCGTGGCACTCCTGAGGACCATCATCCATACCCTTGGATCGAGGATATTCACCACGATTATCGGTTTTGTTATATTACTGCTGACAACGCGGTACCTCGGCGCCGAAGGAGCCGGCACCATCGGGCTGATCAGTGCCTCAGTCGGCCTCATCGCGATCTTCGCAGGCTTCATCGGGGGCGGATCTCTCGTCTACCTCATTCCCCGGCATAACTTCACGCTCCTGATGATTCCGGCGTATATCTGGGCGCTCCTCATGGTGACTGCCGGATCCCTCGTGCTATTCGTATTCAACCTGGTCCCGGTCGAAGTGATTCCTCCGATCGCGCTCCTCTCGTTCCTTACGTGTATTGGTTCCGTCAACCTGGTCGCACTCGTCGGAAAGGAACGCATTACGGTCAATAATACTCTCTCGATCCTCCAAGCCGTGATCAACATCGCCCTCCTTGTCATTTTCTTCATCATTCTCGAGACGGCAACCGTGGATCGGTACCTGCTTGCCATGTATGTTTCAGGTACCATTGCGCTGGTGCTGGAGTTCCTGATGGTTCGACGGTATTTTGGTGGGCAGATTGGCACACTGGCAGAGATTCGCCTAACTATCAGCTCCTCCATCCGGTACGGGTTTCTATCCCAGCTCGGGAACGTGATCCAGTTCCTCAACTACCGCCTCAGCTTTTTTCTCATCAATTTTTACGCCGGGGTCGCTGCGGTCGGGGTGTATTCCGTCGGAGTCACGTTATCCGAGAGCATCTGGATCGCCGCCCAGTCGATCTCGCTCGTGCAGTATGCACGAATTGCGAACACCGACGATCTCGAGTACTGCCGTGTATTAACCCTCCAGCTATCCAAAGCGGGCGTACTGGTAACCACCGTGCTGGTGGGGATTCTGCTGGTTGTCCCGCCGCAGTTCTTTGGGATGATCTTTGGGCGTGATTTCTCCCAGGTCTATTTCGTTATCGCCTCGATGGCGCTGGGTATCATTGCTTTCGGCTATACGATCATGATCAGCCATTACTTTGCCGGGCTCGGCCGCTACCACATCAACACCTTCGCATCGTTGTGCGGTCTGATCGCCACCGCCGTGCTGAGCGTGATCCTCATACCGCGCTACGGGTATATCGGTGCCGGCATCACCTCGAGCATCGCGTATATCCTGACATCCCTGGTGCAGGTACGGTTCTTCGTCCAACAATCAGGGGCATCCATCCGCGAACTCTTCCCGAACCGCTCGGATATCGCCTTCTTACGGTCGCTGATCCAGGATCTTCTGCCGGAAAAGTGGAAGAGTGCGTGATCGGCTGTAATTTTCTCAATTGAAAAACGACCCGATCGCCTCCACGATCGCCTCGCTCGCCCGGCCGTCGCCGTAGACGGGCAGCCGCTCGGCCGATGGGAACGGCCGCCGGACCGCCTCCAGGATCGTGTCGTGGTCCGTTCCGGCGAGCACGTTCCACCCGTCTTCCAGCGTCTCGATCCACTCGGTGGTGTCCCGGAGCGTGACGCACGGCACACCCAGCACGTACGCCTCCTTCTGCATCCCGCCCGAATCGGTCAGGAGCCGCTCGGCGGACGAGAGCAGGCGGATCATATCGAGGTACCCCAGGGGCTCCACTGCCCGGACGTTGGCCGGGAACTCGAGACCATTCTCGGCCATCGCATGCCTCGTCCGCGGGTGGACGGGGAAGACGACCGGACGGTCGATCGCATCGATCGCCGAGAGGATCGCACCGAGCACGGAGGGGTCGTCGGTGTTCGAGGCGCGGTGGACGGTGAGGACCAGGTAGTCGCCGGGAGCGAGCCCGAGCCGGTCGAGGACGTCGGACCGCTCGTCGGCGATGACCCGGTTGAACGCGAGCGCGTCGACCATCACGTCGCCCGTGACAGAGACGCCCGCACGAACGCCCTCGCGCTCGAGGTTCTCGACCGCGGTCGCGGTCGGGCAGAAGAGCAGGCTCGAGACGTGGTCGGTCAGGACGCGGTTCACCTCCTCGGGCATCGCGCGGTCGAACGAGCGGAGGCCCGCCTCGACGTGGGCCACCGGGACGTGGAGCTTCGCCGCCGCGAGGGCTCCGGCGAGGGTCGAGTTCGTGTCGCCGTAGACGAGGACGAGGTCCGGCCCCTCCCGGCGCAGCACCTCCTCGATCCGGACGAGCATGGCGCCCGTCTGCTCGGCGTGGGTTCCCGACCCGACGCCGAGATGGTGGTCGGGTCGCGGGATCCGGAGCTCCTCGAAGAAGACGTCGGACATGCCGGCATCGTAGTGCTGGCCCGTATGGACCAGGACCTCGTCATAGTGCTTTCGGATCTCGCGGGAGAGCGGTGCGCACTTGATGAACTGCGGTCGCGCGCCGACCACCGAGACGAGCTTCATCGCCTGCCCTCGCTCCGCCCACGGCGCAGAATCATGATCACGTGTCTGTGCCGGGGAGGCTAAAGGCTTGACCTCCCGAACCGATGCCCCATTCGCCGGTGCCGTGCCCCACGGAGGCGGAACAACCCTTACGTGCCTGTGTTCACGTCTGCTCTGCCTGCGACCGGCTCGATCCTTCCCCGAGCCGGTCCATGAGCGATGCAATCTCCGTCACGGGCCGGTCGCACGTGCGTCCCGTGCAGACATAGGCCGTCGCCCTGCCGTCGACCATCGCCATCTCCTGCGTGAACGGCGCCAGCTGCCGGACGGCCTCGCCCTTCTCGCCGATCGGGACGAAGAGCACGGTCGCCGAGGGCAGGTACGCTTGCTGCAGGGCCTCGAGCATCGCCGTCGCGTCGGCCGTTCCGGGCGCGCCGACGACCACGACCTCGTGCGAAGGCCCGACCGCGAGGTCCAGCCCGGCGAGAAAGAGCGTCGCGAGCGTGGGCGACGACTCGAGCGGGGCCGCGTAGAGCCGCGAGAGGGCGGCCGCGCGCTCCTCGTAGGCTGGATCCCCGAGCAGCCGGGCGAGCCGGACCAGGTCGAGGTACGCGACCGAGTTCGCGGAGGGGTAGGCGCCGTCGAAGATCTCCTTCTGCCGGACCAGGAGGTCCGTCGCCCCGGCCGCCGCCGAGAAGAGGCCGCCGTTCTCGTCGTCCCAGAAGTCCGTGAT
>Ga0255341_1006112_pt1 | contig 11484 bp, 11 predicted proteins | sample wastewater_treat_8_FD_192418 | JGI IMG/M metagenome (GOLD analysis project Ga0255341, IMG submission 192418) | Wastewater microbial communities from Lulu Island WWTP, Vancouver, Canada - plant12 | ecosystem: Engineered > WWTP > Wastewater > Unclassified | place: Canada: Vancouver, British... | reverse complement strand
CCACTTTGCCCGATTCCAAAGTGCGCGGATACGACAAAGGACGTTTTTCTTTCAACGTCAAAGGCGGTCGCTGCGAAGCCTGCCGCGGCGATGGTCAGCTTAAAATCGAAATGCAGTTCCTGCCGGATGTTTACGTCCCCTGCGAGATCTGTCACGGCAGCCGCTACAACCACGAGACCCTTCAGGTGCGTTTCAAGGACAAAAACATCGCGGACGTCCTGAACATGACCGTTGATGCCGCCCTGGAATACTTTGAAGCCTTTCCGCGCATCAGCCGCAAACTCCAGACCCTGAAAGATGTCGGCTGCGGCTATCTCCGCCTTGGGCAGCCCGCTCCGACCCTCTCGGGCGGGGAGGCTCAGCGCGTGAAGCTTTCGAAGGAGCTATCGCGCCTTGCCACAGGCAGGACTCTCTACGTGCTGGACGAGCCATCCGTTGGACTGCATGCCGCGGATGTGCATATGCTCATCCAGGTTCTGCAGACCCTCGTTGATGCCGGCAATACTGTCCTGATCATTGAACACAACCTGGATATCATCAAAGTCGCGGATTGGATTATCGACCTCGGTCCCGAAGGCGGCGACCGCGGAGGAGAGGTGCTGGCGGAAGGCAAACCGGAAGAGATTTGCCACATCGGGAAGAGCTACACAGGTCAATATCTGCGCAAATACGTCCTGGATCATCACGGGCGCGCTTGTGATTGATTTCTGCGAAACCACCTTGGGGTTATGTTAGAATTCCCGCCAGATACCAACACAACAGGAAGTAACTATGTTTAGAACGCGCTTCGCTCCCAGCCCAACGGGCTACATGCACATCGGCAACCTCCGCACTGCCCTCTACGCCTACCTCATCGCGAAAAAGGAACATGGGCAGTTCATCCTCCGCATCGAGGATACCGACCAAAACCGCAACGTCCCTGAAGCGCTTGCCGCGATCTACCGCGGGCTCGCATTGGCTGGCATCAGCTACGATGAAGGTCCGGATAAGGACGGCGGGTTTGGACCCTATGTGCAAAGCCAGCGTTTGCCCATTTATAAAGAATACGCGGAAAAACTGCTCGCGGGCGGGCATGCCTACTACTGTTTCTGCGGCAAAGAAGACAAACCCGCTCTCGAAGCAGCCAACGAACGCGTGGAAGGCTACCGCGATCCCTGCCGCGACCTGAGCCCTCAGCAAGTGGAAGCCCGCATCGCCGAAGGCATCGTGCCGGTCGTGCGTCAGCGCGTGCCAATGGAGGGCGTCAGCGCTTTTGAGGACCACGTCTACGGGCACATCGAGATCGAAAACAAGCAGCTCGATGACCAGGTGCTGCTCAAATCCGACGGCTTCCCCACCTACAATTTTGCCAACGTTGTGGACGACCACCTGATGCAAATCTCGCACGTCATCCGTGGACAGGAGTATCTCTCTTCCACCCCGAAGTACAACCTGTTATATGAGGCTTTTGGCTGGGAGCATCCGGAGTATATTCACCTTCCCCATATCATCCGCGAAGACGGCGCCAAGATGAGCAAGCGTAAGGGAGACCCTTCGTTCGAAGATCTGGTGCGGATGGGGTATCTTCCGCAGGCGATTGTCAATTACGTCGCCCTCCTGGGTTGGAACCCCGGCGATGAAAGAGAATTTTTCCTGATGCAAGACCTGATTGCGGCATTCGACATGGACCGGATCAACAAAGCTAATGCCGCTTTCTCGCTCGACAAGCTGCGCTGGCTCAATGGAGAACATATCCGCTCGCTCAGCCCTGAAACCTTCCATGAGATTTCCCTGCCCTTTTACCCGCAAGGTTTGGCGGAGTTCGACCTGGCAAAAATCAGCCAACTGATTCAGGTCCGCACCGAGACACTGACTGACATCCCGAAACTGGTCGGATTCCTGGCGGAACTGCCGGAGTATTCAGCGGATTTGTTCGAGAACCAGAAGTCGAAATCGACGCGGGAAACCTCACGAAGAGTGTTGGAAGCGGTAGCGCCAATGCTTGAGAGCCAGGAAGACTGGAGCAATGAAGCGTTGTTTGAGCTGCTGAAGACTTTCGCACAGGCGCAGGGGCTCAAAGTCGGAACGGTCATGTGGCCCATCCGCACCGCCCTCTCCGGGCAGGAAACCTCCCCCGGCGGCGCAACCGAACTTGCCTCCCTGATGAGAAAGGAAGAGTCCTTGAGGAGAATTCGGCTCGGGTTGAACAAACTGGCTTAGATGGAGAACCCGATCGCTATATTGATTCACTGCAGACGCTGTGTTTTGAGGCACAGCGTCTTTTAGGCATCGAGGATGGCATCTGAACGCCCAAATCCTTGCCCATGTTTCAATTTTGTAAGGATAAGGCAAGAGGGTCCACAGCGAATTCCAATGCTTGAGTCGGAACGGTTGTTGGCAAGAAAACCTGCCTCCAATCGCCTCTTCAGCGGTACAATTCTTGCAACATGCTGAGGTATAAGGCAAGAGGCTATGATACCCATTCTTGAAGTGCTGCCGGTCTTATCGGTATTTCCGTACGCGCTGCTTTATTACGGTGTTCTGCTCACATCCATGGGGCTGGCTCTTTTGAGTTTCCGGCGAGCTGATCCTGCCAACAATCCCGCCCTGCGCGGCAGTCTGTTGGTCATTTTCCTCAGCCAGCTCATCCTGCTGACGCTCAGCCTGATGATTTACCAGGGTTTTACGCAGCTCAGCCAGGTTTTTCCGTTGGCTTTTCGCGCGCTGACGCTCGTCTGCATCCTTTGGTTCCTACGCGCGCTCTTCTGGCAGCCGCACAAAGGTCATGCCTGGCTGATATGGGCTCTGACGGCGCTGATTTTAACCGCTGCCAGCGTCCTAACGCTCACCTGGCTGCCGCTTGCAGACACGCAAAATTTCAACGGTTCCTGGCAGGATTTAATCTGGGTCGGTTCTACTCTTCTGACCATCGTCCTCGCTGCGATCGTCTGCCTGCTGCAAAACCGCTCCGACCGTGTCGAAGGGGTCATTATCCTCTTCCTCGCTGCGATAGGGTACGTTTTATACCTCGCTCTGCCCAACGGAGGCAATCTGCCTGCCTCAGTCATGATAAGCCAATTAATTTACTACCCGCTGCTTATTAGTCTGGCTTGGCAGCGTAAGCAAACCGCGGCGGCTCCTATTCCATCAGACGCTGAAGAAAACCGGCGTGAGCTCTCCGGAGAGGTCGCCGCACGTCTTTTGGACGTCAGCCTGCAGCAGACGAATGACCAGATCCAACGCAGCCTCACGCACAGTCTCGGGCTATTTCTGCTGGCAGACCTTTGCGGCTTCCTCATCGCGGAACCGGACTCCGAAAACCTGACCCTGGTACACACGTATGACCTTATCCGCGAGGATTTCCTCAGCGCGAGGCAGCTTTCCAAAAAAACCTTCCCGTCTTTGACCGCCCATTTCCAAGACCGTCAGGTTCTAAGCTCCAATTCGGAGGCTGAACTGACCAGCGAAAAGGCGGTATTGATGGATTTGATTGGCTACAACCGCCTGGGGAACCTGCTTTTTTACCCGCTGAACGCGATCGACGCGCCAACTTTGCGCGGACTGCTCTGCCTGAGCCCATACACGGGCAGGGTCTGGACCCCTAAGGACTTTGAGCAGCTCCATGTGATCGCGCCGAAAGTCAACGAGATTTTGGATGAAGCCGCGGACTTTGAGCAAAAAGCTACAACAGCGCAGCGTTTGCAGCTCCTGCTCAACCAGGTCCAACGCGACCATGCGAACACAGTGGAGCAATTTCTCCAATCGCAAAACCTTGTGCACCAATTGGAAGAGGAAGCGCATATCGACAGCCAGAACCATGAATCGGAAGTAGCATTGTGGCTTGCCCGGCAGGAGGCGCTTGAGGACCAGCTCGAAGAACTGCAGGCGACCCTCCGCCAAAATGAGGCGACTATTGCCCAGGCGGAAGCCCTGCGGCTTGAAAAGGAACGCCTGGAACAATCAATGGCGCAAAACGCCGCTCAGGTTGCCGGGCTGCGCGAGGCGTTGGACCAGGCGCGCGGCATGCTCGAACAAATGGATTCCGGGCAATTGCCGCCTGATACCAGCAAACCAACAGCCAGCTTCAGTGATGACCTCACAGCCTTGTTGGATGAATTTAAATCCGAGTTTACTGAAAAGCAAATACGCGTCCGCGCAGAAAACAAGCTGAGCGCGGAGCCAGACCTCCGTAGCAAGGCGCAACTGCTCCACCTCAGCCGTTCGCTGCTGCGAAACGCGTTAAGCGTCAGCAAAGTTGGCTCCGAAGTGCTGCTGGAGGCGCTGGCTTCCCAGGAATATCCCGGGTTCGTGGAATTGCGCGCCAGTGATGCTGGGCCCGGCTTGAAGCCGGAAGAACAGGTCGGTTTTCTCGCTTCGCTTGAGGCGGCTCCCGAATCCGGCAGGCAGCCCTGGGGAGAAACCGGCGCTCTCAAAGAGGCTGTCGACCTGACGCAGCGTCTCGGCGGTCACTGGTGGATCCACTCTGTGCCCGACACCTTTACCATCCATCGCCTGGCAATCCCCGCTTTCAGCGGGGCGGAAAGCGCTGGCAATAATCTTGCTACATCCTTGCCGGAGAATTGCTGATCACTATGCGTCTTAAAAAACACCAATCCATCACTCTTGCGGTTTTATTTGTCATGACCATCTCCTTCGTGGGGGTCATTTTTGCGGGCGTAATCGTCGCGGCGATGGCAAGTTCGGATTCATCCCCTTATCTGGTCAGTTTTCGTAATTTTCAGATAACTCCCACCCCCTACCAGCCAAACGCTTTCGCGAACATCCTTGAGGACGGTACTATCGAGCTCATTCCCCAGCCCGTGCTGACGCCGACCCCTGTGCCTGTCATCCCGGCAGGCGAGCTGCCGGAAAACCAGCTCAACATCCTTATGCTCGGCGTTGACGACTTCGGTGAAAACAACTTCCGCACGGATGTAATTATTCTGGCTTCGATCAACCCGAAGCACAAAAGCGTCAGCCTGATCTCCTTCCCGCGGGACCTCTACGTTACCATCCCCGGCTACTGGTCCAACCGCATCAATACTGCATGGGCTTTGGGGGGCTTTGACCTCCTCGCTCAGACTCTCGAGGTCAACTTCGGCATCCGCCCGGATAATTACATGATGGTCAACTACAATGGGTTCAAAGACGTCGTCAACAGCCTCGGTGGGATCGACGTGAATGTGACCGAAGAACTGCAGGACGCCTGCGAAATGGACCCCTCCGGATGGTGTGTGTTTGAGCCCGGTGAGACGCATATGAACGGTGGGGAGGCGCTTTGGTACGCGCGTTCACGCAAAACCACCAGCGATTTTGACCGCAACCGGCGTGCTCAGGATGTTGTCATGGCAATTTTTAGCAAGGCAGTCAGCCTGAACATGCTCATCAAAGTTCCGGAGCTTTACAGTCTTTACCGGGAATACGTGGATACGGATGTGCAATTGTTGGATGTTTTGCCCTTGCTGCCGATGGCGTCTTCGCTGATGAATTCAGACAATTTCCACCGCTACGCGGTCACGCCGGATATGGTTTACAACTGGATCACAGCGGAGGGCGCGATGGTGCTGATGCCCGACTACTATGCCATTTCGGGCATGCTCAACGAAGCGCTCTACCGCAACGAATAACTGTATCCAAAAGAAATAAAAAAGCCCGGGATTGAAACCGGGCTTTTTTATTAGTGCTGTCAGGTCTGGATCAGGGTTGGTTTTCTGCCATGATCACGTTCTGGATCGCCTCACTGATCCGGTAGGCGGTATCGACACTGTTCATCGTGTAGAGATGAATGCCGCGGATGTCGTTATCGATCAGGTCCATGATCTGTTCGGTGGCATAGAAGAGTCCCGCGTCGCGCAGGGCTTCGGGCTTGTTGGCATATTTACTGAAGAGGCGTGAGAGCTTTGCAGGGACGCTCGCCCCAGAAAGCGCCACCGTGCGCTCAATCTGCCGGAGGCTCGTGATGGGCATGATTCCCGCCACAATCGGTACGTTGATGCCTTTGGCGGTTGCCAGGTCGCGGAAGCGGTAGAAAGCCTCGTTATCGAAGAACAATTGGGTCACGAGGTGGGTGACGCCGTTGGCGATCTTGTAATGCAGATTCTCGACATCCTCTTCCAGTGAGGCTGCCTGGTAGTGCCCTTCCGGGTAGCAGGCGCCCATCAGATTAAACTCCGGCTCGCGCTTTTTGATGAAATCCGCCAGATCGCTGGCATAGCGGAAGTCGTCCTGAGGCGGAACATCCGGGCTGATATCCCCGCGCAAGACCATCAGGTTCATGACCTGGTTCTCTTTGAGCTTTTCGAGCGTACCAATCACGTCCTGCTCAGTGGAATTGACACAGGTGATATGCGCGACAGGCTCGATGTGGTAAGTGGTGCGGATGAGCGAGGCGATCTCGACGGTCTTCTCACGCTGAGCCAGGCTGCCGCCGGCGCCGTAGGTCACGCTGATGTAATCAGCGGGCAGTCCCCGCAGCCTGAGCAGCGTGTTGTAAATGACGTTATAGGAACTGTCCTTCTTCGGCGGAAAAATTTCCAATGAAAAGCTGACTTTTTTGTGTTTGAAAATCTCAGAAATGTTCATGTTAAGCCTGTTAGCCCTTTTTTAGTACTGCTGAACTCACAGCAGCGCCATTCCCGGGAAGAATAGTTTTTCTATTATACATGCAATACCCCGAAGGGCTCGTCTTTGTGTAAGATTGTTGGATTCAATGTCATCAGTCCTTCGCAGAGACTCACGGGTAGGCGGGTATAATAAGATATCGCTATTAAAGGAGAAGCTATGTCCCCAAAAATTGTTGAATGCATCCCGAATTTTTCCGAAGCCCGCCGTCCTGAAGTGATGGATACGATCATTGCTGCTGTCGCGAGCGTGAGCGGAGTGCGCGTTTTGGACCGGCATTCCGACGTGGACCACAACCGCACGGTCCTGACCTTTGTCGGGACGCCCGAAGCGGTGGAAGAAGCCGCATACCTTGGCATCACCAAGGCGGCGGAGTTGATTGACCTCAACCAACACGAGGGCGAACATCCGCGCATGGGCGCCACCGATGTCGTCCCATTTGTGCCGATCGCGGGCGTCACCATGCAGGAATGTGTCGAGATGGCGCGGCGGCTCGGCAAACGCGTGGCAGAGACTCTGGACATTCCGGTCTACTTCTACGAAGATGCCGCCATCCGCCAGGACCGCAAAAACCTGGAGGATATCCGGCGCGGGGAGTTTGAGGGCATCAAGGAAACAATTGCCACGGATCCGTACCGCGAGCCTGATCTGGGTCCAAAGCGGATGGGTCCCGCGGGGGCAACCGTAATCGGCGCCCGCCAGCCTTTGATCGCCTACAATATTTTCCTCAATACGCCCGATGTCAGCATCGCCCAAAAGATTGCCCGAAGGGTGCGCAACTCCTCAGGCGGCTTCCATTTCGTCAAGGGAATGGGCGTTCTGGTGGAAGGGTTGGCGCAGGTCTCGATGAACCTCACCAACTTCCACCGCTCGCCAATGGCGCAGGTGACTGAGTTTGTCCGCCGGGAGGCGCAGCGTTATGGCGTGGGCATTCACCACTCCGAAATTATCGGGCTGGTGCCTTCGCAGGCGATGGTAAACGCTGCCCGCTACTACATGCAGATGGATGGGTTTGAGAACGACCAACTGCTCGAAAACCGTTTGTTCGGAGCTGACGAAGAAGAAAAGATCGGCTCCGGCAGCCAGATCGACTTCCTCGACCAGGTGGCTGAGGGCACGCCAGCCCCTGGCGGCGGTTCCGCTGCTGCCCACACCGCGGCTCTGGGGGTTGCCCTGGCGCTGATGGTAGCGCGGTTGACCGTTGGCAAATCCAAATATGCGTCAGCCGAAACTGAATGCTGGCAACTGATTGAGGAAGGCGAAGCCTTGCGCAAGCGTCTGACCGAGGCAATCCAGCACGACGCTGAAGCCTTCGATGGCATCCTTGTCGCCCGGCGCATGCCCAAGGCGGATGACGCCCAAATCGCCGCGCGCGCAGCCGCCATTCGCAAAGCCAGCCTGTTCGCTGCCACGGTCCCGCTCGAAACCGCGCGGGACTGCGTGAAAGTACTGAAAATGACTGTCCGCATGGCAGAAATCGGCAACATCAACTGCATCTCCGATGCCGCTGCAGGCGCGCATCATGCCAAAGCAGGCTTTGAATCTGCCCGTCTGAACGTCAAAATCAATCTGCTGGGCTACGAAGAAGACCCCGAAGCCCAACTTATGCTGACCGAAGTGGAAACCCTTCGTGATGAGGTCGCGGGCTTGATGCAGAGCCTGGGGCTCATCCTAAAAGAACGCGCGGGACTGTGAACGAACTAAGGATCATCGTCGGCTCGCAAAATCCCGCCAAACTGGAGGCGGTGAGCCTTGCATTTGCCGCCTTTTTCCCGGAAGCGAGTTTCGAACTGCAGCCGCTGACGGTGCCTTCAGGCGTCAGCGCCCAACCGCTCAGCGATGCCGAGACCCTGAAAGGCGCAGCCAACCGCGCGAGGGCTGCGCGCGCGCTCGAACCCGAGGCTGATTATTGGGTGGGTATCGAAGGCGGGCTGCAGCCGATCCCGCAGGAACCGGAAACGTTCCTGTCTTTTTGCTGGGTGGTGGTTTTTGGCAGGGAGCGGAGCGGAAGAGCCCGCTCAGCCAGCTACGAACTGCCCAAGGCAATTTGCGACCTTATCCGCCAGGGGATGGAACTTGGCGAGGCTGATGACCTCATATTCGGCGTTTCCGGTTCCAAGCGCCAGAACGGCGGGGTAGGTTTGCTGACCGCGGGCAGAGTCACCCGCAGCCAATTTTACGCGGAGGCGGTCAAATTAGCCCTGATCCCATTCGTTCAGTCCGATCTCTTTCCTGATTTGGAGCGATAGATGGAGAAGGATTTCTGGCTCCATAAAAAACTTGAGGAAATGACCCGCGAAGAGTGGGAAGCCCTTTGCGACGGCTGTTCCAAGTGCTGCCTGTATAAATTGCGCGACCCTGATGTTCCGGGCGTGCGCTTTACCAACGTAGTCTGCCGGTACATGGACATGCAGACCTGCCTCTGCACGGATTACGAGCACCGCCACGAAAACGTGCCCGAGTGCATTCTGCTCACGCCTGAGCTCGTCTACCACATCGACTGGCTGCCCAAAAGCTGCGCCTACTACTTGGTTTCGGAAGGAAAAGACCTCCCGTGGTGGCATCCGCTGAAAACCGGCAGCCGGGATTCCACCCGCAAAACCGGCGCTTCGGTCTTCGGAAAGGTGGTGAGCGAAGCGGAAGTGGACCTGGACGACCTTGAAGATATGGTTGTTAATTGGTTTGAATGAAGCGGATATTTAGGTTAAAATATAGTTGATTAAAATGGAGCATACGCATGGCTGAGGAAACTCAAACCGATCCAAGGATGCTGTTGGCGATAGTGACAGGTCCGGACAGTGACAGCGTGGAAAGCGTGTTGTTGAAGAGTGACTATCCTTTTGCCAAACTGCCGAGTGTGGGCGGACTGCTGCGCGAGCGCAGCGTCACATTCCTGATCGGATGTCCGCAAAAGGAAACAGACCAGCTCCGCGAGATGCTGCAGGAAGTTGCCGGAAGGCGCATTGGCTACGTCTCACCCGTGCTCGACAACCTGCCGGTGGGTTCGCTCATCCCAACGGAAGTACAGATCGGTGGCGTGACGATTTTGGACCTTAAAATTGAACACTACGAGGAAATCGGATGAAAAAATTGATTATCGCAATCATCAGAGATGATGATAACGAAAACGTATCTGCCCGGCTGACGGCTGAAGATTTCCGCGTGACTCAAATTGCGTCCACCGGCGGCTTTTTACGCAGCGGACGCAGCACCTTGCTGATTGGAGTCGAGGACGACCGCGTGCCGCGCGCGCTCGAAATACTGCGCGAGACCTGTACTGCAGCCCGCAGCCCTCAGGAAAAGAAAGCAACCGTCTTCGTGCTGAACGTGGACGAGTTCACGCAGCTTTAACAATTTATAAGCTTAGTAGTAACGGTTCTGGAGAACGTTTTTTCTGACCAAGACCGCAACATTAACAGTATCAAACAAGATACGAATTAGTTAATAACGAAAGGAATTAGAATGAATTTTAAAAAAGCATTTACCTATATTTTTGAAGATCAACGCTGGTTTGAGAAACTGATTGTTCCCCTGTTGGTAACTCTTATCCCAGTGGTCGGAGGGATGGCAACAGCCGGCTATATCATGCGGGTCACGCGCAATGTTGCAGCGAACCAGGCGGCACCCCTGCCGCAATTTGAGTTTGGAACAGACCTTCGCCTGGGTTTCAAGATGTTTGTCACGGGCTTGGTGTACATACTGCCGATTATGCTGATCTGTCTGATTATCATGTTTTTGTTGATGGTGGCTGGCGACAGCGAGGTAAGCAGTGTCCTGGGAATATTCGGCTGCGGCATCGCCGGTTTACTGATTCTGGCTTATGGGCTGCTCCTGGCAGTAATGATGCCGGTTATAACCGCGAAAGTCGCCGTGCAGGAAGAGATAAAAGCCGCGTTTCAGTTCAAGGATGTCTTTCGTCGGCTGAAGAACAATTTCACCGCCTGGTTGATTGCCATCGGCGGTGCCATGCTTTGCGGCGCGGTCATTGCCCCGCTGGGTGGAATTGTCTTTGCCATTGGTGTGATCATCACCACTTTCTATGCGCAGCTTACCATCGCCCACCTTAATGGGCAAGCTTACGCTCACTCCCAAAATCCTGGCGGACAGGGCGCCCCAGTTTACTAAAAAAACCAGCAAAGACAGCAAAAACGACCCAAAAGGGTCGTTTTGATTTTAGGGCAGGCTTAGGTGCGCCATCTAAACCTTTTTATCGTCGGAACACGGATACTTTTTTTCACTACCGCGCTTCTTCAAACTCTTCTACCTGGTAGGTCTCCACGCTCAACACCTTCCTGCGCCAGAGATCCGAACGCGCGCCCATTTTCTGGCAGAGGTGGCTGAGAAATTCAGCAGGGTCAGGGAGCTGCTCCCAGACTTGGGGCAAGAAGGTCGCCCCGTTCCTCCCATCTGATAGCACGACTCCGTCCACGTGCGGTCGCAGCAGCCTGGGCAGCTCTTCCGGCTCGCTGTAGGGCAGGGGTGTTGGTCTGGTGAGGCGGGAAATCTCGATGTGGATATGCTCCGCATCTCCCGGACGTACCCGCGGGAAGCGGTAATCCCGCGTGGCAGCCTGGGCAGCCCGCTGGCGCACGTCCTGAGCAAGCGGCTGATAAGCTTCGAGGGTGCCGATGCACCCGCGCAACTGCCCGTGCATCGTCAGTGTAACAAAACTGGCGCCTTTTTCGAGCAGCGCGGGAGGAAGATCCGCGGGCAGCGGGGCAGCAGGGCGGTCATGAGCGGCATCAGTCAGGGATTGACGGGCTATTTTGAGCAGGGTGGAACGTTCGTCTGGACTGAGTTGCGTTGGCATAGGATTTGCACCATTCCTTTCGAGCCAGCAGAGGCTTAACAGTCATTATACGAAGTTAATTAATTTTCCGCATT
>Ga0255341_1006107_pt1 | contig 11494 bp, 7 predicted proteins | sample wastewater_treat_8_FD_192418 | JGI IMG/M metagenome (GOLD analysis project Ga0255341, IMG submission 192418) | Wastewater microbial communities from Lulu Island WWTP, Vancouver, Canada - plant12 | ecosystem: Engineered > WWTP > Wastewater > Unclassified | place: Canada: Vancouver, British... | reverse complement strand
ATAGCGCGCTGGTCTTATCTTCACTCGCGAGCAAAACTGCCGTCTATTGGTAAAGATATTGATGACGCTATGGAAGCGATCGAAAAAGAAAATCCAACACTTAAAGGAATTTTGCCTAAAGTTTATGCTCGCCCTAATTTGGACAAAGCCGCACTTGGTGGACTAATTGATTTAATTGGAAATATCGCGCTCGGAGACGAGGCGGCAAAATCAAAAGACTTGCTCGGCAGAGTGTATGAATATTTCTTGGGTGAATTTGCCAATGCTGAAGGCAAAAAGGGTGGTCAATTTTACACTCCGAAATCAATTGTTCGCCTAATGGTTGAAATGATTGAGCCATACAAAGGCAGAGTTTTTGATCCGGCTTGCGGAAGTGGCGGAATGTTTATTATGAGTGAAAAATTTGTAGAAAGCCACAAAGGAAACATTGATGACATTTCTATTTACGGACAAGAAAGCAATCAAACCACCTATCGCTTGTGCCGGATGAATTTGGCAATTCGCGGAATTGATGGAAGCCAAGTGAAATGGAACACCGAAGGGTCATTTTTGAATGATTTGCATAAAGATTTGAAGGCGGATTTTGTTCTTGCCAATCCTCCGTTCAATGATAGCGACTGGTCGGGGCAACTTTTGCAAAATGATCCGCGCTGGCAATATGGCATTCCACCGGCATCAAACGCCAATTATGCGTGGCTTCAGCATATGATTTATCACCTCTCACCCAAAGGTGTGATGGCGTGTGTGCTGGCTAATGGTTCACTCTCCAGTCAAACAAACAACGAAGGTGAAATTCGAAAAGCACTTATCAAAAATGATTTAGTGGATTGTATCGTGGCGCTTCCCAAACAGCTTTTCTATAATACCGGCATTCCAGCTTGTATTTGGTTTATCTCCCGCAAGCGTGCGGGCAATGGCGATCGCAAACGCACTGGCGAGATTCTTTTTATAGACGCTTCCGAAGTCGGTTTTATGGCCGATCGCACCCACCGAGAGTTCACCGATGAAGACATTGCCAAAATTGCCAATACTTATCACGAATGGCGAAAGCACGATGGGAAATATGAAGACATCAAAGGTTTTTGTAAGTCAGCAAACATTGAAGAAATCACCAAACACAATTTTGTTCTTACTCCGGGACGATATGTAGGAATAAAAGACGAGGAAGATGACAGCATTCCGTTTGAAGAAAAAATTGCCGACCTCACCGCCAAACTCTCCGAGCAGATGAAAAAGGAAAAAGAGCTGGACGAAGAAATAAAAAAGCAACTGGAAAACATAGGAATCAAGGTAAAATAATTTATGACACAAGTATTTAAAACAACAGATTATACTATTGGAAAATTAATAGACGATATTGAAATAGGAGATATCGCCCTACCTGATATTCAACGTCCATTTGTTTGGTATAAAAAAATATCAAAGGTTCGAGATTTATTTGACTCAATTTATCGTGGTTATCCAATCGGATATCTACTTTTTTGGGAGAACGCAAATCGTAACGATTACAAAAATATCGGTTTTGACGAAAAGAAGAGAAAAATTCCAAGGTTTTTGATTATTGATGGACAACAGAGATTAACAACATTATTTGCGGTCATGAAAAACAAGGAAGTTTTGACTCCTGATTATGAAAGTAAAAAAATTAAAATTGCTTTTCATCCGCTAAATGAAATTTTTAAAGTTGGGGATGCCGCTACTGATCGTGACCCCGAATATATCCCAAACATCACTTCTCTCTGGTCTGGAGAAGGCGACTATGTAATTATAAGCGAGTTCATTACAAAATTGAAAGAAAAAAGAGAAATTACAAAGGAGGAAGAAAAAACCATATCTACAAACATACAATCACTTATAAATATTAATAAATATCCTTTGACGGCGCTTGAAATTGATGCCAATCTAGAAGAAGAAATCGTATCAGAAATTTTCGTTCGTATAAATAGTCAAGGTGTGAGTTTGACACAGGCTGATTTTATTTTGACATTACTTTCAGTCTATTGGGAAGAAGGTAGAAAGGAGATTGAACAATTTTGCATTGATTCAAGAAGTATTCCAGAAAAGGAGACCCGCTTTTCATCCTTTAATTACATTATAAAACCCGATCCAGACGATATGCTTCGTGTTCTAGTTGGTTTAACATTTCATAGAGCAAAAATGAAAGATGTGTATTCCGTTATACGAGGGCGCGATATGGAAACTGGAGAATTCTCGGAGGAACTAAGAACGCAACAGTTTAACAGAATGAAAATGAATTTGCCGGTTGTCCTTGACAATACTAATTGGCAAAGTTTTCTAAAAATTCTTATCGGTGGGGGTTATAAAGACGAAGAACTTATATCGTCAAAAAATGCCGTTTTGTACAGCTATATTCTTTATCTTATTGGAAAACAAGACTTCAACACTCAAAATCACGAATTACAAAGGATTATTGGGCGTTGGTTTGTGATGTCCTCTCTAACAGGTAGATATTCTTCTTCACCAGAAACCGCTTTTGAAAAAGATTTGAATAGAATAGAGGAATTTAAACCCGATGAGTTCGTTAGTGGTCTTGAAAAAATAATCAACGAGAATTTAACTAATGATTTTTGGGAAATTACGCTTGTCGGACAAATGGAGACATCATCAGCAAGAAGTCCAGAAGCAAACGCGTTTTATGCCGCGCTCAATAAACTCGGTTCGCCAGTTTTATTTTCTCGCAAACTTGTCGGTGATCTTTATGATCCGTCTCTGAAAACCAAAAAGAAGCGTTTGGAAAAGCATCATATCTTTCCGAGAAATTATCTTATTTCAAAATACGGATTTGATAAGAACAAAGACAAGGCGAAAATAAACCAGATTGCCAACCTGACATTTTTGGAATTTGAAGACAATATCGAAATAAGCGACGATAAACCAAGCGAATATTTTGCAATGGTGCAAAAAAGGTTCAGTGAGAACGAAATTAAAGAAATGCTGGCTCAGCACGCTATTCCAGATGATTTTTATCAACTTGAATATGACGACTTTTTGCAAAAAAGAAGAAAACTGATGGCTGGAATTATAAAAAAGGCATTTAATAAAATATAACTATGGCAGATAAAAATTCTACAATTCCAAAGGGCTGGAGAATGACAACGCTGGGGGAAATTCCAGAGTCTTGGCAAATTACAACAGCAGAAAAGTTTTGCTTAAAAGTTGCTGATGGTACTCATGCAACGCCAAAGCCAGTTTTAAACGGAAAATACTTAGTAACATCAAAACATATAAAATCTGGAAAAGTTGATTTGACATCCGCTTATCTAATATCTCAAGACGATTTTAATGAAGTGAATAAAAGAAGTAAAGTTGATCAATGGGATATTCTTTTTTCTATGATCGGTACAGTTGGGGAGATTGCTATTATTGACAAAAATCCTGACTTTGCAATTAAAAATGTCGGACTATTTAAGTGTGGCAATGAATTTAAAGCAAAATGGCTTTTTTATTTTTTAAGAGGAAGGATTGGGCAGGGTGAAATACAGCAAAGAATGAACGGCACAACTCAATCATACGTAACTCTAAGTGATTTAAAAAGTTTTCCCATAATTGTTCCTAGTTCATCAGATGAATTAAAGGCGATTGCGGCGGTGTTGTCGTCTTTGGATGATAAGATTGAGCTTTTGCGCGAACAGAACAAAACACTGGAAGCTATTGCGCAGACGATTTTTAAGGAATGGTTTGTGAATTTTAATTTCCCCGGCGCTACCGGCAAAATGATTAATTCCGAACTCGGCAAAATTCCGGAGGGGTGGAAGGTCGGGAAATTGGGGGATATTTTTGAAATTGAATATGGAAAGAGTGACAAAAAGTTTGATGAATCCGGAGACTTCCCAGTTTACGGGGCGGGCGGAATAGTAGGCTATTCAAATCTAAACGACTATCAGGGTTATCAAATTATTGTAGGGTGTAGAGGGACTTGCGGTAATATAACACTTGCTTACAAAGATTCAAAAATTACTCACAACTCACTTGTTGTTGCTAACGAATGGTTTAAGCCTTTTTCTTATTTGTTTTTACAAACAATAGATATTAAAAGAGCTATAACTGGATCGACGCAACCTCAAATTACTATCGGAGATTTAGCAAATATTGAAATATATGTCCCAGAAGATCTAATAATCAAATTGTTTTCAGAAAATATAAAGTCTATTTTTGAAAAGATAAAAAACAATAGTTCCCAAATCCAAACCCTTTCCTCTCTCCGCGACACACTTTTGCCAAAATTGATGAAAGGCGAGGTGCGGGTTAAGGGATTTATAGAATAATTATGAGAAAAACGCAATCATTCATAGACGCAAATGTAAAATGGCAGGCGCTCGGCGATTATGTTTTGCGTATTGAAACATACCGAGCCAGTTCGCCTGGGCTTGTGATTGAAAACTGCAAATCGCTCGTTGAGTCAATTTTTAAGACAATTCTCGTAGAGGCGGATTCAAAAACAGAAGCAGATTTAAAAGATTGTGATATTGGCAATTTATATAAGCAAGTAAAAAAGGTTTTATTTTTTGAAGAAAAAGGTTATCTCAATATTATTAGCAGTTTTTCCAGCGCAATTAGCGAATTTCGAAATAAGCTTGGCGAAACTTCGCACGGCAAAGATATTTATACATTAGAGAACAACCGAACCGCATTATTTGATGATGAAATTCTTTTTCTGCTTTCTATAACTGATAATATTTCCTATTTTTTATTAAGCTATTACAAAAATTTATATCCGGCATACGCAGAGAAAAGGAAGGAGTTAGAATATGAAGACAATCAAGAGTTTAATGAATGGTTTGATGATACAGAAGGAGCGGTTAGTTTGGGTGGAGTTTCTCTTTCACCAAGCCGTGTATTATTTGATGGCGATATGGAGGCATACAAGACAAGTTTAAGTGAATATTTGGGTAAGAACGAGCTAATTGAAGGGTTGCGAATTAGTCCAAATTTTGCTTCAACCCATTCACTTTTGCGTGAATTATCTCAAGATCAGGATTTTTCGAAAGAACAAATTAGAAAATTGTTTGATGCTTTCTTTTTCAATAATCAGATAAATTTGATTGCGACCGATCCTGATGTAGCGAGTTTTTATCAATCGCTCGTTCTGGATAACAAAACTCTTTTAACTGAAACAGAATTGGCGCAATTTAAAGAGCATTATAACAATTCCATATGAGCAAAATATTTGAATCAACAATTGAAGAGTTTGTCATAGAGCTTTTGCAAAATCAAGGCTGGAAATATTTATCACCCGAAGAACAAGAGCTTGAACGACCAAATTTGAGCGAAGTGGTTTTGAAAAATCGCTTGAAACAAGCGATTGAAGCGATAAATCCCACTATTTCCGAAGAAGCGCGCGAGCAAGCTCTACGTCAGGTTTTGAATTTGCCCAGTCAAAATCTAATAGATAATAACGAGGCATTTCACCGACTGCTCACCGAAGGCATAGAAATTGAAGTTATGGGTGAAGAAGGAATCAAAGGCGACAAAGTGTGGCTGGTGGATTTTGCGCATCCGGAAAATAACGAATTCTTGGCGTGTAATCAATTCACGGTAATTGAAAATAATATCAATAAGCGCCCAGATGTGGTTTTGTTTGTGAATGGTTTGCCCCTGGTTGTTATTGAACTTAAAAACCCAACCGATGAAAATGCAACCGTTCAAAAGGCATTTACTCAACTACAAAATTACAAAGCTGCCATTCCGTCAATCTTTCACTACAACGAAATATTAATTGCATCTGACGGTTTAGATGCAAAAGCAGGGACGATTTCATCAGATTTCACACGGTTCTCCACTTGGAAATCTCCGAATGATAATGAAGAAGAAGATAAAGTAATACCTCAAATTGAAACGTTAATAAAGGAAGTGTTAAATAAAAATACTTTATTGGATTTAATCAGACATTTCGTAGTTTTTGAAAAATCAAAGAAAGTAGATTCTAAAACGGGTCTGATATTTATCCAAAGTGTAAAAAAATTAGCTAATTATCACCAATATTACGCAGTCAATAAAGCTGTTGAATCGACAATAAGAGCGACCAAGGACACTGCCTCATTAAGATCAAACCCAATTACACTAAACTTACCCAGTATAGACACACAAGGTATGGGAGATAGAAAAATAGGTGTTTTTTGGCATACACAAGGAAGTGGTAAGTCTCTTTCGATGATTTTTTATACAGGAAAAGTGATATTAGAGTTAGGTAACCCAACAATTATTGTAGTCAATGATAGAAACGACCTGGATGACCAGTTATTTGATACTTTTTCAGGTTGTAAGCAGTTATTAAGACAAGATCCTGTTCAAGCAGAGAGCAGAGAGGATCTTAAAAATTTTCTCAAGGTAGCTGGTGGAGGTATAGTTTTTACCACCATTCAAAAATTTTTTCCAGAAAACGGCAATGAAAATTACGATCTTTTAACAGAAAGACAGAACGTAATAGTAATAGCAGACGAAGCACATAGAAGTCAGTATGGTTTCAGGGCAAAAACATTTGAAAAAGAGGGAAACATTTATACCAGATATGGTTTTGCTAAGTATTTAAGAGATGCACTACCAAATGCTTCCTTCATTGGATTTACAGGTACTCCAATAGAAAATGGCGATATTTCAACTCCAGCAGTATTTGGAAATTACATAGATGTTTACGATGTAGCACAATCCGTAGAAGATGGGGCTACAGTAAAAATTTATTATGAATCAAGGCTTGCAGAAATCCACATAAAGTCGGAGGAGAAAGAAAAAATTGATGAAGAAATTGAAGAGATTACCGAAACACAAGAAATTCAAGATAGTAAGAATAGTGAAAACGTTAAAGCGAAATGGGCTAGATTTGAAGCAATCGTCGGGCACCCAAGCAGAATAAAAATAATCGCAAAGGACATAATTGATCATTATGAAAAAAGACAAGAAACACTCGTGGGTAAGGGGATGATCGTATGTATGAGTAGAAGAATTGCAGTTGAAATGTATGACGAGATTATTGCCTTACGTCCAGATTGGCATAGCGACGATTTGCAAAAGGGGAAAATTAAAGTAGTTATGACATCTTCCTCCTCAGATCCGCAAGCTTGGCAACGCCACCATACAAACAAAATGGACAGAAAAGTGTTGGCCGAAAGGTTTAAAGACGAAACCAACGAGCTTAATCTTGTAATAGTCAGAGATATGTGGCTTACAGGTTTTGATGTACCTTGCTTACACACTATGTACATCGATAAGCTGATGAAAGGTCATACTTTAATGCAAGCCATTGCTAGAGTAAACAGAGTTTTCAAAGATAAACCAGGTGGTTTAATTGTCGATTATATTGGCATAGCCTCTGATTTAAAAGAAGCTTTATCAACCTACACAGAAAGTGGTGGTAGAGGTGAGCCTGTAATAGACCACGAAAAGGCTGTTGAAATGATGCTAGAAAAGATAGAGATAGTAAGACAAATGCTTTCTGGATTCGATTATAAAAAATATTTTAACTCGGATACTAAAGGAAAACTAAAGATAATCCTAGAAACACAGGAATATATACTAGGAATAGAAAACGGAAAAGAAAGATTCGTCAAACAGTCTACAATTTTGTCACAATCCTTTGCTCTTTCTATACCTGATGAAAGAGCTATGGAAATAAGAGACGAGGTAGGTTTTTTTCAAGCGGTAAAAGCAAGACTTATCAAGTTTGATACAGGCACGGCTGGAGGGAAGTCCGACACGGAAATTGAATCAGCTGTAAAACAAATCGTCGACAAAGCTATAGCTTCAGAAGGTGTTATTGATATATTTGATGCGGCGGGATTAAAAAAACCAGACATATCTATACTTTCCGACGAATTTTTATCAGAGGTTAGAGATATGGAGAAAAAAAATATCGCTATGGAGCTTTTGAAAAAAATTATCAACGATGAAATCAGAATTAGAATAAGAAAAAACTTTATACACGGTAAAAAACTTTCGGAGATGTTGGAAAATACAATAAGAAAATATCAGAACAACCTTTTAACTACTGTTCAAGTAATAGAAGAGCTTATTAATATTGCAAAACAAATCAGAGAATCCAATAAACGAGGGGATGACTTGGGTTTAAATGAGGACGAGCTGGCTTTTTACGATGCTTTAGCTAACAATGAAAATGCTAAAGAAGTACTAGGAGACAAACAACTGGCCACGATAGCAGTAGAGGTACTAAAGAGTGTCAAAGGGAACGCAACTATTGACTGGACTTTAAAAGAATCTGTACGAGCACGATTGAGAAGAGATGTGAAAAGGATATTAAATAGATACGGCTATCCACCAGATCAACAACTGATGGCAACAGAAAACGTAGTAAAACAAGCAGAATTAATTGCCGATGATTTAAATAACCAATAAAGCTCTTATCAAAAAGGAGGCATGGGTTACTCGCCACTCTCATCGGGAATAGGAAATTCGTAAATTCTACCAATAGTCCAAAATTTCCTTACAAACTCATTAAAATCTTTGGAATCCTGTTCTAAATCAGAATATCTCACAAAACTTTCATGCTCCCAGGCATTATCAGGATCTTTTGGTAACTTTTCTATCTCTTCTGATATAGCTACAAGTTTACCTGCAATCTCCTCATACTCATCTGCAGGTAATCTCCTAAAGAATGGAGTTTCCGCATCAACAAAACTATGTATAGCCATAATAGCTTTTCTCCCTCGGCCAATTCCATTATTTTCTCTTTTTATTATCTCTAGCATCCCTCCTGTTATAGCATCATCATTTTCTACTAGTTCCTTTGTATTATCTTCGCTAAATTCAACACCCTCCTTGGAAAATTCCTCTCTAATTAATTTTTCAATCTCAGGATCATCCAATCTTGGAGCATTCACAGGATACTCGTCCACACATTCAATTACTTCAACCGAACCATCTAGATCAACATCACCTACCAATAGTTCTCCCCGAGAATTATAAAAAGGTGAATACATCGTCTCTTTTTCAAAATCTATACTGAAAATGGGCTCTATCTTATCCCCAATAACTGTTAAAAACACTGTCTCTATTTGATGTGGTCCTGTAGCCATATCCCATTGTAAATATTCCTTAGAGCTATTTTCATTCAATTTAACTATTTTAAATAAAGTAGTGTTATACAAATATAACTCATCCATAAGTCCTGCAATTTTATTTCCTTCCAAATCAAACAAATCCATATTTACCATTCCGGTTTCTTTTTCAATTACATTCAAAACTTCCTTAGTACCATCGCCATTAAAATCAATCATGATTGAGTTTTCATTAATTTTTGAATTATTTTTGTTGAAATTTGTATTCTCTATCGGAATAGCACTAAAATCATTTTTTCTTTTTGAAATGGCAATCAAAACAAAAATAACAGCAATAATTGATAAAAATAGTATGAGAAATAGTAGTTTTTTGTTTTTTATCTTCATGGCTTTGCTGTTCTGATAATACTATAATCTGTAATATTAGCAAACGGTGACCTCATGTTTTTGGCACAGAGTAAACTTTTTTAAAATATCCCTGATATAACCTGTATAAGAAACAGACACCTTAATAAGTAACTGCAAATTCTATCCAATCAACTTAAATGCTTGAAATCTATTTCCAAAGGCTGTTGTTTTTTCAACAATAGTAAAACCATCTTTCTTCCAAGATTTAACCATTATCGGATTATTTGAACTGCTGTAAATCAGAACTGACTTTTCATTTTTGAATATCTGAATAGTTTTATTTCTCATTTTATTCGACAAGTATTTGACTCTCTTTCCGTTAATAATTACGTCTCTTCTAAAAGTATCGATTTCGCACCAGACCTCAACGTCATTTTCTTTTATATCAAAGGGAATTGTATAACCTTTCTCTTTTAATTCATCAAAATTTCTAACTTGATATATTGATGCTCCAACCACTAAATCCTTATTTATATTTTTAGCTAGTGCTACTACTCCAAAATATTCTGACGATGCAAAATTTTTAATTATTTTTTTACAAATATCTAAGGTATAAGGTGATTCATCCCACAATCCTTCTTTTTTAGTTCTTCCCGGGATATTGAGTATAGTTAAAACAGCTTTATTATCGGAATTAAATAGTGTGCAATAAATTTTTGCTAATTCAGAAATATGATATTTTGAAGCATCTGCTATTTTTAATTCACATCACGCAACGTTTTTGGTTAGCACAGACGTTAGAGGTTAACAAAACGTTACAATACAAATAGGAGATGTTTTAGATAAATTATGAAGGAACTAACTACCCTAATTCTCTAAATTTTTAATTATGATAATAAAGAACAACTTCAACCAATCACAGTTATCAAATTAAAATAACATTTGTTTTACCGTCCCTAAAATTCGATGTAAAGTATGTTAAAATACAGACGTGGAGCCAAAACCAGAAGAAATAAAAAATCAACTTAGAAAATTCAATTTAATGGGATACGCGGATGAAAACGTAAAGTATGAAGATAATGGTAAGAAGGGAAAAATCTTAACGAGAAAAGACGGTAATTGGAAATACGAGGATGAATATTATGGGGGAGAACCTTACTCTGGGAATGAAACTCTCTGGTTAAATGATAAGGATGTTTTTAGATGCGTATACTGGGGTAAAGTCGCTTCAGGTGTTAATTTTTCTGATATTTATTCTTTTTTAAGAAAAGCATTAAAAGAAGGACCGAATGGAAACTGCGTTCACAGAGGTCCTGAGAAGTTTATCGAAGATGATTTAACTTATACAAACGAGTGCAAGGGTACTATTGAAGAATTTGTACAAACTGAAAGAATTTTTATTAACGATAGAGAGGTATACACTGCTCATTTTATAGGTGGCAGAATTAACGTTCGAAAGTAGACGTATATTTCTAGACCCGAATGGCGCTCCAAACGTTTGAAGTTCCGACCATTCGTCTCCCTACCAAGAAGTTTAAAGTTCCGGATGACCCGTTTGGGTTATCATTATTTATCACCATTTTCTCGCTAAATATCGTAGATGAAGTTTTTGGTTCTAAACCGCGATGGTATTCTGATTCCACTTTTGACGTTTGGCCCTCGATTGTCGTTTTCTAGTTTAGCTCGGGAGCATAGAGACAGTACATTAGTGCTTGTTGTTACCCCATAAAATGATATTATTAACTCACAAGATGAGATTTAATTTTTTAAAGGATAAACTGTGGTGAAAACTGACGAAAATGGCAGTACCGTTCCTGAAGAAGATTCTGAAATTAAAGTAGAACCAGTAGAAACTGAGAAGGCACCTAAAAAGGAAATTGGAAGTACCGCAAAAATAATCATCGCAGGTCCACCACATTCCGGAAAATCTGTCGGCGAAAGGTTTATACGTAGCATGCTACCTCCCCAGGAGACTATGAGAATTGCCTCCCAGCCAGATGGAGAAGGTGATTGGACTCAGAATTTATACGGACAAGATGCAGAGCTAGCCCAACAACTCAAAAATAAAGGGGGATTTTCCAAGGATAATGTAGAGCACTGGAAGGCACAGATTTCTA
>Ga0255341_1006094_pt1 | contig 11517 bp, 8 predicted proteins | sample wastewater_treat_8_FD_192418 | JGI IMG/M metagenome (GOLD analysis project Ga0255341, IMG submission 192418) | Wastewater microbial communities from Lulu Island WWTP, Vancouver, Canada - plant12 | ecosystem: Engineered > WWTP > Wastewater > Unclassified | place: Canada: Vancouver, British... | reverse complement strand
GACCCTGAAGAAAGAAGGCGTAACATTTCATGGAATTTGCAGTCCCCGCACGTTGTACAGGAAAGGGAGAAGATCATTCTCCCAGGCCATAATCTTTGGATTATCTGTATTCCCGCCACTGGTTGAGGAGCATTTTGATGCGATTGATTGCCAGCAATTCCCATTTTTCTCGGCATTGACAGCAGTGCTTACCTGTCGTATCACAGGATCTCCACTTGTTATCACCTGGCACGAAATTTGGAATGATTATTGGTACGACTATATCGGATTTCCTGGTTGTGCCGGAAAATTCCTTGAACGTGTCATTGCGTATATGTCTCCTCATGCGATTGCAGTATCAGAACTTACCAGTGACGGTTTGAGGAAGATGGTAAGAGATAAGGAAATAAAAATTATTCCGAATGGTATTGATCTTGAGGCAATCGATGCAATCATTCCATCTCATCAGTCGTCCGACCTGATTTTTGTTGGCCGACTAATAAAGGAGAAACACGTAGATATCCTGCTCAAATCAGTTGTTACACTCAAAAAAACATATCCTTATATTACCTGCATTATTATCGGAGACGGTCCGGAACGTGGTAATCTTGAAGAGATGACTGAAATGTGGAAACTGAATAATAACGTTATCTTTACAGGGTTCCTGCCTTCACCTGCTGATATCATCGCCCATATGAAATCATCGAAAGTTTTTGTACTGCCATCAACCCGGGAAGGCTTCGGTATTGCGGCCCTCGAAGCACTAGCCTGCGGCCTTCCTGTTATAACAATCGATCATCCTCGAAATGCGAGTACGGTCTTTGCAGGTCATGGGTGTGGGGCATTATCCCGGTTGGATTCTGAAGACATGGCGCTTAAAATAAATGAAATCCTGGTCAACACAGCTGAACGCTCTGCCAATTGTCGCGATAAAGCCCAGGAATACGATTGGAATGTAATCACAGATTATCTCGAAGGGTACTATCAAAAAATCAGTGAGCAGGAACGTTAGGTTGTTCCTGCCCGGAGATCAGGCATATTTCCTGATCTCCCAATTATATAAATCCGGATCTTATCCACTGTTTGTTCAAAGATTGCTGACGATGCATCTCTGATTAAGTATCAAACGACAACTCGTGTCAATTTGTATATTTTAACTAAAACAACCCATGAATCCGAAAGTTCAGGCCAGTAGAGTGCTGTAGTAATTCTGCGCAGGGAAAGGCTGGAACACCAAGATCGGTAGTATTCACAGCTTTATAAGTCGGAGAGTGGAAGGCTAGAGATCTAAAAAGTATGATCAGATAAGTTTGTCAGAGATCTTTACAAACACCGCCGTAAAAATCCCGGGCATGGACCGGATCTCGCCCATTATATCTGCCGGAACCTCCGAGTCCACGTTCAGGACCATGATGGCTTCCTCTCCGGGCCTGATGCGTCCCACCTGCATCCCGGCAATGTTGATGTTTCTCTTGCCAAGAATGGTCGAAGCCCGGCCGATGACCCCGGGCTTATCAAGGTGTCGTGATACGATAACATAACCTTCCGGGATCATGTCCATGGTGTAGCCACCGATGGCTACGATGCGGGAGCGGCCCTTCATGAAGACTGTCCCGCTCATAGTCTCCTCTTTCTGGTCGGTCTTCACCCGGATGGTGACCAGGCTCCGGAAACCTCCGGATTCGGGGGTGGTCGTCTCCGCAATGCTGATACCCCGCTCCTTGGCGACAAACTCTGCGTTCACGATGTTGACCGGCACCTGCAGGATAGGGTCTAGCAGCCCCTTCAGAGCCATCAGGGTGATGAACCGGGTGTTGTTGCCGATCCGGGCAAGGTCTCCGCCATACGTGAATTCCACCTTCTCAAGCCTGCCGGGGGTAAGCTGGGCGAGGAACCGCGCCATCTTCTCTGCAAGGTAGGCAAACGGCTCAATAGTATCAGCGTGCTCGGGAGGGATAATCGGGGCATTCACTGTATACTTTGCCGATCCGCCCTTGAGCACCGATATGCACTGTTTGGCAATGGAGACTGCAACATTTGTCTGAGCCTCCACAGTACTTGCGCCCAGATGGGGGGTGGTAATCACATTATCAAGCGTGAGCAGGGGAGAATTTAGCGGGGGTTCTTCTTCAAATACATCGAGCGCCGCTCCCGCAACCTTGCCGGCCACGATTGCATCGTAGAGATCTTTTTCATTGATTATCCCGCCGCGGGCACAGTTGATTATCCGCACCCCATCCTTCATGGTGGCGATACTCTTTGTATTGATGATATGCCGTGTCTCCTTGATAAGCGGGGTGTGAACGGTGATGATATCGGCAACCTTGAAGAGCTCTTCGAGAGAGAGAGCTTCAACCCCCATCTGCGATGCTATTTCCTTGCTGATGAACGGATCATACCCGACGCAATGCATCCCGAGCACATTTGCCCGTTTTACAACCTCGCGCCCGATCCTCCCGAGCCCGACAACCCCGAGTGTCTTCTCGTTTACCTCAACACCCATGAACTTCGAACGTTTCCACTCTTTCTTCTTGAGGGAGCTGTTGGCCTGCGGTATATTCCGTGCAAGGGAAAGCATCATGGCCATGGTATGCTCGGTCGCGGCAAGGGTGTTTCCTTCCGGCGCGTTGGCAACGATGATTCCCCGCCGGGTCGCCGCAGCCATATCGATATTGTCAACCCCAGCGCCAGCCCTGCCGATGAACCTGAGCCGGACGCCCGCCTCGATCACCCGGGCGGTTACCTCGGTCCCGCTCCGGACAAGGAGTGCATCATATTCGCCGATGATGCCAACCAGATTGTCCTCGGAGAGATCCGTTTTCACGTCCACCTGGAACTCTTTGATGAGTATGTCCAGTCCTTCTTTGGCCAGCGGATCGCTGACCAGAACCTTGTAGCTCACGCTAAAACCCATATTGTTAATACGTCCAAGCTATTGAGTCTTGTTCTTACAAAAGCCGGCCTGCTTAAAATAACCAGTAAATCTGAACGGCGAAAACCTCAACGGATAATGATAATTTATTAAGTACATAACAGTTGAGTAAATAGTGGTGCGTGTATGAAGGAGATGCCTGATATTCTGTGGCTCGAAGAGATTCGGAAAGAAGATATTCCTGCAGTAGGGGGGAAAGGTGCATCGCTTGGTGAGATGTCATCCATCGGCCTGCCGGTCCCCGGCGGGTTCGTTGTTACAGGGTATGCGTTTCGCCGGTTCCTTGTCGAGACAGGACTCGATAAGACCATCTTTGAAGATCTTGAGAAGCTCGATGTTGATGACAATGCAGCCCTTGTGGAGGCCTCCCGGAAAGCCAAATCGGCAGTCCTGGCTGAGAAGATGCCTGCTGTGATTAAGGGTGAGATAAAGAAGGCATATAAGAGACTCAATTCCGGATCAATGGTCGTTGCCGTTCGTTCCAGTGCAACGGCAGAAGATCTCCCGGATGCCAGCTTCGCCGGGCAGCAGGAGACCTACCTGAATATCAAGGGTGAAAAGAATCTCCTCGAAGCGGTCCAGAAGTGCTGGGCCTCGCTTTATGGAGCACGGGCGATCTACTACCGCTCAAAACAGGGATTCGATGACCGTAGCGTCAATATCGCTGTGGTGGTCCAGCAGCTGATCAACGCCGAGAAAGCAGGTGTGATGTTCACCTCTCATCCTGTGACCGGTGAGCCTCTCGTCATCATCGAAGGGGCCTGGGGCCTGGGCGAGTCGGTGGTCTCTGGATCGGTGTCACCGGACAAGTATATTCTCGACCAGAGGACCGGCAATGTGATCGACCGGCTCATCGCCCAGAAGAAGATCGCGATTGTCTCTGATGGTGACCATGGGACGCGAACCCTCGATCTCCCTCCTGACAAGCAGGATGCCCCGGTCCTCACCGATGATGAGATCTCCCAGCTCGCTAAGTTCGGGATGATTGCCGAGTCCCACTACGGCGTACCACAGGACGTTGAATGGGGGATAGTCGGTTCCGAAATCTATATCCTGCAATCCAGGCCCATAACCACCATCCGTCAGACTGCTCCGGTTCCCCGCGCTGAAGCAACAACTGAGACTATCCTTGTCCGCGGTCAGGGCGCCTCACCCGGAATTGCCACCGGCCGGGTAGCCATTGTCAAGGATATCAAGGACACGGGCAGGATCCAGAAAGGTGACATCCTGGTGACGCGGATGACCAACCCGGACATGGTCCCTGCCATGCAGAAGGTGGCAGCCATCGTGACCGATGAGGGCGGGATGACCTGCCATGCCGCAATCGTTAGCAGGGAACTGGGCACCCCTGCCGTGGTAGGAACCCGGAATGCAACCGCCGTCCTTGCCCAGGGTCAGCTGGTTACCATCGATGGGGAGAAGGGATTTGTTTATGAGGGGACAGTGCGGAAAACCACTGAGAAAGTTGTTCACGCAGTACCGGCTGCAGCGCCGGTTATAACGGCAACCAGCGTTAAAGTCAACGTCTCCATCCCTGAAGCGGCCGAGCGGGCAGCTGCAACCGGTGCTGACGGGGTCGGACTGCTCCGGATCGAGCACCTTATCCTCGGGCTGAACCGGACGCCGGACTGGTTTATCACGCACGGCCGGGAAGAGGAGTTTATCCAGGAACTGATTCGCGGGATCAAGATCGTGCTCAACGCGTTTAATGGGAAACCGGTCTGGGTTCGGACGCTCGATGCCCCGACCGATGAGTTCCGGAACATGGAAGGAGGGGCAAGCGAGCCCCATGAGCACAACCCAATGCTCGGATGGCGGGGAATCCGGCGGGATCTCCAGAGCCCGGCCCAGTTCCGTCTCCAGGTTGAAGCGTTCCGCAGGCTCTGGGACCAGGGATACAATAACCTCGGGGTAATGTTTCCAATGATATCCCACCCCGATGAGTTCATCTCTGCATGCTCGATGATGCGGGAATGGGGTGTGGATACACAGAAAGCAACCCTAGGGATCATGATCGAGATACCGGGTTGCGCCCTGATGATCGAGGAATTTATCCAGGCCGGGATTGACTTTGCCTCGTTTGGTACAAACGACCTGGTCCAGTATACCCTTGCCATAGACAGAAATAACGAGAACGTTGCCAGCATGTACCAGCCCAAACACCCTGCAGTGCTGGCGCTCATTGACAGTGCTATCCAGGTCTGCCGTGAAAATGGTGTTGAATGCTCGATCTGCGGCCAGGCCGGATCGGAGCCTGATATGGTTGAATGGCTGGTGAACCATGGCATCACCAGCGTCTCAGCAAATATCGACGCTGTACCAAAGATACGGGAAACCGTCGCCCGCACTGAGAAACGAATTATCCTTGAAAGTGCGAGACGAACAAATGCGGAATAAGGGGGTTTCCGAAGAAGAACTATTCTCCTTTTTGATTGCAAGGAAACAGGAGGATAAGGATCACCAGCATATCCTCAGCTCGATGTGCACTCTCCCCCACCCCGTTGCCATCCGCGCCCACTCCCTTTTCATGGAGACGAACCTCGGCGACCCGGGCCTGTTTCCCGGGACGGCGTCGCTCGAACAACTCCTCATCCGCCGCCTGGGCACGCTCTTCCACCATCCTGGTGCCTGTGGATACGCTACAACGGGGGGAACCGAATCAAACATCCAGGCGCTCCGGATCGCGAAGGCGACATCGGACATTAGCTCGCCAAATGTTGTTATCCCAGAATCAGCGCACTTTTCATTCAAAAAAGCCTGCGATATGACCGGCCTTGAGATGCGGGGTGTCCCCCTTGACAATAATTTCAGGGCAGATCCCGACCTCTTCTTGGAAGCAATCGATTCAAATACCTGTTGCATGGTGGGGATTGCGGGGACGACTGAATATGGCATGGTGGATCCGATCCGGGATCTTGCAGCTCTTGCACGGGATCACGGGATCTTTTTCCACGTCGATGCGGCGTTTGGGGGTATGGTGCTTCCGTTCCTGGATGGGGCACCCGAATTTGACTTTGCCATTCCCGGGGTTCAGTCCATTGCCGTCGATCCCCATAAAATGGGGATGAGCACTATCCCGGCAGGATGCCTCCTGCTTCGAAATGAAAAAGATCTATGCTCGCTCTCGGTTGATACCCCTTACCTCACCGTGAAACAGGAGTTCACCCTCTCCGGAACCCGGCCGGGAGGGTCCGTGGCAGGAGCCCTTGCGGTGCTGGAATACCTCGGCTATGAGGGAATGGCCGCGGTTGTCCGGGGATGCATGGGGAATACCCGCCGGTTGATTGAGGGGATGGAGAGTTTTGGGATCCCGCGCGTGGTCACCCCCGATGTAAATGTGGCGACTTTTAAGGCCGTGACCATTCCCGATCCCTGGCAGGTATCCTTCACCCGGAACGGTCATCTCAGGATCATCTGCATGCCACATGTGCATGCCGGCATGATTGAAGCATTTTTACAGGATATTGGTGAACATTATGCTGAAACGGTTGATTCATTCTCTTGAAACCTGCCCGATAGTACAGCGTGGCGGGTACAATTACTTCATCCACCCTATCACCGATGGGGTCCCTTCGCTCGACCCGGCCGTGCTCCGGGAAGTCGCGACAGCCATGATCAAGGTGCTCGATTTAAACGGCGTCGACCGGATCATTGCCGCTGAGGCTATGGGGATTCCGATCGGATCGATTATCTCCAGCATGACCGATATCCCCCTCAACATCGTCAGGAAGCGGGGATACCAGCTACCGGGGGAGATACCCGTTCACCAGGTGACTGGATATTCGAAAGGACAACTCTTCCTAAACGGGGTTATCCCTGGAGACCGGGTGGTAATTGTTGACGACGTGATCAGCACCGGAGGGACCATCCGGGCTCTCCTTGGTGCCATCGATAAGGTCGGGGCAGAAGTGGCCGATATCTGTGTTGCAATCCGGAGAGGGAACCCGGATATCGGTCGACCGTTTAAGGTGCTGGTTACCATCGAGGTCACCGACAGGGTGCAGATCATTGACCGGTATTTCTGATCTCGCCCGGACGTTGCGGGAGCGGGAAGCCCATATAGTCGCCCTCCAGTTCCCGGCCGGCCTGAAGCGAAGGTCGGGAGAGGTTGCCGCAAGGCTCCGGGATGAAGGATTCAAGGTTCTGATCAGCGGCGATCCGTGCTATGGGGCATGTGATCTCGCCCTCGATCTCCTTGAGTATGCCGATGTTCTGGTCCACTTCGGGCATACCCCCATCATTCCCCATCCCCGCATCATCTACCAGCCATACAGGGTTGATTTCGACCCGGCCATCGTTACCGCAGCGATCCCATACTTCCTGGGCACCACCATCGGGCTCGTCGCCACCACCCAGCACACCCACCTGCTCCAGACAGTCCGTGAGATGCTCAATTCATGCGGATTCCGGGCGATTATCCGGCCAGGGGGTGGAAGGACTCCCGAGAACGGCCAGATCCTCGGTTGCTCATTCCCGGCAGCCCATATCCCGGAGGCAACCGACATCCTGGTTATCGCCACCGGGATCTTCCACCCTCTTGGGGTAAGCCTCGCCACCAATGCCAATGTTGTTGCCCTTGATCCCCTGACCGGGGAGGCGCAGGAAGTCGATGGGCGCAGGTTCCTGATGAAGCGGCATGCGATCATCGAGAAGGCGAGAGGTGCAGACCGGTTCGGGATCATCGTCAGCCGCAAGCCGGGTCAGAACCGGTTTGACCTTGCGCAAGAACTCGCCGGTCTATCGGACCGTGCCTTTCTCATCTTCATGGGCGAGGTCAGCCCCGATGAGCTCCTCAATCTTGGCTTCGGCGCCTATGTGAATACCGCATGCCCCCGGCTTGCTTACGATGACCAGATCCGGTTTCCGGTCCCGGTCCTCACTCCTCCGGAGTTCGAGATCCTCTGCGGGGTGCGCGACTGGGATAATTACCGGATTGATGAGATTGAATGACTATGCGGCTCAATGAACTCGAGCGGCTGCTTGAGAAAATTGCCGGCTTCACATCCCCTTCAGCGCGCCTGGAACAGTACCAAACCCCCGCCCCGCTCGCCGCCCGGCTTCTCTACCATGCCGCTATGAAGGGGGATATCGGCGGAAGGAGAGTGTGCGACCTGGGCTGCGGCACCGGGATCCTGTCCATTGGTGCAGCGCTGCTCGGTGCCCGTGAAGTGGTGGGAGTTGAAGCAGACGAGGCGGTGCTCTCCACCGCACGGGAGAATGCCGTCAAGGCCGGCGTAGAGGTGATGTTCTTATGTGCCAGGGTCGGGGATCCGGAGATCATCCCACCCATTGGTCCATGCGACACGGTGGTGATGAACCCACCTTTTGGCGCCCAGAACGTCCACGCCGATCGACCGTTTATCGATGCCGCCCTTGAGATCGCTCCCCGGGTATACGGGATCTTCAATGCCGGGAGCACCCCCTTTATTCAAACGTATCTGGCTGGCAGAGCAGAGATCCATGAAGTGATCAGAGGACTTCTCCCCATTAAACGGATGTTTTCCTTCCACAGGGACAATGTTAGAGAGATCCCGGTGGAGGTAATGGTCATATGGAGAATTGAATGAGGTTTGAGGGGTTACCACGTTTTTTGGATTGAAAAAACTCTCCAAGATAAGAATAATTTTTATCAATCTGTCTAAATTTTGTGATGAAAGGTCGATCGGGATTCAAAGAATGGATAGTGTAGGAAAAGTTCTGTAAATTCAGAGACCCCGTATCCTAAGGACCAACAAAGGAGAACGGGGTCATGGAACTATTAGATTTTGTGGAGCAATATATTGACGATCAGGATAGTGGAATAAAAGCGCTCCTGGCTTTTTTCTTGAACCTGGTAATGGAGTATGAGGCCGAGAAACAGGCCGGAGCTGGACGATATCAACGATCACCCACTCGCAAGGCCTACCGTAACGGAAAGAAATCCCGGAGACTCATGACACGGTTCGGAGAGATAACACTCTCAAAACCAGATTTCAGAGATATCTCCTTTGAAACATCAGTGTTTGAGAAGTATAGCCGCGTTGAACGTGCCGTGATCAATGCAATTCTTGAGTCGTATAAGGAAGGAGTCTCTACGAGGAGAATTCAATCAATTATGAGTCAATTAGGAATTCAAGGTGTGTCCGCAGATACGGTATCAAGGATGGCTACAGAACTTGATGTACAGGTCCAGGAGTTTCTGAACCGGCCCATTGAGCAACCGATTATCTATCTTATCGTTGATGCGACATATCTCAAAATACGTCAGAGAAGTAGATATGTCAACCAGGCTGTGTTGCTCATTGTCGGGGTGAGAGCAGACGGGTATCGTGAGATCCTTGGCATCAAAGTCGCAGATCAGGAAGATGAAGGATTCTGGTTATCACTTTTCGAGGACCTCAAGAACCGGGGTCTCGTTGGCACTCAGCTGGTAATTTCAGATGGGCATAAAGGAATCAGGAATGCAGTCATTCAGGCATTCCCTGGTGCAAGTTGGCAATTATGTCATGTTCATTATCTTCGGGCGATAATGCGCAATCTTCCAAAGAAAGCATATCCTCTGGTAGTCCCGATGATCAAGGAGAAACTGAATGGGGATGAGGATGAATTAGGGGTAGTTGCACAGGAATTGGACAAGATGGGGTACACCAAAGCAGCCGATACCATTGAACGATTTTTGTTTGATGTAGGTAATTACCAGGCTTTCCCAAAAAGTCACTGGAAAAGAATTCGCACGACAAACATGGTAGAAAGGGTCAATGTCGAGATAAAACGCCGAAGTAAGGTCGTTGGCGCATTTCCAAGTTCTGACTCAGTGATTCGTCTCATTGGTTCGATCTTAATGGATATGAACGAGGAGTGGATCACAGGGAACCGTTACCTGAATATGAGCGAATTCGAGGTCCAGGTGCCGGAGTCTAAGTTGTCATTCTGCCCTGTGGATATTAGTGTTGAGTAATTCAATCAAGGCACGATAAACGCTGCCGCCCCCGAAGGGCGCCCCGGCGGCAGATCTATGGCGGTATACGTCAATTGGATAGATTCGAAAAGTTGCACTGGAAATGGTGCATTGAGTTCTGGAATCGATTCGTTTGCTTTTTCTTGTAGTGTCACCATGGCTAATGTATAGGATCGGGTTTTCGTTTTTACAGCAAATTCCTTACACTACCGTATGGAACTTTCCATACGAACCTTTATTGTGATAATCAATAAAGGAAAATTATTATTTTTAGAGGGTCCTAGAGGGGAATAAAGAATGAAAACCCGAGTTATTTCGTATGCATCTACCATTATGCTCTTAATTCTTTTATCGTCAGGTTGTTTGAACCAGGAAATTATAAGCTCTGGAAACGAAACAGCTCCCACTACTACTCAACCGAGTCCATCCTCCCTAATAATTCTATCAGATCAAATCGAACCAAACCAAACAAAATTTATTATTACTGATAAGTGTAACGTAACCGGCCCAGGAGATGTATTTCCGATGATTAGGACCGAGATAATAATAAGAGGAAAGGAATCTCCAACTGAAGAAAATATTGCCTTTGCTGTGAAAGAATTTGGACCGGATATGAAAATTCCCGGATATGTTCCAGAGGGTTTTTTCTTTCGATATGTCATCATCCCGGACCAATATTCCGAGGGGAGGGTCACTATCACGTTCGTTAATAAATCTTACAATGGACCGTTCGTTTCTTCGACTGCAGCAGATCAAATGGATATCGTATACTCAAAGAATCTTGATGTGGAATTCGCTGAATTCATCGACCGGGAATCGGAAAACGTCTGCATCAATGGGAGACCTGGTTTCTTCTACAACGCTTCCCCGGACAGGAACATAATACGATGGCTTGATGGTGATATCGAACGATGGGTTGGTGGGTATTTTGACAAAGATAGCCTTATCCGGATTGCATCCTCAATGAAAACTCCATCAGATTCGGATCTCACTTCAGAAGTCTATAGCGGAAACCGAACTCGGGTGCCTGATACATTTCCAACCGGCATGACCATTCCCGCCACACCAAGAAGTATATAGGATACATTGTTATTCACGAGTTCGAGTCTGAAGGCAATTTGCTGACTTTTTTTACCAGAGAAGGAGAATCAGTACAGGATTTTGTCCACCCCGACATAGATATGTGCATAGATATGTGTCCATAACCTGAAGTTACCATCAATGCACTTTGTTATCGATGAATGTTGCATAAGGAAATGTCATTTAACTTTCAATATTAATATATTCTATAGAGGATTTCGAATAACCCCCCACCCAAAGTACTGTATCGTCTCCAATCGATCATTTCTGATGAGTACATTTACCAACTTCTTCATTCAGCACGAATATGCCTCCCTTGCTGCTCTGGGCGACCGATTAGGTGAGATCAGTGGTTTGCTCGATTGGGATGCCTTCCGGCCACTTCTGGCCGATCTGTACACAAACGATACGGAGAAGGGGGGTCGCCCAAATTATGACGTTATCCTCATGATCCGGATGCTGGTCTTGCAACAGCGGTATGGGTTGTCTGACCCCGAACTGGAGCGCCAGGCAACGGACCGGATCTCATTTCGTCATTTTCTGGGGTATCCCGAGACGATTCCGGATCAGTCGACGATCTGGCTGTTCC
>Ga0255341_1006093_pt1 | contig 11518 bp, 8 predicted proteins | sample wastewater_treat_8_FD_192418 | JGI IMG/M metagenome (GOLD analysis project Ga0255341, IMG submission 192418) | Wastewater microbial communities from Lulu Island WWTP, Vancouver, Canada - plant12 | ecosystem: Engineered > WWTP > Wastewater > Unclassified | place: Canada: Vancouver, British... | reverse complement strand
AGTTCAATTTGACGCTTAGCAATCCCGAGCATAAAATCAGTACATCTTTCAGCAAAGTCTTTCACTTTGTCAGGAGAAAGGGCTAAATCAAGTAGTAGCCCTTCGGTCCCCCGGATGCGCCACATAGTCTCATGAGGCTCACATATGGAGCCAAAAATACAGAATTTATTCTGGTTGTTTTCTATGGCATCCATATAGCTTTCTATTACTCCAAAGCTATCTCCACAGTTAATAATGTCACAACGTTTCTCAAAATAACGGCGGTCATCTCCTGGGTCGTCAAAGGTAAATTTGGCAAGCTCATCAGCACTTTTTACTTCAAAATCTAAAAACATAGGCATCGGAGCAGAAAACAATTTTTTCACGGTGCAACCAAAACCACTTTTAAAGACAACATGTTCTGGTGTTTCTTCGATAATTTGACAGCTCTCTACTTTAGGATCCATATTAGGAGAAATAACTTTTATATCTAAATCATAATATTCGTAGATATCGGCATCAGGGGGAAAGTAAAGCTTTTCCCGCCATCTATTCAAAAATTCGGTCCAATAAAAATCACCTAAAGGCACTCGATCGGCTTCTTTTCTATCTCGTAGAGTAGTTATAACTCGCTCAATTTTCTTCTCTACTTTTTCCACTTTCTTCACTCCTCTATAAATATTCAGTAAGAGCTAACTCTTCTAATTTCCCCATCTTGGGGAATCCATCATCTATATCCCATCCCGCTAAAGAATAAAAAAACTCTATGGCTTCTTTTAAATCCTGAGGATTGATACGTGAACCACGGCGAGGACCACTCTTTATAGGTTCGAAAAGTCTCTCTGGTAACCAGTCCTCTTTTTTACCTATTCCTTCTCGGAGATTAAACAACCGCTCCAACTGTACTCTTGTTTCTCCTATTTTCATCAATCGAAAAAGGCTCACTTCCCACCCCGTTATAGCTTGTATTAAGGGAGAAATTAGAGAAAAAGGCAAAAAACGGCAGGGGGCAAAAGCAAATATACACATTCCCAGAGCATCCATAAAACTAAAAACTTGATGAAGGTAATAGAACATCCGCACTTTTTTGGCTTCCAGGGAGGGGGAAGGCAATCTCTCTAAAAGTCCTAAAGCCTGAATATTATTCAAGAAAAGCTGAGGAGCGTTCTCATCAAAATCGGTATCGTGTTCTACTACAAAAGTATCAGGACCTGATGGAGATACAGCATAACCCAACCCCAACATTTGTTTCACTCTCGGCTCATGGAGAGGTATTTCCTTTCCTTTTACTTCTAAAGCAAAAGGAAGAGTATCCTTTCCCAAAAGATTACTCAGGTATTTAACTCCTTTTCCCACCTCCTCTCCCCAACCTTTCCCCTTTATTATTTCTTCTAAGAGGGATAAAACTCCTTCTTTTTTACCAAACTTAATTTCTACCCCTCCCGTATCCTCTTTGGAAATTAATCCTTTTTCGAAACATTCAGCTAAAAAACCGAGAGTTACTCCTAGAGAAGTGGTATCAAAACCATATTTTCGGGAATATTCATGAAGCTGGAAAATAAAACTTGGGTCTAACAGTTCTAAAGTATAACCAAAATCTACTATACTCTCCATAGAAGGAGTTCCATAATGCCCTTCTATATCCTTATTACCTATCACCCTTTTCTTACACTGAGCAGGGCAGGAAAAACAAGGAACTGATTCCAAACTTCCCTCTCCTAAAAAACTACCCACACTATATATTTCTCCCTCGGGTAAAAAGCTGGTTTGAGCGTTATGAGTCGAAAAAAGACCATCCTGATTACAAGAAGGAACAGCAGAAGCAATGCCTTCCTGAGTAGTTAAAAAATTAAGAGGGTTAGTTAAAAAGTTCTCTTCGAAATAATGATATATTTCTTCCAGTTTTTTTCCATCTGCTACCGGAACATCTTTGGTTCCTCTTACCGCTATTGCTTTTAAATTTTTAGACCCCATTACCGCTCCCATACCCATACGGTTATTAACAAATATAAGATCACAAACTATAGAAGCAAATCGCACTAAATTTTCTCCTGCTGGTCCAACTTGAGCAATACTAAATTCTTTACCTAACTCCTCTTCTAAAATTTTTTGAACGGTATGAGTATCCTTACCCCACAAATGGTCTGCCTTTCTCAGTTCTATTTGGTCATTATCTATCACTAAGAAAGAAGGATATATTGCCCTTCCTTCTATTATTATCATATCCCAACCGGCTCTCTTTAGTCGTGGACCCCACCAACCAGAGGCTTGTGATTCTCCAACCCCTCCGGTAAGAGGAGATTTAGATAACACCATATGCATATCCATTCCCGGGGCTCTTACTCCTGTGCCCGGACCTAAAGAAAAAACTAACTTATTTTCCTCTCCTAAAGGGTCTATCCCCCTATCTAATTCTTTTAAAAGAAAGTGAAGAGCTAATCCTGCTCCTCCCAGATATTTTTTCAAAATATCATCTGGAATAGTTTCATTTTTAATCTCTCTGGTGGAAAGATTAACTCTTAACAATTTCCCATTAAATCCGTAAAGCAACGTTCTCCCTCCCTCATATTTCAGTCAGCAAAACAACCTATTATAGTTTGCAAATATCAGAATACCAGCCATATTCATAGGCAGTCTCATACATGGTAGTAATGTTTTCCAGAGGAATCTCGGTCAAGAGATGCTGGCTAGGAGACAGAATAAACCCTCCCCCGGAAGCTATAGTTTGAAACCGGTGAAGTACTTCACTTTTTATTTCTTCCGGATTTCCAAAAGGAAGAGTTTTTTGAGTATCCATTGAACCATGGAAGGCTATTTCTTCTCCAAATTCTTTTTTTAGTTCTTCGGGTATCATTCCCCGCGCTCCTACTTGGATAGGATCTAGGATGTCCAACCCTCTTTTTATAAAATCAGGTATTAATTCTCTCACTGAGCCACAGGAATGAAGTTGTATCTTAAGATTATAAGACTTAGCCAACTTCCAGAGTCTTTCGAGGTGAGGAGCAAAAAATTTTCTCCAAATTTCCTTGCTGAGCATGAGACCGTTTTGAACTCCATAATCATCTCCCATAAAAAAAATATCAGTCATCCCTTTACCTTTTTCAAACATAATTTTAGCTTGCTGATAAAAAAAGTCAGATATTTTATTTACCAGCGCAGAAGCAACTTCTGGGCAATCGTAAAGGGAGATCATAAAGTTGTCCATACCCATTAAGTCCATAGCCCAAAAAGATATAGGAGCCCAGGGACCACCATAAATTGCATAACCCTCCTCATGAAATTGACGACATTCCTCAGCATAATGGTTGTAATCGTAGTGATCTAAGTTGGTATATTTTTCCCAGGGATAAGCTTCAATGTCTTCTATTGTTTTTGCTTCCTTCAGTGGATGTTCCAAAGCATAGCCAAAAAATAATCCTCCTCTCTTAATGCCAAAAAGACCATCACGGGAACCATCAGGATAAACCCGAAGTTCTGGTCCAATATAAGGAGCCCAGGCCCAACGAAAGTCTATATGTAACTTTTCTAATAATAGGAGCTGAGCCCGGTTTCTTTTTCGCTCAAAAAGAGTACCATCTGCTCCCATATATATTTTATTTTCTTCTTCCTCTTCTACCTGAATACCGTAATAATCAATCAAAGCATCCATTACTTCATCAACCGCCGAAATATCGAGAGGAACTCTATCTGGTTCCTGGTGCTCGATGGTCTTTAAAACTCTCTCTCGAGGAATCAAAGTTTCTTTTTTCAAAAAATCACCCCTATTTAAAAGCACCGAAAGTAAGTCCCCGAATTAATTGCTTTTGGGTTAGTAAAACAAAAACTACAGCAGGAATGAGCATTACTACCGACATAGCGCACATTCCTCGCCAATCTATAGTAAATTCCTGAGTGAAATCATAAAGTCCCACCGGAAAAGTTTTAGAAGCTGGGGTGCGAGTAATAACACTGGCAATTTGAAATTCATTCCAGGCGGTTAAGAAAGCGAAAATACCACTGGCTGCCAAGCCAGGAAGAGTTAAAGGTAAATCAATTTTCACGAAAGCTTGCCAGCGAGAGCAACCGTCGATTTGGGCTGCTTCATCTAAGGTTTCTGGTATATCCTTGAAAAAACCTTGCATTAACCAGGTAGTAAAAGGAACATTCATAGCTGTATACACTAAAGCTAATCCTATTTTTTTATCCAAAAGACCCATTCGAGCAAAAATTATAAACAAGGGCAAACTTATTGAAATACCAGGAATAGAACGGGCTAGCATCATACCAATAAAAGCAGAGTTAGCACCTCGGAAACGAAAACGAGAAAAACTATATCCAGCTAACGTTCCTACGGTTAAGGCTAAAACAGTACTTAAAAGGGAAGCATACAGAGAATTTCTAAGATAGTCATAAAAAGGAACCGATTTTTCTGTATGTCCTGTCCCAAATAGAGCAGCAAAAGAATCGTAAGTTAAGGAACGTGGCAACCAGACTGGAGGTCGAGCATTAACTTCTATTTCTGGTCTCATAGAAGTTAATATAATCCATATAACTGGTAGAAAAAAAATTAAAACTAAAATATAAACCAAAATGTTATACAATTCTTGCTTTATTTTTCTTCTACGTCGAGATATCCGAGGTATTTTCTCCTCCTTCACCTTAATAAACCTCCCGTCTACTCCGAGATAATTGTCGAAAAAGGTAAATGACAAAAGCAAAAGAAACGGCCACAGTGATGAAGGACATTGCCGTTCCCAAGCCAAATTTGTTATTGGTAATAGCCAACCGATAAGTATAAGTCCAAATCATTTCGGAGCGGTTAGCTGGGCCACCCCCAGTCATGATTCGTACTAAATCATAAGCTCTTCCTAAATCCAATGATCTGATTACCATAGCAATGTAAATAAAAGGACTAATTAAGGGAAGAGTGATATAACGAAATTGTTGCCACCCAGAAGCACCATCCACCGAAGCAGCTTCATAAGGTTCAATAGGAAGACTCGCCAGTCCAGCTAAAAATATGATAACCATAAATGGCGTACTCATCCATATTTCGGCAATAAGGATAGCTAAGAGATTCGAGGGATAATTAACTAACCAGGGGATAATATGAAACTCACCGGTAAAAAGGTAGAGAAGGTTATTCACCAAACCTACTTGGTCATTAAAAAACCACTTAAATTGAAAACCTACTAAAACCGGGGCAAACATCATGGGAGCCATAATAGCAGTTCGAATAATACTTTGCCCACGGTTAACCCGAAAAATTAGTTGAGCCAAAAAAAGACCCAGGATAAACTCCACGTTAACTGCTACAGTCATAAAAATCACAGTGTTCCAAAAAGCCCGCCAAAAAATAGAATCTTGGAATAATTTTCCATAATTGGCTAAACTTACAAAACGGATTCGATCGGGACGTAACAAGTCAAAATTGGTAAGACTTAAGTAAAAAGAATAGATCATGGGCAAAACAATGATGACAATAACCACAACGAGAGCAGGAATAATCATAAACCAGGCTAAATTTCGATTAAAAAAATCTTTAATTGAAATTTGTTTACTTAACATGAAAGTACCCGTTTCTTTTTAAATTATTATTCCAATTTTAATGAGCCCATCTCCATTCCTACAAAAATTCTCTACTATCTCCAACATCAATTTAGAATGGAGATGGGAAAATAAGGATTCTATTCAAGGTTCCATTTTAAAGAGTATTGTCTAATTAATCATAGTAGCCAGCATCTCTCATTATCTCTTCTACTTCTTTAGCCGCAGCATTTAAACCCTCTTCTACTGTCATGTCTCCTAACATTATGGCTTGCAATCGAGGATAAAGGGCGTTAGAGATAGGAATCCATTCTGGAACAATCGGAGGAGGTGTGAAATCTTCGTTAATCTGTAGTTGCATGAGCTCAATTCTCTTTTTAGCCAAGGGGTCAGGAGATCCTTCCGCCTCTTTTATGAGAGTCTCAAATACTAAGTTTCTAACTGGTATATAACCTATTTGACCTTCAAAAAGCTGAGGTTCATAACTAGTGATATATTTAAGTAAAGCTATTGCTGCTTCTTTGTTTTTACTTGCTTTAGTTATAGAAAAAGCGTGAGCCCCAGCCCAACCACCGTGTACTCCTGCATCTCCTTTGGGTTGACGAGTAAGATCAAATTTTCCTGCTACTTTAGAGCTTTCTGGATTCTGGAAATAAGAATACCAACCATACCACTCGGTATACATAGCAATAGTTCCGTTAGCAAAGTTTGCTGCTACGTCATCCCAAAGAAAGTTAACCATTCCTGGAGGCATTGCTCCGGCTTGATAGAGATCTCTCATCATAGTAGCTACTTTGATTCCTTCCGGGCTGTTGAAAGCAGGGCGGTAGTTTTCATCAATAATTTTCCCACCATGAGACATTAGGATATCCCAAAATCTTCCCGAAAGTGCTTCCTCTTTTCCAGCAAATTGAGTGCCGTAAATTTCAGGAGGGTTATTCAAAAAGAGTGCCATATCTTTAAATTCATCCCAGGTTTCAGGAGGGCGAAGTTCATATCCATATTTTTCTTTAAATTTTTTCTGTAACTCAGGATCGTTGAAAAGATCAGTTCGATAGTGAAGAGAGCTAATATCTGCATGTCGAGGTATAAACCATAGATGTCCATCTTTCCAGGCAAATTGCATAATACGAGGGGAAAAATCAGCTAATTCTTCCTCGGTGAAGTAAGATTCCAATGGCTCTAAAAAATTAGTATATTGACTAAAGAAACTAGTATGATCCCAACATAAGTCATAATCTACTGTACCTGCGGCAAAATCAACCTTCATTTTTTTATCAATGTCGAAGCCATTTCCTTTATAAACAATTTCTACCTTTGCCCCAGTTAATTCTTCAAATTTGGGAAAGAATTCTTCGTAAATCTTTTCATAATCTCCGCCACCAATCATACAAACCTTAATAGTAACTCCATCGAATCGGCCCAGTTTCATATCTTCTGCTCCGGCCCAACTAAGAGCTAACACTGAAAACAAACACACTAATCCCACTAACCACGTTACCTTTTTCATATTCTTCCTCCTTATTAACCTTAAACTAATAGTTTATTTAATTAATTTTACTGCAAATCTTTTCTCTCAATTTTCTATCACCTCTCCCTTTTGATTGTATAAAAATAAAATCTTGGCTTGTCCAGTCTAATCCCAAACCGGTCAAGCCAAGATTTTACCGATTAATACAATACGCGTTGCGCTTCTTCTGAATCAATATTGTCCTTAGTTACAAAAACCACACCCGTGTTTATATATTTAGATACTTCTTCCCCTTTAGCAGCAGCTAAGGCAATTTTTACTCCATCATAACCCATCCGATAGGGGTTTTGTACTGCAATGCCTTGAAGGGTATCATTTCGAACCATTTCTTGCAGATCTTTATTACCATCAAACCCAATAGCTACAATTTGGCCAGCTAAACCCGCTTGTTCAATTGCTCGTCCCATACCAATTGCGGTTGGTTCATTTGCACCAAAAATAGCAGTAAGATCAGGATTAGCTGATAATACATCAGTAGTCTGATTAAGAGCAGTTACCATATCAGATTGGGAATAGAAAGGTCCGACGATTTCCATACTAGTCTTTTCTTTGATAGTATCAATAAATCCACCTACACGGCCAATTTCACTGCCTACTCCCGGTACATAGGACATAACTGCTACTTTGCCTTCGGTTCCGGCTCGTTTAATTAGTTCTTCTGCGCAGAGAATTCCAGCAGCTCGGTTGTCAGTGGCTAAGAAAGAAACATAACCTTCTTCGTAATTCAAAAGTGAATCAATAATTACTACCGGTATACCCGCATCGTTAGCCTTTTTTACGGCAGGAACAAGTGCATCAGGGCTTGAAGGAGCTAAAACAATTGCCAAAACATTTCGGTTGATAGCATTTTCTACCAAGTTAACTTGCTCTTCAATTTTGGTTTCAGCAGCTGGACCAAGAAACGAAACATCAATTTTTTCTCCTTGAGCAACCAATTCCTTTTCTGCATCCGATGCACCTACTTCTACATTTTGCCAAAAACTCGAAGTTGCCTCCTTTACAATAACTGCAATTTCACCACTAACTGTTTCCTGAGCAAATACCGAGGTAGAAAGAAACAGTAAACCTATACTAAAGATTAATAAAAATAATTTTAAACCCTTCATCATAAACCTTCCTCCTTTATATTATGTTTTTTTATGTAAAAAAGGACTTAAAGTCCTTTTCTACCGATGAAACTATCTTTCCCTTTTTCGGAGCTGGTCTACAGCCACTGCAGTAATAATAACCAAACCAATAATTACCTGCTGAATAAAGTAGGACACTCCTTGCATATTCAGTCCGTTACGTAAAATTCCAATAATAAAAGCTCCAATCATAGTGCCAGAGATAGTACCTGCTCCTCCCATAAGGCTGGTACCACCAATAACCGCAGTAGCTATAGCATCAAGCTCGTATGCTACCCCGGCATTAGGTTGAGCAGTTACAATACGAGACATAGTCACAATCCCTGTTAAACCAGCTAAACCTCCTGAAATAGTATAGGCAATAACTTTGATTTTATTAACATTTAACCCAGAAAGACGGGCAGCTTCTTGGTTAGAACCTACTGCATAGGTAAAACGCCCCAAACGAGTATGTTTGAGCATAAAATTAAAAATAATGGCAACTATGATCATAATAATAACTGGATATGGAATACCAGGAAATTGAGTAACCACTCGACCATTAGGCAATGTGGTGGTAGTCCTAAAAAGTGCGCCATTACCTAATATACCAAATTCATCCGGCAAACCAGCTATTGCTCGAGCTCCGGTAACATATAGGGCGACACCTCGAGCTATTTGCATCATCCCCAAAGTAGCAATAAAAGGTGGTAAATTTAACTTCGTAACCATAAGACCATTAGCCGCACCGCACGCTATACTAGACAATAAGGCAAGCATAAAACCAATCAATACTGGTATTCCAGCCCGTACTGCCAAACCAGCCACTACTCCACTTAGGGCAACTACTGAACCAATGCTTAAATCTATACCTCCAGTGATAATGGCATAAGTTACCCCTATACCCATAAAGGCAAGGGTACTGGTTTGAAGAGCAATTGTAAGAATATTTTGAATAGTAAAAAATTTATCAGTAATTAATGAAAAAGCAATAAACAAAACTACAAGTGCAGCAACCGCGATAAACCTCTGCATCATATACCTTACTTTTTCTATTTGTGATACTGTTTCAGCCATAACTTAACCCTCCTTTATGAAGTTATTTCTATTTTTACTAGAGGCATTAGAAGCCAAACCAGCAGCGTAATTCAATATCTCCTCTTGATTAGTCTCCTTAGTCTGAAGGATCCCAACTAACCGCCCCTCATGAAGAACTAAAATTCGATCGGTCATACCTAAAATTTCGGGAAGCTCGGAAGAAATCATAATAACTCCCACTCCACTTCTAGCCAAGCTGTCAATAAGCTTGTGAATGGCATATTTAGCTCCAACATCAATTCCTCTAGTAGGTTCATCAAAAATTAACACTTTAGCTTTGCGAAATAACCACTTTGCTAATACCGTTTTTTGTTGGTTACCACCACTTAGATTTTTCACTACTTGAAAAACGCTGGGAGTACGGATATCAAGTTCCTTTACATACTGCTCAGCCACCTGCTTTTCCTTTTTATTTGAAATTACTCCTAAATTATTAGATACCTCCTCAGTATTAGCTAAAGTAATATTTTCAATAAGTAGCATTTCAAGTGCCAAGCCAGCCAGTTTTCTATCTTCAGGAAGATAACCAATTCCAGCCCTAATAGCATCAGTTGGTGAAGAAATATTGACTTTTTCTCCGAAAAGAAAAACCTCACCCTCATCTTTTGGATCCGCTCCAAAAATCGCCCGGGCTAACTCAGTTCTTCCTGCTCCTACAAGGCCAGCCATACCCAAAATTTCGCCCTGATAAAGGTCAAAAGAAATACTATGCAATACTCCTGCTCTATTTATATTCCAAACCTCTAATATTTTTTTATCAGTTGGGATTGAAGTTCTTGGTGGAAATTTTTCCTCCAAAGACCTTCCTACCATATTGCTCACAATCTGATCAATTGTAACTGATCGGTATTCATCTGTGCTTACATATCGCCCATCTCGTAGCACGGTTACTCGATCCGCAACATCTTTTAATTCCTCAAGTCGGTGAGAAATATAAATAATACCTACTCCACGATTTCGAAGCCGATGAATAACTTTAAACAACTCTTCAATCTCTGCTTCAGTTAAAGCTGAGGTAGGTTCATCCATAATGAACACTTCTGCTTGGTAAGACAAAGCTTTGGCTATTTCAACCATTTGCCTTTTGGAAAGAGGAAGCATGTGAACTGGAATATTGGGATCAATATCTACATGAAGTTGGCTAAGTATAGCAGCTGCATCTTCACTCATTTTCTTATCATCAATACGACCACCCTTCTTAAGAGGCTCTCTTCCGATAAAGATATTCTGGGCAACTGTCAAATGGGGCATTAAATTCAGTTCTTGGTAGATAATACTAATACCAGCTCGCTGTGCTTCTATGGGATTATGAAAAACAATTGGTTGGCCTTTAAGATAAATGGTTCCTTCATCTGGTTGGTATACTCCACTTAGTATCTTCATTAGGGTTGATTTTCCCGCACCGTTTTCTCCCACTAATGCATGAACTTCACCTCGCCTCAGATTGAAGGAAACTTTATCTAAAGCTATTACCCCTGGAAATTTTTTGGTTACATTCTCAACACGTAATATTTCCTCAGACATAGTCCCTCCTCAATAACAAGAAACTTTAATAATTATGCTAAATCATTCATTTATTTTTGTCAAGAAATCGATTGCTAATTTAATATAATACTATTAGAAAAAAGTAAATATAAGGGTAATAGGCTATAACTTATCTTAATATTTTTATTTATTATCTCTTATAAGACGTATAAATCGTACATTTCCGTAACCGATTTCGATATCAATATTTTATTTTTGTTTTGTCAATCTCGTATAGAACTTTCTTAAAGCTTGCTAAAATAGGCGTGTGATAATACTATCAAAAGATTTATAAAGAGAACATACCTGGAAATAATTGATACAAGATAAGAGTTTTGATTTGAAAGAGATAGATAAACTTGCAGAATTTTGAAAAATAAAGTAAAATCAACTAGTAATCGATTTCTTTTGATATGAAATTAAAAAAAGGAGGATTTCGATGAGTAGAATTGGTATTATTACTTTTTCCGATGGAAGACCCCCGGTTCACGAAGAGCTTCTTTCTATGAATCTTCAATTTCAAAATAATTTGGTCAAAAAATTAGAAGAAGCAGGACATGAAGTAATAGTGGCAGATGAACTCCCTTGGACCAACGAAACTGCCGTAAAGGCAGGAAAAAGGATGCAACTGAGTGATGTGGATTGTACTATTTTTAACTATGCCATCTGGGCTTGGCCTCACTTTACTGTTTTAGCTGCTCAATTTGTTCCTCCCCCCTATCTTTGCCTTTCCAATATTAACCCCGGATACCCT
>Ga0255341_1006090_pt1 | contig 11520 bp, 9 predicted proteins | sample wastewater_treat_8_FD_192418 | JGI IMG/M metagenome (GOLD analysis project Ga0255341, IMG submission 192418) | Wastewater microbial communities from Lulu Island WWTP, Vancouver, Canada - plant12 | ecosystem: Engineered > WWTP > Wastewater > Unclassified | place: Canada: Vancouver, British... | reverse complement strand
AACGCTGAAGGAGGGAAAGTTATAAAAATGCATGTAGTGCTTGGTCTCTTCTTCGTTCAAACCTTCGATCAGCTGACCTTCTCCCTTGGCACCCAGCGTAACGATCGAGAGGACTTGAGTCTGACCGCGGGTAAACAAGCCTGAGCCATGCACTCTTGGCAACAATCCAACTTCAATACTGATAGGACGTATCTCATCATCCTCCCTGCCATCAGGTCGTTTGTTTTCTCGAATAATTTTCTTGCGAACATACTGATGAACAAATTTCTCAAAGGCTAAATCCAGTTCGGCGATTCTTTCCTCAAAAGAAGCGTCAAGTAATTGATGCATCTCTTTTTGCAGATCAGAAACGGCATTTTCTCGTTGTTGCTTGTTGGCATTGAAAAGAACGCTCTCTATTTTGGGCTCCAAAAAAGAATTCACCGCTTCTTTTGCGTCTTCCCCGCAGACCGGATCCGCTACAACCAGCTTTGTTTTGACATGAGGATACTGACGAAGGATCTCTTTCTGCCAATCGATGAACTGCTGGTTTTTCTCGTTGGCAAAAGCAAACGCTTCCAGTAATAGCTCCTCTGGAATCTCCTTCGATCCTGCTTCCACCATTACAACTGATTTTTCAGTTTTGGCGACAACCAGATCAAGTCTGCTCTCTGTTTCTTCAGAGACAGCGGTATTCAGTTTGAATTTTCCATGAAGGTGACCGACTCGAACCGATGAAACGGGACCGTCAAAAGGTATCTCAGATAGACAGAGAGCCAGCGAAGCAGCTTGTGTGGCGATCATATCAGGCTGATTCACCCCGTCGGAAGAGAGAACCATCGCTACCACTTGTACCTCATTGCGTAGGTGTTTTGGAAACAATGGACGGATAGGTCTATCCAATAGTCTGGATTTTAGTATCTCGAAATCAGATGGTTTGCCACCTCGTTTAAAAAAACCACCCGGTATTTTTCCGGCTGCGTACATTTTCTCAAGATAATCCACGGTAAGCGGAAAGAAATCAATGTCTCCTTTAGCCTCCGACGAGATGGTCGCAGAGACCAACACCATCGTCTCACCGGCAGTAGCTAGCACAGCACCGCTTGCTTGCTTGGCCAGTTTTCCGATACTCAGAGAGTACCGGACACCGTCTATCTCTTTATCAAAATTCCACTCTTTTTGTTCGTTCATTACCTAGTTTTCCTTCTATCCACGAATATTCAAGCGCGTAATGACCTCGCTGTAACGGTTGGTATCCGCTTTTTTCAGATACCGCAGCAACCGTTTTCTCTGTCCAACCATTTTCAACAAACCACGTCTGGAACTGTGATCATGTTTATTGGTGACTAGATGATCCGACAAGCTTTTGATTCTTTTTGTGAGAATAGCGATTTGTACTTCGGGAGATCCCGTGTCGTTCTCATGCAAATGAAATTCGTTAATTAATTCTAATTTTTCCTCTTTATTCAACATAATAAGCCTCCTTGCAGGTAATTCCTAAAACATAGCCAGCGTTGAGGAAAACGCATAACCAAGTTAAAGGCAACTTCATACGAAATAATAGTATACGAGAGTTTTTTGGAAAAGAAAGGCGTCGGTCACTTCTTTATTCGATCGATTCTGTTTTGATGTTCCCTGAAACCAATCGACGCAGGATATCTGTATTCGCGATAAAATCGTCAAATCGCTTCTTTGGAGTTTCGATGATAAAAGCTTTACTGTGATCAAATAGCGAGATAAAAGCTCCCAAAGAACCCAGACCGATATAACCCCTTCCAAGGTGTTCATGCCAATCCAAATGACTGTTAATTGGCATTTTGGAATCGTTGATATGCAGAACAGTGGTGTGCTGAAACAGATATGGATGAGCCTCTTTTAACAGGAATGCTTCTTCTTTATCATGAAATCGATACCCAGTCTGATATAGATGAGCCGTATCGAGACACACTTCGCAGTATAAGCTTTGGCGTATTAACCGGATAAAATCACTCATCATGGCAAGGTTGCTGCCTATGGAATGTTGTTTGATCACATTTTCCAGTACTAACGGTATACTGGGAGGTTGGTTCCAGAAAACCATGTCGGACTCCTCGGCTAGCTCATGGATGGTCGCATGCTCAGAAAATTGCAAATGAGCAATCACACCATCACCACCAAGATAGCTTGTCTGGTTTAGCATTTCTTTGAGCCGTTTCCACTGTAAAATCCGTGATTTTCGGCCAGATCCGTTCAACAACAGATGATCCGGTGCATGGATATAGATTTTTTTAATCGCATAAGTCTTTTTTAACGTATTAAAAATCGATTGAATATGAAAAAAATTCTTCCTGGAGAATTCAAACGGGATTTTCAAGAATAACTGTAACACGTCGATTTGTAGTATATCGGTCACCTTGACAAGCGACTCCAACTCATGCAACGTATTGACCTGAATTCCAATCATTCCCTGTTTCCCCTTATTTTGTACTATACTATACACAGCTTTATCAAAAACGCATGGCGATGATTGAGGTGAAAGATGAAAATAGTGATTATTGGAGGAGGACCGGGGGGTTATGTGGCCGCTATTCGGGCAGCCCAGCTAGGCGGAGAGATTACACTGATTGAGAAGGATACCGTAGGAGGCACTTGTGTCAACCGCGGTTGTATTCCCACAAAAGCGTATTTGAAGGGTGTGGATCCGGTAATTGAGTTCAAGAAGTACCAATCAATGGGTCTATTAGGGACTCTACAAGGTATTGATGTCGACAAACTTCGCGCCCATGCCAAAAAATCCATCGTACTATCCAAAAGCGGCATTGAATACCTTCTTAAGCAACATTCTATCAGGATTATTCAAGGAGAGGCTACTGACTATCATGGCAAGATGATTCTCGGAAAAGACAGCCAACAAACCTCCTTTGAAGTAATCTACGACAAACTGATACTGGCACTGGGATCCGTACCCTCTGCTATTCCTGGACTCGCTTATGATGGCTCTCTGATTATCTCAAGCGATGAAGCGCTTCAATTAAATACCGTACCGGCAACGCTGTTGATTGTCGGAGGAGGCGTGATCGGAGTGGAAATGGCAACCATCTATGCTGCTTTGGGGACAAAAGTCACCATGGTGGAGATGATGAATCAGATTCTTCCTGGGGAAGACCCGGAATGTGTTCAAGTTCTGCACCAGCAATTGCAAAAACTCGGAATTCAGATCAAAACAGGCTGTAAGGTAGAAAAAGTAGAAAAAACCGCTACATCCTGCAAAGTCTGTATCCAAGACGGGACCAGCACCATTACGGGTGATTTTTCCCAAATTTTGGTGGCGACAGGTCGAAAACCATTCGTACAAGAGAATCTTCTTAAACCTTTATCCATCCCCTATTCACCGAAAGGAGTGTCCTCCAACCAATGGACAGAGACAGTGAATCCAGATGTGTTTGTTATCGGCGACTTGAATGGGCAATCTATGCTGGCTCATACCGCTTCTACCGAAGGAAAAGTCGCTTGTGCAAGAATCTTTCAACAAGAAACCAACCCCATGCACTATGAATGGATGCCTCGATGTGTGTATACCATTCCCGAACTGGCTTCTGTTGGCGTGACAAACCAAGGCAAACCATTTGTTTTTCCTTATTCAGCCAACGGTCGGGCAAGAGCAGCGGGAATTCGGGAAGGGAAAATCAAGCTATTCACCGATGGACACACTTTAATCGGATGTACCATTGTCGGACAGAATGCTTCTGATATGATCTCGATGGCTACTATCGCCATGAGTCAACGGCTTTCGCTGGATCAATTGGAAACAGTCACTTTCCCACATCCCACCTATTCAGAAGTGTTTTTAGACGCTTTGGAGATGGCGATTGGCAAACCGATCCATATTGCATAAGATGGACCACTATTCAAATAGCCAAATTTCCGCTTATTATCAGTGTCCTAGAAAATACAAACTGCAGTATATCGATAAAGTGCCCGTCCCTAAGCTGGCAAAAGGCGTAGAAGCCTTGATGGGATCCAGCATCCATCTTGCTCTGCAACAGCTGTACAAGCAAGTGAAATATGGCAATATTCTAACATCGGAAGAAGTCAACCAGATTTACCTGTCAGATTTTGACCAATCAATTTCCGATCAGCTGATCATCCCCAGAAAAGGTCTTACACCGGAGCATTACAAGCAAAATGGTCTTCAGATGGTCAAGCAATACTATGAAAAAAACTACCCTTTCCAACAGAGCAAGACTGTCGAATTAGAGTATAAACTACGCTTCAGGGTTGGTGAGTACGCTTTTGTCGGCATCATTGACAGGCTTTCCTTAGATCAAAACGGTGTCTTCGAGATACACGATTATAAAACCTCCTTGAATTTACCCACGCTTGACCAGGTACAGGATGATACTCAACTTTCACTATATCTGATCGGAATCAAGCAGAATTACAACCCCGAAGCCAATGCAAAACTATTCTGGCACTACCTGTACTACCAGCACACCTATGAACTGACCAAAACAGACGAGGAGCTACAACAGCTTGAAACGGCAATGATCCAGAAAATCAGAGCGATCGAGAGAGATCCGTACTATTTTCCTAATGAATCTCCTCTATGCGATTGGTGTTCTTATACTGAATACTGCCCCGTGAAGACACCTGCTTTGCAATTGCCAGCCAATAGCGAGGAAGTAACAGCATTAGTCGATGATTATGTCAAGCAATGGCGGAAACTACAGAGCTTTAAAAAGGAAGTAAAAGATATCGAAACATTCCTGGCAGAAGCAGAAAATCAACTAATCGATTACGCGACACAAAACCAACTTACCCAGATCGCAGGTTCAGAAGCAACGTTACCAATCTCGGAAACCTGGCAATACCAGTTTCCTTTATCAACCGACAAAGGCAGAAAAGAATTGGAATCTTGGCTTCGTGACCACCATCTTTGGGATGAAGTAGCCAGTTTGAACACCCAACGCCTGAATAAACTGCTAAAAGATGGCCATTTTGATTCGGAAATCTATCAATCGATCATGGCATTCTCGCAAATGCTTCACAAACGAGAGATTAAAAAAGTCATTTTTCCGGATGAAAAGACCGATGAATCTACTTAAAAAATATTTACAAAGAGAAATCCGTTTATTATAATGACGGTGTTTCGTAGTGGGCTTGATGTGAATGTTCATTTAGTCGACTTTCCTTCAAGAGACAGGCTACGTTGAATTTTTGTATGAAAGGAGGTTAATATGAACATTTACGTTGGCAATATCGCTTTCTCCATGACTGAAGATGATTTACGAAATGCATTTGAAGCTTACGGAGAAGTTTCTCGCGCCACTATTCTGAAAGATAAAATGACAAACCGATCTCGTGGTTTTGGTTTTGTTGAGATGCCAAACCAGGAAGAAGGTCAAAAAGCCATTCAGGAGTTAAATGGAAAGGAAGTGAACGGTAGGGCTTTGAATGTCAGTGAAGCCAGACCGAAAACAGAAGGGAATCGAGATCGCAGAAACCCGATGAGATAATTTTTATTTTACTTCTATAGCCAGAGACGGGTTTTATGTTTCTGGCTATTTTCTTTTTTTAGAAAATACGGTATTCTTATCCTACCTTATTTTATGTAAAGGGGAAGCAAGCATGAAAAAGCATTGGATGTGGATTGTTCCATTACTCGTGGTCGTGCTGGCATTAAGCTGGTTTTTTTATTTCAGGCACTTACCAGTTTTCAATAAAATCCCTCCTCAGACTACCGAAGTACCCACCAATAATGATAGTTTATCTTTTATTCAACAAGAAGCGAATAAAATCATTGGAGATTTCACCGGTGAAAAACCTTCTGCCATTTTTAAAATCAAGGATATTCAATTCTCCATTACTGACATCGAGCAAGAGGAGCGTCGTTTGAAAACTCCGGATTTTGATGCCACCATGAGCAAAATTCCGGAGAAAGACCAACAAGTGTACCGCTCCAAACTGCGAACCGACGCAATTGCCAATCTATTAAACCGAATTTACATTGAGCTCTATATCAAGGAAAACAACATAGTGATCACTGAAAAGTACGTTCAAGAGGTGATGAAAGAGTTTGAAGATCTGATGCGTAAGAACAGTGAGAATCCCGAACAATTCAATCTTGAACAGCATTTATCCTCCATGAATATCAGCATGAGTGATTACCGCAGAGATATGACCAACCAAGCAAAATTTAAAATTGTGACCACCCCGCTCACCGACAAACTTCCTGTTGCAAACGAACAAGAGATTAAAACCTATTGGGAATCCCATAAAGAGATGTTTAATGATCCTCCTTCCGCTGACATTGATGTATTATTGACCGATTCCGAGGAGAAAGTCGATCAAGCGATGACTCTGTTGAAAGGTGGGGCTACCTGGGAAAATGCCTGTGCAAAGTACTCCAACCTTCCCGCCGAACAAACAAAATTGGGATTAATGCCAAAAGACCGCATGCCTCAGGAGATGGCCGACATCGTATTTTCTTCTACTGCGAAAGTCAAAGGATGCTATAAAGTCAACTTTATGACTCAATGGTATGTCGTTAAAATCAACTCTTTACAACAAGGATTGGTTAGGACCTACGAAGAAGCCAGAGGATACGCAGAAGAAGCGTTGATGAATGAAAAGAAGAGAGATGTCGTGGAGGAGTTTCTTAAAGGTCTTTCTGAGAAATACGGAACACCGCAAAGAGTGAAATAATTACACTCGTCGATAGCGAGTCCAGTATTTTTTCTGCCCCTGATAAATCCAGTGATGGGGGAGAAGTCTGCTGAGCCAGTACAATCCCCTGTTGCTCCATCCGGGTATTACCATCCAGCGGTTTTGCAATAATGCTTTTATACTATCCTTCGCAACCATTTCTGCCGAACCGTACCGTTTCCATAAGAAAGCTGGCACGTATAAACCGCTGGCTGAGGAAAAGCCGGTTTTCGTCGCCCCCGGTAACGAACAGGTGATATGAATTCCTTTTTTTGAGTATTCCCAGTGTAAAGCCCTGGTAAATGCCAACACGTAAGCTTTTGCCGCATGGTAAGTCATCGTTGAAGCCACTGGAACGAGAGCAACAATCGAACCGATGTTCAGGATGTATCCTTCCGATTGCCGTATCATACCGGGTAAAAATCGCAAACTTAATTCCGTCAAGTTACCTACCAAGATTCGAAGCATATCACTGACTAACGCCGGGTTTTTGATCTCATCCTCTGTTTTGACAGCTACTCCGGCATTATTGACTAGTACAGTCACGGTGATGTCGTTTTTCTGACAGAACTGTTCGATATCCTGAGCTGCTTCTGGTTTGGATAGATCGGACACATACACCAGCGTTTGGTTTTGATAGTTTGTTTCAATCTGCTGCTTCAATGAGTCCAAAGCTGCTTGAGAACGGCTTACTAAGATAAGATTTGCCTGTCTGGAGGCCAACTCAAAAGCGATGGCTCTACCAATTCCGCTTGAAGCACCTGTAACAAGTGTCCACTTTCCTTGAAATGGCTTTGGTTTCAACTTATTTCCCGCTCCAATGGTAGCTTCTCCAGTAATGAAGAGCATCTTTCCGCTAAATACTGGCCTTTGTTTCGAACTTTGTTGGTGTATATAGCCATCGTATCACAATGATGAAAACAACACCAACACCCAAGGCATGTGAGTTCATTGAATTCAGGATAAGGGTGCAGTGCTATCGCTTTAACAGGACAGACTTGAGCACAAAGCCCGCATTTCGTGCATTTTACCTTATCTACATATTTAAAACCCATCGCTTTTTTGGCAGCAGATAGATCCGGAATAATCATAAAATAATTTACTAATGATAAACGAAAAGAAGCCTCTAAGATTTCATGCCCTTGTTGTAACGAATTCATCAGATCATTAAAGATACTGATAAAATACCTAAATCGTGTTTTTTCCTGTTGGGTAGGAGATTGGTTGGAAGTAAATCCTTTGATACGGGAGATGGGATAGCTGTCAGGCATGTGTAAGGAATGACCTGCTACTATTTTAAGCCACTTCGCTTTTAGTTCATTTCTTGCCTGTATCAAAACAGTCCCGGTGATAGAGCTGAAAGAGATCAGTAAAAAAGCATTCCGTTCTGTTTCCTGCTTTGGGATATGACGAATCCAATTCATCACAAAACGTGGCAAACCGAAAAATTCAACGGGGAAAGCAAAGCCAATGATGTCATATCGGGAAAAATTGGGTAAAACCAATTCTTTCATATTCATCAGCGTAAAAGAAACCGTAGGTGTCTGTCGAATAAAATAGTCCACCATTCTTTTCGTATTGCCTGTTGTGGAATAATAGTTTATTATGCCTTTCATTTTCAATTATTATAATCCTAGCCCGGTTGTTTTTGAAAAAAAAAGACCTGGAATGCACAAGCATCCCAGGTCTAATCAGTGCTTTAAAAAAAACGCTTACTATTTATTCCAATACCACCACGGGGTATTCCAGGTTAACGGCGAAGAAGTACCCTGGGGTTTAAAGTTCACAATGGCATCATCGCAAGAAGATACATCCACGCGGTAGAATAATGGCAGAGAAGGCAACTCGCGGGTAAGAATTTCCTGGACTTTCTTCAATCCTTCGTAAACTTCTTTCTTATCGAGTTTCTTCATATTTTCTTTTGTGATTTGATCCACAGTTGAATCGGCAAAAGCCGTATAGTTCTGTCCACTGAAGGTGTTAGATGGGGTAGGTATCTGATCAGAATTCACGATGGAGTACAGATTCGATTCCGGACCCATCACCCAAGCGTACATAAAAGCAGTGGGGCCTTCAAATTTTCTTTCACGAAGGGTAGTGGTAAAGAAACTGGTTGCTTGTTCATTCTTTGTAATCACTTCTATGCCGATTTCTTTCCAGGCAGAGGAAACAACGGCTTGCACCTGTTCGCGAGTTTTGTTCTGAGCGGTTGTCATAAAGGTGATCGTCAGTACTTTGCCGTCTTTTTCGCGTTTTCCGTTCGCATTCAGCTTCCATCCGGCTTCATCCAGCAAGGAGGCAGCTTTTTTCTTGTCAAACTCATATTTTGTGATGGTGCTGTCGTCATAGGCATAGTGTCTCGGGGGTAGCCATGCATGGGCTACGGGTTGAGCACCACCAAAGAATTGATCCACGATGCTTTGGCGGTCAATCGCATGCAATAGTGCTTGACGAACTCGCTTGTCCGTCAAATCCGGATTGTCAATGTTCAGATCGATATGCTCCCAGGTCAAGGAGGGTGTCAATCTCGGTTTCTGGGTGCTCTCTCTCTTTTCAAGCTGCATAGCTTGATCAAAGGATAAGCCGGTCAAGGTCATGTCCACGTTACCTGCAATCGCAGCTGCCAATAAAGTGTCCGTGTTTTCAATCGTACGGAACGTGATAGTCTCAATCAATGGCTTACCAAAAATGTAATTTTCATTGGCTTCAAGCTGGATTGATTGACCTTGCTCCCATTTTTTTACTTTGTAGGCACCGGCATGCATAGGATTCTGGTTGTAATCATATCCGACATTGGCATCTGAGAGTGTAGTAACTTTGTTGATAAACGCTTCATCAGCCAGGTATTGCTCCGACTTGAAAGACTCATCTTTGTCTTCGGTAGCCGGATTGTCGAGTTCCGGATTGTAATAGTTCTTGTCAGCGAGGCTAAATGGTTTCAGATGGTAGTTTAATTTAGTCTCAAAATACTTCCTTGGCATCAAACCGATTCCGCCATTCCCATACAAGTAAGGTGTGTTCCAAAATACTTTGACAGTGTAGGGATCTACCGCTTTCACATCGTCAATCCACAAGTCCATCTCGCTATGAATGGTGGGAAAGGAAGGATGGTTGTATAAATGATAGGAAAATACAGCGTCATCTGCTGTAATTTCGCTGCCATCCGCCCACTTTAATCCTTGTCGTAGCTCATAGGTGACTTCCATGCTGGTCACTTCACCTTTGGCATCTTTTTCCAGCTTCCACAAACCGTTCTCGAAGGTGGGAATACGCTTAATCATAATCGGAAAACGTCCCCAGAATTCGTCATGACCTCCGATAGATCCTTCATAAAGAAGTGAAGTAATCTGAGTCATGGCGCTCATGGTGTCCAAACCGGAGAATAGGGTTTTTGGTTCCTGGGCTTGACCGATAGTCATGGTGCCGCCGCGTTTCGGAGGATACTTTAACATGAAGATGCTGTAGCAAGCCTCTGCCGCGAGCATTGGTTTGTCAGACATGATATAACGAAATTCGTCTCCGGCAACCCAACGATAGTACATTAGTTGATAATCAGGCAGCAAGGCAACAGTCAACGATCCGGCAGCATTGGTCGGCACTTCGTCATAACCATCCTGTGCTTGAATAAGTGGTTCGGTATACTTCGCTGCTTCGGTAACCGCAGCTTCTCCACGAGCCTTAATCAACCAAATGGCGGCATCAGCTCTCAAGAGCGGATCGTCGGGCTTAAAGGCGTCCGCTTTATCAAGAATGTTGTTTTCTGCAGCAATCTGTATGGATTTTTCGAATGCATTCCCTTTGATATCGGGAAAAGCAAGTTCTCCGCCTGTAGATTTCAGTTCCATTGATCGAACCATCCAGTCAACGAACTCACCTCTGGTAATTTCGCGGGAAGGTACCAATACGTCTTTCTCCTCTAACAAATGAATGGAAAGGAGTTTATACATATAGTCAACGGTATACTCATAGTACTCCACTTTTTGGCCTTCAGGTAATTTTGACCAATCGAACTCGAGCTCTTTGGCGTATTTCGGAATCTTATTGGCATCTACCTTCAGGATTGGTTCCTTTTTCTTGCAGTTGCTCAGTACTGAGACCGATAATACAAACACTAATACAAAAGTCAGTAACTTCGTTAATTTCACTTATACCCCCTTTATTTTTCTCATTAGTGGCATTGTAATGAATGGTATTATATCCCAATTTAAAAAAAACCCTACAAAAATCGATGCTTCAAATTTATTTTCTGTGATTTTTCAGTGTTTTCCAAAACCAATAAGCCGCATTCCAAGAGGAAATACTGTAAGAACCAGAGGGTTTGAAATTTTGTAGATCCTCATCAGCGCTGGAAATCATTGGATAAAAATACAATGGCAAGCAGGGAAGATCTTGAACCAATATAGCTTGTATCTTTTGCATCGCGTCCCAATAGGCAGTCTTGGTAGAAGCATTTTCCGAAGCATCGAGCCAAGCATCTATCTCTTTGCTTTTATACCCGGCATAATTCATTCCATCTTGGTTGTTTTCTTTTGTGGGAACGAAGCTAGAATGAAGAGAAAAGTAGCTATTGTAATCCGGTGCTTGTTCATTAGCGATCATCACCGCTGTTGGACCAGCAAACTGCCTGCCAGGCAATACCTTATCAAGCAGGTCTTTTTTTTCTACCAATTGAATATTCACATCAATACCAAGCTCGTTCCAACAAGCGGCAATCGCTTTTAAAACTTGTTCACGCAAGCTGTTTCTCGATGTGGTGAGTAAAGTAATAGTCAAGACTTTTCCCTCTTTCGCCAAACGTCCTTCTTGGTTCATCTTCCAACCGGCATTGATAAGAATATCCTTGGCTTTTTCGGGATT
>Ga0255341_1006077_pt1 | contig 11549 bp, 23 predicted proteins | sample wastewater_treat_8_FD_192418 | JGI IMG/M metagenome (GOLD analysis project Ga0255341, IMG submission 192418) | Wastewater microbial communities from Lulu Island WWTP, Vancouver, Canada - plant12 | ecosystem: Engineered > WWTP > Wastewater > Unclassified | place: Canada: Vancouver, British... | reverse complement strand
CTGCAACTAACACAAAGTCTGTTATCCTTCCGGTATTTCCTGTATTTAATATTCCTTCTCCTAGCTTCTCTTGCGTCCCTTTCGGCGCAGTCTTTACAACGTGTCTTTCCGGCAACTGCCCTTTGAGTGCAATTAACACAAATCCCTTTTGCTTTTTTCTTTTCTCTGTGTTTTTTATCGCCCACTCTTTTTTTGCCTGACCAATCCTAAACAATAGGATTTTGTAATTTTCCAAACTGTGTTTACCAATAACCCTGCTACCATCAACGCTTCATCTGGGCGCATATAAACCGTGTAGTTTTCTTTTGATTGTGCGTCAAACCGTAAGCCGATACAGTCGCCCTTAAAAACCCTTTTCTTTTTTATATCACTTGGGGATAAATAATAAACGGCTATTTTCCGTCCATTTCCTTTAAACGATATGCTTTCTACTTCTCGCATTTTGCCTCCGGTAGATTATCTGTATCAAAATCATTTAGTAACTTAACTAATTCTTGCATTGTTTCTTTTAAATTATTGTTTAATCGTTTTCTGCCACTGATTAAAAATAAAGCTACTAAAACAATCCGTGAAACAATCTTTTTTGTTTTGTCGGTTAATCTTTCCTCCGCCCAATCTATTTGTTGTGCTGTGGCGTGACGGTCAAGCCCTAAAGTTTCAAGTTCTTTTGAGTTAATGTGTAGTAATTCGTGTGGCACAAGGTCAAATGGCACATCTGCTAGTTGGTCAAATACCTTTGCATTATAAGTCATGTCTGCACCGCAATAGGGAAATCGCGCTGAACAATCCATTGCGTATTCATTTGAATTTGTTCTGTCGGGCTTTAGGGTAATATCATGTTCTTGAAGTAAAAGAACCACTTTCCAGAGATTTATCCATTCCATAGTGTCTTTTTCAAAGTCCATAGTCGCCCCTTTGCAGAAATTCCCTTTCGTGCAGAAAAACCCGTAAATTACCAACTACGTATATTAATTGTTAGCACGAAATATCAGACTCAATTAATCGGCACAGATCTTCTAGGTTCACTATTTTTCGCATCTTCTTCCATGACGACGCCTTCGCTTCCATCATGCGTAGCCCCATATCATTTTCCCAGCAGTACCAGTCTAACCATTCCCCGGAGTCGCCAATTTGTGATGACATAGCCTTTGTATATTTAGAAAAAGTATCCCACATTGCTTTCCCGATTTGAGAATCGCAATCAAGGCCACGGAATAACTTTTCAAGCGAAGTCCACGCTTCATCAATAAGACGAAACTGAGCTTCCCATTCCCTTAGCAACGCCATTCGTTCTTTCGTTGTCATATTTTCTCCAATCTAAAATAAAAAAGTGCTAACAAATCACTACAGGCGATCCCTCGCCTGCGGCTCACTCCGCCTGAGTTCCGGCGTTATGCCTTACACAAAAGCAGTGCCGCTAACGCCACATTTATAAGCAAACTAACCCAAAAAAGTATCCTGTAATCCCTTTTCTTCTTCAGTTTCTTAACAGGTATTGCTATCGGTATTTTTCTTTTTGGCTGTGCTAATGTCATATCAACTCCTTAATTCGCTATCGGGAAGCGTAACCCAAGACAAACCCCAATCCCAACATTTTTCTACGCTTCCCTCAATTAATTCGTTCATTTTTTTTATACCGAGTTTTGTTATAGACGGTATTCTGGTATATTCTGTGTTTCCGACCAAAACTGTTTCTGGTTTAAATTCGTCCGGCATAACTGATAGCTTTAATCTTGTTTCCCAACACTCTATCGAGTCGCCTGTGTTCTTTGAGAGAGCCGGAAGCAAAACGCCCTTCCACCATTTTATCTGCTGATGGGTAATAAACTCTTTAGGCGATAAAACTTGTAACGCCCCACCAACAACGCACTCCTTTAACAAATCCTGAAGCGGTTTATCGAATATGGGCTGACCTTCTCTTATAGACGTTACTTTAATGCTTTTCATTGCCTTGCCTTAATTTTTTCAACAAGCAATAATAGCTCTTGGTTGAATTCATTAATTTCTTTGCCAATTATTTCAATCAGCTTTTCGTTACGCTGAACTTCAATTATCAACGGTGGTAATCCTTCAAAGGCTGACATAAAATACCATGATTCTCGCTCCGTTACATAAAGGCTCATCTGTGTTTGCAAAAGATATTCCGTTGGAAGCGTGTTTTGTAAAAGATACTTAATATGAGTTTTCATCGTGGGGTTTTTTATTTCAATACCCTTTTTCTCGCCGATTAATCCATCCGGTGAGCAATGACATAATTTCCACTCATCTTTATAGACAAGGGCACATTGCTTGACTTCTATGTTATAAAGCATTTCAAATAAAGCCCTTGCCCCAGCCTCTCGCTCTTTTCCTTTCTGCATTGCTAAGCTCTGGAATGTTTCCTCTTGCTTTCCGGTTATCTTTTCACCGGCAAGTTGCAAAAGAAAATCCTCACGCTGTTTTGACCTTGCGCCGGTGGTGGTTATGATTTTGTCAATACTGCTTGCGCCAACATTACCAGCACAGGCAGCATACCATTCAGGCGAGTATTGCTCAAACTCATCAATAATGATGGGCATTAGATTTCCTCCCCTTTGCGGCTCGCAAGGAAGCCATTGCCTTTTCATAATCGGACGCCTGAATCTTATCAACTGATTCCGCAATCATGTATTTAAGAAATTTAGCTTCATCTATTTCTTTTGAATTAATCATATCAACGATTGTGCTTTTCTGTTTGTCGTTAATATAAACAGTTTCACCTCCCTTGCCATCATCATCTTCATAAGTGGCAAGGCCAGTGAGCGCAAGAATTGTATAGCGTTCAAGATAAGTAATAGTTGAACCGAGTGCCTGTATGTTGTTCTTGCCGCCGGAATTATCAGGCGCGGCGGTTAGGCTTGTTTCCTCAAAGTGTCCGTTGATATGAGCTATCCGGCAAGTTACAGATACTTTATCCGCCTCTTGTGTAGTAATCCAACTTGCTGAGAGACCATGTTTGCTTAATTCCGTGTTAATTTTTTCAGTTACGTTTCCAAGTGAGGCATGGTTATATGCTGTCGTCCCTGCCGTTGTTTTATAACTTACCTTCTTGTCTTTATCAATTTCCGGTGGGTTTGCCTTAAAGGCGGTCATGGCCTCCCAATATGCCTTTTTTGCCTGTTCTTTTTCCCACGTTAAGTGAAGGTTCATTAATTTTTCTAGCTTCTCAATGTCCGCACCCTTTTCAATCGCAATATTTAACAGGGTTAGCGGCGTTGACTCTCGGACTAATACTTCTGTTTTTTCAGCCATTTTTATTCTCCTCTGCGTCTACTTCGATTTCGGAAATAAAAAGATTGCCTCTTAGTCTAGCACGAATAGCTTGAGGCATGTCTTGTTCTTTCAGCGCAGACGCTATATATTTCCCGTTATCGTCAAACGCCATAAAAATACCATTTGGGTCTTGAAAGATTTTAAATTTCATAATGTCCTCCTAAAAAGGAATGTCGTCTTTGGGTGTTTCTGTTTCCATGTCACTTGCTAACCACTTACCAAATGCCGCAATCGTGGCCTTGTCGCTCCCCAATCCTATTGAAGCAGGAACAACCTTGTCTTGTCCGTAAATCTTTTTTGTTACCCAATTAGGTTTGTAGTTACCGTCTTTGTCTTTCCAACACTCAACAAGCGAAACAAAACCCTTTGGGCTTTCCGTCTTTTCTATAAATCTTTTTTCGTCTATCTGAAAGTGCATTTATTTTTCTCCTTCCCTTAATCTTTTTTCGTCTGCTTCGTCCTCATCGTGGGCTTCTCTGCGCTCACGTTCTTCAGCCATTTCTTCATAATCCGGCGGTGCTTCATAATATCCATAATCTTCTCGGCTTATGCTTTTCATAATTACCTCTCTTATTTTGGAAGCATTATACATAAACGGCATGCGCCTGTCAAGAACTTTTTTATTTACCCCAAATCTTTTTTCTTGACTTTTACTAATTAGTGGTGTATAAGACAAGACAAACAATGCGTGAAGGTAAAAGATGCCTAACCAGCAACCCTACCTTGCAAGGGAATACATCGCCTAGTTGCTTTGCTGTGGTGGCAAAAAATGACATAGGTGGGGCAGAGGATTCTCAAGGAGTTTCCAAGCACGTGCCAAATCCCCTTAAAATCACGCAGGGACGCATTGTTCATTTTTGGTGAACCTATGAAAAACATGAACGTCAACGGTATCTGCACCGCCGAAAACATTGAAGAACAAAAACAATGCTTGCATTATCGAAGAAGTTGTGTATATAAACACGAACTATGCGCTGATTTGAAATTTAACACGAAGCGGTGTGATAGTCGGAAAGCAAATAAAGAATGAAAAAAGGGTTATCAGATAGTAACCTACAATCCATGTGGCGAAAGGCGTGTAGAATAATCCACCGCAATAGATGTTTTGTGTGCGGCACGTCTGGGCTACAAACCACACTAGAAACTCATCACTATATCAAAAGAAATAATTTACTCACTAGACACGCTTGGCAGAACGGGTTTCCTTCTTGCGCCAAGTGTCATAGATACTTACACACAAAAGCCGGCGAACAAAAAATCGTTGCTTGGCTTGCTAAAAATAACTGGCTTGAATATCTACATGAAAGAGAAACCCAAAGCAAGCAGTGGTTTGTTGATCGTGGAATTACAAGAGATGATTATCTTCGTCAAATGTATAACGAATTAAAAAAAATTATTAATACAATAAAGGGGTGATAAAGGATTGATATATGGCTAGACCAGAACGACACGATGTTGATTATTTCCCTTTTTACGTCAAAGACGGAAAGACGTTGTTTGTTTTAGAGGGTAAATACCAAAGTAAGGGAACTGGATTTTTCTGTAACGTAATGCGTTTTCTGTGCACAACACCAGACCACCATTTTTGCATTAAAGACGAAGCTGATAGGCTTTTTTTCTTTACAAAAACTCATTGTGACGAAGAATCTGGGTTAGATATGCTTAATATGATGGCAACAACAGGAAAAATTCACAAGGAATTATGGAAAAATAACATGGTTATTGCCTCACAAGATTTTCTGGACAGTATCGCCCATGCCTACAAAAATAGGAAAAATCCTATAATCAAAATAGACGATATTTTAGTTTCTTACCAACAAAATGGTATAACTTACGAGCAAAACATAATAACTTCTGACGATAATACACAAACTAAACTAAACTATACTAAACTAAATAATAGTATAGTAAAAAAATTCAAAAAACCTTCTTTAGAAGAAATCACTCTTTATTGCCAAGAGAGAAAAAATAATATCAAACCACAATATTTTATTGATTACCAAGAAGCAAGGGGTTGGAAGTTAAAAGGCGGCCAAAAGATAAAAGACTGGAAAGCTGTAATAAGAACGTGGGAAGCTAACGGCAAGAAATATGCGCCGCCGAGTGCACCCAAACAAAACTATTTTGAGCCTGTTAATTGCCCTAAGTGCGGAAAGCGAATTGTGGTGAAGGGTGACTTAACCAAAGATGGGTGTGTGTATTGTCCATAACGAAAAACTCAGCCGATCGCTGCGCTCCGGCTGCATGGACTTGTTAAGTGATTTTTAATATTTTTGGAGATTATATGATTGGCTATCACGTGACAACCACAAAAAAACTTGAACGATATAAAATTACAGGAGGGATTTTACCGCCAGTAAGGTTCTGGCCTAATGATTTTACGGCAAAGAAGTGGGCAAAGAAAACATTGAGGGATGTGATTTTACGGATTGAGTGCATTGATTCTTTCCCTCTTCCAGACCATAAACCGGCTAGATGGACACCGGAAATAGTAAGGTGTTTTAATATTCACACATAACGAAAAGCTGAGCCGCTTTTTGGCTCTAGCGCCTTGTTGGGCGCCTTTGATAAAGAAAGTGAGGTAACATGCCACAAATAAAGTTTTCGCATAAATACCAAAAGATTTTAAACAGCCATAATGATGTTATTGAAACGGCTGTTCTTCTACAAGTTATTCCGGTAAATCTGGAAGACTTATCTAAAAATTTTCTTGATTACGATACCGACAACGGAACTTACGAGCTTCCGAAGCGTGGAAAATATTTAATGCTGATATTTTTAAAAGAGCATGAGGACTACACTACTGACCTTAACCTATTTACAACGCTGCGACGCTGGACACCGGAAAAATATTCTTATTATTCTGAAAACGTTGGCTTGGTGTTTCGGGTTATAGCGTAGCCCAACGAAGAAATCAGCGGCCAGCGGAGCGCAGTCCGCTGGATTGATTTTGTTATATGTTTTTATAAACGGATTTGCAAATGAGAAAATACAACATTATATACGCTGACCCGCCGTGGAAGCAAACGAAGGGCGGTATTAGAAAATGCAGGCCGAAGCAAGGACGTGAACTGGATTATAATACTTTAGAGTTGGTTGATATTAAAAACATAATACTGAACGTTCCAACGGAAGAAAACCACGTTTTGTTTTTGTGGACAATAGATAAATTTTTACATGAAGCCGAATTGCTTTTGCCGAACTATAAACTACACGCACGTTTGATTTGGGATAAAACCAACGGGGTTGCTCCCGCTTTTACTGTAAGATTTTCCCATGAGTACTTGCTTTGGTTTTATACTGGAACATTTTTAAAAATAGCAGAACAACAACGTGGAAAATATACAACAGTATTAAGAGAAAAAGCGTCAAAGCATAGCAGAAAACCGGATATTGCACGAAAAATGATAGAAGATTTTTATCCAAACGCAAAAAGAATTGAATTATTTGCAAGAGAAAAATTTGCTGGATGGGATGCTTTTGGGAATGAAGTAGATAGTGATTTATTAATATAACATATAATATACCCGTAGGGCTTTTTGTGGGTGAATTTAATATCAGTATATAAAATGCTAGATTACACAATAAAAATACTTATCACTTGAGGGTTTATGCTTGAACGAACACCGCCATATAACATAGAAACCGAAAGAGCAGTCCTCGGCTCAATGTTGCTTGATAATCAGATTATTGATTCTGTATCTGAAATCCTTTCCCCAGAAGATTTCTATACCACGGCGCACAAAAAGATTTACGAACTAATAATTAAGAACTACAAGACAACGCCGATTGATATAATTACCTTTGGGCAGTTTCTTGATAAGGACGCTTTCAATAATATCGGTGGCGCAAGTTATATTGCGGAGCTTACCGATAATGTCCCGTCTGCCGTGAACGCCGAACACTATGCTAAAATAGTTAAAGAGTTTTCATTAAGGCGACAGTTGCTTAATACAGCTTATGAGATAACCAATGCGGCTTATGACATCAACCAACCAGTCACGGAAATAATTGACCAAGCGCAAAAATCTACGCTTTTAATCAACCCTCTTTCCACCGGAGAAACTATCAAGACTTCTGCGGAAGTATGCAGGGAAACAATGGCGTTGATTGAATTACGAAGCAAAGGGACAGGGCTAATTGGCATCTCAACAGGGCTAACCGATTTAGACGAAGTTTCGGGTGGGATTGTTCCCAAATGTTTAACAATTATTGCTGGTCGTCCGGGCATGGGTAAGTCCTGCCTTGCTATGAATATCGCTGACTCGGCGGCATTAGACGGAAACCCAAGTCTAATACTTTCGCTTGAAATGCAAAATGTAGATTTAATGATGAGGCAGTTTGCTTCTAGGATTAGAGTCGAGAACAGGCAAATCAGAAAAGGGTTTATTGCTCAAAGCGATTGGTCTAAATTAGTTTCAGCGGCGCAGTCAATAGCCGATGTTCCTCTATACTATGATGATTCTGCTTTTATGACCACCGATGAATTAAGGCGCAAGGTCAGACGAGCAGTTAAAGATTATGGAATAAAATTACTCATGGTTGATTATTTACAGCTCGTTAAATCAGTTAAAAAAGGCGAGCGCAGGGATTTGGAAGTCGGGGAAATTTCAGCGACACTAAAAGGGATTTCTAAGGAAATGAATATAGCTGTATTGGCACTTTCTCAATTAAATCGCAAGGTTGAAGAACGCCCCGACAAAAGACCGATGATGAGCGACCTTCGGGAAACCGGAGCTATTGAACAAGACGCAGACGTGATTATGTTTGTGTATAGAGATGAAGTTTATAACAAGAACGAAGATAACCCCGACAAAGGAATTGCGGAAATTAACGTAGCGAAGAATAGGCACGGAGCAGTTGGAATGATTAAAGCCGTGTTTAATGAAAGGTATCAGCAGTTTTCTAATCTATCAAGCGTGTCTGTTAAATTTTCAAAAGAAAGGAGTAGTTATGGGTATGAGTAAAGAAGCGGAAAGGCTAAGAATTTATATTGCAGCCCCCTATATGCCTAGAGGTAGTGACGTTCACGATGCCGCAAGAATAGCACAACAAAACGTAGATAGGGTAATTGAGGCGGCAAATTATATCCACGACATAGGTCATTACGCCTTTGTTCCGCATCTTACTCATTATTTACATATTCATTACTCATGTAAGGTTGACCGTGGTGTTTGGTATTATGATTATGATAATACTTTTTTAGATTTGTGGGCAAATGCGTTTCTGTATCTAGCACCTAGTTTTGGTGCAGACATGGAATTAAAAAGAGCTAAGGAAAAAGACTTATTAATATTCGCAAGTATCACAGAAATTCCAAATCTACGTCAGGAGGAAATAGTCAATGTTTGAATTAATCACTTGGATAGTAACGGGGCTTAGTATTGTTGGGGTAATCCTAAATGCTCAAAAAAAGGTCAGTGGGTTTTATTTTTGGATGATTGCAAATTCATCATGGGTAATTATTGATATATACAAGGGCGTTTACGCACAAGCCGCACTTTTCGCGTTCTATTTTGTTATGTGTTTTTATGGTGTTTATACGTGGAAAAGGACAGAATAATTATGAATTACACATTTATCTTTAATTACCAAAGAGAGCTAACAACGCTGACTACGGAAGCCAAAAGCCCCGAAGCCGGAAAGCAAAAATGTATTGCGGCACTTGCAAAAAAGTATTGCGTTTCTAGGCAGAAAATGGTAGGATATTTCACAGATAAGTTGAACTGTGAGGTTGTATGCTCTTAGTGCTTTACATACTGATTTTCTTTGTGGGATGGTATTACATTATGTATTTATTCACTGCGCCGGAAGGTAGAATAAAGAAAAGAAAAAAGGTTCACAAAAAATAGTTGAGAGCATGGCTCTTGCGTGGATATTATACGTTTTGGTGGTGGTAAGGTAATTAATTTAAACTAGAAAGGGGAAAGACATGAAAGTAAGAAAAATTGTGGAAAAAACAGATGAATACCTTAGGTTACAGAGATTAATAGATAACACCGAACCAACAAACAGTTAATATTACGTTGAACGAAGGTGTATCACGACTTATACGTGGAAGATTTAAGGAAATTTTAGTTGATACATTGGCAGAATTAAAACTTGAACAGGAAAAGTTAGAAGTATAGTGTATAAATGAATTGCCCTTTTGACCCAGAATGTGAATTTTACAACAATAAACAGGGTAGCAACGAATGTCTAAAATGCAAACTATATAAGGATTATCAAATGGCATCAGTAAAACGCAAACAAGTGAAAGAACTGCTTACTCCACAGGAAATTCTAAACCAATTACCGGATAAGGAACGAGAAGATTTACAGGCTATTTTACTGATTTTACCGCCATACTTAGCTTCAGTAGTTTTGCTGTATTGTTATGCTGATTTGAGCCAAGAGGAAGTGGCAAAGGAGCTAAAGATTAAACAGGCTACCGTGTCAAGAAGGATTAAAAAAGCAGCTATAATGATGAGGAAGCACTTGGCGAGCAGTGGGAAATAAAACGAAAAAATCAGCCGGAGCGTAGCGAGTCCGCGTTGAGCGACTTGGTTATGAGGTTTTTATGAGATTTATTTGTATATTTTTAAAAAGATTATTTTGCCTGCACTTGCAGTTGAAGAAGGAGGTAAAAAAATATGGGAAAAGAAGGTTCTGCAGTAGCGTTGTATAGAGAGAATCCTAAAAAATTTGAAACAAAGCGGCAAGCCAGTAAGTATCTGAATCACTATGGTAAGGTTTGGAAAGAGGAGCATAACATTCCCTTAACCGATCCAAAGCGGACATTAGACAGTGGGCGGCAGAGTTCTTAAATTATCGCTTGCCTGAACCAAATGAAAGTGAGGAAGCCTAACGGTGTTGGGCTTAAGGCGCAAAATTTAAAATAAGGAGAAACAAGATGGACATAAACTCAGCCGGAAGTCTTAAGGCAATAAATTTACAAAAAGAAAGCTCCGAACCTGCACCAAAGGAGTGGAGAAGTATAAAAGAAATACAAGAAGCACACCCACGCGAAATAAAGGATGCAGATATTTCATTGCAGAAAATTGACGGCACAAACATTTGTTGCTGGATGGTAAGAAAACGTATGTCCGCTTATTGGAATATAAGCAGTGATTTATTCTTAGTAAAAAGTTAGGCGGTTTTCTGCCCAACGCAGAAATCAGCGGCGGCTATAAGACGTCCGCTGGATTGAATTGTTATGCTTTTTTATTGAGGCTTTATGGTTGAACTCCTAAACATAGATTGTATGGAATACATGGCGACGCTGCCGGACAAGGCGTTTGATCTGGCTGTAGTTGACCCGCCGTATGAAAACAAAGATGCCATTGGTATTTCTAATGGGAAAGGCCATGCAGCCAATAGAAAAGACTACCACTTATTTAAAAACACAATGCCACCGCCAGAATATTTCTTAGAACTTAAACGGGTAAGTAAAAATCAAATTGTGTGGGGCGGAAATTACTTTGGTCTTCGGGGGGGGGCGATAGTGTGGAATAAAGAAGGCACGGCTTTTGGTGAAGGTGAAATAGCTATTTGCTCAACGCACCACTCTGTCCGGTTTTTTAGGTATGTATGGAATGGCATGATTCAACAGGACATGAAAAACAAAGAGTTCCGCATTCACCCCACCCAAAAGCCAGTTGCCCTTTACAGCTGGATTTTAAGGAACTACGCAAAGCCCGGACAGCGGATACTTGACACGCATTTAGGTTCTGGCAGCAGCGCAATAGCAGCGCATTATTTCGGCTGTGATTTTGTTGGCTGTGAAATTGACGTTGATTACTTCAACGCCGCAAAAGAGAGATTTGACAGGGAGACCCGGCAAGTTGCAATGTTTTGATTGCATAACGCCGACATCAGCCGCTTGTCGGCTGGATGGACTGGTTATCTGAATTTTAACGGGGTTAAAAATGCCAAAACCAACAGTACAAAGACTTGACGCAATAATTAATTTTATAAGAGGAGGAAGAATGCTATTCCGTAAAAAACCTATCATTAACGAAGCCGTGCAATGGACAGGCGATAATCTGAGAGAGATCATAGATTTTACTGGATTACATCCGTCTGCGCAAAAATGGACATGGGAAGAATACGAAGAAGTTGTAAAACGTGAAGGATTAAAAATCTTTACCCTTGAAGGGCCATTAAACGCGTCTATTGGTGATTATATCATGCGTGGAGTGTCTGGTGAGTACTATCCTATCAAACCTGATGTACTAGCAAAAACGTATGACCGTGTTGGCTAACAGATAACGCAGACA
>Ga0255341_1006075_pt1 | contig 11554 bp, 9 predicted proteins | sample wastewater_treat_8_FD_192418 | JGI IMG/M metagenome (GOLD analysis project Ga0255341, IMG submission 192418) | Wastewater microbial communities from Lulu Island WWTP, Vancouver, Canada - plant12 | ecosystem: Engineered > WWTP > Wastewater > Unclassified | place: Canada: Vancouver, British... | reverse complement strand
GTGATATGGGGTTGTATTTAACCATTACTTTTCTAATCTCCGTATCTTTTAGTGGATATTTTCTGGTTGTTTGTACATTTAAATCTTCATCACAGATATCCATATATCCAGAACATAGTACAACTTCCTCATCTTTTTCCATTAACTTGACTTGTTCTTCTAGTCTATATGGGTATGCCCAATCATCTCCATCAAGTATGGCTACATATTTACCAGTACATTTGAGAATACCATTATTCATATTACCAGTAATACCTAGATTCTTTTTATTTTGTGATAACTTTATTCTTTTATCTTCCTTAGATAGTTTTTCTAATACCTTCATAGTACCGTCAGTGGAAGCATCATCAACAATTACAATCTCAATATTAGTATATGTTTGATTCATGATACTTCTAACAGTATCTTCCACGAAATCAACGGAGTTATATGTGGCTATGAGGACTGAAACTAATGGATTATTTTTTTGCATTTTCTTTTGCTATCTCTCTGACTAATTTAGTAATCTGTTTCTCTAGCTTGTTAATCTTTTCGCTTTGTCTAAATATGTAGTAGAAAAGGAATATTATAGATAGGTATACTAAGACATCAATACCTCTTCCTACACCAAATAGTTTTCCCACTTTATCTATGGTATTAGTAGGAAGCCATATGAAAACAAGAGCTATTCCCCAGAATATTCCCCAAAAGAGTAGTTTGAAGAATTGTGTTCTATCTTTAATAACTCTAATAATCAGTTGTATTAATATTATTGCAATTATTCCACTTGCAATATATTGTATTGTCATTATTCTTTTAGCTTAGATGAAATTAATTTTATAGCAATATTTATACTATTAGATATTTTCTGTCCTTTAGCTTGTGAATAGTCTGTGTAGTGTATAGTAACTGGAACTTCTTTGTATTTTAGGTTTAAAGATTTAACCTTATCTAATATCTCTGATGCATGTTCCATACGATCGTGTTGTAGGTCAAGTTTTTTAGCAGTTTGGGCTGTCATTACTCTTAGTCCGTTATGTACATCTGTGAGCCATATTTGAGAGAGTAGGAAGGTAAAGATGATACCTAGTCTAAGAATGATTCTTTTCTTTAGAGGTATTTTATTCTCTTGTATGAATCTAGAACCTAGAACTATATCGTATTTACCTTTGATTAAGGTTTCTAGCATATGATCTAAATCCTTTACATCGTGTTGTCCATCTGAATCGAAATGTACTATGTATTTTGCGCCTCTGTCTATTGCTACTTCCATACCTGTTTGTAATGCTGCTCCCTGTCCTCTGTTTATGATATGTCTTGTAATTATTGCATCTGTATTCTTTTTAACAACCTCGTATCCATTATCTTTACTACCGTCATCTACTACAACAATATTATGATATCCAGCCTTGTTTAAATCTTTAATTACATTGAGAATCATCTTCTCATCGTTATACATAGGTATTGTTATGTAAGTTTGTGACTTCATAGTTTGATTATATATTATTTTTATAGATGTGTGTAGTTCTTGTTATCGTGTATTTGACTATATGCAGTAAATATTGACTATTAACTGTATGATACTTACGAATATTACAATTGTAGTGGAATATAATAATATTCTGTTATATTCTACCTGCTCTATATTATTTGTAATCCTGTTGGAGTTAATTAGTACAAGTAAAACTGGCAGCAGAGGAATGAAATATCTTGGTTGTACTCCAGCAATATATGTAGAGCTAATAGGTGTAAATAATAAGTACATAGAACCCCAAATCATTAATATGATAACAATTGATATAAGTACGAATATTATTTTAACTTTAGTTGATAGCGTACCTTTTTCTTTTTGTTTATAAGTGTCTGTTATTCCAAAGAATATGGCTGTTGTTATGAATAATAAGTTTAAGTTGCTAGAATTATTTCTTCCAAGATATGCATAATTAATAGCACTTCTACTGTCAAGGAGGTTTGGTAATAAGTTCTCCGCAATGTTTTTTGCAAAGACTTTAATAAAAGAGATAGGTTGGCTAATGATAAGAGATAACTGTTTATACATATCAACATTTCCTCCTCTTGGATCCTCAATACTTGAAGGGTTAAAAATTGATGGGATTATAAATGTTGACAGTATTATTAAAAATATTGATAAAATTCCAATTTTGAAGTAGACCTCTTGTTTTTTATTGATAAATTTTTCTTTTGGTAGAAACAAATAAATAAGTAGAAAAGGTATGTAAACTTGTTTAGCAAGAGAGCTAATTAGTATAGGAGCTATAAAAGCTAAAGCGTTTATTACTGTGAGTTTCTTATCTTTCTGTATAAACTCATTCACACAAGATGCAAAAGCAAATAAAGAGAGAGCAGTAATAAGAGGATCCAATGAAAATTGGGCTGATAAAAATATTGTTGTTGGAACTAAACCAACAAAAGCGATAATTCTCTTGTAAATATGTGCTCTCTTAATAGCTAAGTATACAATCCCTATATATATGGATAAGTAAAATAATTTTGTGGTGTAAAACAGAGCAGAGAAAGGGAGGTTTAATATTGTTCCAAGTTTTATCATTAAAGCAAAAGGTAGATATACAATCTTAAGCCATGGTTGTTGACTTAGAGTATTTCTATAATTTGTTCTTGGTGTTTGTTCGGATTTTACATTGTTTAAAATATTAGTAGTTGCTTTTCTTTCCTCTATTGTATCAATGTGAGAGAAAGGTCCAAAGAAATCTTGAGTGATTAATTTTGCTGATAGGGTAATACTCTCTCTCTTCCAAGAGGATGTCTCGTATGCTCTTAAGAAGTGAGTTTCATCATCCCATGACAAACCTATTTTAACTGGCAGTAGAAATAGAAATGCTAAGCCAGTTGTTGTTGCAACAAGTAGAAAGACATTCTCTGTTTTCTTGATGAATTGTGTATGTGTTGAAATAAGAATTACAACTCCAATCAAAATAGTACAAATGAAAACATATGGATTAAATGCTATTTGGTTGTCGATTGTTATATCAGAGATAATATCACCTTTTGTTCCTGTAAATTCTATGTTTATAGAGTTGACCTTCTGTCTTAAAGATATTGCAGACACATTCAACATTGCAACTAAATCTTCTTTTATTGTAATCTCAACTGGAGAACCGTACTCATCACAAATTACCATTTTCATATGCACTGCAATATTTTCTTTGGCATTATAAAAAAATCTTAGTTTCTCTATATATTGTCCGTTTGTTTCTATCAGAATATTTGCTTTCTCCTTGTTCATAATCAACTTATTATTATTATCGAGTGTCATATTCTCAAAGGACATATTTGTATCATTTGGCTGTACGATTTTTTCCGTTCTCTCACCTTTCTCTAACTGCAAAACTTCAAAGTTTGTAATAAAGAAAGTTATCAGTACAGAAAAAATTAACAGTATTAATATTTTAAAAACGATATTTGTCTTTTTATATATTTCTATTATTTTTCTCATTTTCTTTTAATGTCTTAAGAGTTGATGATAAAGCTAAAAGCAAAACAGGGAAGATTGTATAAGTATAATCTTTTTTCTTCCCAGAAGTGGTCAAAGTCAATACTTTCTCTGATTTTACACCATCGATAACAGTGTATTCTTTGTTGTTGTTAGAATCACTGTACCAAGTGGTGAGACTTACTTCTTCTGTACAATGTTGACATGTAATATTGATATGATAGAGCTTGTTTTTTGAATCTTTTATTTCATCAAATTCTATGTAATATGTTTGATTGTCGATTAAATTTTTTATATCTTCGTTAATTTCTTTAATTGGGTTTTGTTCAGTATCAGCAATTATAATATTTATACTTCCTGTCTCATTTTTTTTAGTAAATGTAGAAAATACAATTCCTACTTGGTTCATATAATCACTTTTTGAAATAAAAGTTCCTTCTATTGTTGTGTCTTTTTTAAAAGGTGTTGTGATTGAATTATTACCATTACCATATTGTTGTTGAATCTTGTATGTTCTTGGAAATACAATTGCAACTATAAGTAGAATACAAGATAGTATTTGCAATATTGAAAATATATTTCTATTAAGAAAGGATTTGTACTTTTTAGTCATAGTTAGGTGTATAAGAAGTATTTCTCCATGTTAGGTTCTTATTATAGAAAGGATCAGTTTCTATTACTTCTCCCCACTTGTTTCTCATGTATTCTACTTCTGTTTTAAACTCATCCATATCTCTTTTTCCATCGTTTGGTGTTCCTACAGAAACAGATTCGTGATGATAAAGTTCTACATAAGGTGTGTATAGATTGAACAGGCCATCTGCCCATAACTTTAGACATAGATCAACATCATTAAAAGCAATTCTTAGTTTTTCTTCAAAACCACCGATTTTTTCAAACTTGTCCTTTTTAACCATTAAGCATGCTGCAGTGACCGCAGAATAGTTCCTAATAATGTCTTTTGTGTATGGGATGCCTGCTATATCATTTGAAAATAGTCTCATAGCATGGTTTGCAATACTTTCTTCTTTTGTTGGACCACCAACTCCTAGTATGACACCTACATGTTGTGTTCTATCATCTGGGTATAACAGTTTGACTCCTACGGCACCAATTTCTTCTCTTTGAGCATGTTCTAGCATTCCCTCTATCCAGTTATGGGAAATTACTTCTGTATCATTATTTAACAAGAGAATATACTCACCTTTAGCATGTTGTACTCCAAAATTATTAACAGAAGAGTAATTGAAAGGTTTTTTCCAATATACAAATCTAATTTTGGGATTGTTCTTAATTGTTTCGTAATACTCAAGAGTATCTTTTTCTGTAGAACCAGTATCTACAATAATGATTTCATAGTTATTGTAAGTGGTTTTAGATAGTAGGGACGAAATACATCTTTCTATATATTCTCTCTTATCTTTAGTTGGGATAATTATACTTACCAAAGGATTACCTACAATATCATACTTTACTCTAAAAGAACCAGGGAATAGACCTTTAGTAACTGTCCCTTTGATTTTTCTTCTCTTTAAAGCATCTTTTAGGGATTGTAATGAGGTTGTTTGTGCATATCCCTTATCTGAATATACAGCGGCAGTAGAACCAGGTATCTTTCTCCACGAGTAAAGTATATCTGGGATATGTTCTATATTCTGTGTCTTCTCTGTTATTCTGAGGAACAAATCATAATCTTGAGAACCTTCATATCCTTTTCTAAATCCTCCAACTAGGTCGATAATCTTTTTTCTAGCGAGTGTAAAATGACATAAGTAGTTAGTAGACATAAACAGATCAGGTGACCAGTCTGGTTTGAAAAAAGGATCCACTCTCTTACCTGTCATTTCTAGTTTATCTTCATCTGAATATATAAAATCTGTTTCAGGTTTCTTGTTTAGTACTTTCACTACTTCTGCTAATGCATGAGGGTATATGTAGTCATCATTATCCATGAGTGCAACGAACTCTCCTTCTACTAATTTCAAGGCAGAATTAGTTGCTTCTGATATATGCCCGTTTTTTTCTCTAAAGACAACTTTAATTTTCTCATGCTGACTAATCCTCTCTAAGTATCTTCTTAATCTTGGTTTTGTAGATGCGTCATCTGCTATGCATAGCTCCCAGTTTGTATATATTTGGTTTTTTATAGATCGCACAGCTTCTCTTATCCATTTAACATCAACATTGTATACAGGCATTACAATACTAATTAGTGGATGATATTTTAGTTTGTCTATTTCTTTTCGGATTTCTTCTTTTCTCTCTTTGTCAATTTGATTATTCTTTACCCAATATTTATAAGGGTTGTTTTCCATGTCTCGTTGCTTCCTGTTTTTAATGATACTTTTAATTTTAGTAGGCATTCTTTTGAAAGTTGCAACTACACCATCATTCCTTATATTTATGAAAAAGTTTTTAAAATATTTTTTAAATTTTCTCCAGATTGTTAATGCTTTCCAGATTTTACCTTTTTTGAAAGTTCTAAATTCTTCCACTTCGCCTTGATACTCTTCAATTAGTTTGTCTTTGTCTTGCATAGCTTTATCTTTCTCAATTATAATTTTATCTTTTTCTTGTATAGCTTTATCTCTCTCTCCAATTATTCTCTCTTTCTCCCCAAGTGTATTATGAACCTCAATAAGTTCTTTTTCCATTTCTTTGTTTCTCCTTCCTGTCTCTTCTAATGAATATTCTAAATCTTGATTCTTTGAAAGAGCTGTGTAGTAAACAGAGAAGTGCTTCTCAATATCTTTTATATCGTTATTTAAAAATATAACTCCTAACCCATGGTAATGTTTAAATGTAATTGTATTTCTATATTTCTTTTTTAACTCATCCCATAATTTGTACACACCAAAATCATCTTTAGTCTCACATACATCATGGAACATAATAATGCCTGTATCTTTATTTACTTTAGGTAACCATGTCTCAAAATCATGTTTAACAGCCTCATATGTATGTAACCCATCAATATGTAATATATCTATACTATTTTCTTCAAAAATTTTTACAGTATCATCAAAGAGCATTTTATGTGGGATAATCTGTATATCTTTGTAATACTCTTTTGATATTCTTAAAAACTCTTCGTATACTTCTTCTCCATAGTATCCTGTTTGGGGATCTCCTTTCCATGTATCTACTGCATGTAATTCTGTTTTAAGTTTTCCGTCTTTGATAGCTTGTGCCATTGAAAAGAGAGAGTTTCCTTTATGTGTTCCTAGTTCAACTACAACATGAGGTTGAGTGTTCCTAATTAGATCATATACAAAGAAATAGTGTCCACTCCAAGCAGAAGACATTAGTGGTAAATCTTTTGTAAATTCAAAGGTAGGGGAGTAATATTTCCATTTTTTCTTTTCTAGATTTTCTTTACCCATCTTAAAATTCTTCTAATATTAATACTTTTTATAATTTCATCTTTAAGGTTTACCATTATACTACTATCTTTGTTAAGTAGACCAGTTGATATCTCTTCGTAGGGGAGTATATTTCTAGTATGTGGATCTCCTTCTATCCTGTATTCCTCTGGTTTGCCAATCCTAAAAACCTTCTTCTTAGCTTTTAGGGCTATGAAATCAAATGTACTTTCTTTTGGAGTTAGAATAATATCAAATTCATGTAATCTACTTTTAATATCCTCAAATAAATTAGTGTTTTCATCTATCTCTGAGTGCCATACTTCAACACCTTCTGGTATGTCCACCTTGCTCTTACTATTGGTTTTTATATATATATAAGCTTTTTGACCAAATGTTTGAATAATTTTATCCAATTGTTCATTGTTATACCTTGTCATATCTCTCATCCAATGAAGTGCTGTGTAAAGGATTTTTGGTTTGTTGCTAGTGTCTTTCTTTTCTACTTTAATATTGTCAAAATTAGGATTACCCGTTACTAGAACCTTTCTAGGATTTAAACCATGTCTGATTAGACTCTCTGCGGAGTTTTTACCAAGAGCAATATACCCATCTGCAACAAACTCATGATTGTTTAATTCATAATCGAAAAATGCATTCCAACCATGTTCAAAACATATTACTTTTTTACCTTGAGCTTGCCAATTTAAAACATTATCCTTCATACCAAAGTCATTCCATACGAATATTATTTCAGCATCTTCTGCTGAGGTAGAAGTTTTTGTCCACCCCCATATAGAATGATGATCTATGACATGATATGAGATTTCCTTTTTAAAGATGTTGGTAAACAAGTTCATTGTTTTAGAGTATACTAAATATTAAGAAATACTAAAATAATTTATTAAAAAGATATGTTGTTTCCATTTTTTCGAAGAAACAGACCTAAATATCATGTTATAAGACATCATAATTACTGGCCATATGATTGGGGAGGTAGTTTAGAGGAAGCAGATATAGTGTTTACTTGGTTTGAAGAGAAAGAACCTCTAGACGAGTGGAGGCGACAAGGTAAGAAAATCATTTCATATGAACATGGTTTTGGCTCATATTATGGATATGGACAGGTAGGAGTAGAACCATATTCAGACAAATATCTCTCGAGTGGTGAAATCGGCAAGAGTAGTTTAGTAGAGTTGGGTGTTCCTGAAAAAGATATATTAGTTATTGGCAATGCTCATTTTGATGATATTAAAACGAGTAAACATAATGGTAATAAGGCATTATTTGTTGCACAGCATTGGATGTATGATGTGTCAGAATACAATCAAGAAACATATGATAAATTAATTAAGTCTTATCCAGAATTGGATTGGACAGCTAGAACAATAGATAAAAGTGGTGGAGTAGTTGCAGAAAAGATTTGGAGTAGTAATGTTGAAGATGGGGATTTGTTTCAGGATATAAAAACGACTCTTCCTCAATTTGATTATGTGTTTACTCCTAGATATAGTACTTTTTGTGTATTCGCTGAGTTTATGGGAATTCCAGTATATATAACTGATGAGCATTTATCTTTTGCACAGAAGGGAGAGAAGAAAGGATATGTTGTACCAAACAATCAAAACTTTATTGAAATTGGAGATAAGCTTCCGACACCAAAGGAATCTAATCTGGAAGGTTTTCTAAAAAGACCATCTATGAAATTTAAAGATGTTTTAAAGTGGTGTGTTAGTGATTAGTAGTAAGTATTCCCCACCCCTTCACATCCTCTCATTAATTTAGTACCCTATAATCGTTAGGATATCTAAATTTAATAATTATTAAATAATATGAAAATCCTAGTAACAGGTGGAGCCGGCTTCATAGGTTCAAACTTCATAAAATACTGGATGAAAAAATATCCAGAAGATAAAATAGTAAACCTAGACTTACTAACATACGCAGGTAATCTAGAAAACCTAAAGGAGGTAGAGAATAATCCAAATTATGAATTCGTAAAAGGAGATATATGTGACAAAGACCTAGTTATGGATCTAACTAAAGGTATAGATTTGATTGTACACTTCGCTGCAGAATCACATGTAGATAGAAGTATAGAAGGACCAGAAGTATTCATTAAAACAAATGTAATGGGTACACAGAACCTTCTAGAGGCAGCATTCCAAAATGGTGGTATTAGATTCCATCATGTATCAACAGATGAGGTGTTTGGTGAATTACCGATAGATAAACCAGAGCTAAAGTTTACAGAAGATATGCCATATGCTCCTAGAAGTCCATACTCTGCATCTAAAGCAGCATCAGACCACTTAGTCAGGGCATACTTCCATACCTTTAAGTTACCAATTACAATCTCTAATACATCAAACAACTATGGACCTAATCAATACCCAGAGAAATTAATACCTTTGATTGTAACTAGAGCAATGTTAGATCAAGAGATACCAGTATATGGAGATGGTAAACAGATTAGAGACTGGGTACATGTATTAGATCATGTACGAGGTATTGAGTTGTCAATAAAGGATGGAAAGTTAGGAGAAACATATCTCTTTGGTGGTGATGGTGAAAGAGAGAACATATGGATTGTAAAAACAATATTAAAATATCTTGATAAACCAGAATCACTCATAGTTCATGTAGGAGACAGAAAAGGTCATGATGTAAGGTATGCAATTGATAACTCCAAATCAGAGAGAGAACTAGGATACAAACCAGAGAAGAGTGTAGAAGAGTGGTTAAAGGATACAGTACAGTGGTATGTAGATAACAAGGACTGGTGGGAGCCACTAAAACCAGTAGCAGACAAACAAGCAGAAAGATATTTAGAAAAAAGATTAGATTAATTTAGTATTCACATATATATGAAAGCACTCATCTTAGCAGGTGGTAGAGGTACAAGACTAAGACCTCTTACACATACTAAAAACAAACATATGTTACCAATTGGTAACAGACCAATGATAGAGAGAATTATCAAAGATGCAGTAGATTTAGGAATTAAGGATATCATTATTAACATTAACAAGGGTGATAAAGAGATGCCAGAACTACTTGGAGATGGTAAAAGATTTGGAAGAGGTGTAAAACTACACTACATAGAACAACCAGAACCAAATGGAATGATGTATCCAATTAAACTAGCTGAGAAGTTAATAGGGGATGATGAATTCCTCTTCTCTGCTGGTGATAATATCTTAACAGGTGGTCTTAAGAAACATTATGATGATTTTAAAAAGAAGAAATCAGATGCACATGTATTAGTGGTAAGAAGACCAGACTATCAAAACTTTGGTGTTGCTGTTATGAAGGGAGATAAGATTGTAAATACAGTAGAGAAACCGCAAGAGTTTGTAAGTGATTTAGTTCTCTCAGCTATCTACTTCTTTACACCTGCTGTATTTAAAGCTTTTGACTATGCAAAACCAATAGATCCAAAGGGTACAGGTAAACCAGAATACTATCCTCCAGTAATTAACAACTGGTTGATTGAGAATGGATATACCTTTACAGCATCAGAAGTAACAGGTTGGTGGAAGGATACAGGAGCACCAGAGGATCTCATCTTAGCAAACAGATTAATCCTTGAAAGAGAGTGTTTAGATGAGTGTAAGGGTAAAGTAAAGGATAGTAAGATAGAGGGAAATGTTGAGATAGGGAAGGGTTCTGTTGTTAAAAACTCAGTCTTAAGAGGGCCAATATCTATTGCAGATAATGTTACAGTTGAGAATGCATACATTGGACCATTCACATCTATTGGAGAAGGTAGTGTAGTTAAAGATGCTGAAATAGAGAATAGTATATTGATGGGAAATTGTAATGTACATAACCTTCATGAGAGATTAGACAGTTCTTTGATTGGTTGGAATGCAGAGGTAACTACAAAGGAATCACTTCCTAAGGCAGATACTCTACTTATTGGAGATGATTCTAAGGTGGTGTTGGCTAAATAGGGTTAATATACAACTTTTGAAAAAGAAAAAAAGTGGGAGGCGTCGCTCAGCACCTCGTAAGTGCAGGGTCGTATTCTCCCTCATGATTGTTACCATTATATCCTTTTCACTTATTTTCTACAACTTTTCTTTTTACAAATATATTAACTAATGGTTGGATAAAATAGTTCATTGTCTTGTAGTTAAGAAAGATTGCTAATACACAATTATTCTGTTATATTCTACTAAGATGAGAAGGAATAAAAATAAGCTAAAAAACCTAATAGTTTATATCCTTTCCGAGTACAATAACTCAAACCTAACAGAGACCAAACTACAAAAACTACTCTACTTCTGTGATTTTGAATGCTACGAGATTAGTGGTAAATCAATAACAGGGTTTAAGTACAAGAAAAATCACTACGGTCCAACAATAATAGATTTAAGTGATTATCTCAAGGAGTTAAAAGAAGAGGGATATATTGAGATTATAGAAGGAGAAACAAGTTACGGTTCTCCTAAAAAAACATTTGCTCTTAAGAAAAGTATTGGAGATTTTAGAAAGGTGTTCACAGATTTAGAACTTAAAACAATTGATGATGTAAACAATGCATATGTAGGTCTTAAGCCTACAGAGATAAGTAAGTTATCTCATTCAGATTTTCCATATCTAGCAACCAATGATAGGGAATATATAGACTATAATCTAGTTAAATATCGTGATACTGAGGAGGCAAATCAGTCCAAAGAAGACTATTCTGTTTTCTCATCTGGGGAGTTTTCCAACATTGTAGGTAAATTTGCTA
>Ga0255341_1006071_pt1 | contig 11556 bp, 14 predicted proteins | sample wastewater_treat_8_FD_192418 | JGI IMG/M metagenome (GOLD analysis project Ga0255341, IMG submission 192418) | Wastewater microbial communities from Lulu Island WWTP, Vancouver, Canada - plant12 | ecosystem: Engineered > WWTP > Wastewater > Unclassified | place: Canada: Vancouver, British... | reverse complement strand
CAAAAGACAGAGAAGTCTATAACCACGAAATTTGCTTTAGAAAGCGGACAGAGAAGTCCTATAAAACGCAAGGAGTATGAATTATGGCAGAGAATGTAGAAACACCAGCAGTAGAAACAAAGAACGAAACAGCGCCTGATTTGCAGAAAATCCAAGCGGAACTTGAAGCCGCATTGGCGAGAGAGAAGAAACTGAAAGAGAACTTTGACAAGACGGCTTCCGAAGTTGCGGAATACAAACGCAAGGAAAAGGAAAGAATGTCAGATGAAGAAAAGAAAGCGGCTGAAATCGAAGCCCTTAAAAACGATTACAAGGCTGTAACCTTAGACCTTAACAAGACTAAAGCCGAGAGCATATTCGCCAAGAAAGGGTGGGCTGAAACGGAGTACAAGGGAGTTATCGAGGCATTGGCTTCAAATGTGCCACCTGAAAAGATGTCAGAAGTCGCTTCGGAGATAACAAAACTTGTAGACGCAAGGGAAGCCAAGACAGCAGAACTTACAAAGACTTCATTGACAAAGGATATGGATTCAACCATAAAGAAAGATACAGGCAACACAGTTTCAGACTTTAAGGCATTTCAGGAACAGAGAAAACCGACTTTTGATAAAAAAGTTAAATTTTAAAAAGGAGCATAAAACATGAGTAGACTATACTTAAACAATCCCAACTGGTTGGGAAGTGAAGTCGGAATCGTGCTAAAGACAATCACCTTAGATACCACATTCGCAACTTATGTTACTGAAAACGGCAGAAAAGTCGTTAAATCAGGAACATTCGTAAACGATGCGGTAATAGGCAAAGGACTGCTTTGGAACGACATAGACATCACAGACGAGAAGAAGGAAGCATCATTGATGATAAGAGGTTCTTACATAGACGCCAACCTGCCAGCAACAGTGACAGGAGAAGCGTCTAACCTCGCTGCACGAGGCTTGTACGCTTTCGTAGAAGGCACTACCACAAGACCGTCATTCGGTTCGCCTGATATGACAGCTCTTGCGACAGTGACAGTCACAGTAGCCACAGGTAACCTCACATGGACTTCCAACACAGATGCTATCGCTTACGAAGTATCAGATGTAAACAAAGCGGTAATCGCAGTTACAACAGCCACAGGTTACACCGTAGCGACAGTAGCAACATACAATGTCAGGGTTCTTGCTGATAATATTCACTATACACATAGTGATTATGTCACAGCAACGGTCACCACATTGGCATAAGGGGGTGGAATAAATGGCTGATTATTTACAATTAATCGATAACGAGAGATTAGTATCGATAGGTAACGATTTTGATTACCTTGAAGCGGTGGACGGCTATATAGGATTTAAGCTTTTCCCTGCAATCAAAACAGAGAACATCAAGTTGGCAGTAGCTGACCTGACAGAAAAAGGGAAAGTGCCAGTAATGGCATTGATACACGCCCTTGACACAGAAGCGAGAATAGGCGACAGACCTGACCCAGAAGGGGTCAACTATGAACTGTTCCTTATCAAAGAGAAACTCAATCAGGGCGAAGCCTTGAAGAAACTCTTGAGGAACGGAATGCTGAATCCTGACAAACAGGCTATGTTGGAAAGAATCTACAATGACGCCGCTAACCTTATCAGCAGGGTTCTTACAAGAGTTGAGGCTATGACCTGTGAATTACTATCCACAGCGAAACTCACTATTGCAGAGAACAATGTTGCTAAAGTGGTGGATTACGGGCTTCCAGCAACCCATAGAATGACCGTACAAAGTTGGGGAACACCTGCTACCGACATCTTAGCAGATTTGAAAGACATACAGAAAAGAGCTAAGAATAAGATAGTTAGGGCAATCACAACTTCAAAGGTTATGGGCTACATTCAGGACAACACAGCGATTAACGCATTAGCGGCTGTGACCAGTAATGTCGCTTCACTCATTTGGGTGAAAGAGTTCATGTTGAAGAATTTCGGCATAGAGTTCATAGTCTATGACGGCACATACAAACTGTCAGCGCAGGACGATACTGAATACTACTTCCTAAAAGAAGATGTAATCACTTTCCTCACAACTGACGAAGTGTTGGGCAGAACATTCTTCACTTACACGCCAGAAGAAGATTTTGAGATTGTCAGCAGACTTGACGGATATGTTGCAGTTACGCAGGAAAAGACATTCGACCCTGCTGGAATTTGGACTAAAGCATCTGCCGTAGCGTTCCCTTGTCCTGCCGACATAAATCAAATGTTCATCTGCACAGTACAGGAGTAATTTGATTAAGAGATTGGGAAAGGGGGAAACCCCTTCCCAATTCTGACGGAGGCTGAAATGGACGAAACGACAATCAAAAACAGAATAGCGGCCAAGTTCCCACATCTTTCAATGGACGATATCACAGATATATACGAAATGGCATTGAATGATTACCTTAGGATAGTCTACCCGTACGACAAGAGCATAGTTGCAATACCTGTCGGGCATGAGAGGGATTATTCGTGGGTCAAAGCAAGAATGATTGACATAGTGGAAAGGTCAGGCTGTTCGTCAGCCAAAGCCTATTCTGAGAACGGTCTTTCAATATCATTCAGTAGTGCGTATATCACAGACGAGCTTAGAAAGCAGTTAGTCGGGAAAGTGAGCGTGCCTCAATGATCTGTTCCAAGAAACTATACCTTTGCAAAAGGACTAATGAACTCAATGCAGAAGTCGGTGTTTACGATTCGCCAGTATCTTACTGGGTAAACTATCAGCCGATACAAGGGTTCACCAATGTAATGCAGTATGGCGAAAGGGTCACGAAGATTTACAGGGCTATATTGAGGTTCGAGCAATATGCTGGGATTTTCAAGGAAGGCGATTTGGTTTATCTTTGCGGTAAGAATAACGAGGACGGAGCAGACCCAGTAATAACGGAAACTTATGTGAACGGATATGGAGCGAACGCTAAAGTCATTTCAGTCAGAAATCAGAATCTTGCAATCGAAGTTACTTTTGAGAAACGAATTATGAGAGGTGAACAGACATGATGATAAAAGTTACAAGAAACAAAGTCGTAAAAGAAATACCCAAAGAGTATTTAGGGATTTACCTTAAAGCAGGCTGGGTAGATGTAAAGGAAGATAAGAAGAAATGATTGTCAATGTAGAGATGTCGCATTCCTCAATAAAGAAAGCATTAACTCAGCTGAAAAGGTTCGAGAAACGCTATGCAGGTTATTCAATGAATAGCGAATCTATGAAGGTTTTCCTTGAAAAGTGCTTTTATAGGATTACAGAGATTGCGAACCGCTACATAGACGCATTGGAAGGCTTTGAAGAGCCTGAAATAAAGAATAAGCTGAAAACAGGCTGGACTATGGAAATAATAGGGGGAACGCTTACAGTCAGAAATGATGACGATAAAGCGGTATTTTTAGAATTTGGCGTTGGACTTGTGGGCGGGGGTTCGCCTCACCCACAGGCTTCCGAGCAGGACTATGAATACAATATACCCACAGAATACAAAGGAAATGACGGTTCGTGGTGGTTCAAGACGCACACCGCAGAAGAGCCAGTCGATTTGAAAAGAAGGAATTACACCATAAAGCCTCTTTACAGAGGTCAAAGGCTTCTGATTAACACCAAAGGCAACGAGGCAGGATTATACGCCTACAACGCCTTAATGGATTTCGTTATGAACAACGAAGCTCAGAAGATATGGGAATCCTTAGATGAACAAGGCACAGGTGGAAGCACATGGATATAACGGTAAAGGACAGGATATTAGACGGGCTTAAAGTTTTTATGGCTGAAACCCCTTTACAGACTGGCTTGACATTAGCAGTAGTCGGCAAAGCACCTTTTTCACCCACATATCCGTTGCTGAAATTCACCGAAGCGAGAAATGTGACAATGCCTATGGGTTACAACCGCAGGCAGAGGATATCTTCTTTGGGATTTCGTGTAGATGTTTATATGTCTGCTGACGAGATTTACGACAAGGAAGATGTAGTAAGGAATGTCATATTCTATGCCAACCAGTACCTTACAGAGGTGGCAGGGTTAAGGTGTATGAGTGTGAACTATTTTGACGAAGAACCATACAGGGGGCAGGCTATGTACTCTTGTGATTATTTCGAGAATAAGCAGATTATTTATTAAAAGGAGCAGAGAAAATGAACGAATACACAGTTTATAATGACAATAGGGGGCAGACAGGTTATTCCGCAATGCTTCTTGTAAAAGAGCCGAGCGATACCCTGTATTCTATAATATGCCCATTAGAAACAGTACCGAGCGTGTTCGGAACACCCGAATCGTTCGATTACAACTTCCTTTCAGCACCTACAAAGGGCAAACTTGAAGGGAAAGAAGAACTTGAAACAAAAGATGTGGAAGTATTCTGGCATCGTGACAACGCATTGAGATTAGAAGCATTGCAGGGCAGGATTCTTGATTTCCTCGTAGTCTATCAGGACTATTCAGGAAGAGCCTTTTCAGGAACTCTAAGGGCAAGACCTAATGACGCAGGTGCAGAGATACTCAAAGGAACAATGACCATAACACCATTGTCAGCAACAACCACATCATTGCTTGATTGCAGGGATTTGATTAAGCCGACAGTATATTTCGCTTCCATAGTGCCTGACAGCGTTGCAGTGACCACCACTACAGCGAGCGAGATAAACATAACCACAGTTCCTTTCCTCGCTACAATAAGCGCGACTGTCGATAATTCAGCGTTTACAGTAACACCTACACAGCCTACAGGAACAACAGCAGGCAAGATAGCAATCACAGTAAGCACAGCTGCGGTATCGCCACAGTACGGAATTGTGACAGTAACAGTTTCCGATACAGGATATGCAGAATGGAAAACGACAGTAGCAGTAAGTTTCTAAAATAAAAAAAGGAGATTACCTAATGAGTAATGAATTAAAGCCGTTCTTAGTGATAGACGGCAAGACATACGAGATAACCAAGACCAGATTCCTCATAACGAAATATGAGGAACTGGTTAATGAGATGAAGCCTTCTGATGAAAAGGCAGAGGACATTTCAAAGAATGTGCTGATTTTCCAAAGGCTTTCTGCACAGGTAAGAGAGGCTTCCGAGAAACTTGAATCCTCAAAACAGGCGTTCTATGATGAACCTAATAATGCTGATTTAAGAAGCGCCTATAAGATATTCAAGGAAGATTACAACGAAGCATTTGACGAGCTTGTGTCATTTGAAGCCAAGCATAAGTCGATTTCAGATTCTATGACATTGTCATTAAGCATTTGGGAAAGACTTTTGATTGAGGCTTTGTCAGAACAGCATGGATTGACACAGAAAGAAGCCAAAGAGATGTGGGAGAACCATGTTGATGAAATTGGCGAGAATCAGGCTTCCGAATGGCTGTTCACATTCTATAAGACATTGTTCGAGAAAGAGGAAAAGTCAGACCCTTTTTTAGAGAGGGCGAGGGAAATGCAGAACAGAAAAGCACAGCAGAAATCCTCGCTGAACAAGGTTATCAGACACTAAGGGAGTTCTTCACAGAAGAAGAACTGCCGAGAGCGATAGAGTACGGTATGCCGTTAGACTTGTTCTGGCATGGCGAAATGGCGCTGATAAGCGCATACGAGAAAGCATATGTACGCAGGACTACTCTATTGGCGTACCATACTGCTAATTATATGAAGACGGCTTTTGAACTTGCACAAGGCAATGTGTGGTCAGGCAAAAAAGGAAAGTACCACGATATGCCTAAGTATAAAGACCCGATTGGCAAGAAGACAGAAGTCACCAAAGAGAACTTAGAGATAAAGCACAGAAACCTTATGGCTGAAAACATGGCGTTTTTAATGAGAAAGGACAACAAGATAAATGGCGAGATATTCAGCAGGAACTCTTGAATTTAAGATAATAGGAACATCAGACGCCTCTACGCAGTCATTGCAGAGAGTAGTTGATAAGTTAAATCTGATGAACACGACCCTTTCTTCTGTAATGAGGAATTTCGGAGGTCTGCAAAGTTCCATAAAAGGAATGACGAGTACAGACTTAAAATGGATTTCCTCATTGTCGGCAAGGCTGACTAACCTTAATTCAAAAGACCTGACAAAAGCCACGAGCAATTTCCTTTCATTGACAAATGCGATAACACCATTCATTGACAAGGTGCGTTCAGCACAGGACGCCCTTGTCGCACTTTCTAAAGTAATGGATAAGACTAATACAATGAGCGTAATCAATACGGCATTGGATTCCACAGCGAAGAAAACCTCAGCAACTTCTATAAAATCAACAAGTTTAGGAAAAGCACTTAATTTCGGTTGGGCTTTAGGCAAGATTTATTTCATATTCAACTATACTAAGAGATTCGCCCAAATGGGCACTAACATGGTTCAGAAAGCCATAGACTATACTGAAACATTGAATATGTGGCAGGTAGCCATGAGGAACAATATCGATATGGCTGACGAGTTCATTTCCAAGATGAACAGGGCATACGGCATAAGCGAGCAGAACCTTATGAAGTATCAGGCTACTTTCAAGAACATGTTTTCCGCATTAGGGCAGATTAACGAAGAGATTTCATACGGGCTGTCGGAAGCCATCACGCAGATGGCAATTGACTACTCGTCCTTATATAATGTCAAGATGGAACAGGCAATGACCACATTCAGAGCCATGATGGCAGGTCAGGTAAGACCTATCAGAAGCATATCAGGTTATGACATCACAGAGAACACCATATTCCAACTGTACCAAGATATAGGCGGTACAAAGACTATGAGGCAGTTGTCGCAGGTAGAGAAGAGGTTATTGAGAATCTTTGCCACTTATAAACAGATGGGTGCTTCGGGTGCAGTCGGTGATATGTCTAAGACTATTGAACAGATGGCTAACCAGTTGAGGATTATGAACGAGTTAGGTACTGAATTAGGTCAATGGATAGGGATGCTTCTCAAAGGTCTTATAGAGAGTTCAAAAGTATTAGTTTACATAAATGCAGGACTTATCGTAGCACGCAGGATAGTACAATCTATGGCTGTATTCTTCGGTTATGAAACTCCTGATTTCTTAACAGATTTAGTTACCATAGTAGAAAAGGGCAACGAGGAATTAGACAAGATGACAGGCAAGTTGTTGTCATTTGACAGATTCGAGGCTTTAAATAAGGCAGACACAGGTGACGCCACAGGAATGATTGACGAGGCAGTGCTTAACGCAATATCCCAATACCGTTCCATACTTGCAGATACTGAATTTGAAGCGCAAGGCATTGCAGATTCATGGCTCAAGACATTAGGTTTCCAATATAATGCGACTACTCAATTATGGGAATACGAAGACGGAATGGAAACCATAGTAGAGAAAATCAAACAGGCAGGAACGGGCGTATTAGGGTGGAGTTCTGTTTTTATGGCAGTCAAACATCCTTTCAGTATTTTACTTGTTTCATTCGCTTACCTTTATGCCACATCAGAAGATGTAAGAGAATCTGTCACAGGCATAGGTGAGCAGTTAGGAAAGTGGAAAATTGGACAAAAGATGTGGGCGGACTTAACCTTGATAGTAGGCACTCTGACCAAGATAATGGAATGGGTAGCCAATGCTCTGAATTGGACTTTGAATTTTCTATTCGGTGGCGTAGAGTTGGAAGATGATTCAGGGTATGATAATGTAGGCGATAAGATTATGAGTGATATAGTTTCCGCTATGGCGGTAGGCGCTTTGGTCGGATTAAAATTCAAGTCTGGAACAGGGTTTATAATTACAGCAGGACTTGTTTTAGCCATGAACTCATATAAGGCAATATTCAATGATGATGGAGATATTGTCTATAATAAGATAATGTCATATATCGCTTCTGGTCTAATAGGAGCAGGAATAGGCGCTAAGTTCGGAGGCGTTACAGGCGCTTTGATAGGATTAACAGTCGGTGTTACTTTGGCTTTGGCTATAAACGCCATAAAAGATGTCATAATGAGCAAGAACAAAGAAGCCATACTGATAGACTTTTTAGGTTTGCTTATAGGTGGATTAGGCGGGGCGGCTATGGGTTGGTACTTAGCGACAAGCATGGCTGCGTTAGGCGCTTCTGCCGGACCAGTAGGTGCTTTATTGGGTTTCGCAGTCGGTGTGGCATTGTCATTCTTTATACAACAAATAGACTGGAGTAATTTTAATCCTACTTATAACCAAGCCTTATCAAATGTAGAAAAAATGAAATTAGGAATTGATTTAGATGCGGTGTATGCACCCAATTCTTCAGATTCTTCTACATACATTAAAAAAAAGAAGGTTATACCTTATGCTTCAGGCGGTTTTATTGAAGACGGCATATTCACTATGAACAAAGGCGAACTCGCAGGAAATTTCTTTGACGGAACTCCAGTAGCCGCTAACAATATGCAGATTATAAGCGGTATAAGGGCAGGGGTTTACGAGGGCGTTTCAAAAGCGATGCAGAACTCCAACAAAGGTGGCGGTGATGTCTACATAGACGGAACTAAGGTAGGCAAAGTCATTGAGAACAAGGTTTACGCAGAGGGGCAGAGAGTAGGACATTTCGGGAGGTAAAAAATGCCGACAGTATTAATTAACGGAATACCGACATATGTATCATCAAGCGATTTCAACACTAATTATGTCGCTACTGGCAGACAGCACATAGATATAGGAACTGACGGCACATGGTCAGGCATTACAGACACGCAGTTAGATACTATAAAGATAAACGGAGTGGCTTTTAGGGGCATTTCAGGGCTGTCAAGCGTAAACACAAAGACTTATGTCGAAGAACCTACAAGGTCTAATGACGGTTCAATCCCGAACATAAACGATTATGACACATTCTATGTTCCGAGAGTGAAGTTCAATTTCAAGTTCTTCACTATTGCTGATTATATGGCGTTCTGTATTGCAGTAGCGCCTAATGAGTTCAATGTAGAGTATTTCGACAAGACATTCGGCATGAGGGTTTCCCATAAGATGTACATGGAACCAGAGGAACTGACTGCTTTATTCAATATAGAGACAAAGGTAATCGGAATACTTGATTACGAGGTTTCATTAATAGGCACGAATAACGATATGAATACTTACTCATTGAGTTACAATATAAACGGTGGCGGTTCTCTCATATCGCATTTAGTGTTTGATATAGGAACTACATATGATCCGAATGACATAGTCCAATCCACAAGTTCGTCAGGGATTTATTACAGATACATAAATTCATCTTCCACGAGCGGTCACGCATTGACGGAGACCGATTACTGGGAGCTTATGAATACGGACATGATAAATACGCAGACATTAAATTGGGGTGAGGGGTTCACAGTCATTCCTGAAACTGGAGTAAGCGATTATTACACGATTACGGCAGGTTACACATTGACTGGCTTTAACACTAAAGCAGACGGTTCAGGGTTTAGTTATTACCCTAATCAGAGCGCATCCATATTCAATAACCTCGTACTATACTGTCAATGGAGTGTGGCATAATGGCTAAGATTTCAGTAACATTACAGCTGAATGAGCATGGTACAGACGAAATTACATCAATGACCGCAGATGTGGGGGTGAACAATGTGTCTAAAGCCGTTGTATGGGGTTCTACATCAAGGAACGCAGGGTTCAATGGAATCTGCATAGGCAAATGGCAGATTGGTGAAGCAGGTTATTTAATAGCGCAATCGACAGGCTATAACGGGTTCTTGTTCTCACCGACCGATTCTGACGGGAACGGGGAACTCGAACTGACATTCACAGGAACGAATATAGACTCTATAACTTTTTATGGAGACCCAAGTTCAGGTCAATGGGCGACAGAAGCGATTTTAGACGAGGGAACTGCATATGAAACAACAGCCTTTTCAGACGATTACATATGGTCGATAATATTTTCAGAGCCTTTATCTTCCCATACCGTCAAATTCACTAAATGGGAAAGACCTGATTACAATATGCTGTTCACCCATATGGAGATATTCCCTAACACTATGATTTTTGATAACAGATACATCAAGGAGTTCACCTCTTTATCGCAGTCAAATTCAAACCCTAAGAATGTGTTTTACGGAGTTCTGCCAAATAGCGGGAACATAAACATAATAGACAGAGACGGCGAGATAAGGGATTATGCAGTTGAGGGGTATCTCAATAAACAGACTTTCTCAATAGTCATTTCTATAAACGACAAGGAGATACAGCACCACATCACAGTTGACAGTCCTTATTATAATAACAATAACTTGCTTGAATTGGGTTTGACTAATTCTTTATCACAATGGGATAACATAAAGTGTTCAGGATTCTCCCATGATTTTGTAGAAACTCTTTACGATACATTACATACAATGCTTTCTATTTCAGGATTTGATGAAGAAGAAATTGATGGGATGCTCGATACCGTGATAAATATAGGCGGTGAAGATGTTACAGTCAAGCAATATCTTGAAAGGATTATAGTTGAAGATGTAGAAACAGTGGAAAGTTCATTAAGGGAAGCAGTAGATAAGATATGCAATATAGCCTTATTGCAGGTAATAGAGAATGACAATGGCGAGATTAAATTTATTTCTGCAAGACCGTTAGCGACACAAGACGAGAAAGATACCGCAAAAGTCATACCGTTAAGGATGCAGAAGTCAGATTTCGAATACGAGATTCTTCTGTCTAACGAGTATGAAGATGTGGATTTTATGTGAGGTAAACTATGAAGAATGTATTAATTATAAAAGATAATGAGATATTTCCAAAAACTATGGGGCAGTTAGCACATAACTTAATCAAGAATGGGAATATGGCTTCAACACTTTATTGGAGCAAGGCGAGTCCGACTCCGTATGCCAATGACCTGTCTGCAAGTGGGAATGTGCTTACAAGTGCGATTGGAACAGTGCCATTTAATTTGATTCAGATTCGTAATCCAGGCATAAAATACCTTATTAAGGAGGGTGATAAAATTTACTCTACTTTCAAATACAAGGTTACAAGCGGAACAAACACATCTCCGACATTGGATATAGGCTTTTATTCTGGCTCTGGGGGAAGTGATTCCCCTTCCATCGGATTGCCTGTCAAGATATATGTCAGCGGTGCTTTCTCCAATTATGATAACTGGGTTACGGTAAGCCAGATTGATGAATCTGGTGTGACACAGCATGAATTTAATTTTTTGGTTAATTACCTGGATTCAGGTTTAGGAACTCCGACCACAGTCACAGTCCAGTTAAAACAATGCGGTATAGCGAACCTTACAAGGCTATACGGGGCAGGAAATGAGCCTGACTTGGCAGAGTGCCAATCGATTTATGATGAAATATGGCTTGAAGACAGGCAAGACGAGTATATGTATGATGTCGTAAAGGAATTTGTCTTATCTGATTATAAGAATGGAGTCATGTCCGCTAATCAGAAAGAATTAGCATGTTTAGATGTTTATGACATAAGTGGAAACAGGGTTTTAGATTTTTCAAATGGTGATATAATAAAAGTAGGTGATGTAGTCAGGATTGACAGGGATAATGACGGAAACTCGATTTCCTACAAGCAGAACGGCGAACCGAGATATTGGCGGGTAGTCGGCAGACAGGTTTCTAAG
>Ga0255341_1006063_pt1 | contig 11566 bp, 13 predicted proteins | sample wastewater_treat_8_FD_192418 | JGI IMG/M metagenome (GOLD analysis project Ga0255341, IMG submission 192418) | Wastewater microbial communities from Lulu Island WWTP, Vancouver, Canada - plant12 | ecosystem: Engineered > WWTP > Wastewater > Unclassified | place: Canada: Vancouver, British... | reverse complement strand
AAGCGGAGGGGGAAGGCCAGCAGGTCCAGGCTCGACACCGAGATCATCGGGACCCGCAGGGCTTGGGCGATGGCCTTGCCCGAGGCCACCCCGACGCGCAGGCCCGTGAAGAGCCCCGGTCCGTTGTCGACCGCCACGCAGGAGATCTCCGACAGCTCGACGCGCGCCTGGCGGCAGACGAACTCGATGGCGGGCGTGAGGTTCTCGGCGTGGCGCTTGCCGCGCGCCGAGTGCGAGGACGCCAACACGCCCTCGTGGCCGCCGATGGCGCAGCCGACCTCGGCCGTGGCGCTCTCCAACCCCAAGATCAGCACGTCGGTCCCCCGTCGTCGGTGCGCCACGGCGCCACGGCATCGGCGATCTGACGGGACCGGGCCGGCCACGACCCGCCCACGGCACGCACCTCGATGCGGCGCTCGTCATCGTCGTCACCGAACGCGATCCGCAGCTCCAGGTACTGATCCGGCAACGCCGGGAGGACGGCATCGCCCCACTCGACGAGCATCACGGCGTCCTCGTCGAGCATCTCGCTGAGGCCGAGGTCGGCGACCTCGCGCAGCGTGTCGAGCCGGTACACATCGAGGTGGTGCATGCCGAGGCGGCCACCCGAGTACTCCTGCACGATCGTGAAGGTCGGGCTGGTGACCTGATCGGTGATGCCGAGCCCTCGGGCGAAGCCCTGGGCGAACGCGGTCTTCCCCGCACCCATCTCCCCGGCGAGCAGGACGAGGTCCCCCGGGAGCGCCAGGCCTGCGAGTGCGGCGGCGAGGTCCTGCGTGTGCGCGGCGCTGGTGGTGACGACCACGACGGGCGTGCGGCTCATCGGAGGGGGTCGGTGCCGACGGGTGCGACAGCCGCGATCGGAAAGGGGGTCGAGCAGGCCACCGCACGATCGTACTGAGTGGTGCTGCGCCGACGAACCTGGCGGATCGGCGCCAGATCCGTCGCATCGAGTGGGTCGACGGTGCCCGCTGCGCCGGAGCGGGTAGACGTGCCGGCACCATGCGCTCCGCCCCCGGTGACCGGACCCGAACCCTGCTCGTCGACGGCCGAGCCGTCGCGTGCTTGGAGATCGCCACCAGTCGACGGGCCCGCTCGCGCGGACTGCTCGGTCGGGACCAGATGGAGGGCGCACTGCTGCTCGAGCGAACCCGTTCCGTGCACACGTACGCCATGCGCTTCCCCATCGACGTGGCCCTCTGCACCGCCGGCCTCCGGGTGCTCGCGGTGCGCACCCTGCCGCCCGGGCGCCTCACCCTTCCCCGGTGGCGCGGCCGCTCCGTGCTCGAAGCCGAGGCCGGCGCGTTCGCGGCGTGGGGCCTGGCGGCCGGGAGCAGGCTCGGGGTCAGCGAGTGCTGAGGCCTGGTGCCAGACCACCCGGGCGGATCAGGTGGGCCGCTCGTCGCCGGTCACTCGACCGGGGTGTCCGCTGCGACGGCCGCCGCAGCCGTCGGCTCGTCGCTGTCGAGACCGGCGACGAACGAATCGAGCAGCTCGGCCAGCTCGCCGGGGCGCTCCTGCATGAGCTGGTGGCCGGCGCGGGGCAGCACGACGAGCTCGGCATGGGGCAAGAGATGCGCCAGGTGGCTGGCAGACGGCACCGGCGTGAGCAGGTCGCGGGTGCCGACGATGACGAGCGACGGGGTTTCGGTGGCCCGCAGGGCGACGCGGGCGTCGTGCTCGATGAGCCCTCCCAACGAGGGCACGAGGGCCTCGGGCTGCATCGATCGTCCCATCTCGGCGACGATCCGGACCGCCTTGGGCGACGGCCGGTCGCCGAAGGCCAGGCGGGCGGCCTGGGTGGTCACGGTGGCGCGCGACGGGAGCGCCTGCCCGGCGTCGACGAGGGCCTGGCCCTGTGCGACGAGGCGACGGGCGCCCCGGTCCACGTACGGCGGGAACACCTGGTGGGCGCGGGTGGCCACGAACACCAGCCCGTCCACCCGCTCGGCCAGCACATCGGTGTGATCGCCGCAGAACTGCATGACCGTCATGCCGCCCATCGAGTGGCCCACGAGCACCGCGTGGTGCAGATCGAGCGCGGTGAGGACGGTGGCCAGGTCGTCACCGAGGCGGCCGATGCCGAACCCGGCGTCACCGGCTCGCGACGTTCCGTGGCCGCGGAGGTCCACGGCGATGACCCGGTAGCGGTCGGCGAGCTGGTGGAACTGCGGGGCCCACACATCGGCGCGCAGCGTGATGCCGTGCAGCAGGACGAGCGGCCGGCCCTCCCCCTTCTCGAGGACGTGGACCGAGCCGCCGTCAGGGGTCGCGATCTCGTGCTCGATCACGCCCTCAGGGAGGTCGAGCAGCTCGTCGGGAACCGGAGGCCGGCTGCGGCCGGGGTCCGCCGAGAGGGGGCCGCGAGCGTCCTTCGGGTGGGTGGCGCGGTAGGCACCGGCGGCCGCGGCCCCCAGGCCGAGGGCGGTGGCGCCGAGGACGACGAGCTTCGGGTGCTTCACGACGGAGCCTCCAGGTAGCGGCGGGGGACGCGCGGGCTGATGCCGCACACGATCTCGTAGGCGATGGTTCCGAGCAGCTTCGCCCAGTCCTCGGCACCGATGACGGCATCACCCTGGCGTCCGATGAGGACGACCTCGTCGCCGACCTGGACCGGATCGTCACCGCAGTCGACGAGGATCTGGTCCATCGTCACGGACCCGGCGATCGGCCGCGGGACGCCACCCACCAGCACGGCACCGCCGTGGCTGCCGAGGCGCCGGGGAAGGCCGTCGGCGTAGCCGAGCGGGACGGTGGCGATGGTCGTCTCGGCGGCCGGCCGGTAGCGCAGCCCGTACGAGATGCCCTCGCCGGCGGCGACCCGCTTCACGTGCGAGACCCGGGCGTGCAGCGACATCGCCGGGATGAGCGGCACTCGGCCGGCGAGGGCGGGCGCGGGATCGAGGCCGTAGATCCCGATGCCGCACCGCACCAGACCCCGCCGAGCGGCCGGATGGTCGATGGCCGCCGCGGTGTTGGCGGCGTGGGTGCAGGGCACCTCGATGCCCGCCGCGGCCAGGCTCGCCAGCACGGCGTCGAAGCGGGCCAGCTGCTTCGCGGTGAACGGGTTCGCGGGCTCGTCGGCGACGGCGCAGTGCGTGAACACCGACCGCAGATCGAGCGCGGGCTCGGCGACGACGGTCTGGGCCAGTTCGACGGCGTCCTCGGGCTGGACGCCGACGCGGTGCATGCCGGTGTCGACCTTCAGGTGGACGCGCACCGGGCGCTGGGCGGACCGCCCGGCCCGGCGAGCAGCGTCGGCCAGTCCCTGCACGCCCGACGCCGTGTAGACGGTGGCATCGAGGTCGGCCTCGACCAGCGTGTCGATCTCGTCGGCGGAGGCCTGCGACAGCACCATCACGACCGCGTCGATTCCGGCTTCGCGCAACTCGACGCCTTCGGCCACCAGCGCGACGGCGAGCGCATCCGCGCCACCGGCCAGTGCGGCGCGCGCCGAGGGCACGGCGCCGTGGCCGTAGCCGTCGGCCTTGACCACCGCGCACATCGCGGCGGGCGCGACCAGGTCGCGCAAGGTGGCGACGTTGGCCGAGATCGCGCCGAGATCGACCTCAGCCCAGACGGGACGCACGGAAGGTCGCCCTAGGCGTCGGGCGCCGGGGCCTCGTCGTCGCGGATGATCTCGCGCAGCACGTCGACCCGCGAGATGATGCCGACCAGGCCGAGGTCGCCGACGACCGGCAGGCGCGACACGTTGTTCTCGTGGAGCTTCGTGGCCGCGACCTCGATGGTCTCGTCGGGATGCACGGTCACCGGCTTGGGCGTCATGACGTCGGAGACGGTGGCGCCGAGGGTCTTGCGGAGGTCGTCCTCGAAGTGCTTGTGGGCGCTGGGCAGTTCCAGCGTGGCGCCGAAGAGCGAGATGATGGTGGGGACGTGCAGCTCGGTCTCTTGGACGATCAGGTCGCCCGTGGAGATCATGCCGACGACCTGGTTGTCCGAGCTCACGACCGGGGCACCGTCGATGCCACGGTCGACGAGCTGGGCCATGGCGTCACCGACGTTGTCGTCCGGCGCGAACATCAGCACCTCGGTGGTCATGACTTCAGAGACGGGAGTGGAGCGTGGCAATCGAGCCTCCGGCGACTTCGGCGAACGCGGCCGGGAGGTGGTCAACGAGGTCGCCGGCCACCAAGCCGCGGCGCCAGGCTAGGTCCCCGGCCCGTCCGTGCAGGAAGGCACCGGCCGCAGCCGCCCGCTGCGGCGTCAGTCCCTGCGCCAACAGACCGAGGATCAGGCCGGTCAGGACGTCGCCGCTCCCGGCCGTCGCGAGGCGGGCGTCGCCCTGGTCGGCCACCAGGACCGACCCCTCCGGATCGGCGATCAGCGTGGCCGGTCCCTTCAGGAGCACGACGGCACCGGTGGCGCGAGCGAGCCCGCGCACCGCGGCGAAGCGATCGGCTCCAGGCGCCGCCCCGTCGAGCGCAGCGAACTCCCCATCGTGCGGGGTCAGCACCACGAGGGGTGCATCGGGACCGCGCCCCCGGATCACCGTGGCGGCCGCTGCGCCGAGGGCCCGCAGGCCGTCACCGTCGACCACCGTGGCCACCTTCGAGCCCGACACCAGGTGTCGCACCTCGTCCGCGATCGCATCGTCGGCGCCGAGGCCCGGGCCGATCCCGATCGCCCGGAACCGGTCCAGCTGGGCGAGCACCTCGTCAGCCCACGCCTCGCCCACCGGCGAGACGACGGCCTCGACCGGCGCGTCGACCTCGGTACCGGCACCAGGCGTCGAGACCCGCAGGTAACCGGCGCCGCTGCGCATCGCGCTCGCCGCCGCCAAGCGGCCCGCACCCGTCATCCCCGGCGACCCGGCGATGAGCCACGCCGCCGCCTTCCACTTGTGCGTGCTCCGCTCGCGGGCCGGGAGCCAGGCGGCGACGTCGTCGGCGGTGACCCGCCACGCCCGGGCACCGGACGGGTCCAGCCCGATGTCGGCCACCTCGACGTCGCCCGCCAACCCAGCGCCCTCGCCCAGCAGCAGGCCGGGCTTCCACGCCGCGAAGGTGACGGTGCGGGTCGCGGCGAGCGGCCGACCCGACGCCGCACCGGTGATCCCGTCGATGCCCGATGGAATGTCGACCGCGAGGACCGCCGTGTCCGGATCGGCCGGCGCGGGGGCCTCGTAGGTGCCGCGGAACCCGGTGCCGTAGGCCGCGTCGATCACCAGGTCAGCGCGCGGGAGGACGGCCGGGGCAGCGGCGGCATCGATCACCGTGCAGCGGACGCCACGCCCCTCCAGCTGAGCGGCTGCGGCCCGACCATCGGCACCGTTGTTCCCCTTGCCGGCCACCACCACGACCCGGCGCCCGTAGGCACCGCCCAGCAGCTGCAGCGCGGTGCGGGCCACGGCGGCGCCCGCCCGGTCGATCAGCACCTCGACGGGCTCCGGCGCGGCGGCGTCGATCTCGGCCATCTCAGACGGGGTGACGATGGGCTGCACCCCACCATCCTGCCGGTCCGACCGCACGGCGTGCGCCGGTACCATCCCGTCTGCGATGGGAACGGCCGAGACGATCACCCTCCCCGACGGCCGCACCCTGGGATTCGACGACGTCGGCGACCCGGCGGGCTCACCCGTCTTGTACGTCCACGGCACCCCGGACAGCCGCCGGGCCCGTCACCCCGACGACGACGTCGCCGCCGCCGCTGGCGCACGCCTGGTCGCCGTCGATCGTCCCGGCTTCGGGCTCTCGTCCGTGCACCCGACCGGAACCGTCGGCTCGTTCGCCGATGATGCCGTCGCCCTGGCCGACCACCTCGGCGTCGACGCCTGGCGCCCCTTCGCGTGGTCGGCCGGCGCCACCCATGCCCTCGCCATCGGCGCCCGCCACCCGAGCCGGGTCGTGCGCACGGCGATCGCGGCGGGTTTGGTGCCGTTCGAGGCCTACGCCACCGAGGGGATCCTCGACGACGCCGACGGCGGGCGGCACCTCGTCGCCGAGCTGGGTGCGGAGCTCGGGCCCGCCGGCCTCGCCGAGATGGCGGCCCCGATGCTGGTGCCGTACCCGTGCGACCTCGCGCTCGCCCTCGAACACGTCGCCGAGCAGCTGACGCCCGACCGTCGGGCCGCCCTCGACGCCATCCCCGGCGCGATCGCGGCACTGGCCGCCGGCGTCGCCGACTCGGTCGCCCAGGGCCTGGGCGGCATCGAGCGCGACCTCGAGCTCCAGGTCGAGCCGCCCGACGTCGCCTGGTCGACCGTGACCACACCCGTCGACCTCTGGTACGGCTCGAGAGACACGACGGCCCCACCGGCGTTCGGCGAGTGGTGGGCCGAAGCCCTGCCCGACGCCACCCTCCACGTCTTCCCCGGTGAAGGCCACCTCATCGCCCTCACCCGCTGGTCCGCCATCCTCACCGCCCTGGTCCGAACTTCGTAGGTCATAAGGCCGAAATGGGCGCGCTCACCTACGAAGTTCGCCGGAGTGCCGACCCGCAACCCGAACTTCGTAGGTCAGAGGTCCCGATCGGGCGCGCTCACCTACGAAGTTCGTGCTGAGGGGTCGGGTCAGTCGTCGGCTCGGGGGCGGGATCGGAAGATGAGGCGGGGGCCGCGGTCGTAGGTCAGCCAGTTCCAGGCCCAGTTGGCGAAGACCGAGATGCGGTTGCGGAAGCCCGCCAGCATGACGAGGTGCAGGCCGAGCCACGCGAGCCAGGCGGGAAACCCACGGAGCTTGATGCCCAGGGGGAGCTCGGCGACGGCTCGGCTGCGGCCGATCGTCGCCATCGTGCCCTTGTCGCGGTAGTGGAACGGAGCGTGGGGCACCGGCCGACCGGCCGCTGCGCAGCAGATCAGGCGGGCGACGTGGCGTCCCGACTGCATGGCCACCGGGGCCAGCTGCGGCAGCAAGGTACCGGCTCCCCCCTTCGGGTCGACGATCGCGGCAACGTCGCCGATGGCCCACACGCCCGGGTGGTCGGCCACCTCCAGGTTCGGACCGACCTCGATGCGCCCGGCGCGCCCGGTGCGGAGGCCGAGCGCCGCACCGATGGGATTGGCCTTCACACCGGCAGCCCAGATGAGCGTGTGCGCCGCCACTTCCTCACCATCGGTGAGGGCGACCCGGGTGGCGCGCACGCGGGCGACCTGTGCTCCGGTCCGGACTTCGACGCCGCGCTGCTCCAGCGCGTCGCGGGCGTGGTCCTGCGAGACCCGGCTGAACGGGCCGAGCAGCTGATCCTGCATCTCGACCAGGACCACCCGCGCCCGGCGCACGTCCAGGTTGCGGAAGTCCTTGCGGAGCACGACGTGGAAGAGCTCCGTCAATGCACCCGCCACCTCGACCCCCGTCGGTCCCCCACCGACGACCACGAACGTGAGCGCACCGTCGTCGACCAGTCCGGGCTCGGCATCGGCCGCTTCGAACCGCTCCAGCACGTGGTTCCGGAGCCGCACGGCATCGGCCAGGTTGTAGAGGGGGAAGCCGTGGTGGTCGACCCCAGGGATGCCGAAGGTGTTGGCGGTGGCGCCTGCCGCGACGATCAGGTGGTCGAAGGCCAGGTCCTCGACCTCGTGCTCGTCGTGCTGGAGGTGCAGTACCCGGGCGTCGAGATCGGCACCGATGACCGTGGCCTGGCGAAACGAGAGGTTCTCCTGGCGGGCGACGATGCCCCGCACGGGGTAGGCCACATCGGCGGACGCCAAGCCCGATGTGGCCACCTGGTACAGCAGCGGCTGGAACGTGTGGAAGTTGTTCCGGTCGACGAGCGTCACGTCGACCGGGGCCGCCGCCAGCTCTCGAGCCGCGGCCAGACCGCCGAACCCGGCACCCACGATCACCACCTTCAATCGATCCATGACCCCAGCCTAGAGACGTCTTCGGCGAGATTGTGCTTCTTTTCACAAGTCAGGTTCGTCCGCCTCCCCCGACGCCAGCGGGCACACTGGCGTCGATGAGCACGGGCTACTCGGGCACGCCACTGGCGAAGAAGCTGGGGATCAAAGAAGGCCACACCGTCACGCTCCTCGGGGCACCCGACGGCTTCGACGCCGTGCTCGCCGAGACGCTCCCCGACCGGGTCGGTGTGCGCCACCGGGCGACGGGGAGGGCCGACGTCATCGTGACGTTCCACACTCGGCGGTCGAAGCTCGAGACGCGGATCGACGCCCTGCTGCGCGTCCTCGACGTCGACGGCGGCCTCTGGATCGCCTGGCCCAAGCGCGCGAGCGGGGTGCCCACCGACATCACCGAAGTCACCGTCCGCGAGGTCTTCCTGCCACTCGGCCTCGTCGACAACAAGGTGTGTGCGATCGACGAGACGTGGTCGGGCCTGCGGGTCGTCTGGCGCAAGGAGCTCCGCGCCGAACGGCGCCGTCCATGATCGGCTGCTACCCGGGGTCGTTCAACCCGCCGACCGTCGCCCACCTCGCGGTGGCCGAGGCGGCGGTCCGGGCCGCGGGCCTGACGCGCCTCGACCTGGTGGTGAGCCGCGTCGCCCTGGGGAAGGAAGACCTCCCTGCGGACACGCTGGCGGAGCGCGTCGCGGTGCTCGAGGCGGTGGCGGCGACGCGGCCCTGGCTGGGGGTGACCGTGACCGACGCTCGCCTCGTCACCGACATCGCACGCGGCTACGACGCCGTGGTCATGGGCGCGGACAAGTGGCACCAGGTCAACGACCCCTCCTGGTACCCCGACGAAGCGGCCCGGGACGCGGCCGTTGCGTCCCTGCCCTTGGTGCTGGTGGCCCCGAGGGGGGACGACCGGCCCGACGGCGTGCGCCTGCTCGACGTCGACGACGCGCACCTCCACGTGAACGCCACCGCCGTCCGCGAGGGCGAACCGCACGCCGCAGGGTGGGGGCTGCCCGAGGCCGGAGCCTCCGGCTCGAGCTGAGCGGCCTACCTGGCGGGCGAGGCCACCGACCCGACGGCGCCCGGAGGCTGACAGCGCGGGCACCAGTAGGTGCTGCGGTTCTGCTCGCCGTGGTGGACCATGCGGATCGGGGTGCCGCACACGCGACACGGGCGCCGCTCCCGTCCGTAGACGGCCACCGAGCCGGGCGGCCCGGGCACCGTGGTGCGCCGGGTGGTGGTGAGGTTGTGCAGGAGCAACCGGTTGGACAAGGCGAGGAGCTGTCGCCGGACCTCGACCGGGACATCCCCGACGGAGGCGAAGGGATCCACCCGGCAGCGGTGAAGCACCTCCGACTTGTAGACGTTCCCGATGCCCGAGGCGAGCTTCTGGTCGAGCAGGACGACGGCGATCTCCGTGGTCGGGTCGCAGGCCTCGGCGTAGCGCCGCAGCGCTTCATCCAGATCCGGGTCCGGCGTGCACAGGTCCGGTCCGAGGTGGCCGACGGGATCGAGATCGGTGCCCAACGCCCCTCCGGGATGGTCACGCCGATACGTCTCGACGGTAGGGGCCGAGAAGCAGACGGCGTCCCAACCCGGCACCGCGACGAGGGCCCGGAGCAGGTGACGGGGCTTGCGCCACCGCTGGCCCTGCTCGTAGAGGTGCCAGGAGCCGGGCATGCCGAGGTGGGTGCGCAAGGTGAGCCCGCCCTCGAAGTGGATCAGCAGGTGCTTGCCGACCGCCTCGACGTCGGTGATCGCCACACCCGGAACCGGACGGTCGCCCCGAAGGCGGGGGGCCTCGAACCGGGAGAGCGTGGCACCGGCCAGCGCCGGGCGGAGCCGGTTCGCCGTTCGGTGGAGGGTGTCGCCCTCAGGCATCGACGAGCAGCTCAGGCCTCGGCGTCATCACCCGTCCACGCCTCGTCCTCGACCTTCCACTTGAGCGCCCGCTCCTCGTTCAGGCGCCGCCAGTCCGCGGCGGCCTCGGCTGAGGGATACGGGCCGAGGGCGTTGTCGGGGTCGTCGCGGACGGCGGACTCCTCCGCCCGCTCGTGGGTCAGGCACCAGTACCACTGCGTTGCGGTCATGGCTCCGACGTTACCCAGGAGGCCTCAAGACACCGTCGAGACGGCGTGGAAGTACGCCTGGGCGACGGCTCGACAAGGCGGGCGCTGGATGGCCGGGCGGACCGCGCAGGTGGCGCGCATGTCCACCAGGAACTGGCGGCTCGCCTCCAGGCGCCGGGCCCGGGTGTCGATGTCCCCGCCGAGCTGTTCCTGGAGCCTCCTCAGGTTGCGCCAGGCGAAGTCGTGGCGGATGCACGGGAACCGGAAGTCGAAGACCGGCCCGGCATCGGGGGCGAACGAGCAGAGGTCGGTGCTGAGGTTCCACGTCCCCCGCCGAGCCGCCAGCGCGTCGAGGCGCTCAGGTGACGTGGCGAGCCAGCGATCGACCGTGGCGGGCGCGACGTGCTGGACGCGGGCGTGCTCGCGGCGCCACCAGTCGCGGAAGGCCGGGAGCGAGGTGGCGTAGACCGTGCGGTGGAGCTGGGCGAGCGTCGGCTTCGGGGTGCACGACGTGGCGGAAAGGACGATGACGACCACGACGACGAGGGCCGTGGCGCGGACGAGCGGGCGTGGGCGAACGAGCATGGGGGGACTCCTTGGGTGACGAGATGAGGAGGCCCTGAGCTGCACGGGCGAGCGGCGACCCGAAGGTTCGCGTCCGCCAGAACGGGCGGCAACGCCAGAGAGGTAGCGGCCGGCCGACGTCGTCGGCTCACCGAGTCCGCAGCACCAAGCCCTTGTAGCCGTCGACGAAGCCGGCACCGCGCAGGGCATCGGCGTGAGGAGACTCCCGCGCCGGCGCCCCGTCGATCTTGGCCAGCTCGAACGACCGCCGGCGTCCGGTGCGGACCACGGCCGCCAAGGCTTCGGGCCAGCGGCCGTCGACGATGGCCGCGGGGAAGGTGAGCAGGCTCCGTCCGCCCTTCTCCACGTAGGCCGCAGCCTCCCCGTCGACCAGCACGACCAGCGCGCCGGCGGCACGGGACGGACGACCATCGGTGGGCGGCCACGGGAGCGATGCCCCGTACGGCTGGGCCGGGTCGGTGGCGGCGAGGACCACCACGTCCGGCGCGTCGGCACCGCCGCGGCCATCTTTGCCACCGAGCGGATCGGTGCGCCTCGGCTCACGAGCCGAGCGGAGGCGATCGACCGCGCCCGGCACGGCGAACTGGGCTGCGCCGAGCCCGGCCACGAAGTACCCCCGGCGGACCGACCCGCGTTCCTCGAGCGCCTTGAGCACGGGATACACCCCGGCGAACCCGCCGACGATCCCCTCCCCGAGGGCCGCTTCCCTGGTGAGGACGCCGTACCGCTCGAGCAGCGACATGGCCTGGGCATGGGCGACCTCGGTGCCCGATGGCGCAGCCTGACCGGGGAGGGGGCCGCGCAAGGACGCCACGAGTGACCACCGGCCGGCTCCGGTGGGCGGTCCCAAGCGGCTCAGCCGACCGGGACGTGGCCGGGCTCGCGGGGCCGAGCCCGCCTTCGACCGCCGTCCGTTGGCGGCCGAGACGAAGGTGCGCAGCGGAGCCAAGGAGTCGTTGGTGACCTCACCGGCCCACACCAGGTCCCACAGCGCTGCCAGGACGGAGGCCTCGTCGTAGTCCGCCCCCGCTTCGGCCACGGCGCCCACCAGCTCCGCCCAGAACGAGGCCCCGCGGGCACCGAGGTGGGCGCGGATGGC